>Ga0209761_1002051_pt1 | contig 13162 bp, 7 predicted proteins | sample GraSoi013_1_40cm_4_FD_185818 | JGI IMG/M metagenome (GOLD analysis project Ga0209761, IMG submission 185818) | Grasslands soil microbial communities from the Angelo Coastal Reserve, California, USA - Sample 09_25_2013_1_40cm (SPAdes) (version 2) | ecosystem: Environmental > Terrestrial > Soil >... | reverse complement strand
TTTCTAAGTAATTATTCTGGATTGCTTGATGAAGGCATGGCGAATGTTTCATATAATATCTTTAAGAATCTACAATCAAAATTCGACAATTTATTACTTTTAAACATAAAAAATATGGGATTAGATTTCTGGAGAAAAGTACTTTCTTCAAAAGTAGATGTGGTTCATTATTTTCCAGGTCCAAGTCTAAAAGGATTATTACTTGTTAAATTAATACAAATGCTGACAAATTGCAAAACCGTTATTTCCGCTACTCAACCTCGGCTTCCAGAGATAAAATATTTCAGAATGATATCTATGTTTTTGAAGCCAGATATTGTTTTAGTACAATCAAAAAAAAGTGAGATATTCTTCACAAGACTCAATTACAAAACTAAATTCATTCCGAACGGTGTGAATCTAGACAAATTCGTCCACCTTGAACAAGAGGAGAAAAAGAAAATCCGAAAAAAATATGGCTTTAACGAAAATGATTTTATAATTTTACACGTAGGACCATTAAAAAGAGGTAGAAATCAATATGCGTTAATGCGAATACCCGATGTCAAGGTGTTATTAGTTCTAAGTATAACCAATCCTTCAGACGACTTAGATTATAAAGAATTGAAAAATGAAAATGTCATCATATGGAAAAGATACATTCCTAACATTCAGGAAGTATATGGTTTGGCAGATGTCTACGTATGGCCATCAATTGAAGAGTTTAATGGAATTGAAATACCATTATCAGTATTAGAAGCAATGGCATGTAATTTGCCGGTAATAACTACACGATATGGTGCGCTAGATCGAATTTTACAAGATGGAGATGGCCTATTTTTTATTGACAAACCAGAACAAATTAATGAATTAATATTAAAGATAAAAAATAATAATTCTGGAATAGCTACACGGAAACAAATTGGATCGTTATCATGGGAAAATATTGCACATGAAATAGCAAATGTCTATGATGACCTTTGTAAACCTTGTGAAAATTGATGGCAAAGATATTCGTTTGTTTTGTAGGGATTGATGGATCCGGTAAATCCACATTGGCCACAAACATTTTTGAAAAGATTCGCATAAAAAACAAAAAGACAAAAAAAACGTATGGGCGGTACCAACCGATAATCGGAAAATGTCTTATGGCGGTAGGAAGAAAACTTTTTCTTAGAAATACGAATATGTTTCTAAACTACGATAAATATTTAGATGATAAAAGACACATTTTTAAAAAAACATCAGCGCTTGCGCGGCTGTATATCTCTTCAATAATTGTTGAATACTACTTTGAGATGATATTTAAAATAATAATTCCACGCAAACTTGGATATTCTATAATTTCAGATAGATATGTGTATGATACGGTTATCAATGATATAGCTGTCGATATGAATTTTTCAATTAAGAATGTAAATGAATTACTGCAGAAATTTTGGACTTTTATTCCTAAACCAGATATTACATTCTATTTGCAAGTTCCAGAAGTGGTAGCAAAAAAAAGGAAAGACGATATTCCATCATTGAATTATTTGAAGATAAGAAACGAACTTTATAAAGAATTAACAACTTACGAAAAAATTGTGGTTTTGGATGGAACGCTTGATCTCTTGGAATTAGAAAGGTGGGTATACAGTGAGATAGAAAAGGTGCTGTAATGCTTGACTCAAGAGTAGTAATTGTGATAGTGAATTGGAATGGTTTCAAAGATACGGTTGAGTGTATTGAGTCATTAATGAAAATAGAGTATACTAATTATAACGTCATAATAGTTGATAATGGATCTTCTGATAAGGAAGCTAAGAAGATAAAGGAGAGATTTAATGGTATCAGAGTAATAGAGCTTAAACGAAATTTAGGCTTTGCAAACGCAAATAATGTAGGGATACAAATAGCCCTACGAGAAAAACCTGACTATGTTCTTCTCCTCAACAACGATACAATTGTTGATCAAAAATTTTTGAATGAAATGATGAATGTTGCTGAAAAGTATCCTGATGCAGGTATTTTAGGCCCGAAAATGTATTTCTACGATGAGAAAAACAAGATCTGGTATGCTGGTGGCAAACTAAATATGTATTTCAACCATTCCCACGAAGGACTTAATCATGATGATAGTGAAAAATATGAGGATGTAAAAAAAACAGACTACGTGACAGGAGCTTGCATGTTAATCAAAAAAAGCGTTTTCGAAGATATTGGATTATTACCAAAAGAATATTTTTTGGGTTGGGAAGACATAGATTTTTGCACAGCTGCAAGAAGAAAAGGGTACTCATGTATTTTTGTCCCTCGTTCTCGAATCTGGCATAAAGGGTCAGCATCTTTTAACCGTCATAATCTTCGTTATAAGCAAGTATTTTATGGATTTAGAAATAGAATTATAATGAGACGCAAGTATTTGTCAAAATCGGGATTTGCCTTATTTATTATTATTCAATTTTGCGTAGTTATTCCGGTTCACTTAATGTATTATCTGACAATATATCGTGACAATCAGAGAATCAAAAGTATGTTTATTGGAATAGTTGCAGGAATTAAAGACAAAAAGAGAATTAGGTATAGCCCTAGTTGACAAAACCAATTGTCGCTTGTAAATTTTTGAGCAATTTAAAATTAACTTACTCAGTTCAGTGTATTCTGAAATTAATTTTAGACTATTCAAGTCTGGGTGTATGTCTATATCAACTGATATAAAAAATCTACTAAGGATAAAAAATATTTTTCCGGTGTTAATGAAAACTTTAGTAACAGAGTTCTGGGCTCATATATGGTTTTTTTGCAAAATCAAAGCAAAATAGTTTTCACATGATATTTTGTTTCTTCGTCTCAATAGTCTTGCAATTAACAAACCTATGACAACAGCAGAATATAGTGATGAGTTGAACATTTAGTTCAGAATGCTTTACTTCTTTCACGGTATTTCAAGAATGTTGTTAGATGTTTTTAGACTTACGTTTGTAGTACCATTGACTTTAATCCATTTGAAATATGTTATAGATTTGTCTAGGTTATTTGGCTTTACATCTAAATGACTAAACTTTGCCTCAAACGTGCCATTGATCGTTACAGCAATTCCATTCGCCCAAGGTTTAGTAAGATCATTTGGATCATTCGAGTGAAGTTCATTAAAATACGTCATTCCCTTTACAGTAATCGTAGGATTTTTCATCAAAATTAAATCTGGAGCTACAGAGGGGTCAATTTTCGCAAAAGATTGAATTTCGATTCTATCATTTTGTATATCCTCGTCTGAAATTTTAATAACTTTATTGTCAGCTGTAACGATTTGAGCTTCTGATTCGTTTGAAATTTCCACTAACATATTAATTCCATTTGACAAAGTAAATGGTATATATCCATATTCTGAATTCAATCCGGATGAGAGGTTAGTAGAATAAGCCAGGATTGTAGCTGGGCCAACAATCTGTAAACCTGTTATCTGCAGAGCATTTTGATTTTCTTGAGAATCATCTAATATTCCTCGACGCATATGTTGTACTGATATGTAAAAACCGCTAGATTTTGAAATTAATATAGATGAACTTTTAATTTGAATTGAACCAGATGCATTAAAATTGCCGACAAAGCGACTAGGGGGTAAGGCAGATACTGAGTGCACATTTTTAGATTGGGACAAGTCAAGGCCTGCCAAGGTTGGAATTGCCGACAAGTCTAAGAAAAATTGTTGAGGGGATTCTGAAATTGACCGGAAATAGCCAGCAGTATTTACAAAAATGATTTTTCCGTTTCCATATACATTCTCAATTACAAACGGAGAGACATGTTGGTTATTTTTCGTATAAAATGATTTAATTATGGTATCGTTAGAATTTATTTGTAAATCTCTCGTGATACCGTAAATTTTTACAAGTTCTCCTTTCTCACCTGATACACTATCGAATTCTTTCTCCTCACCAGAGTGAATATCTAACAAATCACTAAAACCGCCATATAATTTATTGTGTGAATTAAATACGACTATCGTTCCTCCATTTTTAACAAACTGGAGATATTCGTTGATGTCTATTGGATCAGCAGATAGAAAAACAGTCTTTTTCGAAAAAATGCCAACATCGTCATCTGCAAGAACATTGTATTTTGTTTTGGATAGAGCTAGCACATTTAGGGGATACTGGTAATCGAACTTAGGATCGAAATTGATGAGTTCTTCAGTCCCAATTGTAATGGGTTCAAATTCTGCGTTGCTGTTGTAAACTCTTACTCCAACTTTTGAAAAATGACCCTGACTAGCTGGCAAAATACCAGTGCGTATTTTTAGTTCATCGTCAAAATAAACATTGACAAAACCATTATCAAATGCAATTTTAAGGGTATGCCATATTTCATGTCCGCGTTTTATTTGTGCAGATGCAAACTCGCCTCCGTTTGGCTCTGAAGAAATTACTATCTTATCAGAACGCATAAATACATAATAACTTTGTTTACCATCACTCCAAACAATACCAGCATGACTATCCAAATCTGTTTGATCAATGAATTTAAATTTAGTCTCAATAAAGTTTGTACTACTATTGGCAATAGGTCGTAACCACAGTGTTGTGGTCCCATATAATGTCACATCTTTTTCTGTTTTTGTTAATGCAGAGGGGTTGATAGTATTTTCTGAATAATTTAAAAACCACTCGGAAAGTATTTTAAAATCGTCTTTTGTTTTTAAAACTAATGTGACATCGCCGTCATCATTTGGAGGCGATAGGTCAGGTACGGATAGGACGGTGTAATTATTGTCTTGAAAAGCCACTGGAAAATTCTCTAGTGCAAATTGATTGGTTTGAGATAATCCTCTGTTGATAAATGACAGTGGAAATATAAGATATCTGCTATTGCTCTGATTTAGAAGACTATAAAATCCTTCCAAGCTTGAGGATTCAAGAGCAGAACTTTGGTAGATTTTACTTAATGGGATTCCTACAAAACCATTCAATTGTGCCTCGAGACCTTGGAAACGAAGTGATTCATTGAGTGGTGTGGATATGTTCTCAAATTTTATGTCTAGATTTTGATGTAGAAAGTTTAGCAAACCAAAATCATCAGGAAAGTGTCGTCGTGGTAGATCTAGGTTGAATCCGTTAAAATTGGGATTTTCTAATGCCATTGCAGAATAACCAAGATACATTAGTATAGAAAGACTGCTTGATGTAATGATAACTCCAATGATGATTCCCATCATCAGTTGTTTCGTAATAAGATGTCTTTGAATCGTCAGAAGCCTAAAAAGCAAAATTGAAGCCAGCCCGGCAAAAGAGGCCATAATGTACTTTTCCATTCTAAAATCGCTGTAGTAAGGTTCAGCAAGAAAGGCTACAATGGCAATTAATCCAAAAATAAGTATTTCTTTTTCAAACTTTCTAAAGAAATAAGAAAATAAACAAGCAAATCCAACAAGCCCAGTTACACCAAATCGTAATGGAACAAATTGCCAAGGAATTATTGAAAAGTTATTGGTATTAACTCGTACATCAAAATACGGAATTTGATTATTCCAAATTATAAATGACCGAAGATAGAGATATGAAAATACTGAAATTAGTATTACGCCAAAAATAAATAAAAGCTTTCGTGTAAAAAAACTTTTAAATTGGTTTTGGAATCGTCCACTGGTGTGGAACTTGAACAATACTTTGCTTGCATACAAAATAGCTGAAAAAGAAACGAAGAGCGAAAGAAGTAAAGTGAGACTCACGCCAAAAATTTTCTGTTTTATATAATATTCCCCAGGAAAAAACAAACTAATTAAAAATAAAACAACCAATGCAGAAAGAAGTCCCGCATAAATGGGATTCTTTCCTTTGAGCATAAAAATTATTGGTACAATAGAACAGACTATAATGAACAGTGAAATCTCTGGATGAGAAATAAGCCCTAAAAGTGCTACAACCGCAAATATAAAAAAATATTTGAAATTACTTCTCATATCTTCTTTTAACAAGCCTAATAAAACAAAACCTGCGGGAAGAGCAAAAATTATTAGGGGAGATGCAATATCTGGGTGCCCCACATTAAGGAAGGTGTTTGGTAGCCAAACATCAATGGTTTTTGCACCACTTTCTCGAAAAACTTCCAGTGCCGCGGTTGGTGAAGTTATAGGATTGATCTGGGTCAGGTTAAGTGTATATATCCATCCAAATCCGGAACTTAACATGAATAGTGTGGTGGCAAGTAAAGCGGCTTTCTTGTGACTAGGAAGCCATTGTGAAACAAAGTAGTAAAATCCAAAGATTGGAATTACGTTAAGGAAGTCAATCGCAGCATAGGCATTAGCAGAAGGAGTATTTGATAATGCAAAAAAGGAAGCTAGAAATGCAGAAGTAAAGGGAGGGTATTGAAGTTCATCTATGCTGCCAATGGCAAAGTCTCTGAACGCTCCAGAGAGAAACATAAAGGATCTTCCATGGTGATACCATTGATCTCCTATTATTGTTCCATTATACAGATAATACGTTGACAGAATAACGAAAGCTGAAAGACTGGTAAAAACAAGAATCGAGCTGTTGTGTCTCAGTATTTCTAGAAAACTAAAATTAGAACGAAATGATTTGATAAGTTCTTTGTCTATTATGTTTCTAAGCAGGAATAAAACCAATATGATGACATAGATACCATTGAAAATTACCAGGGAATCTGATATGGCAAATCCAATGGAAGCCAAACAGTACCCGGTAGATCCTGTTATTAAAGCGCTGGTAATGTATGCAACCAAAATTTTAGGGAGTGGTTTTAACTCGTATTTTAAGCCTATTGTGCTTAGTATGGCATAACCCGGCAGAAAAGTGGAAAAAGCTATTGCTACTACTAATTTCGTTATCTGGCTTGTAGTTAACAATTCCCACGGAACAAAGATATTGTTACTGGGTCCAGAAGTAAAACTGAAAATAAGACAAATCACATATATAACAACGAATACGATTTTTCCAACCGATGATTTTTGATATTTTTCTTTTCTATCAAATACAGAATCATTCTTTCTTTCAACATCATAATAATACTTTGTTAAACCAAAGACTAGAACAGATATGATTATGGATATTGGGATTGTAATTCGATGTGATACTAGCAAATATGAGAGTATAATGTAAATAGAAAAACCTGAAAGTAGAGGTCCTGCCAACATGTTTGCGTATGTCGCAGCTCGTATTACGGAATAACGATTCTTATAAGAATTTTCACTAGCCACTTTAATCTTCCAGATAAGATGTTATTTATGACTTCAATGTCTTTTATATTTACAGTATGTGTGAATCTTAGAAATAACAAGTATGAAAGTATACCTAGGAGTAGACTAAGTGGCAAATAATATCTGTTCGAAAAGAAGTTTATGGTAAACATAATTGCAGACATTACAATAGAACCGATTAACCCTTTTTGAAGTGCGTTATTATCGTATTTTAACCCACTGGTTTTTTTTAGCGCAAATGCTGGTATGAAAAGCAAAATGACAAAAGCGGAGGATCGTGCTAGTGCAGCACCTATTCCACCAATAAAAGGTATGGTAGCGAAAGCAAGCGCTGTTTGAACTGATGCAGCCACAATATTAGAATTTAGAAAAATTCGGGTATGTCCAGCTGACATTAGAATATTATTAAAGATAGTACCAACTGCCGTAAGTGTGATTGCAAGGATGATAATTGCAGAAGGATAAATAGACTCGTGATATTTTCCGCCAAGAATGACCTCTATCAAAGGCTGAGCAAAAACTAATGTGGAAAAACCTAAAGGTTGAAAAATCAAGAATAGATAACGAGAAACAAATCTAGACAAGTCTTGAAGGGAGTCGGAACCGGATTTACCATATATTCTTGAGAAATATGGCAAAAGGGCTTGATCAAGTGAGTGGAGGAAAACTAACAGGACAGTTCCAATCAAAACAGCTGGGCTGTAAATTCCTACCTCGTGCAAATTTGATAAGAACAAAAGCAAATATCTGTCCAAGTTTAAGGATAAAAAATCAAGTATGGCTGAACCATATAATGGTAGAGAGTATTTGAAAAACGGTTTTATTTCAATAATCTTGCCTTTCCGAATATTAGGTACAAGAATATAAGCGTACAATGCTAGAGATAAAACATCTCCAATAATCCAGCCTATTATAATTCCATCAAATCCCCTATCTAATATTAAAAGTGCAGAAGCGGCGGCATATTTTACTACTGAGTTAATTATTGAAATGATGGTAATTTTCTTGAATTCTTGGTTAGCTAAAAGAATAGAGGTTGCAAAAGTCATCATGCTTAGCAGAAAGGTGTCGATTGATGCAAGGCGAATTAGTTCAGAATATTCGGTCTCATGAAAAAAAATACTTGCTATATAGCTTGATGTAAAGTATAACCCAACAGAAACCGCTGCAGAAGAGATCGACCCCGTAATTAGGGTTAATCTCGGAATTCCTTTAGCTTCGTTCTTTTTTCCTGCTCCTATGTAACGAGACATGAATCTGGTAGTTGCACTTGGTAGACCCAAACTAGCTAGGATGGAGGCAGCGGCAATCACAGCTGATACTCCTGTGACCAGACCCAGATCAGCTACAGTTGGTAAGAATCGTGCAACAAAAATAAAAAAAATAGAACCAGAAAAATTTGCCACAAGACTTTTTGCAATTAGATAAAGTGTACCTCTCGCTGCCTCATATGGCGGGAATCCGTCATTTTCATCAGACATTCTTTTTTCTAATAGTAGTCCTTTTAATAAGCGTAAGATCTTTTTAAATTGATATCAAGTGTTTGTTTTTCCGCAGTTATGAGGAGTATCTTTCTCAAATGTATTTTTAGGAAATCCTCTGTCGAAATAAAGCTTATGAGCTTTTTCACGACCATATTTTAGAAGATAATAGAGATATATTTTTAGTTGCCATCTAGAGGTTTTAATCATATTTTTCATAATTTCAGAGTCTGACACTTTTCTTACATTACGTTGTATTTGTTTTCTTTTCATTCTCAATTTTCTAATATTGCAAAAAACCCACAAATATCCTCTGAATCTCATTTTGGCAAGATCTATGTTTCTTTTTAACAGGGGTCCCACTAAATAAGTCCCCGTAAAAAAAGTGAACAAGAATGGCAAAATTACATAATTAATCATGTTGGCAGTATCATAGTTTTTTATTAACGTCATGAACTTGTTTTTTAATGGATGAAAATTTTTCACGTTAGGATTACCTTCTGACGAAATGCCAGCTCCCTTATGATAAACTTGTGAGGCGGGAACAAACATTATGCGCAATCCAAACAGACGCACCCTCCAACAGAAATCAATATCTTCATAATCTAAGAAATAGTCGTCATCAAAAAGTCCAATTTTCTCTACTATTTCTTTTCGTGTGATCAATGCAGCTCCTCTAGCAGAGAAAATTTCATGCACGTTGTCATACTGGCCATTATCTTTTTCCTTCCAATCGCCGCCTCGTCTGAAGGAATTTCCAAAGAAATCTAAGTAATCACCCGCTGAATCAAACACAGTCTTATCATCAAGGGACAAGAGCTTTGATTGAGCTGCACCAATTGTATCATCTAATTCCATCACAGATACCAATTCAGACAGCCACTGAGGATCTACTATTGTATCGATATTGAGAAGAATAAAATATTTTCCTGTTGCGTGCTCTGCTCCAAAATTGTTGCCTCCAGCAAAGCCCAAATTCTTATCACTTTTTATTACTTTAATTCTGTTATCGCTAAACTCTCGCTCAACAATATCTAAACTATGATCGGACGAATTATTGTCTACTATAATCAATTCGAAATTATCATAATCAGATTTTAAAACGCTTTTCACACACTGTGAAATATATTTTTCTCCATTATAATTCAAGATTATTACGGAAGCTAACGGAGAGTTATCCATTTTCATAAAGACTTTATTTCAAAGTATGCTGGCCAGTGACAGGCACCTGGTCCATCATAAAGACTCCCAAAGTAGAAGGGTTCGTCAAGAGCAATAAACCGTACTGTTCCACCCGCATCTTTTATGCGATAAATTGCATCTAAAGTGGATTTTTTTCCTCCGAAACCCTCTACTTCTTGTCCGCAAATTGGAGTAAACTCTAACGCACCAGCCTCGATCGCTATGGCGATATTGTGATTATTCAAGTAGGTTACTGTCTGCTTTAGTTTTTCATCGTTGACGGTTATTACCCAATTAGAGTACAGCTTGAATACCTGTACATGTCGTTGTGCATTCTGCCAAGATGCTTTCTCTTGAAACAATTCCATGAAGTCTTTGGAACCACTTGATTGTTGCCCTGCTAAAGGCTTAAAGTTTTTACTGTCAACGAATTGATTCCCGACTTTTTCAGGCAAAGGCGCAAACCAGACCTCGGCGGTTCCGGGAATACCAAATGCCTGATTCTGTTGCTGAGTTTCTGGCAGTTTGATAAAGCCAGTTTGGATTAGAAACTTTATTCCTTGTATAAAAGTGGAATCGCCAAGCTTGCCATTAGCCCACAATTTTGCAGCAATTTTTATCCACGGAGGGATTTCAGAATATGAACTAAAACCAGCGTTAGTCTCCGTTGGTATTATCATAATTTTTTGTGCTAGCAGATACTGGATTACCTTTGAAAAATCAGAATCATCGATCTCACCATTTGCCCGCAAATTTGCAAGCTTTTTTATCCAAACTGGAATATAGATACCCTCGCCTGCTGCATAAACTGTTGAGGAAGATATCCCTGTTACCACTGAAATTGTTAAAATTGAAATTGCTATCATAGATGCTACTGTAAAAAACTTACCCTTCATTTGCCTTTTTTGAATTCAAACTGTTATTATAACTTTGGAGAAGAATAGTAACAATCTTTAATTCTGGTATTCGTGGTTGTTTTCTCATTTTTGCTATCGTACAAATAACTAGTAAGACAAAAACTAACCTCTAACCACATTTATTTATCCTAATTAATGGAGGAATATTCTAGAGTTTGCAGGTATGAAGAAAAAATTACTCATTTTTGGTATCAGCGGATTGACTGGCTACAAAATAGCTAAAAATGCAATTCAAAAATACGACGTCTTCGGTACATTTAACGTCAGGAACGTAAAATTAGACAATAGCACTGCTTACAAACTGGATCTGACAAATAAAGAGGAGGTAACGAAAGTCTTCCATGAAATAAAACCCGATTTAGTTGTTAATACAACTGCATTGCACAACGTAGACTATTGTGAGGAGAATAAGGATTCAGCAACCAAAGTTAACACAGAAGCAGTCAAGACTCTTTATGAAAATTCGGAAAAATTTGGTTCTAGATTAATTCACATTTCTACCGATTATGTTTTTGAGGGGAAAAATAATTCTCCATACTCTGAGCGTGACGAGGCTTTGCCATTAAGCTACTATGGTAGATCAAAATTAGATGGTGAGAAGATACTAGAAAATTCTCGTCATGTGGTCGTAAGGCCGAGTGTCGTATACGGATGGACTCCACTGGAGTTTGCAGGAATCACTTCGAGTTCGGGAAAACCAATGAACTTTGCATTGTGGGTTTTAACAAAGCTGAACAAGAACGAACCTTTGAAAATAGTTACCGACCAGTTTGCATCTGCAACACTTGCAGATTCACTTGCAGAGTCCATACTCAAAATTGCATCGTCAGACAAATCAGGGCTCTACCACGTATCAGGATTATCTTGTGAGAGCAGGTATTCATTTACTGTAAAGCTTGCAGAAAAGTTTGGTTATGATACCAAATCAATTTCTCCAATTACGTCTGGAGGTATAGTTCAAAAGGCAAAAAGACCTGCTTATTCATGCCTTAACTGCGAGAAAGCTACTAAAGAATTTGCATTGAGATTGCTTACCACAGACGAAGCTATGGATGTAATGAAAAATCAAGTGGAAAAGGAAGCGCCGTATCTTATATCAATTAATAAATAACACGTCTCTAAGTACCGCAATAAATACAAAAATTGAAAAAAGATAAGATACGTTATGATTTGTTCGAGAGATATTTGACCCCCATTAATTGATGGCGCTTCAGCTCTCAATGTTTATTTGCTTGCGATAATGAATGTCACATAAGAGAAGCAGATTGACTGCAAATATTCCCTTATCCTTACTTACCGCTATTATCATATCATTTTCGATTCTAAGCGTCACACTTTTCCTTTATCATTACGAGCTTGAAGATGAGAAATGGGTACCAAAGAGCGACACCTTAGAAGGAAAGGAGATTGCCTTCTACTCCCAACATTTCTCTGACAATCAAAAAAAGATATTTCTTATCGGTTCGAGTGAAATTTGGTCATTAGATCCAAATTATATACGTGAGAGTCTTCAAAAAAACAATTTAGATTACACTGTATACAATCTTGGGATAGCGACTGATGTCCCAAAATCACGTGTGAAAACCATTGATTGGATAATATCCGCCAAACCCACAATGATCATTTACGGAATATCTGATAGAGATTTTAGTATTGCTGGTTCTACTACGTTAGACGAAAATCAAATAAATATCCTGCCAAATCCCCATGATGTCATAATGGACTGGTTAAACATACAACTGACAAATTATCAAAATGTTTTTTATTTTTTACAGTCACCAAAACTCGATTTTTTGACACTTGTATTTGGCAGTAGTTATACAGGCATGAATAAGGGATTTTCTCCCGATCCAGTCAGATATACTGCATCTTTTGAAGAGATTGCTTTGCCAATTGCTAATGATATCGCATTACAGACAGAAAGTGAACATTCTGGCTCACCCAAGATATTACCTTTGGACGAAAATGAAAATTTTGTTTCATTTGAGGAAATGATTGGAAAGCTACGGAAAAACAATATTCTCGTAATAATATTAATTGTACCACAAGAAAGACATCGCTTAGAAAAATTAAACGATGTAGTGCCATTCAACTTTGTGTTGAAGAGTATATCAAAAGAACACCCTGATGTCCAAATTTACTCATTATGGGACAACTATGCAGATTTACACATTTGGAAAGACAATAGGCATGTTGTGAAGGACACAAGGACGACTAGTCGTATATACAACGATGATGTCACAACTATAATCGATACCTATCTACTCCCCAAAGAGAAAGAGGCTACAACATTTGGCTGGAATGAAGACAAGGGTCTGGCTGTACTAACTCCTCCTAGAAAGGTTCCCGCGTATACACAATCTTTGCTCTCTACATCTTTTCCTGTATCAGACCGCATATTA
>Ga0209761_1002050_pt1 | contig 13162 bp, 14 predicted proteins | sample GraSoi013_1_40cm_4_FD_185818 | JGI IMG/M metagenome (GOLD analysis project Ga0209761, IMG submission 185818) | Grasslands soil microbial communities from the Angelo Coastal Reserve, California, USA - Sample 09_25_2013_1_40cm (SPAdes) (version 2) | ecosystem: Environmental > Terrestrial > Soil >... | reverse complement strand
CCACATCGCAGACCACCGCCCCCGGCCGCAGATCCTCCGGCTCGATGAGGACGTCGGTGGCCGACGACACGGTCAGGATCACCTCGGCCATGCGCACGGCCGCCTTGACGTGTGTCTCGACGCGTACGTCAGCCCGTCTGGCTCCGAGTGTCGTCGAGGGGCCGGCCGACCGCAGCCGCGCCTGCAGCGCATCCAGCGTCTCGCGGGTCCGAGCGACCAGGATCAGGCGGCCGACGGACCGGGACAGGATCTGGCTGCACACCGCGCCGATCGATCCGGTCGCGCCGACAACCGCGGCCGTAACGTTGGCCGGCTCAAGCCCCATGCGCTGCGCCGCCAACAGCGCACCGTCCACGGCGGTGGCCGCCGTGTAACTGTTGCCAGTGGTCACCGCGATGCGGAGGTTGTGTGCCACAGTGAGCCCGCGATCGCCGACGATCTTGGTAAACGCGCCGAGGCCCACGATCCCCGCCCCGAGCGATTCTGCCAGGCGGCCGCACTGGATCAGGCGCCGGTATACGAACTCCAGTGGGGAGTCCATCAAGGTCCGCGGGGTCAGAGGTAGGCCGATGAACCATCCTTCCGCTCGCGCGCCGGTAGGGGAACGGATGCCGGTGATGTGTGACACCATGCGTGGCGGAACGGGGCGGAAGGCCAGTTCCACCAGCCGCTCGGGCAGTTTCCGCGTGACGGGATACCTGCGCGCGAAGTCAGAGATGCGGAGCGGATGAATGATAAACGCAAACCTTCCAGGATCCTGGATCCTCGATCCTGGATCATGGGAAGGCGGGGCGACGGCTGGTGTCTGGGGAACCACGATCACGACCTTGGGGTGGCGACGCGTGTGCGCGGTGCCCAGGCTGGAATGGCATCAGGATTCAGTTCTTCGACGCGAGGCTCGAACCCGGCCCGCAAGGCGGTGTGCAGGTACTCCTCTGTGGCAATCTCCTCCGGACGCCGGTTGAGCAACGCCACGATGACCCCCTGCAGCACGTTCGTGGCAAAGGAGCGGCCGCCCATGTCCGGCCCATCCGTGATCAGCAGCCACACCCCCCGCTTGCGGAGTTCGTCCACATCGGTTTTTGTGATTGTCTGCGTGAGGATGACCTTGCCCCGGAGATCGTCGGGCAGAAACCGCCGGATCAGGAGGAAGTCACCCGCAACGATCTCGGCCCACCGGTAGTATTTGCCGTGCTTGGGCGTGATGTGTTTCTGCTTCTCCCCAGTGGGATAGAAAAACCTGATCGGGAGTCTGCTGATCGCCGGCAGCAGCAGCGCGGCCAGGATCTTCACCGACGTCAACGATCGAAGCGGAATGGGGAGGTTCAGCGAGAAGATAAAGTCGCCGAAGATAACCTCGGCGCCGGCTTCCGTGAACGCCTCTGCCATCCCATACCGGTCGACCGAAGACACCAGCACGACCTTCCGTCCGCGGAACGAGATGCCTTTCCGGTTGGGCAGATAATCGGTGATCAGCCAGCGTTCCCAGGACGCCTTGAGGCCCCCGCCGTCCACGAACGGCGTCCGTCGAACGTTGCGGACCAGCCCCGCGGTCTCGCGGATCAGGTACTTACGGTTCCCCGCCCGCAGATAGAGGTCGGTGCCACCGAGGCCGAGCGCATCAACCTTCCCGTCGAGTTCTTCCAGCAGCTGCTTGGCGCGGCGGACGTCGCCGTCCGTTCCAATCCGCTCCACGATCAGACGCTGGCCCAGGATCTCGGTCTCGAACCGATGATCTCGGCTGGCGCTACCCAGGCTGACCGACACGACACGTTTCGTGCTCATCGTGTGCTGTGGCAGACACTACGCCTCCACACCAGCGACTCCTGCCGTTTACGACGGGGCAGGACGAGTCACATCCGCGGTGCGGTTGCGCTCATCGATGATACGCAGTCCCTCCAGGGTCAGCAGGGGGTCCAGGTGGTCGAAGCAGCGGCAGTCATCCACAATCAACTCCGCCCATCCGCCCGTCGCCACCGTCACGGCGTGGCCGCCCAGCTCAGTGCGGATCCGCCGGACGATCTCCTCCACCTGGCCGACAAAGCCAAAGATGATGCCGGCCTGCATCGCCGTCACGGTGGAGCGGCCAATGACTGTCTTGGGTTTGCTCAGCTCCACGCGCGGCAACTGCGCGGTGTGCTCTGCCAGCGCATCCACAGAGATGCCGATGCCGGGCGCAATGGCCCCACCCAGGAAGTCGCCCTCTGCGGACACCGCCGTGAAGGTGGTCGCGGTGCCGAAATCCACCACGATGGCAGGCCCACCGTGCTTCTCGTATACCGCGATGGCATTGCAGATGCGGTCGGCGCCAACCTCCTTGGGGTGTTCATAGAGGATGCGCATGCCGGTGCGCACTCCCGGCCCTACGACCAAGGGTGCCACGCCGAAATACCGACTGCACAACCGTTCAAACACCTCGGTCAGCGGGGGGACTACCGACGAGATCGCGGCAGACTCCACCGCGGGAAACTCAAGGCCCGCGTATTGGAACAATCCGCGGAGGATCATCGCGTACTCATCGTCGGTCTTGTTCAGATCGGTGGCGATCCGCCAGTGCACGAGGAGGTCGGTGCCGTCATAGCCCCCGACCTTGATCTGCGTATTATTGATGTTGATGGCGAGCAACATGGCACACCTCAAACTACGGGACTAGGGACTGGGGATTAGGGACTAGTAACTACAGCCTTCCCAGTCCCCGTTCCCTAGTCCCCAGTCCCGTCCTTAGCTACTTGCCCGCGCCGCCGACACCGCCCTGTACACCGGAACAGTAATCACCACGGCCAACAGAACCTCCGGCAATCCGTGTGTGGCACCAATGACGAATGCGGCACCGGCGGGAATGAACCCAAACAGGACCATCAGCGTCAGCACCCCAATCGTATTCGTGAGGGTTCCGGCGACTGCGGCCGCGGCTGGGGCCGCGTTGGCGCCCGACAGGAACCAGTAAGCCAGGATGGCCACGGCGACCCCTGCCGCGAGCGTCAGCCACAACTGTCCGGACGTCACCGCGGCGACCGTATGATAGGCGTTGATCAGCCAGGTAGGCTCGATCTTCCTCGCGGCAAAGGCGGTCTCAAACCGCTGCGCCCCCGGTCCCAGGATCGTGAACACCCCCGCGCCGAGCGCGAGGGTGGAGAGGATGCGTGCGTAGCGCTGCTGCAACGCCGCGAAAATTAATGCGGCGACCACGCCGATGAGGATCCGCGGCCCGATGGCGATGAGCGGGTTACTGAACGCCGGCGTCCCTGCCCGGAGCAAACTGATCACTCCAAACACTGTGCCGACGAACGCGCCGACGACCGGCCCGGCCAGCACTCCTGCGACAATTACCGGAATGTGCATCGTGGTGGCCGAACCGGCAGGAGTGGGGAACGCAATGAACCCCAGCGGCGTGTATCCAAGCGCCGTGGCCAAGGCGCCCAGGATACCAGCAACGGAGATATCTCGGGTGGACAAACGAAAACCCCTCCGCGATGCGGCCGGGGCATAATGGGCCTGCGCCATATTCTCCCTCCGTTCCAGTCTCAACTTGCCCCGGGCCAACTCGATTGGCCAGATTGGCCCAACCCAAACATAGTGCCTATCGAGTTTGGTACGGGGCGAGTACCGGACGGAGCCTCGTACAGAAGGCTCTGTTCGTGGTCCGGCCCGCAGCGCGGTGCCGGCCCTCCCCCCTACTCTATCACGAAAACGGCGAGGTCGGGGATTGGGTGGCTGCGGTTTCGAATCCCCAATCCCAGCCCCAAATGCCGCAGTTTACTTTGTGTCCGCCAGCCCTGGAATGCCTCCCAGTCCGGTCGCCAGCCGAACGGCGCGTTTCACCGCCTCCGCCACTGCCTCGACCACCGCGGTGCCCAGCGGGATCATGTCCGCCTTGGCGTTCCCCGTTGACAGCGCGAAGACCGTGTCGCCGTCATACATGGTATGGACCGGTGCGATCACGCGCGCCAGCCCATCGTGACCGAGCTGAGCGAGTTTGTTGGCCTGCTCTTTGGTCAGCGCGGCGTTGGTGGCGACCACCGCAAGCGTCGTGTTGGTCCCAAACCCCGCGCTGGGGTGCCCGCTCATCAATGCCTGCGTCATGTTGAGAAACCGTCCGGTCGTCCGATCGCGTGCTCCGGCCAGGATCTGCCCTGTCTGATCGTCCCGCACGTCACCGTATGCGTTGACGACCACAAGCGCACCGACGACCACACCTCCAGGGAGACCGGCGGCCCACGTTCCCACGCCGCCCTTCATCGCGGACAATGGACCCAGCAGCTTGCCGACGGTGGCGCCGGTCCCCGCTCCGACGCTCCCCTCCGCCACCGGACCGCGGGATGCAGCCCGCGCTGCGTCGTAACCCATCTCCGCGGTGGGGCGGATGGCCGGATTGCCGATCATCAGATCGAAGATGACCGCCGCCGCTACGAGGGGAACTTTCGCCACCGAGACATCGAACCCAATGCCGCGCTCTTCGAGAAAACGCATCACCCCATCCGCCGCGGCCAATCCGAACGCGCTTCCGCCAGTCAGGAGCACCCCATGGACGCGCTCGACCAGGTTCATCGGCCGCAGGGCGTCGGTTTCTCGCGTGCCGGGAGCCGAACCGCGCACATCCACGCCGCCCACGCCACCCTGCTCGCACAGGATGACGGTGCACCCGGTCACCGCACGGGCGTCGGCGGCGTGACCGACCTTGATCCCCGTCACGTCGGTAATCTGCGCCATCGTCACTCCGCGGGAGTCTCAGCCGTCCGGAGGGAGACGTCACCGGCCACGACGCGCCGCAGACCCCCTGGCGTCCTCACCAGCAGGGCGCCCCTGTCGTCTACGTCTTCGGCCACCCCCTCCAGTTCCTGCGCCCCCCACACACGCACCTGGCGGCCCAGCGTGGCGTCGTGCTTCCGCCACCGCGCCAGGAGGGCGTCTGGATCGCTGTGGAGCAGGTCGTAGTGCTCTTCGAACCGGCCCAGCACCGCGCAGGCCAGCGCCGCCAGGTCAACCGAGTGTCCAAGCCGCCCCAGCAGCGAGATCCCTCCCGTCTGGGCGTCGAGAGCGCCGGGAGGAACGTTGGCGTTGATTCCGATCCCTGCGATCGCGACCGTCCCGCTGGTCTCGATGAGCACGCCGCCGAGCTTGCGGTCCTCGACCAGAAGATCGTTCGGCCATTTCACGCGAGCCTGCAGCAGGGCGACCTCTCTCACCGCATCGGCGGCGCCGGCGGACGCCGCCAGGCCCACCAGCGGCCACTGCTCCAGCGCCACTTTAGGGCGCAGCACGACCGACAGCCACAGGCCGCCGGCCGGCGAGAGCCACGCCCGGCCGCGCCGTCCACGTCCTGTGGTCTGGATCCGGGCGATCACAGTCGTTCCCTCAGACGCCCCCTGCTGGGCGAGCGCGCCCGCCTCGTCGTTGGTCGACCTCACGCTCTCGTGCACAATCACCGGACGCCCGAAACGGCGTGTGGAGAGTCCCCTCTGGATTGCCGTCGATGTCAACGCCTCCATCGTCGGGACCCTTCGTCCTCCCAATCATGGCGTGAATAGTGAATGGTGAATAGTCTCGCGCTTTTCAGCTGACAGCCGCTTCGTCTACATATCGGAGTATCTCTTTCAAATCTGATTCCGTGAAGATATCGACTTCGTCCGTATCGACGCGCAACAGCGCGGTGTCATCGTATGCGTCGAAGAATCGCTCGTACCCGTCACAGAGCCGGCTGAGATATGCGGGCTCGATGGCGCGCTCGAACGGGCGGTCGCGGTGGGCAATGCGGTCCGTCAGCGTCTGGAGTTGCGCGGTCAGGTAGATCACCAGCGCCGGCTGTACCGTCATCGGCGCGATCAGTTCATACAGACGGGTGTAGAGGTCTAGTTCCTCGGCATCGAGGTTCAGGCGCGCAAAGAGACGGTCCTTGGCAAAGATATAATCGCTGACGACCGAATGTCCCTCCTCGCGGACGCGGCGGATGGCGTCCTGCTGACGGTACCGGCTGAGAAAGAAGAACAGCTGCGTTTGAAACGCATAGGCCCGAATATCTCGATAGAAATGATGGAGGAACGGGTTTTCTTCCACCACCTCGAGCACTGCCGTCGCCTCGAGCGACTCGGCCAACAGCCGGGCCAGCGTCGTCTTGCCGACACCGATGGGCCCCTCGACGCCGACGCACACACCTTCAGCCGATCCCCCGCCCGGCAAGAGGAGCCTCTGCCGGGCCCGCGGCGGCCGGTACACCATGCGGGGACGCGTCATGCGCCGGACACTTTCTGGACGTCCTGGTCCCGCACCTCAGACAGAAACGAGGCGAGCCGGCGGCCATCCGGCAACGCAGCGTCCGGCGCAATTTCCAGCAGAGGCTCGAGCACGAAACGCCGGCGGATCATCTCCGGGTGCGGGATAGTCAGGACCGGCGTGTCAATCTGCAGGTCGTCGTACAAGAGGATATCGATGTCAACCGTCCGTGGTCCCCACCGCTTGGTGCGCACACGACCCAGATCTCGTTCCGCAGCCAGCACCAGCTCCAGCAGATCCTGGGGGTCGAGATTCGTCTCCACTTCGGCCGCCAGGTTTACGAACCGGGGCTGCTCGGTCAGGCCGACCGGCGCTGTCTCGTACAGCGACGACCGTTTGGTCACCCGGACGCGGCCGGACGCCTCCAGGCGGTCCAGGGCGGCGTTCAAGAGCGCCACACGGTCGCCCTGATTCGATCCCAGGCTCAGGTAGGCACGCGTCATTCGGGCCGGGCCTCGGGCCTCGGACCGGGTTGGGCGAAAATGACTCCTCACGGCTGGCGCCGTTCACGCCTAATCTCGACGCCTGAGTAATCGACGGGCCCCGGCAGCCGGACCTGAGGCTTGCGGACGCGGACGGTCACCCCGGTAACGCGGTCGAGCGCGAGAACCTTTGCCGCGATGCTCTCGGCCAGGGTCTCAATCAGGTTCTGTGGGTCGCCCTCCATCACGGTCTTCACGATCTCGTAGGCGCGGCGATAGTCGACCGTTAGCTCAAGGGCGTCGCGCCGTGCCGATTTCTGCAGATCGGACTCCAGCTCCACGTCGACGAGAAACTCCTGACCTTGCGCGCGCTCCTCAGGCAGCACCCCATGGTAGGCGAAAAACCGCATCCCCGACAGCACCAGGCGGTCCGTCATTTCAGACGCGTGTTGACGGCGGCCAGCGCTTCGTCGCGCAGCACATCGGCGCGGAGGCCGGCGGCGCGTACGCGCTCTGCGGTGTGAGTCCGGTACGATGGATCCTTGATGGCCTGAAGGTTGATGCGTACGTTCAGGAGCGCGCCCTGCACCGAGGCGTGGGCGAGCAGGGCGGCGACCCCGACATCGCTGATGGTATTGGGATTGCCGGTCCCGGCCAGGCTGGACGCGACCTCGAGCAGGCTCACCGCGCGCGACGCGACTTCCAGGGGAACATTCGCCGCCTGTGTCAGGACATCTTGGATCACCGCGAGACGGCGTTGCTTCTCCTCGGCGGTCCCTTTGGGCAAACGCATCGCCCGCATCACGGCATCAAACGCCTCGGCGTCTTTTGCCGCCAGGTCGAGCAGCGCGCGCCGCTGCTCCTCCGCGGCGGCCAGCGTCCGCTGAAATGCCGCATCATCGCCACCCTTGCCGGCCGACAGTCTGGACACCATCGCCAGCAGGCCGGCGGCCAGCGCTCCGGCGACCGCAGACGCTGTGCCACCACCGGGCGTGGGATCTGACGACGCCAGCCGGTCCAGAAACTGTCCAAGGGAGAGCTCCTTCACGTCGGTCTCTGTACCCCCCTGTCGGCCCGAAAAGCCGGCTGGCCACGCTTGACCACGGTGTGCACCGGATTGACACCGAAGTGCATCGGCAGATGGCGATAGTCAGGGAGATCGAGCACGACTATGTCGGCGGCTTTGCCCAACTCCAGACTACCGACTTCTTCCGCCGCGGCGATGGCATGCGCGGCGTTGATCGTCGCCGCGGTGATCGCCTCGGCCGGCGTCAACCGCATGCCGAGACAGGCCAAGGCGATGACCATCGGCATTGACCACGTGGGCGAGGTGCCGGGATTGAAGTCCGTGCCCAGCGCAACCGGCACACCCAGTTCGACCATGCGGCGTCCGCGCGCATAGGGCAGGCCGAGGAACAGGGCGGTGCCCGGCAGCAGCACCGCCATCGTCCCGGCGTCAGCCATCGCCCGCAGACCGTCATCGGATGCGCAAAGCAGGTGGTCGGCCGAAATCGCCTCCAGGTCGGCAGCCAGCGCCGCACCGCCCAGGTCGGAAAGCTCATCCGCGTGGATCTTCGGATCCAGCCCCGCCTCCAGGCCGGCCTCCAGCACCGCGCGGGACTGCTCTGGGGTGAACGCTCCGGCCTCACAGAAAACGTCGCAGAACTCCGCGAGGTCTTCCTCCACGACGGCGGGCAGCATCTCGTCGATCAGGAAGCGCACGTAGGCATCCGGATCTCGACTATGCTCTGGAGGCACGGCATGCGCCCCGAGGAAGGTCGGAATCAGATCCACGTCATGGGAGGCACTCAGGCGGTGTACGGCCCGCAGACATTTCAGCTCGTCGTCGATCGTCAATCCGTAGCCGCTCTTGACCTCGACGGTCGTGGTGCCGTGCGCCAGCAGGCGATCCAGCCGCTGCCACCCTGCTTTCAGCAACTCGTCCTCGCTCGCCGCTCTGGTGGCCCGCATCGTCGACAGGATGCCACCGCCGGCGTGCGAAATCTGCTGATACGTGGCGCCAGCGAGGCGCATCTCAAACTCCTCAGCACGGGAACCCGCGAAGATCAGGTGGGTGTGTGGATCCACAAATCCCGGCAGGACGACGCGGCCGCCCGCATCGATCACCCCGCCATCCCGCCCCGGAGCGACCTCATCCAAGACTTGCGCGGTCGGGCCAATCGCTACGATCACGCCGTCGGCTGCCGCCACGGCGCCGTCGGGGATGATCGCCAGATCGCCCAGGGCCTTCTCAGTCCGCGGCCGGTCGTTCGGCCCGGCCAGCGTCAGGAGTTGCCCAGCGTGGACGATCAAGAGATCGACGTCGGTTTTCATCTCAATAGCGTCATTCCATTAGTCTAGCTTCCAAAATCTGCTCTCGACGAAAGTCATTGAGGCGGAGGTAGAAGCGGGCCGCGTCCGCGACGGCATCCAGGGGGATGAGGCCGACAACTTCGCTCTCCAGGATCTCGACTCCGTATCGCGCGGCCTCCACGCGGACGAGTTCGAACGCGCGGTGCACCGGAGTCGTCGTGTAGTCCAGCAGGTTCATGGAAACTTGGGCACGACCGCTCTCACTCACCACCCCCATCGCCTGGACGTTGACCAGGCCGCCGCTCGATTCCCGCGCCGCCTTGGCAATCTTCTTGGCGACTGCGACGTCGTCAGTCGCCAGATCGATATTGTAGGCGATCAGCGGCCGGCGAGCACCGACGACAATTGCTCCGGCGGTAGGATGCGGCTTGGGATCTCCGGCATCAGGCGCCCACTCCGGGTCGGCCATCTTCTGAGCCAGTCCTTCATACTCGCCCTTGCGGATGTCCGGAAGGCGGCGGCGTTCCGGCCGGGTGGCGGCCTCCGCGTAGAAGTACACCGGGACGTGCAGCGTTTCCCAGATCTGCCGCCCAAGATCTCTGGCTGCGGACGCACACTCCTCCATGGTCACCCCCGAAATGGGCACAAGTGGGATCACGTCTACCGCTCCCAGTCGGGGGTGCTCGCCGCGGTGCGTGGTCATGTCGATGAGTTCCACAGCCCGCCGCGTGGCGGCCAGCGCGGCATTCGTGACGGCCCGCAGATCCCCGACGAACGTGAGGACGCAGCGGTTATGGCTCTCGTCGGCCTGCACATCCAGCAACCGAGCCCCAGCGGTCCTGCGCACCTCGTCGGCGATCGCGTCGATGGCGTCGCGGCGCCGGCCCTCGCTGAAGTTCGGGATGCATTCTACCAGCTGCGGCATCGTGCACCTCGGAAAATCGTACCTACTTTTCTGTGCTTGGGGAATCTTCTCCTCGGACGGCTCGCGGCGACGATGGCGCAGCACATTCGGGATCAGCGCCGATGACCATGCAATGATCGCCCGACCCTCCTATGATCCATCGACGAAAGTGGGTACGATGGCGCTGACGATGTTCCGCCTACGGCAGGACCGTTGGATGCGCACCGATCTGACGCTGTACCAGCGCTGCTACACGGAGGAAGAAGTGGAGCAGGCGCTGCGCGATGCAGGCTTCGTTGGAATTGCGGCGTGGGATGCTGTCACCGACCTGGGTCTGCAGAACGAGTCCGGCCGTTTGTTCTTTTTCGCGCGGGCGACGTCCGCGTAGCCGCATTCTCCAATCGAGCCTGTCTCCCCGCAGTCGCCCGAACCGTATCCAACACGCGCTGCACCTGGAGTCCGTCGGCAAACGTCGCCGTGGGGGCGACCGGAGCCTCATCCAGGATGGCGTTCACGACGTGGGCGGCCAGCCGGATGAATGAAAGACCCCAGAGCGACGAGTAGTTCATGCCCGGCGGGGCCTCGAGCGTCTCTGGCTCGGTGATCTCCCTCAAGCTTTCCCCGCGTCGTGCCCCCCACAGCCGCTCTTCCTGATCGAGGATGAGTGTCCCCTCCTCGCCCCAGATCTCCGTCCGAGGGCCAACACCGTGGGCCCCCACGGCGCTGTTGACGACAATGCCGACAGCGCCTGACGCGAACCGCAGCGAGAACGACGTGAAGTCGTCGGAGGTCACGGCCCTGCGCCCGCTCGCTGCGGGATCCGGCCGCTCCTTGACGTATGTTTCCGTGGTACCGGAGATCGCGGCCACATCTCCCAGGAAGTATCGAAGTAGATCGATCTGATGCGAACCCTGGGCGCCGAGAATGCCCCCACCCCGTCTGGCGTCCGACCACCACGTCCACGGCCTGGTGGCGTCGGCTCTGCCCGTGCCCACCACAGTGATCAGCGCGTGCCTGGGCGCGCCGATGAACCGTTCCTCGATCAGCCGCTTGATCTTCCGGCGGTTGGGGTTGAACCGCAGTTCATGATCGATCACATGGGTCACGCCTTGGCGTTCGGCTTCGCGCAGCATCTCCTCTGCCTGAGCAGCGTTCAGCGCCATCGGCTTCTCGCACAGCACGTGCCGGCGGCGGGCCAGGGCCGCCAACGCCGCGGGGTGATGCGTGTCGGGCGGGGATGTAATGCTGACGAGATCCAGTTCTGCCGTCGCCACCATGGCGCGGTAGTCATCAAACGCATGCGGAATCTCGAAGCGGCCGGCGACCTCACGGGCCCGCCCCGGGGTCCCACTGGCGATAGCGACCACCTCAACGCGAGGATGGGCCAGGAACGCCGGGATCTGCACCTCCGCGCCGAATCCGGTCCCGATAACGCCGACGCGCAGCTTCATCGTGGTCGCCGGCCGGCTATTCTTCCACCCGTGAGAAATGGATCACCGTCACCGTATCATCCATCCCGATCAAGCGCTCGCGGCCATAGATGTTGGTGAGGAACTCTATGAGCTCTTCATGCCGCCGCAGCTCCGGATTATCCCGCTGGATTTCCCGCGGGCTCACGTCGTGCAGCGCCTTCACCTCAACCGCGTCGATGATGGCCGCCGCTACCTTCTTCCGAGTCCCAAATCGCCGGCCCACGGTGAGCCACACGACCTGCCCCGTTTGATACTTGTCTCGCTTGTCACCCAGCCGGATCGTGGCGGTCTTCCGGCCGTCGCGCAACTGCTCTGTGAAGACCGTAGAATAAAAGTTGAGTGCGAACACGGTAGCCCCCCTAACTTGGTGTTCATTCCAGCATCGGCATCTTCAACCCATGACGCTTCGCCGCTGCGACTGCGATCTCATAGCCTGCGTCGGCGTGGCGCACGACCCCCGTTCCGGGGTCAGTTGTAAGGACCCGTTCCAGCTTCCGGGCCCCTAACTCCGTGCCATCGGCGACGGCCACCTGTCCTGCGTGAATCGAATAGCCGATGCCCACACCACCACCGTGATGCACGGCGACCCAGGTCGCCCCGGCAGCGGTGTTCAACAACGCGTTGAGGATCGGCCAATCGGCCACGGCATCCGACCCATCTCTCATGCCTTCGGTCTCGCGATAGGGCGAGGCCACCGACCCAGCATCGAGATGATCGCGTCCGATGACGATCGGCCCTCTCACCCGCCGGCTTCGCACCAGATCGTTGAACGCCAGCCCGGCCCTGGCCCGTTCGCCGTATCCAAGCCAGCAGATGCGCGCCGGCAGTCCCTGAAACGGCACCCGCTCCTTCGCCAGACGGATCCAGCGCGCCAACGCCTGATCGTGAGGAAACAAGTCCAGCACGGCGCGATCCGTCTCCTGAATATCGTCCGGGTTGCCCGACAACGCCACCCAACGGAACGGACCCCTGCCCTCACAGAATAGCGGCCGGACGTATGCCTCGACGAATCCCGGGTAGCTAAAGGCTTCGCCGAAGCCGGCCGCCTTGGCCTGGCCGCGCAGGTTATTACCGTAATCGAAAACGACGCTGCCGAGCCGGCGCAACGCCACCATCGCCTCGCAGTGCCGCACGATGGAGGCCTTGGCTCGCTTCACGTAATCCTGCGGCTGCTTGCGGAGTTGTGGCGCCTCTTCTGCGGTCACGCCTTCGGGGATGTACCCGCCCAGGGGGTCGTGGGCCGATGTCTGATCGGTGACGACATCGAAGACGACGCGCCGCCGCGCCAGTTCAGCATAGACGGACGCCGCGTTCCCCAACAGCGCCACCGTTTGCGGCTGGCCGGCGCGCTTCGCCTCTTCAACCAATCCTAGCGCTTCGTCCAGATTGTCGGTGGCCTGGTCTACCCACCCGGCGGTGAGCCGCCGGTGGATGCGGGCGGGATCTACCTCGACAATCAGCCCCACCCCGTCGTTCATCGTGATGGCCATCGGTTGGGCGCCGCCCATGCCCCCCAGCCCGGCGCTGAGCACGGCCCGCCCCCGCAGTGAGCCGTTGAAGTGCGCCCGGGCGACGGCGGCAAACGTCTCGTAGGTGCCCTGCAAGATGCCCTGAGAGCCGATGTAGATCCATGAGCCGGCGGTCATCTGCCCATACATCGTGAGGCCCAGAGCCTCCAACTCCCAAAACTTCTCCCAGGTGGCCCACGCCGGCACCAGCATCGCGTTACTGATGAGCACCCGCGGTGCCCACTCATGCGTGCGGAAGATTCCCACCGGCTT
>Ga0209761_1002048_pt1 | contig 13163 bp, 9 predicted proteins | sample GraSoi013_1_40cm_4_FD_185818 | JGI IMG/M metagenome (GOLD analysis project Ga0209761, IMG submission 185818) | Grasslands soil microbial communities from the Angelo Coastal Reserve, California, USA - Sample 09_25_2013_1_40cm (SPAdes) (version 2) | ecosystem: Environmental > Terrestrial > Soil >... | reverse complement strand
CCGGCTCGAGGGGGGGGGCCTGCTTCGCCGCCGCCTGAGCCGCCCTGCCCTTGGCCCGCGCCAGCGCCTCCGCCGCATCGCCGTTCATCGGATCGGCCGAGAGCAGGCGGCCGAGCCATTCGGCCGCCTCGTCGAACCGGCCGCCGCGGGCGGCGATGTCCGCCAGAATCTTCAGCGCCAGGACGTTCTCGGGGTCGAGCGCCAGGACTTTGCGAAAGACGTCGGAGGCGCCGGTGTCGTTCTTCTGATCGATCAGGCAGCGCCCAAACACAATGTGCGCGCTGACGTAGTCGGGGTGTAGCTCGAGGCCGGCGGTGCACAGGTCGATGGCCCTATCTAGTTCTCCTGCCTTACGATAGGCGTCGGCCAGGGGGGCGAAGTTACGTCCCTTGGGATTCTCCAACCACCGCTTTTCCAGCTTTTCTATTTCGCTAGTGTAGGCCACGGCCTAAGTGGTTGGGGGAGTTGGACAAAGATAGTGTTTGCTCGGGCGCGCTGTCAATCGGAATCGTGCTCGCTCGCTTGAGTTTTCGCGTTGCCGTTTATAGACTTATGCCCCTTCTTCACATGCTCTCGTAGGAGTTTTGCCGGATATGATGCGCGCGATGCGCGAGATCACGAAGCCTGTCTTCTGGGTGGTGGCGATCAGCTTCATCGGCTGGATGGCGTACGGACAGATCACCGATATCGTCGGCGGCGGTAGAGACGTCGTCCTCAAGGTGGACGGCACCATCGTCCGCTCCCAGCCGTTCCAGCAGCAGTATCAAGCGACCCTCGAGCAGTATCGGCGTCAGCAGGGAGGCGGGCGGCTGACGCGTGAGGACGAGCGACAGCTGCAAGATCGGGTTGCCGACCAGTTCATCCAGAAGATCCTGCTGGAGCGGGCGTACCACCGCTTCGGCATCACGGTCTCGGACGACGAGATCATCCAGGCCGCGCGCAGCTCGCCGCCACCCCAGATCATGCAGCAGGTGATCGGGGACCCGACCTTCCAGACCAACGGTCAGTTCGACATCACCAAGTGGCAGCGCTACATCTCGAGCGCCGGCTCGGAGTTCGCCGCGCAGGTGGAGCAGTTGTACCGCGACTATCTGCCGCAGCGCAAGCTGGAACAGTACCTCACGGCTGACGTCTACGTTTCCGACGCGAAGCTGTGGCGCATCTGGCGTGACCAACACGAATCGGTGACGGTTGCGCTGCTCGCCGTCCACCCGGAAGACGTGCCGGACTCGCTCGCGCCGGTGGCGGACGCGGAGCTCCAGCGCTACTACGGCGCGCACCAGGCCGACTTCAAGCGACCCGCGGCCGCCTGGCTCAGCTACGTCCAGCTGCCGCGCATCCCGAACGCCGCTGACAGCGCCGCGGCCCTCGCGCACGCCCGCGCGTTGCGGGCAGAGATCGCGGGAGGCAAGGCCAAGTTCGATGACGTAGCGAAAAGGGAGTCCGCCGACTCGAGCACTGGCTCGCGGGGCGGTGATCTCGGCTGGGCCAAGCGCACCGGCGCCGGTTTCGTCGCCCCGTTCGCCGCGGCGGTGCGCCGCCTCGCCCCGGGTGTGCTCAGCGAGCCGGTGCTGACCGAGTTCGGGCTTCACCTCATCCGGATCGACGCCGCCAGGGGCGATTCCGTACACGTGCGCCACATCCTCGTTCCGGTCCAGCTCCAGGGTACCCATCTGGACGCCGTGGATGCGCGCACGGACACTCTGGACCGCCTGGCCGCGGACCAGACCGACGGCAGCCGGCTGGACAGCGCCGCGCACCGGCTGAATCTCTCGCTCGCCCGCGCGCCGAAGCTCATCGAAGGGGAGCGGCTGACGCTCGGCAGGTCCACGGTGCCGGACGTCGGTGTGTGGGCGTTCGAGGCCCGACCGGGGGAGACGAGCCCGGTGATCGACGCGGCGCAGGCGAGCTACGTCTTCCGGCTCGATTCGCTCGAGGCGGCCGGCGTGCCGCCGCTGGCAGGCATCCGTGCTCGAGTGCTCGACGCGGCGCGCTACGAGAAGAAGAAGGTCGTGGCGCGCCAACAGGCGGAGCAGGCCGCGGCGGCGCTGCGCGACGCCGGCGATCTCATCGCGGCCGGCCGGGCGCGTGGGAACCGGGTCGAGAAACTGGGCCCGTTCACGCGCGTGACCGCACCCGCACCGTTCGCGCGCAATCCGATCGTGCTGGGAGCGGCCTTCGGGCTGCGGCGCGGCGAGCGGAGTGGCGTCATCGCGGACGAAACGGGTTGGTTCGTGCTGCAGACCCTGGCCCGCGCCGGCGCCGACTCCGCCGGGTGGCTGAAGCAGCGTGACCAGCAGCGCGAGTCGCTGCTCCGGCCCGTCGAGCAGGCGCGGCTGCAGCAATTCGTCGCCGCGCTGCGCGCGGACGCCACGATCGTGGACCGCCGCAGCGAGATCTTCCGACCGGCGACCGCCAGCGAGAGTTAGTCGCTCAGGCGCTTCGGGTCGCCCGACGAGAGGGGGCTCGAGGTCGGTGGCTGGACGCCGCGCGGGGGCGCGGTGGGCGGGTCGTCGCTCGTCGCGTCCTTGAGGCTGCGCTTGAACTCCTTGATCCCCTGCCCTATCGAGGATCCGATCTCCGGGATCCGCTTCGCGCCGAAGACCAGCACCAGCACGAGCAGCAGGATCAGGATGTGGCTGAACGACAGGTCCCCGAACATAAGGCGCCTCGCTTCAGAAGATCGATCGGGCGACGTAGTAGGCGATCGCCACGCCCACAAGCGCGAGCAACGACACGTCGAGTCCGATCGGCCCGAGAGTGATCGACACCACCAGCAGGTCCATGTGGACCGGCCCCAGCGTGGGGGTCACCGACCAGGTGAAGATCTCTTTCGCCGGCCCCTGTGGCAAGAAGCGCCGCAGCAGCGAGTGGACGAAGCCGCCCAGCACGAAGCCGGTAGCCAGCACGCTGCAGTAAAATAGCGGCCTGCGCGGGCCTTGCGCCACGGGCTAGCTGCGCCGCTCCACGGCGTATGCAATGCTGTCGCGCAGCGCATCGCGCGCCGGCGACGGGGGCAGGATATCGAGCTCCGCCTCGGCCTGCTGCGCCAGCTCGAGCGCGCGGCGCCGGGCGTAGTCCAGACCCCCGGCCGCCGCCACGCACCGCACCACCTCCGCCACCAGCGCGTCCGCCGGCTCGGGCGCCCCCATCAGCTCGACGACCAGCCGGCGGTCGGCAGGCGGCATGTCGCCGAGCGCCGCAATGAGCGGCAGGGTCACCTTGTGCTCTCGCAGGTCGAGCCCCGACGGTTTCCCCGTCACCGCCTCCGCCTCGGTGTAGTCGAGGAGGTCGTCGGCGATCTGGAAGGCCATGCCGAGCCGCATGCCGAAGCGGGCGAGTGCCTCCCGATACGCGGCCGGCCCCTGGAGCGCGCCGACCTCGCACGCCCCGGACAGGAGGGAGGCCGTCTTCGCGCGGATGAGCTGGTCGTACTGCTCCTCGCTGTAGGCGAGCTTGTCGTGCGCCTCGAGCTGGCGCATCTCACCGACCGTCATCTCGTTCGTCACCCGGGCGAACACGCGCAATGGCTCGCGATCGTCGAGGCCGACCAGCTCGATGATGGCCCGCGAGTACAGGTAGTCTCCCATGATCACCGCGACCTGGTGCGAGAAGCGCGCGTTGATGGTCGGCATACCGCGCCGCAGCACGGAGTGGTCGACCGAGTCGTCGTGCACCAGGGTCGCGAGGTGAATCAACTCGACGACGGCGGCGAGCGTCACCGCCCGCGGGGCCAGCGAGCCAGCCGCCTGGCTCGAGAGCAGCAGCAGCGTGGGGCGGAACAGCTTCCCCTTCATGCGCACCAGGTGCTCATTCACGTCGGCGATGATCGGGAAGTCGGCCGCAATGATGCGCACCAGCTCGTCGGCGACGCGCTCGAGCTCTCCGGCCACCGGCCGTTGGAGGTCTCGCAGGGCGATCGGAACGACCTGCTGGCTCACGCTACTTCGCCTTGGCGAGCGCCTTGGAGCGTTCGCCCACGTCCCGGAATCGGATGTCCACGGCGAACACCCGGCCGTACAGCTCGCGCGCCTCGACCCGCTTGCCCAGTTCCTCGAGCGCGCGGCCGAGCCAGTACAGGATGCCCAGGCGCTCCTGGTCACCCGAGGCCGGCAGATCGAGCGCGCGCCGCAAGATCGACTCCGCCACGACGTAGGCGCCTTTGTCGATGAAGCACACGCCTAACGCCTCGGAGCTCCTCAGCTTCCCGTCGGGCGCCCGCAGCGCCTTCTGCAGCTCCGCAATCGCCTCGTCCAGCAGCCCCATCTCCTTGAAGGCCACGCCCAGGTCGTAGTGCGACTGGAAGTCGCCCTCGTCGATGTTTTCGTCGATCCCCTGCTTGAAGCGTGCCAGCATCTCCTGAAAGTCCCGCTCCTCGTCGCCGGTCGGCTCTTCGTCGGCGACCTTCATGCGCGTGTCGCGCACGGGGAGGTCCTCATCGAGAATCATCGCGCTCAGGTCCACGAAGTCTCCCGCCTCCGCCGCCTCATCCCGCACCTTCATCTTCGCGTCCCGAGCAGCGGTCTTGCCCTCCGTGTCCCGGACCTTCGCTTGCGGCTTCGCCGGGGGCTCGGGCGGTCGTGTCGCCACCGGCGCGAGCATCGCGAGCGCAGCCTTGGCACGCTCGTTGGCCCCATCGTGCTCGGCGACGCGCTTGTAGACGGCTCGCGCCTTGTCGGGCAGGTCGCTCCGCAGCAGCGTGTCGGCCAGCTCCAGGTAGGCGTCGATCAGCCTCGTCTTGTCGCCCGACTTGAACGCGAACTCGACCTGCTTCTGCCGGTGTCGTACGCTGTTGGGATCCAGCCGCAGGATCTCGTCCACCAGATTCTGCGCCTGCGGCAGGTTCCCCCGCGTCTCGAAACCGGTCGTCGCCAGGTCGAGCTCCTCGACACCCCGCTCCCGCTCGCCCGCTTCGATCAGCGCCTCACCCAGCGCCTGGTGCCCTTCGGGTTCGTCCGGGTCATCCGCGACGCGCCCCTCAAGCTCCTCGATCGTCGGTGTCGTCGGCGTCGCATCCATGTCGGCGAATACGAGCGCTCCCCGCTCGTCCCCCTGGGTCACCACGCCATCCAGGCTCAAGTCGATCGCCCCAGAGCGGCGCCCGCCTCCTCCCGAGCCGACGGACGTGCCGCCTCCCCCGCCGGACGCATCGTCGATCGCCAGTGGTTGATCGTCGACCTCGTGCCCCCGGTCGGTCGCGCCGGTGTCGAAGTCCGGCTCGAGCTCGAGCGGCGGCACTTCCACCAGGCTCTTGCGCGCTGGTGGGGCCGGGCGTTTCGGCACGACCGGTTTCACCTTCGGCGGCTCGGGCGCCTTCGGACTCGTGCCGCCAAACCGGGGGGGTGCCCCGACGCCGGGCCGCTTCGGCACCACTGGCGCCACCGGCGGCGGTGCTTTCGCCACCGGCGCCTCGATTTCGATCTCCGTTTCCAACAGCGGCTCGAGCTCTATCGCGGGCTCGGAGAAGCTCTCCGCCTCGGCGATGGTCGGCTCGAACTCCGCAGGGGGGGGGATGTCATCCGGGGAGACTTCGTCCCGCAGCGATGGCACCTCCGGCGCGTCGAGCTCGATGTCGCCGAACTCCGCGCTCGTCGTCTCGAACCCTTCGAGCGTACCTCCCGCGGTCGTGGACTCGAGCCCTTCAACGAGACTCGTGGACTCGATCTCGAGGGACGTATCGGGCTCGGCCGTCACCGTCTCGAGCAGGCTGTCGCCGACCGCCTCCGGTTCGAGCGCCGGCTCCGGTTTCGGCTCGGGCTCAGGCGCAGGCTTGGGCGGGGGCGGGACGCGCCCCTTCACAGGCGCCTTGCCAACCGGTGGGGCATCCACGTCGAGGAACACCAGGCTCGATGTCTTCCGCCGGCCCGACTTCGACGGGTCGTCAGGCGGCTGAGCCTTCGGCGGCGCCGGCGCAGCCGTCCCGCCGGCCGGGCGCCGCTCCGGATCACCGTACATCCGCAGGTGCTCTTCCAGCGTCTCGCGCAGGTGTGCACCTTCCGCCGAGATCTCGGCCAACTCCTTCAGCGCGGCGAAGGCGTGCTGGATCTTCCCGACCTTGTGCATCCGCTCGGCGTACTCCACGAAGTTCTGCTTGGCCTCCGCCATGAAGCCCTTCGAGGCATACAGCTTGGCGAGCTTGAGGTAGGTGGTCTGCCGCCCGGGCGCGTTGCGCAGCACCTTGTTACACATCGCGATGGCGTTGTTGTGGAAGCCGAGCTCGGCGTACCTATCGACGGCCCGATCGTAGTAGTCGGCCGCCTGAGCAGGGTCTCGGACCTTCAGGTACAGGTCGCCGATACGATTGAAGATGGCGAGGTCGGGGTTCGGATCCCCGTCCTCATCCTGCCCCTTGAGGATCTGCAGCCACGCCTCGATGGCCCCCTTCGGGTCTTTGCCCTCGAGGCTCCGGGCCTTCTCTTTCTGCTTCTCAAGCTTTGACATGGAGCCCTAAAGATACGGACCCCGCCGGGAGCGGACAAGCGGAACCTCCTGTCCAGACGGCGGTTACGAGCTGTTCACCCATCCAGTACGCGACTTCCCGCCAATCCGCCACGCCCCAGGATACGAGGTCGGCGCGAAACCCCGGCGCGATCTGGCCCCGATCGGTGGCGAGGCCGAGCGCCGCGGCCGCGTTGACCGTGACCGCGCTCACGACTTCGGCATAGCGGAGTCCCAACTGCGAAACACCGAGCGCCATCACCAGCGGTAGCCCGACGGTCGGTGACGATCCCGGGTTGAAATCGGTCGCGAGCGCGACCGCCGCTCCCGCTTCGACCAGACGCCGGGCCGGCGCCTGCGTGCTATGCCCGAGGAACACCATCGTGGCGGGCAGCAGGACCGCGACCGTATCGCTCGCCGCGAGCGACCGGATGCCGGCATCGGAGATCGCGGCGAGGTGATCCGCCGAGAGGGCGCCGAGCGCTGCGGCCAGCTCGGCGCCGCCCGACCCCTCCAGCTCGTCGGCGTGCAGCTTCAGTGCCATCCCGTGCCGCCGGGCGGCGGTGAGAATCGTGCGCGTCTCCGCGACGTCGAACACGCCGGGCTCGCAGAACACATCGCATGCCGCCGCCAACTGCTCACGGGTCACGGCGGGAATCATCTCCTCGCACACCAGCCGGACGTAGTCGCCGCGGCGCTCACGGAACTCGGGGGGGACTTCGTGCGCGCCGAGGAAGGTCGGCACGAGCGCGGCCCGCTCGGCGGCCGCGGTTTCGCGGATGGCGCGGAGCTGCTTGAGCTCGTTCGCGGGGTCGAGCCCGTAGCCCGATTTCACTTCGATCGTCGTGCTGCCATGGGCGAGGAGTGCGCGCACCCGTGCCCGCATGAGCGCTACGAGCTCGCTCTCGCTCCGGGCCCGCACATCCCGCACCGACTGCAGGATACCTCCACCCCGGGCGGCCACGGTCTTGTAGTCCTCACCCAGCGCCCGGCGCTCGTGGTCCTCGAGCCGCGGTGCGCCGAACACGGCGTGCGTGTGGCAGTCGACGAAGCCGGGGAACAGGACGCCCGCCACCTCCTCCACCTCCCCACCCCGTTCCACGTTGCCCGTTGCACGTCGCAAGTCCTTGTACGGGCCCACCGCCGCGATGCGGTCGCCCTCGAGCAGCACCGCCGCATCGTGCAGCACTTCCATCTCGGCCAGCTCCCGGCCCCGGCGCGCGCGCGCGGGGCCCCGGCACGTGACGACTTGGCGGGCGCCGACGAGCAGGGTGCTCAGTCGCCCGCCCCCCCCTCGCGCATCGGGAGCCGGATGCCATGACGGCGCGCCGCGGCCAGCGCCTCGGAGTACCCCGCGTCCGCGTGGCGCGCCACGCCGATGCCCGGATCGTTCGTGAGCACGCGCTCGAGCCGCTGCCCCGCCGACGGCGACCCATCGGCCACGCTCACCTGCCCCGCGTGCAGCGAGTTCCCGATGCCGACGCCCCCGCCGTGATGGAACGAGACCCACGCCGCCCCCGACGCTGTATTGAGCAGGGCGTTGAGGATCGCCCAGTCGGCGATCGCGTCGGAGCCGTCCTTCATCGCCTCCGTCTCGCGAAACGGTGACGCCACGGAGCCGGTATCCAGGTGGTCGCGCCCGATGACGACGGGTGCGCTGATCTCGCCGCGCTTCACCAGCTCGTTCAGCGCGCAGCCGAATTGCGCACGTTCCCCCTGGCCCAGCCAGCAGATGCGCGCGGGAAGCCCCTGAAACGCCACCCGCTCCTGTGCGAGCCGGATCCAGCGATGCAGGTGCTCGTGCTCGGGGAAGAGCTCGAGCACGAGCTGGTCCGTGCGATGCAGGTCGCCTGCGTCCCCCGAAAGCGCGACCCACCGGAATGGGCCCTTGCCCTCGCAGAACAGCGGCCGGATGTACTCGGGAACGAAGCCCGGGATCTCGAACGCGTCGGCGACCCCTGCGTCCCGCGCCTGCGCGCGGATGTTGTTTCCGTAGTCGAAGGTGACCGCTCCGCGACGCTTGAGCACGAGCATCGCCTCCACGTGCGCCGCGATGCTCGCAACCGACCGCTGCACGTACTCCGCCGGCGCGCTCCGCCGCAGTGCCGCGGCCCCCTCCACGCTGAGCCCCGCGGGGATGTACCCGTTCAGCGGATCGTGGGCCGACGTCTGATCCGTCAGCGCGTCCGGGACGAACCCCCGACGCGCGAGCTCCGGGAGTACGTCGGCACAGTTGCCGATCAGGCCGACCGAGACCGGCCGCGCCGTGCGCTTCGCTTCCTCACACCAACCCACCGCGTCGTCCAGGGAGGCGGTGGAGCGATCGAGGTAGCGGGTCTCGAGGCGGCGCTGCACCCGCGCCGGGTCCACCTCCACCGCCAGGCACACCCCGTCGTTCATCGTCGCGGCGAGCGGTTGCGCGCCTCCCATGCCGCCCAGGCCCCCGGTCAGCACGATGCGCCCGCGCAGCGACCCACCGAAGTGCCGCCGCGCCATCGCGCCGAACGTCTCGTAGGTGCCTTGCAGAATCCCCTGGGTTCCGATGTAGATCCACGACCCGGCGGTCATCTGGCCGTACATGATCAGCCCCTGGCGCTCGAGCTCGCGGAACACGTCCCAGGTCGCCCAGCGCCCGACCAGATTCGCGTTCGCGATGAGCACCCGGGGAGCGTCCGGGTGGGTGGTGAAGACGCCGACGGGCTTTCCCGACTGCACCAGCAGGGTCTCGTCGTCGGCCAGGGTGAGGAGCGTGCGGCAGATCGCGTCGAAGGAAGGCCAGTCGCGCGCCGCCTTCCCGGTGCCGCCGTACACAACCAGGTCCTGGGGACGCTCCGCGACCTCCGGATCGAGGTTGTTCATCAGCATCCGGAGCGCCGCTTCTTGAATCCAGCCGCGGCACGACTTCACCGTGCCGCGGGGGGCGCGGACGACCCGGGGGCCGCTCATGCCGCCTCCGGGTCGAACGCCCCAGCCCGCAGGCCGCTCGCAATCTGCTCGATGTCGGCGGTGAACGGCCGGTCGCCGGCGAGTGCCGCTGCCACCTGGCGCACCGCCGCGTACGTGCGCCGCACTCCCTGCCCGGGCCTGAGCGGTTTCAGGAATTCGAGCCCCTCAGCCGCCGCGAGCAGCTCGACCGCGACGATGCGCGCCGCGTTCCCGAGGATCCGCTCCGCCTTCCAGGCGGCGGTCATGCCCATCGGGACGATGTCCTCCTGGTTCCCTTCGGTGGGCACGGACTGGATGCTCGCCGGCGTCGCGAGCACCCGGCACTCCGCGACCAGCGCCGCGGCCGCGATCTGTGGCGTCATGAAGCCAGATTCGACGCCTGGATCCCGGGCGAGGAAGGGAGGGAGCCCGGAGGACAGGTCCGGGTTGACGATGCGCTCGATCCGCCGTTCCGCGACGCCCGCGAGCGTGGCGAGCGCGATACCGATCACGTCGAGTGCCAGGGCGATCGGCTGCCCATGAAAGTTGCCGCCGGAGAGCACGTCGTCGTCGAACACGAGCGGGTTGTCGGTCGCCGCGTTCAACTCGGTCGTGACCAGCCGCTCGGCGAACCCCAGCGCTTCGCCCACCGCGCCGAGCACCTGAGGGGTACAACGCAGGGAGTAGGCGTCCTGCACCCGCGGGTCGTTCTCGCGGTGCGACTCGCGGATCTCCGAGCCGGCCAGCAGCTGGCGCAGCAGCGCCGCGGAGCGCTGCTGGAACGGGTGGGGGCGCGCGTCGTGGATCCGCGCATCGAACGGCTCCGGAGTGCCCCGTACCGCCTCGAGGCTCATCGCCGCGGCCGCGTGCGCGGTGCGCCACAACACCCAGGCGTCGTGCACGAGTAGCGACGCCATCCCCGTCTGCGCCTGCGTCCCGTTGACGAACGCCAGCCCCTCTTTCGCCTCGAGGGTGATGGGGCGCAGCCGACTGGCCCGGAGCGCCGCGCCATCGGCACCTTCGCCAATCATCGCGAGGGCCAGGTGCGCGAGCGGCGCGAGATCGCCCGACGCCCCGACGCTCCCCTGTGAGGGAACGCGCGGGTGCACCTGGGCATTCAGCATCTCCACGATGAGCTCGGGCAGCGCCGGTCGCACCCCGCTCGTCCCGCGCACCAGCACATTGGCGCGCAGCAGCATCATCGCCCGCACGGCATCCACGGCCAGTGGGTCACCCACGCCCGACGCGTGGCTGCGGATCAGATTCAGCTGCAGCTCCCGCGTCTGCTCCGGCTTGATACGCACATGGGCGAGCTTCCCGAAACCGGTGTTGACACCGTAGATCGTGTCACCGCGAGCAACGGCGGCCTCGATGGTACGGCGGGATGCGGTCACGGCCGCAAGAGAGTGCGCGGCAATGGCGACCGGCACGCCGTGGCGGGCCACAGCCACGACGTCCGCGATCGAGAGGGAGCGACCATCTATGGTGACGGAAGCCGGCATGCGGGAGGAAGCTACGTGCAAGAGTGGCGAGACGCCAAGTGGATATGAGAGAGCGAGCGACGAGGTGCATCCCCGCCACTCGCTCCTCAACGTCCACTCGGCGCCTGCGACTCGGCGTCTACCTCGACCCTGCCACCTGTGTCCCGGTCGCCGCCGGCTGTTTCGGCACCACGAGCTCCGGGTTTCCCGGATCCGTTTGTACGCTCCAGTCGAAGATCACGTACTGGCGGCTGACATGCGTCATGCGCAACGCGCCGTAGTGCAACACCGTGCCGTCCACGATCTCGAAAACGTACCCGAATCCCGGCCGGGCGAGCAGCGAATCGCCGGAGTATCCGCTCGCGGGCGCGAAGTCGATCGCCGTGAGATCGGCAATCGGGCTGGTGCTGTAGAGCCGTAGGCTCGTTCCCGTGAAAACCGGTACGACCCATAACGTCGAATCCGCGTGGCGATGAATGACGAAGTCGATGTCGGTCCGGCTGCCATTCTGGATCAAGCCCAGCTCGCTCGACTGGCCGACGCCGTCACTGTTGAGGTCGGACCAGAACCGGAACCCCGACGAATCGGCGTCGGTCTGGAACGCATAGACCAGGACGTTGCGCGCGTCCGGACGCGGCGTGTCCTGCCGCAGCGGCGACCAGAGGCTCTCGTACCCTTCCGTGCTGATCGCCGAAGCGCCGAAGCAGCGGGGTGTCCCGTTGGCAAGCAGCGTCGCGAGGAACTCGTTCGACACCGTAGTGCCTTCGAGCACCCAGTCGGTACCGCAAAACCCCGTGTCCAGGTTGTAGCTCGCGCTGTACAGACGATACCACTTGAAGCGCGTCGACTGGGCCGCATTGTCCGCCCATCCAAGGTGGATCGCCTGATTGAGCGAGATCGAGCCCAGCGTGTCCGGTGCCGGGAGCTGGAGCCGCTCGTCGACGGTGATGGTGTTCGAGGCATCGCTTTCGCCGCCGCCCACGTCCACCGCCGTCACGTAGTACTGCAGATGCGGCACACCGTTGTCATGGAAGGTGTTGGACGTGGTCTCGCCACGCAGCAGGAACGAGCCACCCGTGCTGCCGCGCGAGTAGATCCGGTAGCTCGCCAAGTCCGAGCTCTGCACGTCGTCCCAGGCGAGCCGGATCCCGACGGGACGATCCGGGTGGTCGGGATCCCCGCTCGGGTCGAGCTCGTAAGCAAGGTTTTGGGGTGGGGGCAGCGTGCCGATCGAAACCGTATTGTCCTGGCACGCGACGGCAACGAGGCCGGCGACGACCAGCAGATAGCGGAGCGAGAGCCGCATGGCATCCTCTGGGCTTCAGGTCGCCCCGCGAGAAAGCACGCGGCGTGCCGAGACGTAACTCATGGACGGCGCGCTAGTTGGAAACCGGAGCCGGGCCCGGTGTGTCATCTGGAGGGGACGGCTAGCGGGCGAACGACTGCTGCTCGTAGTCGAACTTGATGTCCGGCTGGTCGAGCAGGGCGACGTAAAAGCTGAATGCGAAGTTGCCGGTCGGAGCCTTCGAGAACGAGAAGCTCGCGTGCCAGCGGTGCAGGTCGCGCTCGAGGCGAATGAAGTGGGCGCCGAATTGCCGCGTGTCGAAATTGTAGTTCGAATCCCAGGTCGCCGACCAACGCGCCGTCGGCTGGAATGAGAGGGTGAATCCCACCTGCTGACTCCCCGCGCTGCCGCCGATGGATGCCGAGTCCGTCTGTGGGCGGGTCCGTATCCTGGTGTAGTTGAGCGACAGGTTGAACCCCTTGCCCCCGCCGCCGATCGGCAGCGCCCCCGGCCCCGCAAACTCCCTCTGACCAAACCCGGGGGGGGTGCCACCCGGCGGGCTCTCGGTTCCAGCGGGCGGCGGGGTGGCTGGGGGCTGGCCGGAACCGGAGCGCCGCCCCAGGCCGAACAGGGCGGCGATGCCGCGGATCGTCGCCGGAGTGATGGCGAACTGGGCCGAGACGTTCGTCAGGAACGGCGCGAACTTCGCAGTGTCGGTGCCCACCTGACCCTTCCACAAGTCGTGCGCCACGCTCAGCCTGAAGCCCGGGAGCAGGTCCGAAGCGAACGCGTTACTGATCGAAGACGTCTGCCAGCCCGTGTGACCCGGCTGCTTCGCCTGCTCGAAGTTGTAGGACAGCGAGCTCGTGTTGATGCTCAGGAGCCGGATCTTACGCGCCGCCTGCTGAGTCGTGTCGCCTGGCGGTGGCTTGAGCTTGGCCTCGAAGTTCTGCGACAGCCCAAGACTGATCGTCTGCTGGGGATCGCTGCGCACGTTGAAGTTCCGGCGCGTCGGATCGACCGCGAACGCGAAG
>Ga0209761_1002046_pt1 | contig 13170 bp, 10 predicted proteins | sample GraSoi013_1_40cm_4_FD_185818 | JGI IMG/M metagenome (GOLD analysis project Ga0209761, IMG submission 185818) | Grasslands soil microbial communities from the Angelo Coastal Reserve, California, USA - Sample 09_25_2013_1_40cm (SPAdes) (version 2) | ecosystem: Environmental > Terrestrial > Soil >... | reverse complement strand
AACGGGGTGAGCGCCACGAGCTCTACGGTAGCCTCCGACACGACGATTACCGCGACGGTGCCGAGCGGGGCCACCACCGGACCGATCAGCGTGACCACGCCCGGCGGCACGGCCGCCAGCGCCAGCGCGTTCACGGTGCAGGCGCCCCCGCCGCCCGCGCCGACGATCACGAGCTTCGCGCCGACGAACGGCCCGCCGGTCATCACCAGCGTGACGATCAGCGGCACGAACTTCACCGGGGCCACGGCGGTGACCTTCAACGGGGTGAGCGCCACGAGCTCTACGGTAGCCTCCGACACGACGATTACCGCGACGGTGCCGAGCGGGGCCACCACCGGACCGATCAGCGTGACCACGCCCGGCGGCACGGCCACCAGCGCCAGCGCGTTCACGTTGGAGGTAGCCCCGCCGCTGCCCTGATCCACTTTGGATCGGCCCCGTCCCCGGCTCTGGAAGAACTCCTATGTCTTCCGGCTCGGGTCGGAAACGGCGCAGGTGCAAGTGCTCAGCGTGACCTACCGGTTCTGACAGGCCAGCCTTGAAAGTCCCCTCCTCCGCCCTATAGTCTTGCAGTATGGCAATTGATCCGGTCTGCGGGATGACCGTGGACGAACAGACGGCGCCGGCCACGGCGGTGCACAACGGCACCACGTACTATTTCTGCGCCCCGGGGTGCAAACGGACCTTCGAGAAGGACCCGGAGGCGGTCCTTCGTGGTGGCCCCAAAGGCATGGGCCATGCGCCGGCGCAAATGGTGACAATGACGCCGATGCGGCCCAAGCCCGCTCCGGCTGTGCCGACTCCCGCTAAAGCTGCGTCTTCAGTCAAGCCCGTTTCTCTCACGATTCCGATCGAAGGTATGTCCTGCGCTTCCTGCGTCGTGAAGATTGAACACGGCTTGAGCGCGGTCCCGGGGGTCTCCCGCGCCGCCGTCAATCTGGCCACCGAACAGGCGACCGTCGAGTACCAGCCTGGGGTCACCGATCCCGCGGCGATTCAAGAGACCATTCGTAGCCTCGGTTACACGCCGGTGATGTTGGAATCAGTTCTCCCCCCCACCCTCACCCTCCCCCGCCAGGGGGGAGGGACAAGTGGGGCCCTCTCTCTCCAGGGGAGGGGGGTTGATCGTGAGGACCGGAAGCGAGCTGCGTATCGCGCACTGAAACGCCGGTTCTGGGTTGCCGCGGCGCTGAGCGTGCCGGTCATGCTCCTGGGCATGTCGGAGCACCTGGGCCTGCCCGTCCCGCAAGCGGCTTCCTTCTGGTTGCAGTTGCTGTTGACGACGCCGGTGCAGTTCTGGGCCGGCTGGCAGTTCTATAAAGGCGCATGGGCGGTGGCCCGGCACGGGACCACCGACATGAACACCTTGATCGCGCTCGGCACGACGGCGGCGTACGGGTACAGCGTGGCGGCCACTCTGTTGCCGAACGCATTCACCGCTGCCGGTGCCGCGCCAGTTGTGTACTTCGACTCATCCGCGGCGATCATCACGCTCATTCTTCTGGGCCGTGTCCTCGAAGCCCGGGCCAAGGGGCGGACGTCCGAGGCCTTGACCCGGCTCATTGGGCTTCAGGCCAAGCAGGCGCGCGTAATCCGCGACGGCCGCGAGCTGGATATCCCGGTCGAAGAAGTCAAGGTCGGCGATATAGTGATCGTCCGCCCCGGTGAAAAGGTGCCGGTGGACGGCGTCATCCTGGAGGGCACATCCTCGCTGGACGAATCGATGCTGACCGGAGAATCCGTGCCGGTGGACAAGGGCCCCGGCGATCCGGTCATCGGCGCCACGCTGAACAAGACCGGATATTTTCACTTCAAGGCGACGCAGGTGGGCACGGACACTGCGCTCGCCCGGATCGTGCGGCTGGTGGAGGAGGCGCAGGGGTCGAAGCCGCCCATCGCGCGGCTCGCGGACCAGGTGGCGGCGGTCTTCGTGCCGATCGTCATCGCCGTGGCCCTGCTGACGTTCGGCCTCTGGCTGGCGTTCGGCCCAGCGCCGTCCTTCACCAGGGCGCTGCTGAACTTCGTCGCCGTGCTGATCATCGCCTGCCCGTGCGCGCTGGGGCTGGCGACCCCGACCTCGATTATGGTGGGGATCGGTCGCGGCGCGGAGCACGGGATCCTGATCCGGAGCGGCGCGGCCTTGGAGCAGGCGCGCGCGCTGACGACCGTCGTACTGGACAAGACCGGCACGCTGACGAAGGGCGAGCTGGCGGTCAAGGAGATCGTCGTGCGCCAGGAAGGATGGACGCGCGAAAAAATTCTTCAATATTCCGCGTCGGCCGAGCAGGGCTCGGAGCATCCGCTCGGAGAGGCGATCGTGAAAATGGCCCGCGAGTTGCGCATTGCGCTGGAGCCCCTGAAGGGCTTCGCAGCCGTCCCGGGGCACGGCATTCGGGCCACCGTGCAGGGCCAGCCGGTGCGCGTCGGCAACCTTCGATTAATGGAAGTGGACGGCCTTAGGGTCGCCGGTTGGGAAGCGGAGACGGCGCGGCTGGCCGAGGCTGGCCTGACGCCCATGTTCGTGGCCGTGGGAGGCACCGTGGTCGGGGTCATCGCGGTGGCCGACACCGTGAAGGAGCACGCCCGCGAGGCGGTGTCGGCGCTCAAGTCCATGGGCCTCGACGTGGTGATGATAACCGGGGACAATCCGCGCACGGCGGCGGCGGTGGCCAGGGAAGTCGGCATCGAGCGGGTGCTCGCCGAAGTCTTGCCGGAGGCGAAGGCCAGCGAAGTGAAACGCTTACAGGGGGAGGGCCGGCGGGTGGCTATGGTGGGCGACGGCATCAACGACGCCCCGGCGCTCGCGCAGGCCGACGTGGGGATCGCGATCGGCGCCGGGGCGGACGTGGCCATGGAGGCGGCGGACATCACGCTGGTCGGCGGCGATCTGCGCGGCGTGGCCACGGCGATTCAACTGAGCCAGGCTACCATGCGCAACATCAAGCAGAATCTCTTCGCCGCCTTCATCTACAACGTCGTCCTGATTCCCGTCGCGGCGATTGGCTGGCTCAACCCGATCCTCGCGGCGGCCGCCATGGGCGCCTCCTCCGTCAGCGTCGTCAGCAATGCGTTGCGCCTGCGGTTCTTTGCGCCTGCTGCCTAAGGTTTTCCGATTTCTTCTCATTCCTTTTTCCGGGACGGCGTGATACAACCTACGCAAGGTTACAGGGTCGGTTTACCCACCAGGGAGGAGAGCCCTTGAACGCTCCGTTAACCCAATGAGCTCCATCCAGTTTCCTGACATCCTCCCCTATCTCCTCGCGATTCTCTGCCTCACGCTGATCTGGAAGTTCCACGACTTGCAGGTCAAAGCCGGCCGGATCCAGGCCCGGGCTTTCTGGGAGCGGTCCGGCGTCCGGCTGTTCCTTCACGCTACGCCCAACGACGTGCTGGCCTGCATGGTGTGCCGAGAGACGACCGGCATGGTCTTCTCGCCGGCCGTGGTGACCTCCAAGAAGTTCACGCCGCGGGAGAGGCGGTGCATAAACCCCAAGGGTTGCCGCTGTGTGACGGTGGGACTCTACGGTGGCTGGCCGGAGGCTACACGCGTGCTAGAGCAATTGAAGGCGCACAACGGCAGAATGCGCTTGACCGACGAGGAGCTCCGGGTCTTGCTCGAAGGAAGCCAACACGCGAGCGCTGGCGCCACCGCGGATCGGTTATCACTCCGCATGCTGCAGGCCATACGCGTAGAAGGCAAGGAGCCGGCGGCGGCCATTGAGCACTACCGCTATATCGTGAACCAGGCGAAGGAGGAGCGGGACCGCGCGTTCGTCATCTCGGCCTACCTCCGGCTCTGCGACTTGCTGGAGCGGGCCGGGCAACCGGACGAGGCGCTTGAGACAATCGAGCGCTGTCTGCTCGACTACGGAGGGAAGACGAAGGGCCCCGCCGCCCCGACCGAGACCCAGCGCGCCATGCTGGAGAATCGCAAGGCTCACCTCACGCCCCTCTTAGCAAAGTAAACGCTTCAGTCTTCAGGTAGGCGAAGCCGTCCCTCGGCCACATCCCGCTGCGCTTGCGCATAGCGCTTCGGATCGCCGATGTCCGACCAGTACCCGCTCATCTGGTAGCCGTGAAGCGGTCGTCTCTGGCGGAGCAGGCGGCCATACACGTCAATGATCGAGCCAGGCCCTGACGGGATGGCGTCGAGGACCGCCTGCTCCATCACGTGAATCCCGGCGAACATGCAGGCCGGGAGCGCGGCCCGCGGCTCCGCCAGCGGCGGCTTGCCGTTGATCTGGAGAATCCGCCCCTGCGCGTCGAGGGTAACGGGCCCCCACGTCGCGGCTTCGGGGTCGTCACGGACGGCCAGTGTGGCCAGGGCCCCGGAGGCTCGGTGGGCGGCGATCAGGGTCGTCAGATCGCATTCGGACAGCGTATCCCCATTGAGGACCAGGAACGGTCCGTCTTTCAGAAAGGGCGCGGCCTGCCTGATGCCGCCGCCTGTGCCCTGGAGGGTGGGCTCGTGAGAGTACGCAAGGCGCAGGCCGAGGCGCGCCCCGTCCCCGAACGTGCGCACGATCTGCTCGCCGAGGTGGTGCAGGTTGATGATGACCTCGGTAATCCCGTGCCGCTTGAGGAGCAGGAGGTTCCACTCGAGAAGCGGCCTCCCTGCGACCGGCAGCAGGGGCTTCGGCAGGGTGTCGGTCAGCGGGCGCAGTCGGGTGCCGAGCCCCGCGGCCAGGACCATCGCCTTCATGGGGTTTACAAGCGCCCCCTCACCCTAACCCTCCCCCTCGAGGGGGGAGGGATGGGTGGGGGCGACGTCTCGCTTCCGGGTTTCACTGGAGTTCCGGTACATATTTCGCGAGCGCTTTTCGGAGGGGGTGGAAGTCCCGGTAGTGCTCCAAGTTCCGTCTCACATAACCCAGGGTCCGTGGGATGTGCTGGAGATAGCGATCGTTGCGTTTCTCCAGGGCGATATAGACGAACCGCCCGGCTGCCTTCAGGTTGCGCTGGATGCTGGTCAGGTCGAAGAGTCGCTGGAATGTCACGCGGTCGAGCGGCGCGCTCGCCTTGGCCCGTCCCTCCAGGTAGCGGATGACCAGTTCGTCGATCAGGTCCTGGTCGAGCGACAGATAGGAGTCCCGCAACAGGGACGCGAGGTCGTAGGAGGCGGGGCCCATGAGAGCGTCCTGGAAGTCGAGGACGCGCAGGCGCCCGTCCTGCACCATGAGATTGCGGCTGTGGTAGTCCCGGTGGGTGAAGACACGGGGCTGCGCCGCCATCACCTCAGCGATCTTCCGCATCTCGCTCCGGATGGCGTGGCGATCTTTCTCCGGCAGCGCTTTGCCGGCGCGTTTCTCGATGCCATACTCGATGAAGTGGTCGAACTCCCACATCAGGAGCGGCACGTCGAAGGCGCGGCCGAACGCCAGGCAGGCCGGGTCTGCAGGGAACGTCGCCTTCAGATGGAGGCGGACGAGCAGGTCCACCGCGTGGCGGTAGAGCGCCGGCGTGTCCGGGCTCGTCGCATCTTGGGAGGCCTGCGCCAGGTTCACATCACCCACGTCCTCCAGGTACAGGAGCCCGGCCGGCTGATCGTAGTAGTACAGCGCCGGAACCGGCACGTCGGCCTTGGCCAGATGGCTCAGGATGTTGACGAAGGGCAGTTCCGTAACCGGGGGCGCGGCGCCGCTCACTGCTTCTTCCGACTGCTTGAACGCTTCCGGCGAGGCCAGTTGCATCAAGACCAGGGTATGGGGCGGGCCGCCGGCGAGGTTCAGACGGAAGTACCGCCGGTTGGAGGCGTCACCGGCCAGGGGCGCCAAGGTCGCCAGCTCGACGCGGAAGGGAAGCTTGGTCTTGACGGTGGTGGCGACGAGCGTGTGATCGGGTGGGAGGGGAGCGACCGGAGCCATTCAGCCGAACGCGCCGACGTATTCAATGCACAACTTGCAGGTCGCGACGTACTGCATCTCGAACTCGATGATCCCGATCATGCTGAAGAGAGCGTTGCCGGCGTCCCCGCACGCGTCGGCGAAGGCGTCCCCGACGCGGGTCAGCAGCACATCCAGCGACGGGGCGGTCACGGCTTGGGAGTACAACACAGTGCGCTTCCGCAGTTCGTTGTCGAAGGAACGCCACACCGGGTCCTGCTTGGCCAGGTCGTCCAGCACGGCGTAATAGGCATCCAGGATGCCGAGTCGTTCGGGACGGTCTCGGAAGAGCTCCGCGGTCACATATTCGATGACGAAGCCCTGCAGGAGCATGGTCTCGAGCTGCACGCGTTCCCGGTCTTTCTCCGACAAGGCGGAGAGGGTCCCGCTCGTCTCGCGCTTGGATTCCCGGCTCTTGATGATCAACTCGACGAAGCTCAACCCGATCTTTTGCGGCGTGGCCTTCTTCTTGAACAGGCACTTGACGAACCGCGAAGCTTCCCGGGTGAGCGTGGAGACCATCTCCTAAACCTATCACAATTATGCCACCCCATGATAGACTGGCGCGGAGTGCATGTCGGGGTAACGGGCTTTGGAAGGAGGACAGCATGAGTCTTGCGGACAAGCCATGCGTGCCGTGCCGGGGGGGCGTGCCGCCGATGGAACGGTCGCGCGCGGAAGCGATGCTGGCGGAGCTCGAGCCGGGCTGGCAGTTGAACGCCGAAGGACATCTGGAGCGGGTCTATCCGTTCAAGAACTTCGTCCAGTCGCTCGAGTTCGCCAACAAGGTCGGCGCGATCGCGGAGAAGGAAGGGCACCATCCGGACCTGCACGTGGCCTGGGGGAAGTGCAAGGTCGAGATCTGGACCCATAAGATCAAGGGGCTCACCGAAAGCGATTTCTACATGGCCGCCAAGGTGGACCGGGCGTTCCAGTCCATGGGGCACGCATCGGCCCAGGCGCAAGTGTAGCCTCATGAAGGAACTGGCCGTCGCGTTCCTTTGGCACCTGCACCAGCCCTATTACACTGACCCGCTGACGAAGACCGCGCCCTTGCCCTGGGTGCGGCTGCACGCCATCAAAGGCTATTTCGACATGGGCCTGCTGCTGGACGAGCACCCTGACGTGCGAGTCACGATGAACCTGACCCCCTCGCTCCTGCTCCAGCTCCTGGAGCTGGCGGACGGTTCGGTCGCGGATCTGTTCTGGACGCACACAGCGCGCCCGGCGGTGGACCTGACCGGCGACGAGCGCGTCTTCATCTTGCGCCACTTCTTCAGCGCCAACTGGGACACGATGATCCGTCCGCACGACCGGTATTACGGTCTGTTGTTCCAACGCGGCATGCACCCGCGCGATGAGGACCTGCCCGACCTGGCCCGCCGGTTCTCCACCCAGGACCTGCTGGATCTGCAGGTATGGCACAATCTCGCCTGGTTCGGCCATCGGGCCCTGGCGCAGTACCCGGTCCTCCGGGAGTTGACGGCCAAAGGGCGGCAGTTCACCGAGTCCGACAAGCAGGCCGTGCTGGCGAGCCAACGCGACATCGTCGCCCGGATCATCCCGTTGTACCGACGGCTCCAGGACCGCGGGCAGATCGAGCTCTCCACGACACCCTTCTTCCATCCTATCCTGCCGCTGCTGATCGACACGGACTCGGCGCGCCGGTCTCGGCCCGATTCCGCCCTGCCGCAGCGGTTTGCGCATCCGGAGGATGCAGAGACCCAGCTCCGGAAGGCGCTCAGCTTTCACGAGGGGCTCTTCGGCCGGCGGCCGCTGGGGCTCTGGCCCTCCGAAGGCTCGGTGTGTCCCGAGCTGGTCCCGATTGTCACGAAGCTGGGCTTCCGCTGGACCGCCACCGACGAGTGGATCCTCGCGCGCTCCCTGGACCACTGGCGGCGGGACGAGCACCTCTTCCAACCCTACCGGGTGCAGGTCGTAGGTGGGGACCTCGCCGTCCTGTTCCGGGATCGTGACCTCTCCGATGCGGTGAGCTTTACCTATTCCAGGAACGAGCCGACGGCGTCGGTGGCGGATTTCTGCGGCCGGCTGAAGGCCGTCGCCCAACGCGCGCCGGGAACGCGCCCTGTGGTCCCGGTGATCTTGGACGGCGAGAATCCGTGGGAGCATTACCCCGACGGCGGCGAGGGCTTTCTGCGCGGCCTGTACGCGGCGCTGACGTCGGACGGCTCCGACGGCGTGCGGTTCCTGACAGTGACGCCGGCTCGCGAGTTGGCGGAGCATCCCCCGACCGCGACGCTGGCCCGTCTGCACACGGGCTCGTGGATCAACGCCGATCTGAAGATCTGGGTGGGCCATATCGAAGACAATGACGCCTGGGAGCGGGTGGGGGCAACTCGGCGCTTCTTGCAGCAGCGGGAGCGCGCTGGCGACATGTCGCCCGACGCGGTCCGTCAGGCGTGGGACGAACTCTATGCCGCCGAAGGGAGCGACTGGTTCTGGTGGTACGGCGACGAGTTTGACACGGACCACAAGGCGCTGTTCGACCATCTGTTCCGCCTGCATCTGGCGAACGTCTACCGGCTTGCCCATGCGGAGGTGCCGGAGTATCTAAAGATTCCGGTCTTACGCCAGCAAGCGAAGCTGGCGTTCCGCGAGCCGACCGCCTTCATCACACCGGTCCTCGACGGCGTCGTCACCGATTTTTACGAGTGGCAGGGCGCCGGCTATGTGGAGGGACGCCCCCCTCTGAGCGCCATGCACAGCCAGCGGGAATACTTCAGCCGCATCTATTTCGGGTTCAACCTGGATCAGTTGTACCTGCGGTTCGACCCCGCCGCTGCTGTGGCCGACGACGTTCTCGACACGCCCGAGGTGCACGTGCAGTTCATCGAGCCGCGGCCGGCCAAGCTGATCTTCCGGCTCGACCTGCCCGAGCCACCGTTGCTCACGCTGATGCACAGCCAGGACGGAACGTCATTCGGCACTGCGCGTACCTACGACAGCATCCGACGGAAGAAAGTGATCGAGCTGGCGGTGCCGTTCAAGGACCTCGGGTTCGGGCCGGGCATGCAGGTCCGCTTCGTCGTGAGGATGATGCAGGGCGACCTTGAACTCGAGCGGATCCCCCACGAACGGCACGTGACCTTCACGGTCCCCGATCAAACGTTCGAGGGCGCCATGTGGAGGGCCTGACGTGCACCCGGTAACGCTGCTGCTCGGCATTCATAACCACCAGCCGGTGGGGAACTTCGACCATGTCTTCCGCAAGGCCTACGAGCGCTGCTACCGGCCATTCCTCGATCTCCTGGAGCGGCACCCGCACGTCCGGCTGACGCTGCACTACACGGGCCCGTTGCTGGAGTGGTTCGAGAAAGAGGAGCCGGCGTTCCTGGACCGGCTCGCGAAGCTCGTCATGGCCAACCAGGTCGAGATCCTCGGCGGCGGGTTCTACGAGCCGATCCTCTCGGTGATCCCGGACCGTGACGCGGTGGGCCAAGTCACGCTCCTCTCGCACTGGCTGCACCGCCGTCTCGGCGCGATCCCTCGGGGACTCTGGCTGGCCGAGCGCGCCTGGGAAGGGTCGCTGCCCAAGAAGCTCGCGCCGACGGGGCTTCGGTACGCGATCCTTGACGACTCGCATTTTATGCACGCGGGGCTCGATCCGGGTGCGCTCGTTGGGTATTACCTGACGGAGAAAGAGGGCCACCCGCTGGCGATCTTCCCGATCAGCAAAGATCTCCGCTATCTGATTCCGTTCCGTGTGCCGGAGGAACTCATCGGCTTTCTCGCGCGGCTCGGCGAACGGGGAGGGGAGGTGGCGGTCACCTACGCCGACGACGGGGAGAAGTTCGGCTTGTGGCCGGACACCTATAAGTGGGTCTACGACGAAGGTTATCTCGAGCGCGTGTTCGTCGCGATGGAGCGCGAAAGCTCCTGGCTCAGGTTGCAGACGTTCGGCGAATATCTGGATGCGCATCCCCCCACCGGGCGCGTGTACCTACCCGCGGCCTCCTACGAGGAGCTCATGGAGTGGGCCCTGCCGGCCCCGGCCGCCAGGGCGCTGGAGGAGCGGCGCGCCGAACTGGATCGGACGGGGCGGCTGGCCGCTTTCCGGCCGTTCCTGCGGGGCGGGTTCTGGGATGGCTTCCTGCTCAAGTATCCCGAGGCCAACCACATGCACAAGCGGATGCTGGACGTCAGCGCGCGGGTAGCGCAAGCATTCCCGTCAGGCACCGATGTGCCCGAGCCCGTGCGGCTCGTGTGGCGCGCGCAGGGGAACGACGCCTACTGGCACGGGCTCTTCGGCGGGCTCTACCTGAACTATCTGCGGCACGAAACCTACCGGAATCTCATCGAGGCCGAGACACGTGCGGAGGCGGCCGCGCACCGTGGGCGCGCATGGTTGACGATGAGAGTGACCGATCTCGACCTCGACGGGCACGAGGAAATCGTGATGTCCACCCGTTCGCTCGGAGTCATCCTGGCGCCGGTCTGCGGGGGCAGTCTTCTGGAACTGGATTATCGTCCAAAGTGCTTCAACCTCTCGGATGTCCTCACGCGCCGGGAGGAAGCCTATCACGGCAAACTGGGGGAGGCCGCCACGCGTCAGGGCCCGTCCGGCGGCGCGCCCGCATCCATCCACGAGCAGCTCAAGGTCAAGGAGCAGGGGCTTGATCGGGTCCTCCGCTACGACCGGCACCGGCGGGTCAGCTTTCTCGATCGGTTTCTTTCCCCGGCGAGTTCCTGGGAGGCCTTTGATCGGATCGATGAGGCGGAGCGAGGCGATTGTGTGAGCGGAGTCTACCAGGTGGAGTCGGAAGGTCCCGCGCCGCAGAAGGGAGCGCTGGCCGTCCCCATGGCCTACCAGGGGACGGTGTCCCTCGATGGTCGCGCGTACACGCTCGCTATGCGCAAGGTGTATCGGGTGACAAAGCGCGATCCGGCTGTGGAGGTGGCCTATACCATCGCCAGCCAAGCGGAGGCTCCCTGTGCCGTTCGGTTCGGCGTAGAGCTGAATCTGACCCTGTTGGCCGGGAATGATCCGCAGCGGTATTATGAGAGGCCGGATGGCGGCCGGGTTCGGCTGTGCGAGCGGGGGCAGTGCCCTGCGACCGACCGGTTCTCGATGGTGGATGAGTGGAGCCGGCTACGCGTGACCTTGCGTCTTGAGCGTCCCGGGGAAATCTGGTACATGCCGGTCGAGACCGTCTCTCAGTCCGAAGATGGGATCGAGCGGACCTACCAAGGCTCCGCGCTCTTGGCCTCCTGGCTGCTGACCCTGCAACCCGGGGCATCCGAACGCGTCAAGGTGCGTCTTGAGATTGCCGACCTCTGAACGAAAGGAGACTGCGCGTGCCCGAGCTACGGAGTGATCCTATCGTCGGTCGGTGGGTGATCATCTCCACCGAACGAGCCAAGCGCCCGACAGATTTCCGTCAGGTGGTGCCTCCGCTTCCGGCCCAGCCGCTGTGCCCGCTCTGTCCGGGGAACGAAGCGCAGACGCCGCCGGAGATCCTCGCGTACCGTACCACCGGTGGCGCGCCCAACACGTCGGGGTGGAGCCTGCGCGTGGTCTCGAACAAGTTCCCGGCGCTGCAAATCGAGGGCGATCTCGGGCGCGAGGGGGTTGGGCTCTACGATCGCATGAACGGGGTGGGCGCCCACGAGGTGATCATCGAATCGCCCGATCACAAGGCGACGCTGGCGAGCCTGTCGGAGAAGCAGCTTGAGGACGTCTTCTGGGCGTACCGCGACCGCATCCTGGACTTGCGGAAAGACGCCCGGCTCCGCTACATCCTGATCTTCAAGAACCACGGCGCGGCCGCCGGGGCCACGTTGGAGCACACGCACTCGCAACTGATCGCGCTGCCCATCGTCCCGACCACCGTGGTGAACGAGATCGCCGGCTGCCGTGAACACTATAAGGATAAGGAACGCTGCATTTACTGCGACATCATCCATCAGGAGATCAGCGACCGGAGCCGGGTCGTGAGCGAGAACTCCGAGTTCCTCTCCATCGCGCCCTTCGCCCCGCGGTTCCCGTTCGAGGTGTGGGTGCTGCCCAAGAGGCACACCTCCTACTTCGAGGAGTGCCAGAAGTTCCAATTCGAAGCGCTTGCGCGGCTCTTCTCGGACACGCTGCGCCGGCTGGACCGGGCTTTGGGCACGCCTCCGTTCAACTTCGTCCTGCACACCTCGCCTCTGCACGAGCGGACCGGCGAGTTCTACCACTGGCACATCGAGGTCATGCCCAAGCTCACGCAGGTCGCCGGCTTCGAGTGGGGCACCGGCTTCTATATCAACCCCATTCCGCCGGAGGAAGCCGCGGCGTTCCTGCGGGACGCGGAGGTATAATGAAAATCCTGCTGAACCATCCGGTCCGGGAAGTGGAGGTCAAGGGGCCACGCCGCGTCTGGGAAGTGCTGAAGGAACTGAACCTCCTACCGGAAAGCGTTCTGGTGGTTCGGGGCGACGATCTGGTGACCGAAGACGAGCTACTCAAGGACGAGGACCGGATCGAGATCCGGCCGGTCATCTCGGGAGGATGAGGCGATGCGCTGCCGCAAATGCAAAGGGAAAGCGGTGCTGGACATCCCCCGCCACCATACGGCTTTCTGCAAGGCATGCCTCACGGAGTTCGTGTGCGCGCAGGTCGAGCGGGCCGTTGCCGAAGAGCGGATGTTCACCACAGCCGACCGCGTGCTCGTGGCAGTGTCGGGCGGGAAGGATAGCCTGAGCCTGCTGAACATCCTGCGCAAGCTCGGCTACCAGGCCGACGCGTTCTATGTGGACCTGGGGATCGGCGAGTACTCGCGGCAATCCAAGGAGAAGGTCGAGCGCTACACCGGCGCACACGGGATCCCGCTACTCGTCCACGAGCTCAAGGAAGACGAGGGGGCCGGCATCAACGACCTGGCCGACCTGGTTCGCCGGCCGACCTGCTCGGTCTGTGGCACGCTCAAGCGCTACCACTTCAATCGAACGGCGGTCATGAAGGGCTACAACGTCTTGGCGACTGGCCACAACCTGGATGACGAGGCCGCGCGGCTGCTGGGCAACGTGCTTCACTGGCAGGAGCAGTATCTGGAGAAACAGGGCCCGACCTTGCCGGATTCGGTGGAAGGTTTCGCGAAGAAGGTGAAGCCGCTCTACCGTCTGGCAGAGCGGGAGATCGCCGCGTACGCGATCGTCAACGGGATCGACTATATCGTCGAGGAGTGCCCCAACGCCCAAGGGGCCAAGATGCTGCTGTACAAGGACATCCTCAACCGGCTGGAGAGCGAGTCGCCCGGCACGAAACAGGCCTTCTACTGGGGGTTCCTGG
>Ga0209761_1002041_pt1 | contig 13194 bp, 10 predicted proteins | sample GraSoi013_1_40cm_4_FD_185818 | JGI IMG/M metagenome (GOLD analysis project Ga0209761, IMG submission 185818) | Grasslands soil microbial communities from the Angelo Coastal Reserve, California, USA - Sample 09_25_2013_1_40cm (SPAdes) (version 2) | ecosystem: Environmental > Terrestrial > Soil >... | reverse complement strand
CGGCAAACCGAATCAACCGGAATAATGTCCAGCCGCTTGCGCTCATTGGTTGGCAACTGACGGAATGCCGTCCCTAATAAATAAGAGAGCGAGGCTGAGGTATTGATTCCCTCATTCCAACCCAGGAACGGCTTCTCGACTGAGGTCTCGACAATGGCCGGACGCACAAGCGCAACCGGCAACCCGACGCCATATTTATGAATCAGGGACTCAGCCAGACTTTTCGTCAAAGTGTAAGTATTCGGCCAACCCAATTCCCTGGCGCGCTTTGTCCCTGCTTCGGTCAGATAATCTCGCAGCCAGCGCACGCGATTCTTGCGAATTTGATTCTCCAGAGCAGTACCGTGTAGGTCCTTTGCCGCATGTTCCTTGCTTAGCGCCTGCCGCTTAAGTTGCTCGGTCACTTCAGGACCTTCGGCTTGCCGCTCCACCTTCTTAACCAATCCATGCAGAGATCGCCATTCGCTTTCGGCGTCAAAACCGGCGATCCCCGCCGGAGTGTAATTGGTGCGCACGCCCTCACCTACCCGCCCATCGCGTGCTCCGGCAACATAACAAGTCGAGAGATGTAATAATCCCGCGTGATCCGACGCGCGCACAAAATCAGCAACATTCACCACTGCGTCAACGTTTGCTGCCAATGCTTCGCGCAGGTCTGGATTGAAGTCCGTAAGCCCCGAGCTATTGATGACCAGATCCAAACTGTTCCGCAGTGATTCGGCGACGCCAGGATCCAACCCTAGCCCGGGCTGAGTAGCGTCTCCCTCCACCACTTCAACCCGCTCCCGCAGAAATTGAGGCAACCCTCCACCGTAGCGCGAGTACAAAGGATCGAATACTGGTGAGTCTTCGACGAGTTTCTCAAATCGCTTCAGTGCGGGATTCGACTTCTGCCGCCGGACGAGCAAATAGATTTTTCCGATGTCCGGCAAATCCATTAGGGTAGTCACCAGCCAGACCTTGCCGATAAATCCAGTCACGCCGATGAGCATGACGTGCTTCCCCGCCAAGGCACGTCTAACCGAAAGCCGCCCTGGGTGAGGAGTTCCGTAAAAATGCACGATCGGTCGCTGCAAAAGAGGGATAGCGCGTGTCGCAGGAAACGCCGCACTCGATAAGAGGTCGGCAGGATTATGTCGTGGCGATACCGTTTCAGCCGCCCCGTTATGCTCTCCGGCTTTACGCCGATCTCCAGCGAATCGAGGGATCTCGGCTTCTGCCCATCCCAAATCCTTAATTAGCTGCTCCGCCGCTCTCCTTCCGTCCGCACCGGCGCCAGTGACCCGCGCAAACAGTCCGCGTGGCCGAATGACTGGTTCGAGAAGCCTTCCTGTTGCAATTCCGTCGCGGAACTCGAGCCGATTCGCAATCAGCCATTTCACTCCAACGCTCTGCGCCAGCGGACGCATCACGTGCTCCAGCCCCTGGCTCACCAGCACGACCTCCACGCCGGAATCGACCAGCGTCTGAAGCTGACGCGCACCATCGCTTTTCAACTGGGGCTGCAACTTGTACTTGAAGTATTCTTCGCCCAGCAAATCGAGTCGGTCGCGGCTGATCCCCCGCAAAACGGTGTGCACAACACGAGTCGCAAATATCCGGTTCGCGCCATAAAGAAACGGACGCATCACTGCCATCGCGAACACCAGCCCGCGACGCATCCAGCGTTCAGTAAATGTCTGCGCATTCCAAGTGAAGAACGCCACTGGCCTGACGGTCGTCAGGTCCAGCAGACTGCCTTCCACACGCCAATAAACCGGCGAAGCAGGGCGCAGGTTTTGCTTAGGTTGTTCCAAGTTTTTATAGTCCGCAAAAGCAGGGGGCAGCCCAATGCACTGCCCGGATGAGCAAGCCGTCTTATTGTAAACAATCGCTCGACAAACTCGTAGGGAATCACCCCGGCTGTCAACCGGGAATAGACGAGGAATCGCCTGCTTCCGCCATGCTAATTGTTGACCCGTAGCCAAGTTGATTCTCGTAGCCTCGCAGCTCGTATTCCGTCTTGATCAACAACGCGATCCCTAAAACACAACTCAGCTCTGCCCATGATAGTGGACCGATAAACCTCGCCGGGAAGGACCGGGGAGAGCCGACAGGGAGCTTGAGTAATTATGTTCAATTCTGCCGGGAGGAGTAATGGAGTGCAGCGAACACTGTGGATCGGCTGGCAATTCTGCCTGCGCCCCCTTGGAGTGTCGTTTTTGCAGAAGTGACCTGAGCAGCGAGCGGAAGCGCGCAGACAACGAAGAACACAGTCGCTGGCACCAAAACCGCTAGTACCTCATTTGATCTTCTCCGTTGTTAGGTCTAAGGACCGGCCGGGCCTTTGCAGCTAAGGTCACGTTTCGCTCCCGCCAGAGCAGATTGCCCTGCGATGATACATCCATAGGTGATATGTGTCGGGCCATTGAGGACACTGCCTTGATCCGTCCAAACCAGGGCAGCGCTGCCGCCACGATCGATTGTGATGGAAATCGAATCCGCCAGGTCGCGATTGCCGCCTGAAACACTGCAAAAGATGCCGTCGGTGCAGATGCCGCCAACGTGCATGACCTTGTTCGAGGCACTTGTCTGACTGAAGCTGGGCGTGGCCGAGGTGCCGTTGGTGGTCTGGCCGAATATCGCCGTCCAGGGCGAGAGAGCGGCATCAGAAGGGCTGAGGTCCGGGGTGCTGAGCCAGATGAAATCGACCCGGCCCGTCGTTCCGGCCGCGATCCACGGGAAGAAGTGAGTGCCTTTATCGTGGTTGACCTTTACTGGCCGTGCCCACGAATTTCCTCTGTCGCTGGAACGCGTGAACCAGATGTCGTTGACGCCAGGCGCAACCAGGTTGTCGGTAAAAACAGAGTAGATGTTGCCCGGGACACCAGCCAGTTGGGAATCATCAACGGCAAGAGTGGCGAAGATCCTGTCGGTGTTTGTCTGCCAAGTCCGGCCGATATTTCCATCGAAGACTAGGTGGGCATCCCAAACCGTCAGGGTGCTGGCATTGGCGGGGGGTGAGTGCGCGATCCAAACCTGGTGGAAGCTTTCGATCTGAGTGATGTTGCAGCCTTGGGTCGTGTTCGCGACCGGGTCCGCGGTGATCCATTTGACGTACACTTCGCCGGTTTCCGGATCGACCTCAATCCCGCTCGGAACCGTATTGCAGAAGGATTGGGTTTCGGCCATGCCGTTTTGCGCAAGAACGTCCACAGAGGGACCGAAGGTCTGCCCACCATCGTTCGAGGCCGTCACGTTGATTTGGCTGGCGGAAAAATCGTGGTAAGAGATGTAGACCTGATCGAGATTCGCCGATGCCTTGCTTGCGAAAACGGCCAACCATGGCCGGTCGATGAAAGAAGGATTGACTGCAGCGAGATTGTTGATGGTCCAACTTGCGCCCCTGTCGTCGCTGTAGGCAACATGGGTCTGGAGAACGAGGGGCAGCTTCTCCAGGGATGACACGTACACACGGTGCGTTCCGGGCGAGCAGCTACTTGTTACTACGCTGCAGGGCGTGGGCCCGCCGACCCGAATGTCCACATCGCCGACATCAGACCCGAACAGGTTCGAAATGGGCGTCTGTACGAAGGTGTGCCCGCCGTCGTCGGAACGGGCGACATGCGTTCCGCTGGCTTGCCAGGCGACCCACTCGGTGCCATCGGATCGATCCACCGCAACGGACGGCTCGGTGGCGTTGGTTTCGGAGCTCGGTGACACCTGTCGCGTGAAGCTAGTCGTATCAGCGGCCAATGCCTGCAGCGATAGCAGTCGGGTTGACGGCGGCGGCAAGAGGTACACTGTTGCGATGACAGCGGTCGCTAGCCGCATGGGCACTCTGCGGAAAGAGATGGCCACGATTCCCTCCGGGGGCTGGCTCTTTTTGGTCGGGTTTGCGAGCAACAGCACGGCAGAGATGCAAATAGTTCTGCTACTGGTTGCATGACTCTACTTCAGCCAAGTCCTTTTTCGATTGGCGGACAATTCGATGGGGCGATAGCTCGGTGAAATCCTTTCGGGGACGAGTCCCAGTGGCCGGGTTATCAGCGGCAGTGACGCCGTGCGATGGCCTTCAATTCTCTGTACATGATCTGTCCCAATGTCCATCCGGTGTTCCCCGGCCTTATCGAGTGGGCACACATTCACGCATCTTGCGCACGATTTCTCCGGGTGTAGCTACAAACCTGCATTCACAGACCCTGAACAAGAAAAGTGGGAGAACATCAAGCAACTGTGATAAGGGCACAGGAAATCGTGAGCGTCGAGAGCTTGAGTTCGAGTTGAAATCGGCGCATTCGTGTATGGATGCTAAGGACACATAGGGTATGACCAAGGCCATCGAAGAGGTCTACTCTTCACTGAAGGGACAGTTTCGGGGAGACCTGATTCGTCCGGGCGACGATGACTACGAGACTGCCCGAGGTATTTGGAACGGAATGGTAGCCCACAGACCTGGCCTTATTGCTCGCTGCGCCGAGGTCCCTGACATTCAGTCTGCCGTCAGTGCCGCCTCGACTATAGGTGTTGTCACGGCCGTGCGTTGCGGTGGACATAGCTTGGCCGGCTTCGGCAGTTGTGCCGACGGCTTGGTCATTGAACTTTCAAGAATGCGCCAGGTCACCGTTGACTGCGATGCTCGTCGAGCCCGCTTTGCGGGGGGTTGCCTGCTCGGCTCGGTAGACGTCGCTACTCAAAAGTACGGACTCGTGTTTCCCGCCGGTGTCGTTTCGCATACGGGCGCTTCGGGCTTGATCCTGGGTGGAGGCTTTGGGTGGCTGACCCGGCGTTTCGGGCTGTCCTGTGACAATGTTGAAGGCCTCACGTTGGTGACTGCTGATGGGTCCGTTGTTCATGCCAGTTCGAGAGACAATGCGGATCTTTTCTGGGCTTTGCGAGGCGGGGGCGGCAACTTTGGAGTCGTGACTGAATTCGAGGTGAAACTCCACCCTTTGAAATCCGTGGTGCTCGGCGAAGGCCTGTGCCTCGGGGACGATATTCCTCGTCTGCTGCGGCACTGGAGAGACTTCATGCCACAGGCGCCCGACGATTTGAAGTGGAATCTCTCCTTGCGACTCGCTCTCGACAGCGAGAACGTGCCTGAGCGTGTACGTAAGCGTCCGGTGCTCAGTCAGTCTGTGCTTTGGACCGGAAATCCCAAAGAGAGCCGCCGATACCTCGATCACGCGCTCTCCATTTGCAAGCCTATAGAAATAACTAGAAGAGTCCTATCTTTTCTCGCTCTGCAGACAATGGCCGACGCCGAGTTTCCCCATGGCCGGCGGTATTACACGAAGTCCGGTTACTTCAAGACTCTCGACGATAGCAGCATTGACCACATGGTTGAGGCGCTGGCTAGCATTCCCTCGCCGATGACTCAGATTGAGCTTGCCTATCTGGGTGGAGCTGCGGCCCGAGTTGGCGCAGCCGAGACAGCATTCGGTGACCGCAGTTCGCCGTTCGTTGTGAACGTGCTTGGCAATTGGTCTGACGCCTCTGAGGACGCTGCCAACATCGCATGGGTTCGAAACCTCTTCAGACTACTCCGCCCCTCAATGACTCCAGGCGTTTACGTCAACTTCATGAGTGGCGACGAGGACGACCGGGTTCCTGAAGCGTACCAGGAACGCTGGGAGCGTCTGGTAGCTATTAAGTCACATTACGATCCGGATAACCTCTTCCGCCTAAACCAGAACATTCGTCCGCAGAAACGGTCCGCGACGCTGGGAACTGAGGTTTAGAAATTCGCCGACTGGCATTGGTGGGCAGTGCAGGACTCGAACCTGCGACCTCCTGCTTGTAAGGCAGGCGCTCTAACCAACTGAGCTAACCGCCCTCAAGGTGCTTTCAGCCGTCAGCCATCAGCTCTCAGCAAAATCTCCCACAGCACAGGCCTGCCGATTGCTGAACCAACTCTGAGAAGGGCTTGGTTGCAGTATAGGGTGGGCGGGAAACGCGGGTCAAACCCTGCCTAGCTTCCCTGCTAAACTCTCCCTTCGTGCGCCGCCTGATCGTTAATGCGGATGACTTTGGTTTGACCCCGGGCGTGAATCGGGCGATCGTCGAATGCCATGCGCATGGAATTGTGACCTCCGCGACGTTGATGGCCAATGCAAGCGGATTCAGCGACGCTGTACGATTGTCCAAATCAGCGCCCAAACTGGGCTTGGGCTGCCATGTTGTGCTGGTCGATGGAACTCCCGTGCTTGGTGCCACAGAGATTTCCAGCTTAGTGACTCGAGTGAATGGCGGCAGTTTTCGCGACGGACTCACCGCCTTCGCATTACGTGCTCTGCGTCACCAACTAGATCCTGAAGAGATCGAGGCAGAAGCTACTGCGCAGATTCGCAAGCTGTGCGCAGCAGGAATTGCGGTCACGCATCTCGACACGCACAAGCACACGCACATCTTCCCTCGCGTGTTGGAATCTCTGGTGCGTGCAGCCAAGAACTGTGGCATACGAGCGATACGGAATCCGTTTGGTCCGTTGGGGATGATGAAAGTGGTGGACCGACCGGCGCTGTGGATGCGATGGGTGAAGGTCGCGGCCCTACAGGGACTGGCAGAGAAATTTCGGGATCTGGTAAAGAGCGCGGGCATGGTTACGCCGGATGGGACGGTGGGCATTATCTCCACCGGCGCGCTGGACGAACGTCTGTTTCGCTTGATTATCGAGCGGCTACCGGAAGGAACCTGGGAACTGGTTTGCCATCCGGGATACAATGACGCAGATTTGCTCGGGGTACGAACCCGGCTGCGGGACTCACGTGAGCGCGAGCTGCGAATTTTGACGTCTGGCAGCAGTCGCGACCTGATCGCGCGCTGCGGCGTTGAGCTGATCTCCTATCGCGATTTAGTGAGTGTATCGCAATAACACTTGTCTGGCGCACAAGCGCAACTACCTTGGTAATACGTTGCGTGGGCTAGTCGCGGTTATCATATTGCGAACATTTTGCAGGATATGTCTGCATGGAGCATCAAACAGAAACTAGCTTAAAGCTCGACCTGCTGGTTCGAATCTGGGGGATGGCCGAGGGCCGTCCATTTTTCCAAAATGTCCACACCCAGCAGATCAGCCGCCGTGGCGCCAAACTCTCCGGCATTGAGCATCACTTGGCTCCAGGCGATGTGATCGGGGTGCAACTCGGAGATAAGAAATCGCGCGTCAAGGTAATGTGGGTGATTGATGCCGGGCAGCCGCAGAAAATCGATGCGGGAATAGAAATCCTTGAAGCGCAACCTTGTCCCTGGGAGCAGGAATTGGCGAAGCACGAAAAACCTGCGCCAGTTGCCCAGCCAGATTTGCGCCCACGAGATTTGCGTCGATTTGACCGTCACAGAGTTCCTTTTCCTATCGAGATTGTTGAGGCACCCAGCGGGTCGCGCATGCGAACTCAGGCCACTGACATAAGCGGACGGGGATGTTATGTGGAGACATTATTGCCGTTGGCCAAAAGTACGGAGTTAAGCATTAGCTTCTGGATTGAGTCGGAGAAGATCACCACGCCCGCGATTGTGCGGGCGTCTGATGGCGGCGTGGGCATGGGAATTGAATTTACTGGTCTGAGTGAAGATGTCCAGAAGCGCCTTCAGCAGGTGGTCGAGAAAATGGATAAGCAATCCGGCTCTGCGATAAACGCCAAGGGCACTTGCTAGCTGGAACTCATCTCATAAACGGAAGGTCCGGCGGTTCCGGTGAAATGAGGGTGTCAGGCTACGACTTCTTCAAAGCCCGCCGCAGACAAAGCTTCCGCGACGCGGTTGAAGTTAACGCGACCGTCTGAGTCTGCGAAGCTATTGCTTTAACGAAGCTGTCTTGGGATCTTGCGCCTTCTGTCGCGGCTTCGTCTTGTTCGCAGCAGGTGCCTTCTTGGCGGAAGGCTTGCTCATGTTGCTGGCATGCTGCTCCTGTTTCTGATCCTTCTTGCCAGCAGCCTGCTTGGTCGATGCCGGTTTTATCTGCGCTGTCTTAGCCTGAGCCTGTTTGGAGGGCGCCTGCGTGGCCTGGGCTTGTTTCGCCTTCTTGTCGGCGTCTTTGTGATGGCGCCAGAACGCGACTTTTGCGAAGCGGCGATGGTGCTCCTTGTTCTTACCTTTGTCGGCATTTCCGCCAGCCTGGGCCATCGTCAGCGCGCTGAACAGCACCAGGCTGACCACAAGGCTCAGGGCAGTTCTGATTGCTTTACTCATGAAGCCTCCCGGTTTCGTGAATTGTGCAGTGGTTAATGGGGGCTCACAAGTGACGAAAGGGAATACTGAATCGCGGAATCGGGCTGGGTGCCGATTTCATGCTTCCTTGCTGACAGCATTTCAAAGGCCTTACCCGTTGTTCGCGGGTAGCGCCCGGCCTCGAATGCCGAAAATCCAATTGAACTGGGCTGGCTAATGTTGTAATCAGCGATTTCGTTCATAAATCGGTCATGCGCGGCGGAACGCCCACTGGAAGGACGCATCGAAGGACTCCGGGGCCGAACATGTTTGGCCCTCCCTGGCTCCGGCAATTCGTCTAAAGTGATTCAAATAGATGTTTGTGCGCATAGTAATATCTCTTCTCTTTACCCCAGCTTAGGACTCTTGCCTGATGCAGTAATCTACGCCCTTGCGCTTCTGTTTGGTAGATTTTTTCCCACTCTGGGATAGCATGCTGTCTGGTTCGATCGGTGCGCCCGCGGCGCACAAGTCGATCTTGCAACACTCTTGCCTGATGCTTGAATAACCGCTCACATTCTTCGCGTTCTGCGCGGATATCAAAGCGTATTCGGGGCTCATAGGTTGCCCAATCCATCAGTAGCCTATGTCTTTCTCGCTGGTGGGATCATCAGGTCGATTGTGGGTCATTCCCGAGCAATCCCAAGTACCGTATGCTTTTCCGATCACCCGAACAAGGCGCAACCCTATAGGCAAACACGTTTCACGGCGGCATAGTTGCTGAAATCGTGCGATAACGCTCCTTGAGCTCCAATGAGCGTAAACGCTATTTAGCAACAGTTATGGACTGAAGGCGCTACTCAGAAGCCGTACCGCTTAGGGATCGACAGTACCGCATCCACGATTTGATTGGCCTGATCCGCAGGACCAACCCAGCTAAGCAACTCGACCATGCGTTTGAAATTACGCGATTCGGCAGCCGCGTCCCAAGCTTTCTAGAAGCGAGGACGCTGGGAGGGGGAGGTGGTGAGGGCAGTCTGGATAAATCCACATTGACGGTGCGGAAGGTGGGTTCACGTGATGAAAGAACCGTTCACTACTACGGTGCGACTCGGTGGGTGAGTCAGGAGCACGGCAGCAAGAAGGTCAACGACATTGACGCGAGCCAGGTTGAAGAGGGTGATCGGGTGATCGCCAGAGGCATTTGGGATAAAGGAATGCTTTACGCCACGTTGATCTCTAAGCGACTGTCGCACTCCAAATGAGGTGTCGGCTGGAGAGATTTAAATGCATAGGTTGTTCGTTGGGAATCTTTCGCGAGCCGTGTCGCGCCAGTTGTCGGCAACGCCGTTCGTTCTTCATTGCCCTTCTCTCGTGTCGCAAGTTATGATTCAGAGTAGGTTTCTACTCCCCATATCCCTGTAATCACTCAGAGCAGTTCGCTGGGGAGATGAGTGTGCGTGAGCGCGCTCCCCGAACGAGGGAGCGGATTTGTGCGTTACGGAGTCGGCATTTGAGAAAAGGAAGAACTGCGGTCATCGTCGGCGCCCAGTGGGGTGACGAAGGCAAAGGCAAGATCGTCGATGTCCTCTCCGAAAATTTTTCCATCGTGGCTCGCTACGCCGGAGGCCACAATGCCGGGCACACGGTCATCATCAACGGCAGAAAGTTTATCTTGCAATTGGTCCCGTGTGGCGTGCTGCGCGCAGGGTGCCGCAGCGTAATCGGGAACGGTGTAGTTCTCGATCCCATCGCATTTCTCAAAGAAGTTGCCGGATTGCGTGACAACGGTTTGCAAGTGGATGGCAGCCTGTTCGTCAGCAATCGTGCCCACGTGATTTTGCCTTACCACCGGATGATTGAGTTGGCCTCAGAGAATGCTCCCGGACGCGTGAAAATTGGAACAACTTCACGCGGAATCGGCCCCGCCTACGAAGATAAGATGGGCCGCCGCGGCCTGCGCGTCGCCGACCTGCTCGATCTGAAACTGCTGAAAATCCACATCGAGAACGCCTGTCGCGAGAAGAATATGATCGCGCATGCACTCTTCAACTCTGAGCCACTCGATCCTGACAAAATGTATCAGGAGTACGCAGAGGCCTCGGCAAAGATCGCTCCCTTCGTTTGCGACACGGCAGCGCTGCTGAACCAGGCGTTGGCTGCCGGAGAATCCATCGTCTTCGAGGGCGCGCAAGGAACGATGCTGGATATTGACCACGGCACGTATCCCTTCGTAACTTCTTCCAGCGCAACTTCTGGCGGTGCTGTCACTGGAACCGGCGTCGCGCCTACTGCCATCGAAACTGTAATTGGTATAACCAAGGCGTATTGCACCCGCGTCGGCAGTGGCCCGTTTCCCAGCGAAATGCTCGACGCTACCGGCGACTTGCTGCGCGCGCGCGGCAATGAGTACGGCGCCGTTACTGGGCGTCCCCGGCGCACCGGCTGGCTCGATCTGCCATTGTTACGCTATGCAGGCGCCATAAACGGAATTTCATGGCTGGTGGTGACAAAGCTGGATGTCCTCGATGAACTGCCCGAAATTCCCATTTGTGTGGGTTACAAAATCGACGGCAAGGCAACCGAAGATATACCTGCACACGCCAGCGGCTATGATCGGATCGAATGTGTTTTCCACAGGATGCCGGGATGGCAAACTTCCACTGAGGGAGTCACCCAAATGGACAAGTTGCCAAAATCGGCTCGCGAGTATCTCGCGTTCCTGGAAACAGAGACCGCGGCGCGGATTGGCATGGTCTCCACCGGTCCTGGTCGTGAGCAAACCATTTTTGTAGATGATTTCGTTGCAGAATTGCGAATATTGACAGGACAGAAAGTCCGAGCTCTGGCAGAGCGTTAAAACTAGCGCTGGGCGTCTCAAGCTGTGGTGCGGCCTATCGCACCTCAGGCGCCCAGCAATTGCAAAACGGGAGCAAGCGATGGTCGTGCTGGCAGTCACATGGATGGCAAAAAGCGGTCGCGAATCTGATGTTGCAGGTTTATTCGCAAAACTTACCGAGCAATCCCGAAAAGAACCCGGCTGCGCTATGTACCAGGTTCACCGCCACAAGACCGAGCCGCGCCGCTTTTTCATCTACGAGCAATACAAAGATGACTCGGCCCTCGAAGCGCATCGCGCCGCTCCGCACTTTCTGCAATACGTGAAGAAGCAACTGCCCAAAGTCGCCGACCGTGTGGAAGGCCATCTTTACGAGCCGCTAGGTTAGCCAGTGGTGCGGGCGCCCTCGCAGGCGGCTTGCCCTCACTTGCCTTTGTCAGCCATCAGCACGCCACCAGACGCGTAGCTCTCTTTTGATACTTCGTTGAAGGTAACTACGATCGCCTCGCGGCGAGCTCCGGCCTCTTCCACCATGGCGTCAGTGATGCGCTGCGCCAGCTTGCGCTTTTGCTCCGCCGTGCGCCCCGTCAACATGGTTACTTGAACGATTGGCATGAGATTCAGTGCTCAAGCGGCTAATTCGTATCCGGCAAAGAAAAAGCTCAGCTCGAAGCGCGCCGTGTCCTCCGCATCAGAGCCGTGGATTGCGTTATGCTCGATGCTGGTGGCCCACTTTTTGCGGATCGTGCCTTCTTCAGCGTGAGCAGGATTCGTTGCTCCCATCAGCTTGCGGAGATCGGCAATGGCATTCTCTTTCTCCAGCGCCAGCACGACAATTGGGCCACTGGACATGAAATCCGTAAGCGAGTGAAAGAAAGACTTGCTGGCGTGAACAGCATAGAACTGCTCCGCTTGATGCTTGGAAATTTCCAGCATCTTCATGGATAGAATACGAAATCCGTTTTTCTCGAACTGCTCAATGATGTCCCCGATTGCGTTCTTGCGGACCGCATCGGGCTTAACAATCGTCAGAGTGCGCTGCAGAGTCCTCATGTGCAGTTGTTGGTCCTTGGTCTAATAAATGATAATTACAAGCCGTCTCATAACAAACCGCCAACGCAATTAACAGACTGTCCCAGGGGGCCTAAACCCGCAGTTGTGAAAACCTGTGAGAAGCAGATTCAGATTCCTCGGGGCTGAAGCCCCTCGGAATGACAAAAACGAGGGACCTTGTCGGCACGACTGAAGTCGTGCCCTTCCCAAAACCAGCCCGAATTAAGGTTTTTCTGCAGCCTGTAAAGACCGCGTCCTACCCTACCCAGACCTTCTTATCATTTGGCTCCCAATTGAGAACTGGTGATTGAACTGCTCCTCACACTTTAACTCCCAAAGCTGCTGTGACTGTCTCACCAATTGCGGCCACGCGAATTCCAGCCTCTTCCATGGCTTGGATTTTTTCGCGGGCCGTGCCTTTCCCCCCAGAGATGATCGCTCCAGCATGACCCATGCGCCGTCCCGGCGGCGCCGTTTGGCCGGCAATGAAGCCGATCACCGGCTTTTTCATGTGCATCTTCACGTACTCAGCCGCAGTCTCTTCCGCATTGCCGCCGATTTCGCCGATCATCACCACGGCCTCGGTCATTGGATCGCGGTTGAACAACTCGAGTGCATCGACGAAATTCGTACCAATAATCGGGTCTCCGCCGATCCCGATTGCCGTCGATTGCCCCACGCTCCGCTCCGTAAGCTGATAAACCGCTTCATAGGTTAACGTGCCTGAGCGAGAGATAATGCCAATCGGCCCCTGCTTATGAATGCGCGCAGGCATGATTCCAATCTTGCAATGCCCCGGCGAAATAATCCCCGGACAGTTTGGCCCAATTAGCCGTGCGCGGCGGTTTTGGAGGAATTCCCACGCCCGAACCATGTCGAGAGTTGGAATTCCTTCAGTGATGCAGACGATAAGTTCGACCTCTGCATCGGCGGCCTCCATGATTGCGTCCGCTGCATACGGCGGTGGGACAAAGATCAGCGAGCAGTCGGCGCCAGTTCTATCCACCGCTTCCTGCACGCTGTTGAACACCGGCCAGCCTTCGTGCGTCGTGCCACCTTTTCCCGGAGTTACGCCGCCGACGATCTGCGTTCCGTATTCAGCGCAGGCTTTGGCGTGGAATGTGCCCTCGCGCCCGGTTAGGCCCTGCACGATGACTCGCGTCGATTTGTCTACA
>Ga0209761_1002040_pt1 | contig 13195 bp, 18 predicted proteins | sample GraSoi013_1_40cm_4_FD_185818 | JGI IMG/M metagenome (GOLD analysis project Ga0209761, IMG submission 185818) | Grasslands soil microbial communities from the Angelo Coastal Reserve, California, USA - Sample 09_25_2013_1_40cm (SPAdes) (version 2) | ecosystem: Environmental > Terrestrial > Soil >... | reverse complement strand
ACGACGACGGGGAAGTACGCAGGCTCGCACCCGGCCATGACGGCGTTGACCGCGAGCTTCTCGAGCGTGGCCTGGCGCCAGAGCGGCGGCATCGCGCCGAGGCTCCGGTCGGCCGGCGCCTCGCCGAGCATCGCGCGCACGCGCTCCTCGGTAGGCGGAACGATGGGCAGCCCGTCGCACCACTCGCGCTCGCAGAACGCGGCGAGGAGCGCCTCTGGGCTGTCATCGACCTCAATGAAGCTGGCCGGCTCTGTCATCGGTGCTTGAGCAGGCTCGTGAGCTGCTCGACGGCCTGGCGCGCCCGGCGCCCGATCGCCTCGGGTCGCTCGCCGCCGAGCGGGTGCTCGACGACGAGGAGCGGCAGGCCCGAGACCCCGAGCGCGCCGAGCTCACTCACGGCGAGCCCCTGGAACGCGGTCGTCGCGATGAGCCCGGACGGTGTACCGGCCTTCGCCAGCTGCACCGCGTCGTGGAGACTCCACGACGTGCACGACCCTCAGTCGGCCGAGCCCGCGAAGACCACGTCGCACGCCTTCGCCAGCTCCGCGAGCATCTCGGGCGATGCGGGCGTCGAGGCGTTCGACTTCCGGCGACGGACGACCGCCTTCACCCCGTGCTCGGCACGCAGAAGCGCGCCAATCTCGTCCGCCAGCCGGTCGAAGTTCATCTTGGTGTTGTCGAGGAAGCCGACGGCGCGGCCCTCGAGGGTCGGCGGCAGCGGCGGCACTCTCACCGTTTCCCTCGTCGCCTCGCCGATAGGGCTCAGGACGCGAATGCGTGTCATGACCTCCTCCGCGTGACGCCGGTGGACCGGGCGAGCAGCCGGCCGAGGTTGTCGTGTAGCTCCGCGAGGATCGAGCGCTTGATCGAGACCTTGATCGACTCCACGGGCTCGGAGCTGCCCGCCCGATGGATGACGAGCGTCCCGGTGAACTCTTGCGCGCGCTCGTCGGTCGACGCCAGGCCTCTCAGCGTAAGGACTTCCCAGGTCTCTACCATGGGCGCTATCTTACCCCCAATGGTCATCGCGCTCGACGTCGGGACCTCCTCCACGCGCGCGAGCCTCTACGACTCCGCGGGCCATCCAATCCCGGGGCGCATGCGCCAGGTCCCGTACGAGCCCACCGTCACGCCGGACGGTGGCGTCGAGCACGACGCGACCCGGCTGCTCGAGGCCGTCGCCGCGTGCCTCGATGGCGTGCTCGCAGGCCACAAGGCTCCGATCCGGGCGGTCGCGGTCACGACCTTCTGGCACGGGCTTCTCGGCTTCGACGGCCGCGGCCATCCCGTGACGCCGATCTACATGTGGGCCGATACGCGCAGCGTGCCCGACGCCAGGCTCCTGAGCGCCGCGCTCGACGACGCGGCCGTCCACGCGCGCACCGGCTGCCACCTGCACGCCTCGTACTGGCCCGCCAAGCTCCGCTGGCTCAGTCGCGAGCGGCCCGCCGAGATCCGCCGCGTCGCGCGCTGGGGCTCGTTCGGCGAGCACCTCGAGCTCAAGCTGTTCGGCGAGGCGTCGACGAGCGTGTCGATGGCGTCGGCCACGGGGCTCCTGGACCAGGCGACCGCGCGCTGGGACCCCGAGGCGCTCGCCGCCGCGGAGATCGACGAAGCGCGCCTCTTCCCGCTGCGCGACTGGACCGAGGCGCGGCGCGGCCTCCGGGCGCCGTGGGCGATGCGGTGGCCAGCGCTCCGCGGCGTCGACTGGCTCCCCGCCGTCGGCGACGGGGCCGCGGGCAACGTCGGCTCGGACTGCATCGATCCCTCGCGCGTCGCCCTCAACGTCGGCACCTCCGCCGCGTTGCGGGTCGTGACCACCGACCCGCCCGAGCCGCGGCTGGGCCTCTGGCGCTACCGGCTCGACCGCCGCCGCGCTCTCCTCGGCGGCGCGACCTCCGAGGGCGGCAACGTGTACGCGTGGTGCCGACAGATCCTGAAGCTGCCAGGCGACGCCGAGGTCGAAGCCGCGCTCGCCGAGCTGCCCGCCGCGGGCCACGGCCTCACCGTGCTGCCGCACTGGGCCGGCGAGCGCGCGCCGGGCTGGCGGGGCGACCGGGTCGGCGTCATCGCCGGGCTGCGGCTGGACACGACGGCGCTCGAGATCACCCACGCGGCGCTCGAGGCCGTGGCGCTCCGGCTCGCGCTCGTCTACGACCTGCTGGCGCCGTGCGCCGCCCCGGCCCACACGATCGTCGCGTCGGGCGGCGCTCTCGCCCGCTCACGCGTGTGGACGCAGATCGTCGCCGACGCGCTCGGCCAGCCGATTCGGTGGTCGCCGACGGGCGAGGCGACGAGCCGCGGCGCCGCGCTGCTGGCCCTCGCGGCCCTCGGCGTCCTGCCGGATCTCGCCACCGCGCGCCAGGAGCTCGGCGAGACGTTCGTCCCCGACCGCGCCCGCCACGCACGTTACCGCGACGCGCTCGAGCGCCAGCGCCGACTTGACGACAGGGTATGATGGGCTGAGCCATGGGCTCGGAACCCACCGTCACGATCGTGCCCGATCCCGAGGCGCTCGCCGACGCCGCCGCCCGCCTGACCGTGGACGTCGCCGCGCACGCGATCGCCGCGCGCGGGCGGTTCATGTGGGCACTCGCTGGCGGCGAGACCCCGCGGGCGACGTACGCGAGGCTCGCGCTCCCGCCGTTCCGCGAGCGCGTGGACTGGCGCCGCACGTGGGTCTTCTTCGGCGACGAGCGCGCGGTCCCGCCCGACCACGCGGGGTCCAACTACCGGATGGCCCACGAGACGCTCCTCAGCAAGGTGCCGATCCCCGCCGCGCAGGTCCTCCGGATCCGCGGCGAGGCCGAGGACCTCGAGGTCGCTGCGGCCGAGTACGCGCGCGCCCTCGGCGAGGCCTTCGGCACGCGGCGCGGCGCGCTCCCGCGCTTCGACCTCGTGCTCCTGGGCCTCGGCGTGGACGGCCATACCGCCTCGCTCTTCCCCGACTCGCCGGTCGTCCGCGAGGTGTTCCGGGCGGTCGCCGCCGTGCACGTGGCCGCGGCGTCGATCCCGCAGCGCCTGACGCTCACCCTGCCGGTCTTCAACGCCGCCGCCCGGGTCGTCTTCCTCGTCGCGGGCGCCGAGAAGGCGAAGGTGGTCAAGACCGTCCTCGGCGAGCGCGCGACACTTCCGGCCGCGATGGTGCGGCCGGCCGACGGCGAGCTCGTCTGGCTCATCGACCGCGCCGCCGCGGCGCAGCTCTCCCCGGCCGCGAAAGGGTAACGCGCGTGTCCGCCGACGAACCCTTCTCGCTGATCATCTTCGGCGCGTCGGGCGACCTGACGCGACGCAAGCTCATGCCCGCACTCTGGAGCCTCTACGCGGGGCGCGTGCTCCCCGAGCCGTTCACGATCATCGCGACCGCGCGGACCGGCATGGCCGACGACGAGTTCCGCGTGCGGACACGCGCGGCGATCGGGGAATTCGCGCGGATCCAGCCGCCTTCCGAGGCGGTGTGGGAGCGCTTCGCCGGGGCGCTCTCGTACGTCGCCGGCGATCCCGCCGACGCCTCACTCTACCCGCGGCTCGAGCGCGCGCTGAAGGACGTCGAGGCGACCCGGTCCGGACCGGCGAACCGGCTCTTCTACTGCGCGACACCGCCGAGCCTTTACGACGACATCACTGCGAACCTTGGGGCGTCAGGCCTCGCGCGCCCGGTGGCGGGCGGCTTCACGCGGATCATCATCGAGAAGCCGTTCGGGCGCGACTACGCGAGCGCGCAGGCGCTCGGCCGCCGGCTCGCGGCCGCCTTCCGCGAGGAGCAGGTCTACCGGATCGACCACTACCTCGGCAAGGAGACGGTCCAGAACATCCTCGTGTTCCGGTTCGCCAACGGCATCTTCGAGCCTCTGTGGAACCGCAACCACGTGGCCGAGGTCCAGCTGACCGTCGCCGAGTCCATCGGCGTCGAGACCCGCGGCGCGTACTACGAGGAGGCGGGGGCGCTGCGCGACATGATGCAGAACCACCTGCTCCAGCTCCTCTGCCTGATCGCCATGGAGCCGCCCGCGACCTTCGACGCGGGTCCCGTGCGCGATGAGAAGAACAAGGTCATGCACGCGATCCGACCGTTCGATCCCGCGCGGATCCGGGAGGCCGCCCTGCGCGGCCAGTACGGCCCCGGCTTCGCAAGGGGCAAGCCCGTCCCAGGCTACCTCCAGGAAAAGGGCGTCGCGCCCGACTCGAAGACGGAGACCTACGCCGCGCTCCGGCTCCTCGTGGACAACTGGCGGTGGGCGGGAGTGCCGTTCTATCTGCGCACGGGCAAGCGCCTCGCGAAGCGCGTGAGCGAGATCGCGATCCGCTTCCACCGCACGCCGCACATGATCTTTCGCCGGAGCCCGGCGGGTGTGGAGGCGAACACGCTGGTGATCAGGATCCAGCCCGACGAGGGCATCGCGCTCACCGTCGCCGCGAAGACGCCAGGCCCCGATCTGCGGCTCGGCCCCGTCCGCCTCGACTTTCGCTACGGCGAGGTTTTCGGCGGCGAGCCGCCCGAGGCGTACGAGCGGCTCCTGCTGGACGCGATCCACGGCGACGCGACGCTCTACGCGCGGGGCGATTGGGTTGAAAAGGCGTGGCAGCTCCTCGGACCGGTCCTCGACGCATGGGCAGAGGCGCCGGGACCGCCGCTCTGTCTGTACGAGGCGGGCTCCTGGGGACCGGCGGAAGCCGACGCCTTCATTGCCAGGGACGGCGGCGCCTGGCGTCAGCCCTAGAGTCCTCGGAGGAGGGCTTCGCCGGCGCTCGGAGCGAGGGCGGCGACCGCTGGGACTACTTGGGCGGCGGGATGGCGCGGCTCGCCGTCAGCTCGACGTAGGTGAAGATCCGGAGCCAACCCTCCCAGACGCGGACCTCGAGCGAACTCCCCGCCTTCTCGTAGACCTGGGTCGTGCCGCGCTCCACGCTCGTGGTGCTGACGTGACGCCAGCCGTTGGCCTCGAGCGTCGCGCGCAGCGCGGCGCCCAGGCTCGCAGCTTCGAGCCGCCCGCGATAGACCAGGCGCGCCGCCTTGACCGTGGGCGACTCGATGATCGTCGACTTGCCGGCGCGATATGTGAGCCCCTTCGGGACGGGGATGTCTTCGAACTCGCTCCGCGCGGGGTTCGTGGGCGCCGACGCGCACGCCCCGAGGAGCAGGACGACGAGCAGTGTGCCAACGAGTCTTTGCGGCCTCATGCCCGGAGCGTAACAGGCGACGCAAGGAACGGCCAGAGAATTTGGCCCGCGCGACCGCGTGCAGTTGCTCTGGTGCGAGAGCGCGGGTGGCACCGCTCAGCCCTGGATCGAGTAGCCGCCGTCGACGGGAATGGCGGATCCCGTGACGAAGTCGGAGGCGGGGCTCGCGAGGAAGACCGCGATGCCCGCCATGTCGTCGATGGTACCCCAGCGGCCGGCCGGCGTGCGCTGGAGGACCCGCTCGTGCAGGCCCGGGATCTCCTGCCGCGCCCGGCGCGTGAGCGCGGTGTCGATCCAACCCGGCAGCACCGCGTTGACCTGGATATTGTCCAGGGCCCACGCCGAGGCGCACGCCCTCGTGAACTGAACGATCCCGCCCTTGGAGGCGGCGTACGCGGGCGCGAAGCCGGCGCCGAAGATGGACATCATCGAACCGATGTTGATGATCTTGCCGCGGCCGCCCGCCTTCATCGTCGGGTAGGCCGCGTGCGAGCAGAGGTAGGCGCTCGTCAGGTTGGTGTCAAGCACCTGGCGCCACTCGGCGAGCGACACCTCGTGCGGGGGCTTCCTGATGTTGGTGCCCGCGTTGTTGACGAGGACGTCGAGCCGCCCGAAGGCGTCGAGCGTCGCCCTGACCATGCGCCCGACCGCCGCCTCGTCAGTGACGTCCGTGGTGACGGTGCGCGCCTCGGCGCCGAAGGCCTCCAGCTCCTTCACCGCGTCCTTGGACTTGGCCTCGTCGCGCGCCGCGATCACGACGCGCGCGCCGGCTCGCGCGAGGCCCCGCGCCATACCCAGGCCGATGCCGCCGTTGCCACCCGTGACGATCGCCACCCTGCCCTCGAGCTGGAACACCTGTCACCTCCCGATCGCGCCTGCGCTTCCCCGCCATCTTACCCCGATCTCATAGCTTGTAGACGTCGCCCCCGCCGAGGGCGAACAAGAAATACCCGGTCTCGAAGGTACGTCCATGGGCAGTTGCGCCCTTCTTGACTCTGAAGATGCCGAAGGGGCCGTTCGTCGCGCGAAGCCCGACCGGTTCAATCTGTTTCCATTCAGGGCCGAAAAGCTGAGCGTAATCGGCTTCGGTACACACGACGAGGCTCTCGGGACGTGACCAGCCGCTGCCTTGGCGTACGGACGCGACAAATTGATCTCCGTCCCTGGAGATCTTCACCTCCGCCCGGCCCTCGGGCTTAAGGGCGTATTCGCCGACGAGCGCATCTACGCTCCTTGCTGTACATGATGCAGAAAAGATGGCGAGAAGGAACGCAACGGCGAGACTTCGGAACGCCGTCAACGGCGCACCTCTTCGCTGACCACAGACCAAGTACTTCGAGAGAGGTCTACGAACTCCGTAAGGTGACTCGTCGCACGCTGACCCTCCGGACTTCGCCAAGCAGCCTCCATCGTTGGCCAATCGTCCCAGTAAAGCTCAACAACCGCATCCCAACCAGGGTGTGGCCGGCGCGGGTCCGGTGCCACATGGTTCTGGACATACTTCCGGAGGCCGGGGAGGCGCTCCGCCAGGAGGCCGTGCTCGTTGCGGAGATTGGCTTGGAACTGCTCCGGCGAGAGGTCTGGTCTGCGATAGAGCACAACGATGAATTTCAGCAGCGTCGACACCTCGTCGTCAGAGCGTTCAAAAGCGTTCCAGACCCCGCTTCCCACCCTGGATCATCTGTCTGCTTGCCGACGTGCCGTCACCTCGATTTCGATTCGCATCCGGGGATCAGCCAATCCCGCCGAGATCATCATGGCGGCCGGTCGCACATCGCCGAAGTACTTCCGCAGGATTGGCCAGCATTGAGGGAAGTCTTCTGCCTTTGGGAGAACGTACGTGACCCGAACCACATCCCGGAGGCTCGCCCCGGCTTGCTCAAGGGCAGACTGGATATTCCGCAGGCACTGCTCGGTCTGCTCGATCAGGCTGTTTGAAATCGTCATCGACTGATAATCGAACCCGGTTGTGCCCGAGACGAAGATCCATTCCCCATCAACGACCGCCCGCGAGTAGCCGATCTCGCGTTCGAACGATGAGCCAGAGCTGATAAGCCGACGATTCACGGTGCCTCCTCTCGCTCTGCCAGCCGGGGACTTCGAGGTCGGCCCAACGGCCAGCATCAGCCGCGCCGCGAAGCGCCAGCGGAGCGGGCGTCGGCTGCATGCGGTGTTGGGCGCTCACTCCAACGTGAATTCTTGATAACGCTCGGGTGCGTATCGAGTCGCGAGCAACCCGGTTGCTTCCTCGACTTTGACGGCCTGCACCAGTACGCCTTCCTGCCCATAGGGTAGGTACGCCTGACACTGGCCTGACGGGGTGATGAGACACGTCGCCGATTCTTGGAAGCGCAAAGCATAATTGACACTGGCAAAGTAGATTGTGTTCTCCATGCTGCGAAGCATCATCGCCTTCTCGTAGTAAGGTGCACTGGCCGCGCCCCACTGCGTCAGACGGACACCTTCTTGATCACTCCCCGTGTGGTGAGGATGAAAGACGATTTTGGCGCCCCGCACCGCCGCCCATCGCACCGTCTCGGGATAGCGCCAGCCCTCATGGCAAATCGCCACTCCAAACTTAAACCCGTTGATCTCGAAGAGTCGCCGGGTATTTCCGGGCACGTAGAACTGATCTTCGGCCGGGGCTAGTTGGTTCTTAGTTTGGTATCCCTGAAGCTCGCCCCGGGCGTCAATGACAAAGGCGACAATCTGCCGGCCCGCCTCCGTGAGCCTCTCCATCCCGAGGATAGTGGCCACCGCATACGTTCGCGCCCACTGCGCCACGGCCTGGAGTGCCCGTTCCTGCTGCGTCCGATCAAAGGGCAAAACTTCAAAATCCTGTCCACGCAGACCTGGGAGATAGGCTTCTGGGAAACACACGATCTCGGCGCCTTGGGCCGACGCTTCGGACAGGAACCGCTTGATCTTGTCTAAACCCTCATCAACGGCTGACGCGATACGAGGCGACGCCAGTGCAATGATCACGGATGACCTCCGATGAGAATGGATCGACTATGATACTTTGCGCGCCGAACGATCAGGCTGAGCGGCCAGCGTCGAGCCGGACCGCTCAAGCCTGCTGTCAGGCGGACCAACGCGGGCCAGCGCAACGCGATAGAACTCATGCCCACGCATCTTGCGTGCCGCGTTCTTGAAGTAGCGCTCTCGATACTCTTCAGCGCCGACATCGCTCTCCAGGAACAGGCCGCGTTTCGCAAGGAACTCCCGGAGCTTGTCTGGTTCGATCCCGAACGTCAGCTTCTCGCCAACCTTCGCCAGAGAGGCGAAAAGCCTCTCCGTCCCGATGAAGGCGCCTGGCTTCGTGAGCACATCGCGGTGAACATACGTGAAGAGCAGCAGACTACCGGGCGACGCGTGCGCGCACCACCGCAGGGTGGTATCGACAGCGGCTTCGGTCAGGTAGTTCGTGACGCCTTCCCAGAGAATGAACGTGCGCGCCGACTCGTGGTACCCAGCGGCGGGCATGACGGACTCCAGCTCCCGCTCATTGAAGTCGATGGCCACAAACCGAACGTGCTTCGGCAGGACGGAGAGGGCGCGTACCAGCGCCTTCCGTTTGGCTGTCTGGGTATCTGGATGGTCGACTTCGAAGACCGCGATGTCGCGCAAGCCCGGCAAGCGGTAGGCCCGGGAGTCGAATCCCGCCCCAAGAATGACGAGCTGCTCTGTGTGTTCTTCGAGGGACGCCGTGATTGCATCATCGATGAGCCTGGTGCGCGCGACAACGGAGGGGCGTACCCCCGGCCACCGTTTGTCGATGAACCAAGGGACTAGCTCCCGAAACCCGGGAACGACCGAGAGCCAGGTCACGACTGCGAACGGCCACGTCAGGAAGGCCCGCGCAAGCGGATCCTCGAAGAGTCTTCTGCGCTCAAGCAGGGCCGATTCGAGCGCGCGAAATAGCGCGTTGTGTTCTGCAGTGCGACTTGCGTGCCCTTCACGCACGGACCCAGCCCGGGGTTCGACGTTATGCCGCCTGGTTAGGAAGCAGTGGGCGCAGGACCCTGCGGCGCCTACGCATACGTGCGCGACCAACGTTGCTGAATCTGCCTACCGAGGGCCGGATAGACAATGAGACGGCGAAATGGATCGATCAGGGCCATGTAGAGGGTAGTGAGACGACTCACTGGCTTCACGTAGATTGCTAAGTAGAGCGTGTATCCCCCGGGGCTTGGCGTGAGAGCGAGAGCCACGAAGGCATGCACGGTCGCATTGCGAAGCTCGCTAAGGGCTTCCTCACCGAAGACGTAGAGCACTCGAAACCGGCCCTCGCGAGTCCCCGGAGCAACCTGAGACTGCGAGCGATCGGCTTCAGCAAGGCGATTGACGTACGATACGCTGAATGGATTATGGCGCTCGTCATCCCATCCGAACGCTCGGCCCAGGGCCCAGCGCAGCGCGAATAGTCCTCGAACCGCGAGGTTAGGTGGACGCCGGCCGCCGAACAAGATCGCACGCGCGTCCTGGATGCTGCGACCGGGCCCCCCGCCATCGAGTCGTATCGCCCAGACGTCGTGGAGAGGCACGTCGCTGAGAAGCGCGTGGCAGCGTAGGTTGAGTCTTTGGAAGTCGACCGGCTTCACACGCGTGCCCACGATGAGTTCTCCCTGTCAGCGACCTTCAGGACCGCTTCCTAACGCTCCGGATCAGGCGCCGCAGGAGCGAAGCGAGCCGGGAAGTTCGACGGTCGCATGACGCGGTCAAGATTCGTCCTGATCGCCGCGAGCTCGCCCGAAAGAAACGAGGACTTAGAGCGGCGATGGTCCGACGATCTCCCAGCCATGGCGCCGGCGCAATTCGGCCGCCTCGCGCTCGTCCATCGCGGCGAAGGTGCGGTCCGTCCGCTGCTGCTCCTCCAACAACCCGCCCGCCCTGGCCGGAGTATAGAGAAACAGCACTCGCCCGGTTTCCGCGCCGCTGTTTTTCCAGGCATGCGGCACGCCGCGGGGCATGAAGGCGCAGGTGCCGGGGCTGCCGACCGTGACCTCCTCGCCGATCTTGAACGTGACCTCGCCGCTGAGGACATAGGCCACCTCGTCGCTGTCGTGATGCAGATGGAACGTGCTCATTGTCCCGGCGGGAACGGTTTCCTCGAACAGCATGACGCTGCCGCCGGTCGCTCCACCCAGCAGTTTGAGCGCCGCCGATCGGCCCGGCGACATATTCCATACCGAGCCTTGTCCCGGCAGTACAACGATGCCCTGCGTCTCCATCGCTAGTTCCTCCATCCGCAGCCAGCTCTGGCTGAGTCCCCGTGAGACTTCATCGACCTCGAGCAGTCGGGCTGAGCTCTGCGAGCCGGTTCTCTTCACGCATCGCGCTGTCCCCTCCAACGCCACAGCGTTATGAGAGCCCGTATGCAATGAAGGCCATGCTCGCGATCGCGAGCGCAAGAATCGCTACCCACTCCACTACACTGAGCTCGAAGAAGGGAAAGTCGAAAGGGCGAAACACGGACCACCACGGCATGCCGCGACGACGATAGTGGCGCATCAGCACTATGTTGCCGCCGATCAGCCATAACGCGCCCCCGATCCAGGGCAGGATGATCTTCACGCAGGTTGTCTAACGTCTGATTGAGCGGCGGCCTTGGCGGTCCGCTCCAATCGGATGTTGGGCTGCCTGTCCACTCCACCTCCGGAGAGCATCCCAATACGAGGTCACCTGAGCACATGCCAAAATCTCCAGCACCAGAATCCCGCCCAAAGAAAGGAGACCGCCGCCCAGGGGTACGGATTGTAAACGATGGAACTGCCGACGAGCGCTGTAAAGATCAGCGGCATGATAGAGACAGAGGCTGATCCCCCCACACCCATTAACAGCAACAGCTGATCCAGGTCAGTACCGAGAGCTTCTTCAAGACGTTTGCGGCTCGTACGCAGGAGGAACTCGACGATGAACGGGGCGGCAAATAGGAAGAGAGCCCCAACCACAAACAAGACGTTGGCCAGAGGCGACCACGCAGACCGCTGCATGCCACGATGACTCGACTCCACAAAAGGAGCCACCTCAACAGCCGTCAATGGCACAAGCAGGAGACCACCGCAACGCAACCGCATTACCCGTTTGCTCGTTCGCAAGTGGTGAGGCTCCGGATCCCTGAGCGCAGTCAGCCTAACGCGCGGCTGAGCGGCCGGCTGTCTCTGTCGCCGGTAGGAAGCAGGCCACCTTCCCGTCGGTCCGCTCGAGCCGCCCGTTAGGTTGCGCTCGTCGCAAGGTCAGTTCTTCGAATCCTGTTCCGACGACGCGCGGATGATGTCCACGCACACCAGGCATAGGAAGCCGCGATCCGGCACAGCGATGACGTCTTGGATCGGTGTTGGTAACCCGCAGAGGCGACAGACGGCCGGGGGGCCCACCCCCCGCTTTGCGCGCGAGGGAGACCGCGGGAGCGATGCACCCCAGCCCGCTTCCTCCTTGCGCTGCGTCTCCTCGCGTTCTGCGGACTCGTCGGCAATGACGTCGTTGCACAGCTTGATACACTTATCGCAGATATACACGCCGGGACCTGCGACGAGTTTTTGGACTTCATTCTGGTGCTTCTTGCAGAAAGAGCAGCGGAGTCCGCCCGACGGCGCGCCGCCTGACGTTGCGCGATGTTTCGTAAAGGGCCACATATGCTTGTCGCGCGCGACCTAACGACCAGCGTCAACGGCGCCGCCTCGGCGTCCGCTGCACGCTGAGGTTGGGCGGCTCAGTTCATACGAAGGGCGCATTATGAGCGTCCGCAGCAATTCGTGGCATGGCCAAGTCGGATGTGTCCATGGTCATCGCTGGTCGCGAAGAGGGTGCGGTAGCTCTTGCGATCGTCTTCGTCCAAGCTCGTGAGGTCATTCCGGGCGGCTGAGGCCATTGAGCGCGGCGTGGCGCCCAGCGCGAAGGTCGTTCCCAGTCCGGCGTAGAGATAGCGATCCGTGAACGCTTTCTTGAGGGCCGTGAAGGTGGGTTCGCCCGTGCAGTGGCCGGGCGCGACATAAGCCACTTTGAACCTATCGCGCAGGGCCGCGACGATTTTCTCGATGTCCGCGTCGTTGGACACCACCAGGTGGAATCCGCCGACGACGAAGTGGATGCGCGGGTTGATCGCGATGGCCGTCTCGACGATCTTGTCGATGCCGGGATGCGAGCAGCCCACGACGATCACCGTCCCGTCCGGCGCGTTGATGGCGAGCGAGAGCTCGCGGAGCTCCAGGGTCCCGGGCTTGTCGGAGACCAGCGAGATCAGATGGACACCAGGGACGATCTCGGTGTTCTTGTCGATCAACTGGAAGTTGGCGCCGGGCCACGCGGCTCCGAAGCGCATCACTGCCGGCGGAGCACCGTCGTAGTAACGCTGCTCCGGCGGCAGGGTGGCGTCCTTGCGATAGAAGGTGCTGGGCAAGTCGGCGCCATAGACGCCGAACCCCTCTTTGGGGGCGTAGATCTTTACCTTGGGATTTACGCTCAGGAGGTAGGCGATGCCTCCCATGTGGTCACCGTGACGGTGCGACATGACGACGAAGTCCAGCCTGGACAGGTCTACGTCCTTAGCCTTCGCGTTCAGCGCCAGGATGTCGGGGTTGTTGCCGGTGTCGAACAGGATGCGCTTGCCACCGTAGTCGATGAGCGCGGCGTACCCCCAGTCCTTCTGCATGGCCGAGGCCTTACCGAATGCGTCATAGAGGACGGTGATCTGCGCCTTTGACGGATCGGCGCTCACTGCCGAGGGTGGCGAGGTCGTTGCTGCGCAGCCGGCGACTCCGGCAACCAACGCGGACAACGCGGCCGCGCCGCTCGCGCACAGCACTTCACGGCGAGAGATCGCTATGGCATTCGTACTCGGGTCCATGTCTACCTCTTTTCACTCACGTAGTTCTCTGCCGCCCAACACCGCGGTCACCGGCCGGGGCGAGCAACGCGAGCCTCGGTCCGGTGCACTGCGAAGTTATCCGGCTTCGGTGGTGCGCCAACCGAGCTTCTCTGCGATCTCTCTCAGTAGTGGAGCCTGGGCCGG
>Ga0209761_1002038_pt1 | contig 13199 bp, 10 predicted proteins | sample GraSoi013_1_40cm_4_FD_185818 | JGI IMG/M metagenome (GOLD analysis project Ga0209761, IMG submission 185818) | Grasslands soil microbial communities from the Angelo Coastal Reserve, California, USA - Sample 09_25_2013_1_40cm (SPAdes) (version 2) | ecosystem: Environmental > Terrestrial > Soil >... | reverse complement strand
GGATTTGGGATGCGGACGGAACGGAATACATCGACTTCTGCATGGCCTTCGGCGCGCTGGTCGCGGGTCACAGCCACCCGGTCCTCGCGAAAGCGATGCGCGAGCGGGTGTCGAACGGCACGATCTTTGGTTTCGAGTCGATCGACGCGGGTCCGCTGGCGGATCACGTCTGTCGGCGGTTCGGGTTGGACCGCCTCAAGTTCTCGATGACGGGTCTCGATGCGACGTTGTTCGCGGTTCGGCTCGCTCGAGCCGTCACGGGTCGCCGCAGGATCCTGAAGTTCGAAGGCTGCTACCACGGTTCCCACGACGCCCTCATGGTGTCGATCAAGCCGAAGAAAGAGGACTCCGGAGACCGAAGGCGGCCCAATCCCGTGCCATCGTCCAAGGGCCTCCTGCCGGAACTCGTGCAGACCGCGGTCGTCGCGCCGTTCAACGACCTCGCGGCGACGGAGGCCTTGGCCAACGAGCACGCCGATGACATTGCGGGGATCATCCTCGAACCGGTGCCGATGAACATGGGCTACGTCCCGCCGAAGCCCGGATTCCTGGGGGGCCTCCGGAAGGTCGCGACCGAGATCGGAGCGCTGCTGATCTTCGACGAGGTCAAGACGTGCGGCAAGTGGTACGCCGGCGCGGAGGAAGCGTTCGGCGTCACCCCGGATGTGAAAGTGCTCGGGAAGGCGATCGGCGGCGGATTCCCGCTCGCGGCCGTCGGCGGACCGAGGTCGATCATGGACCAAGTGGTCCCGGGTCAGATCGGCCATGCGGGCACGTTCAACGCGAATCCCCTCAGCATCTCCGCGGGGCTCGTGACGATGACGAAAATCCTGACGCGGTCGGGCATGCGTCACGCGCAGCAGATCGGCGACGATCTCGCGAAGGGATACCGCGACATCATCGGAGACCACGGCCTCGAGATGGTCGTCCAGGCCGGCGGGATCAGCGGGACCGTGCATTTCGCCCGCCGTCAGGTGACGGATTGGCGCTCGTTCCAGGATGTCGACGTGGGCCGCTGGTGGGGCTACTACACCGCAATGCTGAACCGCGGGATCGTCCCGATGGCCACGGGCCCGGACGAGCAGTGGACGTCCTCCGTTGCGCATACGAAAGCGGACGTGTCGCGGCACCTGGACGCCTTCGAGGACGTCGCGGAGAGCATGAAACGGGGCCGGGCCGAGATGTCGCTCGTCGAAGCGGTCTGAGGGAGCCGCAGGGAAGGCGGTGATCCAAACGCCGCGCCGGAAGTACGGGCGAATGATCAAACCGCTCCCGGTGATGAAGCCGGAAAAGTGTCGATTCTGCAAAGCCGGCAAGCCGTGCCCGATTCACAAGCAGGAGACTTCGGTTTCGCCCCGATGACGGCTCTGAATTGAATCCTCTTGGAGCCACCACGTGCCGCGCGATTATCGCCGTTCCATCAGGATGGACCAAGCCAGAGGCCTGAAGTCTTCGCGGTCCAGCGTGAACCGGAACTCGCGCACTTCGAGGATTTTGAACAGCGGCTCGAGCTCGGTCCGGAACTCATCCTCGGTCACGACCGGCGGACCGTTGACCATCGGGTCCTTGGCGTTCCCCGCGAGGGTCAACCAACGCGTGCCACTGCGGGTGACGCGTTCGAGCATCTTGAGGAAACCCTGGAGGTTGCCCGTGCGAATGCCGTGATAGACGCCTCGGTCGAACACCACATCATACGGTCCACCGAGATCCATCCGCGTCGCATCTCCGACGCGAAAGTCAATGTCCACTCCGGCCTTCCGTGCTTTCTCGCGCGCCCTTCGCACTGCAAGGTCGACGAAATCGACCGCGGTCACACAGTATCCGCGGCGAGCGAATGCGATGGCGTTCGTCCCCGTTCCACACCCGATCTCGAGGACGGTTTTCCCGGGCAACAGACCCGCCTCGAGGACACGATCCAGTTCCGCGCTCGGCACGCCGGAATCCCACGGCGTGTCGCCGGTCCGGTATGATTGTTCGAATTCACCGCCGCCCATCTGATTCCCAGTGGTTTCAAGACGCACATGGACGGATGCCTATTAAGCGCGAGGGCCGCCGAGGAAAGCTCGTCCTCGAGGGCCGAGAAGGGCGCTTGCTTATCCCGACCGCGAACGAGAAGGAACGGCACATAGCGGACAGATGCACGGTCAATGCTTCGCAGACTCGACCGGTTTGATTTTGCGCCTGTGGTCAGCGACGTAGCGCTGGATCACCTTGCTCTCCAACAGCAGCCGGTCAAAGGTATAGAGGACTGAGCAGACGGGGTCCTCGATTGCGCAAGCGACGATCATCGCATCACAAGGGGTTAGTTCGCGCTCTCGAAAGCGCAATTCCTTGGCCATCGCGAAGACTCGAGTGGCGTTGTCCCCGAGACCGTAGGTTACGAGATTGCCGCTTTTGGTCTGCCGTTCCAGGATTCGGGCGGTGTCCTGGAGGTCAAGTTTCTTTCGTTCAGTCAGGACTTCGTTGACGAGTTCCCCGAGGACGATGAATGAGGCGCAGGATTGAAGTTGCTTGCCGCTGTGGAGAAACGGCCGACAGGTCTTTACGCGGTCGTCGACGTCGTCTCCCAGAGCGCAGCGCAGGACGTCTGTGTCTAGGTGGCACCGAGAACGAGTCCGTGTTTCTCTAGTAATGACAACGCCTCTCTCCCGCGGCCAACAAGCCAGCCCTTGACCTTGCCGAGGTATGCGATTGCGTCATCTCCTGAAGCGTCACGGTTCCTGGTCAAGAACGCGTGCATCGTCGCAGCGGCCTCGAGCATGTCGTTTCCGGCCTTGGTGGCCTCTCGAAGGAACTCGATGGCGGCCGTGGGGACGGTGGGCATCAGGCCAACAGCAACCCCTGCGGGATCGAGGCTCCTGAGGTCGTAATATTGGTTAGCGAGCTTCGGTGAGTAGGGACCATGGAAGTAGTCGCCGAACGAGTATTCCTTCGCGGGACCGTACCCGAATGCCCGAAGAAAGTAGATTGCCTTCTGGATACGCAGTCGACTCTGAAAAGAGCGTCCGCTGAAATCCTGCGACGTGGCCCTCTTCAGCGCCGCTAGTATTGTGCCAAGCTCCGGTGTCGGCATTTTCTCGAGCGTCCTCGCGTGCGCGCATACGCGCGCACGCGCAATCAAGTCACCTCGGACCGATATAAAGATATTTACGAGGTTGCCGAATCCGAACCACAAGGATCAACTCGATGTCCTCTCCCGAGCAAACGACGCACACCACACGCTCGCCTATTGCAGGAGAGCCGCGATAGCATTCTCTCGCACGCGCCGCAGAACGAGCCCCATCACGCGGGGGCGGAAGTGCTTCGGGCTCAGTTGACGGCCGCATCACGGTAACGTCGCAAGGGGCTCGACCACGGCGGGCATGAGGCATAGGCTGCCTTTGTGCGGGCGCCGGTGTTGGCTCGGCCGAGAACGTGGACATCCCGGATGGCTCTTGTGGTCCACGAAGAGTATATCGGCCGGGCGCAAGATGGCGCCCGGAGATGACCAAGCCCGGCTCGGATACCGGTCTGGCAGCCAGGACCAAGGCATCGCGCGCGTATGCGGACCGGGCCCGACGATCCCTCCCGGGCGGCGTCACGGCCAGTGTGAAGTACTTCAATCCGTACCCGATCGCGATGAAGAAGGCAAAAGGATGCCGTCTCTGGGACCTCGACGGCAACGAGTACATCGACTACTGCCTGTCCTTCGGCCCGCTCATCCTGGGCCATGGCCACCCGCGTGTCATGAAAGCGATCCGGGACAGCCTCGAGTCCGCCGGCACGACGATGTTCGGCACTCCTCACGAACTCGAGGCGACCTATGCGGACCGGCTCCTCCGGATCTTCCGGCCGGACGGCAAAATGCGCTTCACGATGTCCGGCACTGAGGCGACGATTCACGCGGTCCGGTTGGCGAGGGCCTACCGGAAACGCCCGATGATCGCAAAGTTTGAGGGCCACTTCCACGGCGGCGTCGATGAACTCCTCGTGAGTCACACGCCGTCAAACGAGGAGGTGAAGCGAGGCCTGGTTCCGATCTCGGGATCTCGCGGGACGCCCGACTCGGTCCTGAAAAATACGGTCGTGTTGCCCTTCAACGATCTGGACGAGACTGAGGCGCGGATTCGGGAACACGCGGACCGTCTCGCATGCGTAATCGTGGAACCGGTCGAGCGGTCGTACATCGCGCCGGACCCGGACTTCCTGAAAGGGCTGAGGGAGATCACCGCGGATCACGACGTCCCGCTCATCTTCGACGAGGTGATGAGCGGCTTTCGGGTGGCGTTCGGCGGGGCCCAACACGCGTATCGCGTGACACCGGACCTCACCTGCCTCGGCAAGATCATTGGAGGAGGCCTGCCCTGCGGGGCGTTCCTCGGACGTTCGGACATCCTTGACCTCGCGGATCCGGCGAGCGGGGAGTTCTTCCACAGCAGTACGTTCGCCGGGTATCCGATGGCGATGGCCGCCGGGTTGGCGACTCTCGATGAGCTCGAGAAGCCCGGTGTCTTCGACGCCCTCCTCAAGACGACGCGCACCCTGACTTCCGGTTTCGAGAAACTTCTGGAGGACGACGATGTGCCTGCGGTGGTCCCCGCAGTGGGAACCGTCTTCTCGATCCTGTTTACGAATCGGTTGCCCCGCAACTACCGGGACGCGCTCGGAGCGAACGAAGCGCGCCGGAGCGTCCTCGACACCTCCCTGCTCACTCGAGGGATTTTCGTGAAACCCGGGAAGCCTTTCTATCTGTCCACGGCCCACGACGAAGCCGCGATCCGCCAGACGCTCGAAGCGTTCGAGGAGAGCCTGCCCGCTATCGCGTGATCACCGTCGCGGGCCGAGACCCATGATCGCGCGTGCCTCGTCCGGCGACGCGACCTCCCGTTGGAGATCCTCCGCGAGGTGCCGCGCGCGGGCGACCAACTCCTCGTTTCGGGCGAGGACGCCTTTCTTCAGATAGAGGTTATCCTCGAGGCCCACCCGGACGTGGCCGCCCAGGACGATCGCCATCGTCGTCATCGGGAGTTGCATCCGGGACATGCCCGCGACGACGTACGTCGCGGTCGGCGGGAGCTGGTTCCGCATGTGCAGGAGATTCTCCGGGGTCGCGGGCACACCGCCGTCCACGCCCATGACGAGCTGGAAGTGCGCCGGTTCCTTCACGAGGCCCGCTTCGATTAAGCGTTTCCCTTGCTGCACGAAGCCGACGTCAAAGGCTTCGAGTTCCGGCTTGATGTTCTGCTCTAGCATCGCCTTGGCCAAGAACTGAACGGTCTCCGGGGTGTTCACGTAGACGACGGCCGGTTTGCGGCCGGCGAAGTTTAGCGTGCCCGTCGTGAGCGAGCCCATCTCCGGGTTCGTCTTCAACGGCATCGCACGATCCTCGTCCGTCTGGCCGGCGATGCCGCTCGTCGACGTCATGACGACCAGCTTGGTCCGCTTGCGGATCTTGTCGACGCTCTCCCGGAAGATGTCGAATCGCGACGTGGGACGCTCGTTCTCGTCGCGGCAGTGGACATGGATGATCGCCGCGCCTTCCTGCTCGCACCGATACGCGGTCTCCGCAATCTCGTCGGGCGTCACGGGTACGTGGGGCGTGTCCTTCTTCCGTGGCACGGAGCCGGTCGGCGCGACCGTGATGATGAGCTTGTCCATGCCTTCCGCCCGCGCCCGCTACGCGTCGATTCGTAGTAAAGGGTTGTGGCGCCGACCCGTTGCCGCCATGGCCACCGGGGTGCTGGCCTAGGTGAAGAGGTGGCACGACACCTTCACGTCCGGGGCGATCCCCTTCAACTCCGGCTCCGTGAATTCGTGCAACGAAATCCGGATGCCACCGTCCACACGCTCGATGCTCTGAATCGCCTTCAGCCCGCGGAACTCCTCTGCCTTCCCTTCGATAATTCGACGGATCGCCGCCTCGGCGTCCGGAGGCGAGGCCGGCATCGTGAAGGCCAGCGGGGAATCCGCATGGAGGCCCGCGAACAGGCCCTCCTCCGGCGTGCCGGCCGCGAGGTCCTTCAGCTCGACCACGACCTCCTCGGCCGTCCAGCCGCATCGTTCGAAGGCCACGGGGCATCGCGGATGGAACCGGCATCCGGGCGGGATGTCCGAGGGGTCCGGTCGCTCGCCTTTCAGGATGATGCGCTTCCGCCGCCGGTCTGGGTCGGGGACCGGCACGACGGACACGAGCGCCTTCGTGTAAGGGTGCCGCGGATTCTTGATCAGCTCCCGCGTCGGCCCTTCTTCGACGATCTTCCCGAGGTACATGACCCCGATGCGGTCCGCGAGGACCCACGCGAGGGAGAGGTCGTGCGTGATGAACAGGTACGTGAGGCCTTTCTTCTCGCGCAGCTCCAGGAGCAACTCCAGGATCTCCGTGCGGATTGACACGTCGAGCATCGAGACGGGCTCGTCGGCCACCAGGAATTCGGGATCCAGGACGAGCGCACCCGCGATCGATACGCGCTGTCGCTGGCCTCCGGAGAGCTCGTGCGGATATCGGAACAGGAAATCCCGCGGCGGTCGCAAGCCGGCATCGGAGAGGGCCTCCTCGACCCGCGCTTCGGTCTCGGCGCGGTTCCGGCTGAGTCCGTTCACGATCAGCGGCTCCGCGACGATGTCGTACACGGAGTGTTTCGGATTCAGCGACTCGTACGGATCCTGGAAGATGATCTGGAGCTTCTGCCGCAAGCCCTGGATCTTGATCCCCTCGAGGCCTTCTTCCCGCAAGCGGTTCCAGATGAGGACCCGGCCGACGAGGACCGCGACGACGAACGCGAACAGAGTGCCGCCGAGCATCGCGACGGTCTGATCGCCCCAGACCTGGGATTGGTACAGCCCGGCCGCGTCGACGTACCCGGAGAACACGAGGCCCAGGTACGTGCTCAGATTGAACAGGAGGACCGCGAGGCCTCCGAGGACGGTCGTGGTCCGCGGCGTCGGCCGCGTCGGCGGGATGCTCCCGAAATAGGCGACGAGCAGGCCGACGACCAGCCCGTAGCCGATGTAACTCCAGCCGGTCGTGAAAGGGAGATGGAACACGGACGCGGAGACGAACGCAGGCAATGCCGTTGCAATCAGACCGGCGACCGCGACGACGATCCCGAGGAGGACGAAGTGCGGGACGGTCCAGGGCCGGTCTTCTTTCCAGGAGAGGGAGTGCTGCCGACGGATCGTCTCCAAGTCCGCGGAACCGCGGCCCGCCTTCGCGGCCTCGTAGTCGTCGAGGACGTTCTTCGGCACCCCCACGAAGACGTCGCCCCCGGTCGGCGGGACGAGCCTCAGGATTCCCTTGCCCGTCGTCGTCTTGCCGCAACCGCTTTCTCCCACGAGGCAGAAGATCTCTCCCCTGCCCACGTCGAGGTCGACCCCGTCGACCGCGCGCACGTATTCCGGGTTGGCCTTGCGCAACGCCGCGAGGAACCCCCGGCGCTTCTCGAACCAGACGCGGAAATCGCGCAGGACCAAGTACGGCTCGCGGGCCACGTCACGTCGCCTCCTTCGGCGGCGGCGTGGTGTTCAAGTGGCACGCCGCGAAGTGGCCCTCGCCCACCGGGTCGAGTCCCGGCTCTTGATCGACGCACAGCTGCCAGGCGTACTTGCATCGCGGATGGAAGCGGCAGCCGACGGGCGGCTTGATCAAGGACGGCAAGAGGCCCGGGATGTACGCCGGCAGGGTCTGCGGGCCCTCGATATCCGGGAACGCCCCGATCAGGTCCTTCGTGTACGGGTGTTTCGCGTTCTTGTAGACGTCCCGCACGCTGCCGCGCTCCACGATCTTCCCGGCGTACATGATCGCCATCGAGTCGCACGTCTCCGCCATGACGCTGAGGTCGTGGGAGATCAGGATCATCGAGAGGTCGAGCTCGCGCTTGAGTCGCTCGAGGAGTTCGAGGATCTGCGCCTGGATCATGACGTCCAGCGCGGTCACCGGTTCGTCCGCGATCACGATCCTCGGATTGCATGCGAGGGCCATGGCGATCATGACCCGTTGCCGCATGCCGCCGGAGAACTCGTGCGGGTACTCCTGGGCGCGCTCGCGGTGGATGCCGACGAGTTCAAGCAGCTCGCCGACGCGCTTCATCGCGGCTTCTTTGTCCACCTTGTCGTGGATGACGATCGGCTCCGCGATTTGGTCCCCGATCCGCTTCACCGGATTCAGGGCGTTCATCGCCCCTTGGAAGATGATCGAGATGTGCTTCCATCGGATCCCGCGGAGCTGGCCTTCCGTGACCTTGGCGAGGTCATACCCGACGTAATCGATCGTCCCCTCGACGATCTTCCCGTTCGACGGGAGGAGGCGCATGATTGACAGGGCCGCCGTCGTCTTGCCGCAGCCGCTCTCCCCCGCGAGCCCGAGGCTCTCGCCCTCGCCCAAGGTGAAATCGACGCCGTCGACCGCCCGGACGGTCCCCTCTTGCGTCTGGAAATGAGTCTTGAGGCCCTTCACCGTCAGGAGCGGCATGTTACCGCTCCGCGCGATGGGTCGGACGAGGTCGAGAACCCGGTTTTCGGAGCGTGGATCGAGGACGCCGGGAACCGCCTTAACGTTTTCTCAGACGCACACCCGTTCGAGCGCATCGTATAAGGGGAATGGGGCTTTCGCGGTCGACGAAGCCCGTGGCATCCTCCGATTTGCGGACGCGCGTCCGTCGCTTCTACGCGTATCAGACCGCCTCGTCGTTCGCGATCTGGATCCCGTTCTGGGCGCTGTGGATCCGAGGCCACCTGTCCTCCGACTTCGAATTCACCCTCGTCGACGTCGCCTTCTGGGTCGGGCTCCTCGTGTTCCAACTTCCCGTCGGCGTCGTCGCGGACCGCACGCCCCGGCGACGGACGATCATCCTGAGCGAATTGTTCCGCTCCGCGGGCATCTTGGGCTACGGCATCAGCGCCACATTCTGGGGCTACGTCGCCGCGAACGTCGTGTGGTCCCTCGGCGCGGCGTTCTCAATCGGGACCTCCGCGTACCTCTACGAGACGTTGCTCGAGGCGGGCCACGAGACGGAGTTCCCGCGGTACATCGGCCGAGTCACGATGATACAGCTTCTCTCGAACGCTCTGGGGGCCTTCGTTGGAGGAGTGTTCGTCGGGGTGGTCGGAGACCTGCGACTCACGCTCTTGGTCGGGGCCATCGTGAACCTCGCGGCGATCGGTGTCGCGGTCACGTTCCGCGAGCCGAAGGTCGAGCGCACCCCGGAGTCGACGTACGTGGAGCAACTCGTGCAAGGCCTGCGGGTCGTGCGTCGACGGGAGGGCGTGGCCTTGTTAATCGGAGTCGAAGTGTTCCTCGGCGTCACCCTCTACGTGATGGCCGTCTTCCGGCCACTCTACCTTCAGGCGCTCGGCCTCTCCGAATCCGCGATCGCGATTTCGATCAGCGGCTTCCTCCTCGTCGCTGCGATCTGGTCCGCGTTCGCGGGGACGATTACGCGGGTCCTCGGCGAGTTCGGGACGCTCGCTCTCCTGGTCCTCATGGCATCCGCTGCATTTTTCGGCATGTTCGGCGCCGGGCAATTTCCCGGCGCGGCGTTGCTCCAGGTGCCGCTCTACATCGTCTGGAGCCTGCAGCCCGCTCTCACAACCGCGTTCCTGAACCGCCGCCTCGAACCCGGCCAGCGGGCGACCGTGTTGTCGATGGGCGCGTTCGCGTACACGTTGGGCCTCGTGGTCGTCGAGCCGCTCGCGGGCGCGCTCACGACTACGACGGGCCTGTTGAATCTCGGCCTCTTCCTCGGGATTGTCACGTTCTTTCCGTGCGCCTACATTCTCGCCCGCTGGCGCACGACCGTTGCTGCGTGGCCCGCGGTGACTCCGCTGCCGTCTCGGCTGATTGCGGGCAGCCGTGTCTCCCGGTTCCACCGCCTCCTGGAGCGGATGAGTCGGCTTAGGCCGTGACCGTCGGGACGGCCTCCGCGGGCCGCGTCACGAGATGACACGCAACCGCGTTGCCGGGCTCGAGTTCAACGAGCGCCGGCTCCGCCCACGCCTCAAGCGTCACATGGATTGCGTCCCCGTTCTCCCGGATGTCCGCGATTCCCTTCAGGGCGAGCCGCGAATCACGGTTCTCCGACACGACCCGGCGGAGGTTGGCGGCCGCCGAACCGGGCGACATGCCGGGCATCATCACGATCGCAACGGTCCCCGCGTCCTGGGCTTGAATTCCGGCGATCTCGGGCAAGAGGCCTCCGGCCGAGAGGGACCTGAGCTCCTCGGCGACCTCGTCGGCGCTCCATCCGCATTTCTCGAACGCAACGGGGCACCGCGGGTGGAATCGGCATCCGCTCGGGATGTTCACGGCGTCCGGCCGCTCCCCTTTGAGGATTGTGCGCTTCGCGAGGTGCCTCGGATCGGGACTCGGAACGACGGAGATCAGCGCCTTCGTGTACGGATGCTTCGGGTGGGAGATGACTTGCTCGGCGGTCCCCTGCTCGACGATTTTCCCGAGATACATGACCGCGAGGCGGTCGGCCAAAATCCACGCAAGGCTGAGATCGTGCGTGATGAACAAGTACGTCAAGCCGCGTTTCTCCCGAAGGTCCATCATGAGCTGAAGGATTTCCGTCCGGATCGACACATCGAGCATCGACACCGGTTCATCGGCGACGATGAAGTCGGGCTCGAGGGCCAGGGCCGCGGCGATGGAGACGCGCTGCCGCTGTCCGCCGCTCAGCTCATGCGGGAAGCGGAGCACGAACTCCTCCGCGGGCCTCAGCCCGGCATCCTCGAGCGACCGGGACACGAGCGCGGCAATCTCCTCCGGGTCGTGAGCGATCCGGTTTACGACGAGGGGCTCCGAAACGATTTCAAAGACGGACTGCTTCGGGTTCAGGGACTCGTACGGATCCTGGAAGATGAGGTGGAGGCGTCTCCGAAGGGTCCTCATCTTGATGCCAAGCAGGCCCTCCGTCTCCCGACGTCGACCGAGGAGGATCTTCGACGCCCCTCCCGCTGCGGCGGGGGCGATGATCACGCCCAGAAGCATCGCAAAGCTCGCCGACCCCCAGACCCTCGCCCAGATGCCGAGCGCATCTGATGGGGCGTTCGGCAGGGTCGCGGGCCATCCCGTTGCCGCCACGATTGGGAGCAGGTTGAAGGCGAGGATTGAGAGGAGCGCTAACCCGGCGGGTGTGCGGGTGGACGGCCGTGTCGGAGGCAACGACGCGATGACTCCGATGAGTAAGCCGCACAACAGGCTGGCTCCAATGATGAAGCCGGTATCCACGAGGGCTCCGGGGATCACCGCCGCAGCGAACGCCGGGGGGCCAAGGCCGAGGACGAACGCCGCGGCGACGGCTCCGAGCCAGGTGAGGATTTGCTGGGTGTCCCAGGCGAGCTGTTCCTTCCAGGAGAAGGAATACTTTCGTCGGATCGCATCGATCCGAGCCGCCGCGTCGGGCGCGCCGCGCGAACGCAATTCCTCGTAACGGCGATACTCCTCCGTCGGGATCTCGAAGAAGACGTCGCCTTCCGTCGCCTCTACGAGGCGGAGGATTGCTTTGCCCGTCGTCGTCTTGCCGCAGCCGCTCTCCCCAACGAGACAAAAGACCTCCCCGCGTTTCACATCGAACGAGACTCCGTCCACGGCCCGCACCCACAGCGCGGCACGACCGGCGAGCTCCCGGAGGAGGCCACGCCTGAGGGGGAAGTAGACCTTGAGATCGCGGACACGGATCAATGGACTTCCATCGTGATCGTCCGTGGCGGCACCTCCGATACCTCTGGGTAGAGGAAACACGCCGCCCGACGGCCTGGCGTAACGTCCGCGAGGGCGGGCTCCGCAGCGATGCATCGGTCGAATGCGAACTTACACCGCGGATGGAAGACGCACCCCGTTGGCGGGTTGATGAGGCTCGGCACGTCCCCGGGGATGGAGGCAGGCATCGTCCTCTGTCCCCGAATGTCGGGAAAAGCCGCGACGAGTCCCTGGGTGTACGGGTGCTTCGGATCCGTGAATACGTCGACGGTCTTTCCGACTTCCATCATCTTGCCGCCATACATGATTGCGACCTTTTCGCACGTCTCTGCCATCACGCTGAGGTCGTGGGAGATCAGGATCATCGAGAGGTGAAGCTCCTTACGCAGCCGCTCCAGGAGCTCCAGGATCTGGGCCTGAATCATGACGTCCAGCGCCGTGACCGGCTCGTCCGCGATTACGAGCTTCGGGTTGCACGCAAGAGCCATCGCGATCATCACGCGCTGCCGCATGCCACCTGAGAACTCGTGCGGGAAGTCCCGCCTCCGGTCTCGATTGATGCCGACGAGTTCGAGGAGTTCGCCGACGCGCTTCATCGCCTCGTCTTCCTCGACTTTCTCGTGAAGGATGATCGGCTCGGCGATTTGCTGCCCAATGTTCCGCACCGGGTTCAGGGAGTTCATCGCGCCCTGGAAGATAATCGAGATTTCCTTCCACCGGATTTTCCGGATCCTCATGTCGGAAGCCTTGACAAGGTCCCGACCGCGGAACACGATGGAGCCGGAAATGATCTTCCCGTTGTACGGGAGGAGGCGCATCAGGGCGAGGGCGGTCGTCGTCTTCCCGCATCCGCTCTCCCCCGCGAGGCCAAGTGCTTCCCCCTCATCCAGATCAAAGGATACTCCGTCGACCGCGTGCACCGCACCGGATTCGGTGGCATATTCGATGACGAGGTCCTTGACTTCGAGGAGCAGAGCCTATCGCCTCCGCAACCGAGGGTTCAGGATTTCGTCGAGGGCGAACCCGAACAGATAGAATCCGAACACAAGGAAGACGAGACACAGGCCGGGGACGACAAGCCACCAGACGTTGCCTCCGATCACGAGGGCGCCGCCGCCGATTGCTTGGTTGATCACTTTCCCCCAGCTCACTGTATTGTAGATCGAGAGGCCCAGAAAAGCGAGGACGGCCTCGGACAGGATTGAGACGGCCACCGTCAGAATCGTGTTCGCGAAGATGAGGGGGAACGCGTTTGGAAAGATGTGTCGCATGAGGATGTGGGACCGGGAGGAGCCGATCATCCGGGCGCGTTCGACGAACAATCGCTCTTTGACGGAGAGGACTTGGGCCCGGATCACCCGGGCCGTGATCGACCACCCCGTCAAGCCGATCACGAGGATGAGCCCGAGGAGGTCGATGGTTCCGATTCGAGCGGCAACCACGATCATGAGGACGAGCCAAGGAACGGACAAGACGACGTCGTTGAAGCGCATCATCACCTCGTCGACCCAGCCTCCGACGT
>Ga0209761_1002036_pt1 | contig 13203 bp, 11 predicted proteins | sample GraSoi013_1_40cm_4_FD_185818 | JGI IMG/M metagenome (GOLD analysis project Ga0209761, IMG submission 185818) | Grasslands soil microbial communities from the Angelo Coastal Reserve, California, USA - Sample 09_25_2013_1_40cm (SPAdes) (version 2) | ecosystem: Environmental > Terrestrial > Soil >... | reverse complement strand
GATTGAGGCGGTATAAATCCTCCAAGAATGGAGTGTTACAAGTGCGCCTTGCTCCGTGGCACGCGCGTGCGTTAGAGTCTCGGTGCCACGTTTGAGGAAGAGGATGCCAAATCGCCAAAAAGCCGGGGAGCAAAAGCCGCGAGAGCGCGTGAGAGTGCTGATCACGGGTGCCCGGATTCAAAAACGAATTCAGGCGCTGGCTCAGGAAATTCGAAAGGATTTTCAGGGCGAGCCGCTGCATCTGGTAAGCGTCTTGAAGGGCGGGGTTTTCTTCCTGACCGATCTGGCAAGGAATATTCCGGGAGAAGTCTCCTTTGACTTCATCGCGGTGTCGAGCTATGGCGAAAAGACGCACTCGTCGGGGCAAGTACGGTTGACGCGAGATCTGGACTCCAGCATCGAGGGGAAGACGGTCATCGTGGTGGAAGATATTCTGGACACCGGAATGACGCTGCAATACCTGCTGCGGCTGTTCCAGCAACGCAAACCGAAGCATCTGCGCGTGGCCGTGCTGCTGGACAAGCCGGAGCGGCGGATCGCGGCGGTACACGCCGACTACGTGGGATTTTCCATTCCCAACGAATTTGTCGTTGGTTATGGACTGGATTACGCGGAACGATACAGGAACCTGCCTTACGTTGGTGTCTTATTGATTGGTCCGGGTCTTAAGAAAAAACCTGCAGAAGATTAAGATCGTTTTGAATCAATCCTCAAGCGGCAAACCTCCGATTTGCCAGCGCGGAAGAATCAGCCGTGGATGAGCAAAATGGAATGAATTGAGCCCGATGCGAGACCGCCGCAGGGCTGACCCTTCACCGCCTGCTATAATAGACGGACTTCATGAATCCAACGAACGCACAGTCAGCAGCAACTGCCTTGAATGGTCGCGAGGAGATTTCCGCCGAAGTCCTTTCCACATTGACGGAAATCGGCGAGGAAGTGAACGCCTCGCTGGACTTGGACGAGGTTTTGGCGCGAACGGCGGCTTTGATCAAACGACACATCGACTATGAAATTTTTGGCGTGCTGATGATCGAAGGGGATGGAACTTATCTGCGGCACCGGTTCTCCATCGGCTATTCCCGCGAGTTGGCGGACAATCTGCGGATTCCCCTGGGGCAGGGAATTACGGGAACGGCGGCTGCGACGGGCCACTCCGTGCGAGTCAGCGATACGTCAAAGGACTCGCGTTACATCAATGCCATCGACAGCGTACGCTCCGAACTAGCTGTGCCGCTGATGCTGCAGGGAAAGTGCGTCGGCGTGCTGGATATTCAGAGCCGCCACCTCGATTACTTTACGCGAGACCAGCAGAGTATCTTGACGCTGCTGGCCAGCCGGCTGGCCGTGGCCATTGAAAACGCGCGGCTGTTCCAAAAGGTGCGTACGCAGGCGGACACGCTATTGCTGCTAAGCGAAGTCGGCCGGGAAACCGGCGCGATCCTGGAAGTCGAAGAGCTACTGCGCCGCGCCGCGGAACAAACCAAACGCGTGATTGATTACCAGATCTTGAGCATCATGCTCTATGACGAAGACCAAAAAGTGTTCCGCCACCGGGTAGACGTAAAACATGGCCATCGCGTCCAAGGAAAGCTGCGAGCGACCTCGGGTGAAGGTATCGTAGGCGCGGCAGCCACGTTGAGAGAGCCGGTTCTTGTGCCTGACGTAACCGTCGATCCGCGCTACCTGATGGTGAATCCGGAGACGCGCTCAGAACTGGCCATTCCGATGATGCATAAAGGAAAAGTGATTGGCGTGCTGGATTTGGAAAGTCCGCAAGCGAACTATTTTACCGAGGATCATGTTCAGACGCTTTCGATCCTGGCAGCAAATCTAGCCGTTTCACTGGAAAATGCGCGCCTCTACGAGCAACTCGCTCGTGACGAGGCGCGGCTGGAGCGGGACTTGCAGGCGGCGAAAAGAATTCAAGGCGCGCTGCTGCGCCCGGTTCCGACGGAAGACTACGGCTTGGAGATGGCCGCCAGGTATCTTTCCGCACGGGAAGTGTGCGGCGACCTCTACGAGTTTCTGCGTTACGGGCCGCAGCAGCTCGGAATTGCGTTGGGCGACGTGAGCGGTAAAGGAACGGCGGCGGCGCTCTATGGGGCGGTAGCCATCGGAATCATGCGGAGTCTGGCGCCGCAAAAGCTGCAACCCGCGGAAATGCTGAAGCAGATGAACCAACTGGTGGGTGAACGGCGCATCGAGGGGCGATTCATGACGGCCTGTTTCGCCACCTGGCAAAAAGGGCGGCAGAAGTTGCGAGTGGCGAACGCCGGGCAATCGCAGCCGCTGCTCTACAAGGATGAGCGGTGCGGAAAAATCGAATTGACGGGCTTCCCGCTGGGAATTTTTGAAGATGTGAACTATGACGAATGGGGAGTTACGCTGGAGTCCGGAAACATTCTTGTGTTTCATTCGGACGGAATCGCAGAGACGATGAACAGCGAGGGCCAGTTCTTTGGAACCACCCAGCTGATGAAGCTGATCGAACAGCACCATGAAGCGTCCGCGGCGGAAATTGCCGACGTGATTCTGCGCGAGGTGGATTGGTTCACGCAGAGCGCGGCACTTTCCGATGACCGAACATTGGTGGTCGCAAAAGTCCGATGAGCCATCCGAATGATTCGCCTGCACGCAAACTCAGTTACATAGATCCAGCTTCTTTCACGCCATACTTCGAATGGGAAAAGGGCCAGGCGCGGAGTGTTGGCGGCGAAGAAGTGATGTGCGAAAGAGTGCCGCTGGATTCGATCGCTAAGAAATTTGGTACGCCAACTTACGTGTATAGCCGCGCTGCCATTGATAGTGCTTACCAGGAATTGCACAAGGGACTTAGCGCACTGCCGCACACTTTGTGTTTTGCCGTTAAGTCCAACGGGAATTTGTCGATCCTGAGTCATCTGGCCGGGATGGGAAGTGGATTTGACATTGTATCTGGTGGAGAGCTGCGCCACTTACAGCACATCGGCGTGCGGGGCGATCGCATCGTTTTCTCCGGAGTCGGCAAGGACCGGCATGAAATTCGTGAAGCGCTGAATTATCGGACCGGCGGACGAGGCGGACGAGCGGGAATACTGCTGTTCAATGCCGAATCCGAAGCGGAACTCGACATTTTGGTGGAAGAAGCGGCGCGGCTGGTTGGACGGGGGAGTAAGCCGCCCGCGGTGGCGATTCGAGTGAATCCCGATGTGCAAGCCGGCGGTCACCCACACATTGCAACCGGGCGTCACGAACACAAATTTGGATTGGAATGGTCAGAGGCGAAACGACTTTACCTTGCGCATCGAGATTCGAAATGGATCCGCTGGCTGGGAATCAGCGCGCATATCGGCTCGCAAATTACGACGCTGGCTCCGTTTCGCCGCGCGTTGGGGCGGCTGGCTGGGTTTGTCGAAGAGTTGAGGCGCGAGCAAATCGATTTGCGTTACCTGGATGTTGGGGGCGGGCTCGGCGTGCGCTATTCCGACCAGAAACCGCCGACACGTACTGAGTACGCGCGGCTAGTTTCAAAAATGGTGCGCAAACTTGGCGTGCACCTCTTGCTCGAGCCCGGGCGTTCGATCATCGCCACGGCCGGCGCACTCTTGACGCGCGTTGTCTACACGAAAACGAATCGTGGCAAGACGTTTGTAGTCGTGGACTCGGCGATGAACGATTTGATGCGGCCGGCACTCTACGGGGCGATCCACCCCATTACGAAAGTTGCGCGAGAGAGAAAGGAAAATGACGCCCATCGCCAACGAGTCGACATCGTCGGGCCGGTTTGTGAGACGGGCGACTGTTTTTTGCGGGATTGGCCGCTCGGGGAAGTGAAGGCTGGTGACCTGCTCGCGATTTGGGCTGCTGGAGCGTACGGAATGTCGCAAGCGTCAAACTACAATGCGCGATGCCGTCCCGCGGAAGTTTTGGTCGAAGGAAAGCGCTTTCGGCTGATTCGCCGGCGGGAAACTCACGACGATTTGCTGCGTGGGGATGTTCTCGGCTGAATTTGCTGCGCCTGTCATACGCAGCTCAGCAGCTACGCTTCGCCCCATTTCAGTTTGTTGCGCAGAATCTCGAAGTACGATTTCTTGGGCGGCTGAATTAGCTTCAGCAGTTCCTTCGCGCGCGAGGCTCGGACAATATCCGTTGGCTGCAAGGGGATACCGCGTTGCCCGTCGAGGGTCAGAAAGACGGACTCGGTGTTCCCTGAGAGTTTCATCTCGATGGAAGATGAGTCGCGGATTACCAGTGGGCGGTCACTCAGCATGTGCGGACAGATAGGAGTGATCACAAAGGATTCCACCCCCGGGTGCAGGATAGGCCCGCCGGCGGAGAGGGAATACGCGGTGGAACCGGTAGGGCTGGCCACGATCAGGCCATCGGCGCGATAGCGGCAGACAAAATCGCCGTCGATGGCGAGCTCAAGCTCGATCATTCTGGCGAGCGCGCCTTTATTGATCACCACTTCATTCAATACGCGTTGATTATCGATCACTTTATCTGCGCGCACGAGCTCCACGTTGATCATGACGCGCTCGCTCAGCGAAAAGCGGCCCTCCAAAGTGTCATCGAGGGCCGGATGGAGCTCTTGCAGAGTGAAATTCGTAAGAAAGCCCAGACTGCCCATATTAATGGGCAAAACCGGAATCCCGCGCGGAGCGGCCAGACGCGCCGCGGCGAGCAGGGTGCCATCTCCCCCAAGCACGAGCAAAAGTTGCGATGCATCCGCCACGTGCTGGCGTGTCTTACCCTTCGTACCGTCCGACAAGCAATCAGCGGTCTCTTCGTCAATGAGAGTTTTTATGCCGTGCGCTTCAAGCCATTTCAGCAAGGGGGGAACAACAACGGCGAGATCCGAACGGCGTGGGCGCGAAATGATGCCTATGGATTGAAAGGATTGTCCGGGATGCATGTGCGTCTGCGATTCTACCCCAGGCCCTTTTTGCGTGCGTGTAGAAAATACTCCTGATTGCCTTCGGCCCCCAGGAGGCGGCTCGGGCGGACTCCCAGGCAATCCAGCGCAAGAGACTCAAGGGATTCACGCACAACTAAAACCGCCTGATCGTGGAGGGTTTGGTCCTTCACGATTCCGCCGGGACCAATGTCTTCGCGGCGCAATTCGAATTGCGGCTTGATGAGGATGAGAAAGACCGCACCTGGTTTTGCCACCTCGACAGCGGGAGCGATTACTTTCCGGACCGAGATGAACGAAACATCAATCACCACCAGGTCTACGCTTTCGGGAAGGTCTTCCACCATGCGCAATTGGCGCGCATTTCGCTTGATTGAAATCACGCGAGGATTCTGGCTCAGCTTCCAGTCGAGCTGTTCCACGTTTACGTCAACAGCGTAGACACGCTCCGCGCCGTGCTGGAGCAGACAATCCGTGAAGCCTCCGTTCGACGCTCCTATATCCAGGCAAACGCACCCGTCTGGATCAATCGCAAGGTCTTCCAGCGCGCCTTCCAGCTTCACGCCGCCGCGGCTGACGAACTTCTGTAGCCGGCTGGTGATTTCGATACGCGCATCTTTCGCGACTGGTATACCTGCCTTTTCCACTCGCTGGCCATCCACCTGAACTTCACCGGCGAGAATCATAGCCATGGCTTTCTGAGCAGACTCGGCGCAGCCTCGCTCGACAAGAAGAAGATCGAGCCGTTTGCGGACCGCCTTTGGTTTCATGGGGTGTTCGAGCGATCAAGCGCGGCGAAGTACAAGGAATTCGGCGATTTCGCGGAGGCGCGCGGCACGATCCGCGTAGGGAGCCAGCTCAGCAATGGCTTTGGTCGCCAAGTCGTTGGCAATCTGATGAGAGCGCTCCAAGCCGTAAACTGCGGGATAGGTTGCTTTTTGCTGCGCCATGTCCTTTCCCGCGGTCTTGCCAAGCGCTGCCGAGGATTCCTCCACGTCAAGGATGTCATCCGTAACTTGGAAAGCCCATCCGATGGTTTCGCCAAATCGCCGCAACCGCTCGACATCTTCGTAGCTGGCCCCTGCGCACAAGGCACCAGCCGTGATGGAAGCACGAATTAGCGCCGCCGTCTTCGAGCGGTGGATGTACTCCAGCATTTGCGGGTCGACAGGTTTGCTTTCGGCCTCGATGTCCGCGACCTGCCCGCCGACCATTCCATTGATGGTCCCGGCAGCGGCTGCGACTTCCGTGAGTATGGCGGCGCGGCGCTCCGCGGCAGCGGGTGTGGCACCAATGGTTTCGAATGCTAGCGTTAAGAGAGCGTCGCCAGCGAGGATGGCAATGGCTTCGCCGAATTTCTTGTGGCAAGTGGGTTTGCCACGGCGAAGGTCATCGTTGTCCAGCGCCGGCAAATCATCGTGGATCAACGAGTAAGTGTGGATGAATTCCATGGCGCAAGCGGGATGAATCGCGGGCGTAACGTCAGGAGTGAAGATGCGAGCCGTCTCGAGACAGAGGATCGGTCGTATTCGCTTTCCGCCAGCAAACACACTGTAACGCATCGCGGCATGAACGGAAGCGGGCTGCGCGGTTGCGGCCGGCAGCAGCCGCTCGAGAGCGGCATCGACGGTCAGGCGGCCTTCCTCGAAAAATGGGGGAAGTTTCATCGCGGCAGGGAATGGGCGCGCAGCGGGTTGCCCTGGCGCGTCACGATTCGGTCTCCCGCTCGGGATCGAACGGCTCAGCGGCCAGCTTGCCATCGGCTTTCTTCAAGAGGATTTCTACTCGCCCCTCGGCCTCTTCCAGTTGCTTCTGGCACTCGCGCGAGAGAGCCACGCCCTCTTCGAACAGTTTCATCGCGTCGTCTAGAGAGAGTTGCGGGCTTTCAAGTCGGCGGACGACTTCCTCAAGCCGGGCCAGCGAACGCTCAAAATCAGGCTTCTTCGGCGGTTCGGGTTTCTTGGCAGCAGGTGAATTCACGCGATTGGCCCGTATCCTTTGATGGCGCCTAGTTCTGGCAGCGCCCGCAACAGTAAGTTGACCGGCCACCCTGCGCAATACGCCGGATCGGCTCTCCGCAGCGACGGCAGGGTTCTCCTTCGCGGCCGTAGGCGCGAAGAATTTTTTCCAACCCCTGGAACCACCACTCCGGATTGCGAAAGTCGGGCGCCGGATGCAGACAGCATTCTAAAGCACGCGCGAGAACGGACACAATTGCTTTGTGCAGGCGGCGCGTTTCCTGCGGTTTCAAGGTGTTGGCGCGGCGGCGCGGGTCGAGTCGTGCATGCCACAGCGATTCGCAAGAGTAGATATTGCCAATACCGGCCACGTGCGATTGGTCCAGCAAGAAGTCTTTCAAAGGATGCTTGGACGCGGCAAGCAATTGGACAAAACGGCTGGACGTGAAGTCGCCCGAAAGGGCGTCAATACCCAATACTGTGAGCCCAGGGCACTCATCGGCGGATTCCCATACGTGAACGCGGCCGAAATGACGGCGATCGGCAAAGCCGAGGACACCTTTGTCCAGTTCGAGAGCAACGTCGACGTGCACGCCATTGTCGCGCTGGTTGGCACGTTGCAGCAGTTCTCTGGCGTTTGCAAACCATAGGAGTTGGCCATCGAGTTTAAAATGCATGGTCACCAGCCCGTGGTCCAGAACAAGCAGCACGTATTTGCCTTTGCGAGCGACGGTTCGAACGCGACGGCCTTGGGCAAGGCGGGCAACGTGCGAAGCGGGTTGCGGCTTCGTGGCTATCGGATGAAAGACATGAACGCAGCGGATTCGCCGACCCTGGACGAGGGGACGTAGCGTGCGAACGACAGCTTCTACTTCCGGCAATTCAGGCATAAGCGCGATGCGGGATCAAGAAGCAGGCTTGAGCGTAAGCGTGTGTTTCCGCGTTTTCGCCTCCGCAGCATCGCTGAACGCCGCGAAAATGGCCTTGCCTTCGTACCAGTAGGAGAACTGATCGGAGTAATGGCTGCTGCCCGGCTGGCCGGATTGCCCCGCTGGGACGAGCAGAATGGATTCATCCCAGTTTCCAGGGTTTGCCACGAAGCGCATCGCGGGGCCGTGGGTTTTCATGGCCGCGCGCACACTATACTGGGTTCCCGATTGAGGCTTGTCCGTGATGCTGAGGAATCGCTTCAACATACCTTCGCGCCCGATGGGATGAAACATGTCTAAGGAATTAAAACGCTTCCATGCCCAATCTTCGACGCGATCGCTTCTACTCTGCTCGGCCAATTTGGTCACAGCGGCGTCGGCAGCCGCGGCAAGCAATTCGTCATAGTTTTTATAAGCTCTGGGCAGCCATTTCGCGGGCCGATCGGTAAGAATTTTCTGCAGAAACGTGGTGCTCCGCCACTGATAAAGATTCGTTTCTTTCCCAAGGGACGGCTCCAGGAGGATGTCGAGGGCCTCCCGGCGCGCAGCATGAAGGAAAGAAACTTCCGGAGACTCGGCATCGGCGATTCCGTTCCAATCCTTCAGGCCCTCGATCAGCTTTTGCGTGCGCGCGTCTTTGGGCTTCACAATTTTCGTGGCCGCCGACAATTGATCCGCGAGGAAAGCGTGGGGATAACTGTACGTGTCGGTTTGAACTTTCAGCATGTCCTCGGGACGTAGATCGTGACGGTCATGCAGCAAATCGTAAATGCGTGCGGTGCGGTAAGGCTCTTCCCAGCGATCCGTTAAATACGGTTTGTAAATCGGTCCCACGACACGCGCGTTGGCGGTGCCTATCAATCCACTTTCCGGGTTGAGAGCCTGCGGCAGCTGGTCAAAAGGAATGTAACCGGTCCACTCGTAGTCGTCTGTGTCTCCGGGAACCGGCACTTCGCCGTGGCCCTTTTTTCGAATGGGCACTCGCGCGGCCATCACGTATCCGATATTGCCCTCCACATCCGCGTAAACCGCGTTCTGCGCCGGGCCCCACACGCGCTTCATGATTTCGCGGAATTCCTTCCAATTGCGCGCCTTTCCAAGCCAGATGTAACTGTTGGCGAGCCCCCCCGGTTCTGTCGCGGTCCAGCGTATCGCGTAAGCCTTATCTCCCTCGCGATGAACGACCGGGCCGTGGCGCGTCACGGCTACCTTCAGGTGTTCGTCCGGCTGGCCTTTGACGTGGATGGTCTCGTCGATGATCTGCGCCTTATTCCACGTGCCCTTCACCCGATACTCATCCGGCGAGGCTGGATTGAATGTCTCGACGTAAAGATCCTGAACGTCGGCGCCGTTATTGGTGAAGCCCCAGGCGATGTGGTCGTTGTGACCAATGGTGATCATCGGCACGCCGGGCAAAGTGAGGCCCTTGACGTTCCAGCCCGGTGCGGTGAGGTGCATCTCGTACCAGATTGGCGGGATGGATAGCTCGAGATGAGTATCGTTGGCGAGCAACGGCTTGCCGGTGGCAGTATGGGCGCCACTCACAACCCAGTTGTTGCTGCCAACTCCTTGGCGAATCTCGTTTCTTGATTCCTGGAGAAATTCCTGAATCGACTCCGCGAGAGCACTGGTCAAATCGGGATCGCTCTCCGCTGCCGGGCCGCAGCCCGAAGCCCCCCGGCTGGCTTTTAGCACCGTGTCCGGCTCCATGTCGTCGTCATCATCTTCATCGTCGGCGTGTGCTGCGGAACGTTGCGAGCCATCATCGATAACCTTGGGGTCGCCGACAACATAATGGTCCATCGCCGCCTCTTCCGAAAACAAGTCCTTGGCACGCTCTGCCCCGGCGCGTTCCGTGACTTTGGCCCGATTCAACTCTCGTTCCCAGGTATCCGTCAGCGTTCGATACATGTAGCCGGAAATGGCCAGAGTATCGGAAGGCTGCCACGGCTTAGGCTCGTAGTGAAGAAGCAAAAATTCCAGGGGAAGGTTTTTTTTGTGCTGTTCGACGAACTGGTTCACGCCGCGGGCGTACGCGTCCATCACCTTGCGGGATTCGGGATCGAAAAGCGTGGCGTCGCGTTCTGCGGCGCGTGCGAAGCCGTACGTTCGGAAGCTCTCATCAATCTTGAGCGTCCTCGCTCCCAGAATTTCAGAAAGTTGCCCGCGCGCAACGCGTCGCAGCAGATCCATCTGCCACAAGCGGTCCTGCGCCATGACGTAGCCCTGCGCCTCAGCAAGGTCTTCTACTGTTGCAGCGCGAATGTGCGGCACGCCCCAGCCATCACGCTCTACCGTGACTTCCTGCTGGAGACCGGGCAGCGAAGCACTTCCATCGATCTGCGGCAGCGGGCGGTAGATAAACCACCAGGCCACGGAGGCGCTAACAATCACGAGAATGGCGAAAACCCAGTAGAAGACCCGAAGAACAGTTCGCAAGTTCACTCCCACTCCATTTTGGCAAAAATTTAGTTTAGAGGAGGTGCTTCGCGCGTGCAACCGAGTCGGACAAGCGCGCGAGGTGAATTTGCCGGGCTCAGTGTCCTCGCCTGCGGTGGAAGAACGCTGCTCGGAGACCTCATGGAGCTACTTCTTACTGGACGGAGAAGCGGAAACAGAAGCAGGCTTCAGATCCGCGGCCGACTTTTGCAACTCGGTGACGGCCGAAGCGTTCAGCTCATAAAGAGCAGGTTCGTTCTCCCGTTTCGCCAGGTACTTATCGCCATTCTTCGCAAGCATCACTTTTTCCATGCGCTTGCCACCATCCGAAGTTGTCGTAACGTCCAGCACTGTCGCCGCAAATCCAGTCTCGGCGAACTTGCTTGCGGAAAGTTCACGGATCTTGTCGACGAGCGTCGATACAGTGCTTGCATCCATTTTTGTGCCATTAGACCACCAATCGCTTCCGCTGCGCGTCAGGAAATAGCTCTTGGACCCGTCGTGAATCTCGATTTTCTCAGGTTCGGCAAAGCCGAAGTCGAACAGTTTTTTGTTCCTGAAATCGTTCAAGCCTTTATCCAACCCCGTCCCAGTCCCGCTCGCAATTTTATAAATGCCCGTGACTGCACTGGACTTGGCGTAGTAATCGTCCTTGTTCTTCCGAACCTGCAGTTCTTGCATTCCGGAAACGTCCGTCACTCGCACAGTTGCAAAAGGAGTGCCCGCCCCGAACGCCGTAGATGCTTTCTTCTCATCTTCACTTCCGCTCAAATCCATTTTTGCATCGCGCAATGACCGCAGCAGTTCTTCAACCTGCGAGCGGTCCGCGCGGAACGGTTTCGGTTTCACGATCTGCCACTCGTCTTTGCTCCGCCTAAACGCAATGGTTTGCTTCTTGGCCGTCAATTCGATGCCGGAAACTTTGTCCGAATCAAACGGCAGCAGCCGCTTGTCTCGCAAATCGTTCGTGGACTTATCGAAGCTGTTCTTCTTGTAGCTGGACACCGCAAAGACGCGAGCGTCACCAGCGATGGTGGCGTAGACCGCCGTGCCTGCCGGCGTATCGTCACCGATCAAGAGCTTCGCGGTTTTCTTGTTCTTATCGGTGATGTTCAATTCGATCGCCGGCTGCGTCAGGCCGTACTGCTCGAGGCTGCTGGCCTTTTCTTCGACGGTGCGGTCGGAGCTGAGCGAGGAAAGTGTCGAGAGCATGCTGGAGACCGCGTCCGCATCGGCGCGAAGAGGTTCAGCCCCGGCGATCAGCCACTTGGAATCGTTGCGCTGCAACTTTACGGTTTCGCCCGTGCGTTTCTTGATCTCAATATTCTGGATTTGATCTTCCGGCAAGTTCACCAGCTTAACCGCGGTCGTCTCGACCGGCGTTTTGTCTGCCGTGGCCGCTTTCTTGTTGGACCACCAAATTACTCCGCTGAGCACGAGCAGAAGAAAAGTGGCAGTCAGGAGACCCTTGGACCTCATGGGTTATCTCCGCCTCCACCAGGTAATCAATCCAAATCCGATCACCGCGAGCGGGAATACCACCACGCTGAGCCAGAACGTGGCATTCAACCGGCGGCTGGTCATGTTGAGCGGACGATCTTCGGGAGCCTTCGGCCGGATGGAAATCAGATCTTCGTCCGAGGAGAGCCAGTTGACAATGTTCACCATCAAGTCCCGGTTACCTAGAGAACGTGATCCCGCAATGCTGTTTTGAACGGCGTGCGAGGTGCCCACGACCACAAAGCGGCCTTGCGGTGAACTGCTCAGAGTGCCAGCGACTGCCAGTGTCAGCGGGCCTTTCTTTCCTTTCGTGGGATCGACAGCGCCCCGAGCGCTTATCGATGTGGTGGCCACACTGGCTTCCGTCGTAGCGACCAGCTTTGAGAGCGTGGCTTTGCCCGCAGATTTCGTATCCAGCGAGCGAGCCAACGGATAAGCAGTTGGCACGCGCGTTAGCGGCTCCGTGATCGGATGCGACTCGTAACCCACAATGAACGGAACTTCGGGACCCAGGCGGAAGAGTTGGCCAACGCCGCTGAGATCGAGAGCCAAGTCTTTGTTTGCAGTGACGCCCCAATCCGCTAGGAGCTTAAGCAAATCCTCGTTCTCACTTGGAGGCTCGGAGTCGCCGAGGCGCATCGGGGTATCCAGGAGGAATAGCGCGCGGCCGCCCCCTTCCACAAATGTTTTCAAAGCGTTGACCACCGGAGCGGGGTAGTCATTTTTCGGACCGGCAATTACCAGCACCGTGCAACTTTTGGAAACTTCGAGAGAAGCAGTTGCGAGCGTCTGACCAATAGCCAAGGGTTTGTTGTCGCTCGCCGCCGCCGGCCGAAGAGTTTCTATGCGAACTTTGTAATTGTCTCGCTCCAGGATCTGTTTGAACAGGGAATAGCCGCCGGCATCAGTGTCGTCGATGGAATGCTCACCAGCAGCGGAGAGCATGCAGACCGTGCGTTCGTCGGATTTAAGCGAGCGGATCAAAGCGCCGGTGAGCTCCTCCTCGCTCAGGCTCTTCGCGCTTTCTCGCCGCGTGCCGCTATCGACGATGACCGTGGAATCCGATCGGTATCCAGCCGCTTTTGCGACTTGAGGTTTTCGCTCCGGATCAATGTACGTGACGTGCAATTTAGGCGACAAACTGGAATAGCGGTCCAGCGTATCGCGAGCCGTGCGGAATTCGTTTTGCGGGCCAAAATAGTTGAATTGGACGTCCCTCTTCAGGCCTTTAACCACTTTGATGGTTTGGTCCGAGAGGCTGAACTGCTTATTCGTGGTGGAGTCGTAGGACTTGTCGTAACGATTCGCCAGAAAATTCACGGCCGCAAGCACCGCGAGCACCACCAGGATGTAAACGCTGGCGTACGCCGTGTATTGAGTTTGTCTTGCTTTCAGCCAGGCGAGGGCCATCCTAGGACCTCCACCGCAGCGATTCCATCTGGCGCGCGGTCAGAAACAAGGCTAGAAAAATGAAGGTCAC
>Ga0209761_1002032_pt1 | contig 13212 bp, 11 predicted proteins | sample GraSoi013_1_40cm_4_FD_185818 | JGI IMG/M metagenome (GOLD analysis project Ga0209761, IMG submission 185818) | Grasslands soil microbial communities from the Angelo Coastal Reserve, California, USA - Sample 09_25_2013_1_40cm (SPAdes) (version 2) | ecosystem: Environmental > Terrestrial > Soil >... | reverse complement strand
TAGATCTCGGGCCAGAGGAGCGGATCGTTGTAGTACAGCTGAGCGATGGACCAGAGGGTCTCACCCGTCGCCACGACGTGGGTGGCGGGCAACTGGCCCAACGGGGCCGGCGCCGGCGCTGCTTGAGACGTGTCTTGCGCCGGCTTCGAAGTATCCGGTCGAGCCTGCGTCGTGTCCTGCGCCGCGAGCGCGGGCGCCAGCCCCGCGAGCAGCCCTGCTACAAGGGCGAGCAGGGCTGCTCGTTCAGAACGGCAGATCGTCGTCCTCCTCATCCAGGGCCTCCGGGAACGCGTCGAGCGATTCCGCCTTGCCCCCGCCCTCGGGCGCCACCTTGGCGGCAGCCTTGGCCCGCGCGAACTCGCCGGACCCTTCGCCGCCTCCCCGAGACGACAAGAGGATCACTTCCCGCGCGATGATCTCGGTGGTGTACCGGGTCTGCTTCTCCCGATCTTCCCAGGTCCGGTACTCGACGCGCCCCTCGACGTAGATCCGGTCCCCTTTCTTCATGTACTTCTCGGCCAGATCCGCCAGCTGGGCGCCTTTGCCTTTGTTGTTCCAGCAGATCACCCGATGCCACTCGGTCTTTTCCTGCTTCTCACCACCCTGCCCCGTCCACTGCCGACTGGTCGCCAGGGACAACGTGGCGACGCGGGAGCCATTGTTGGTGCTCCGCACCTCGGGATCGGCCCCCAAGTTCCCGATTAGCATGACTTTATTGAGACTCCGGCTCACAACAGACCTCCAGACGCTGGGCGGGTCTGGACCAAGGGCGACAACAGTATATGACCCGCAAGTTATTCTGTCAATCAAAGATACGCCACTTGTGCTAAAGTTTTGCAGACCCCCCCGCTGCGCCAATGGCAGCCCGTAGAACCACCGCGTCCTCGACCGGCCGCCGATAGTACCGCGCCCGGCGCGCGACCTCGCCGAACCCGAGTGACTCATACAGCTGCCGGGCCGCCGCGTTCGACGCCCGCACCTCGAGGTACGTCGTGCGGACGCCGCGCCCGGCGAGCTCCTGGAGCACGCGCTCTACCAGCGCGCGACCGATCCCCTGGCGTCGGTGCGCTGCCGCCACGCCCAGGTTCAGGATTTCTCCCTCGTCGGCGGCGCAGTGCGCGACGACGTAGCCTGCGACAACGCCCCGCCGTTCGGCCACGAGGAACGGTACCCCCGACGTGACGCACTCCGTGAAGTCGCTCGCCGACCAGGGATCGGAGAACACGGCGCGTTCGATCGCGCCGACGTCGCCGACGTCAGCCAGCCGGGCGGGGCGAATCGGGCAACGGACGGCCGTGGCGCGCCTCCCATCTCGCCTGCGCTTCCGCAGGACGTCCATACACGGGCTCCGCGGTGGCCGGGTCCTCGACGGTGCGGCCCGTGCCCTCGCGTTCCAAGAGGGCAAGGAGCAACGTCGCTGCGGGCGGCAGGCTCTCAAGCGGCACCGGAGCGGTCCCGAACCAGCGGGCGACCTCCTCGGCGTAGCGGACCGCCCCATCGCCCACGACCACCCGGGGCCGTGCCGGCGCGACGCGCGCCAACTCCGCCACCGTGAGCACGGCGGGCGCGACCAGGGTCTCGACGCGATCGGGGTGAAACACGTACAGCGCGCCATAGACCTCTCCGCGGAGCGCATCGAAGCACGCCGCCACGGGCTCGGCCCCGAGCTTCAGAGCGGCTCCCGCCGCGGCGGCCATGAGCGAGGGGATGGCCCGGAGCTCGAGCCCCGCCTCATGAGCGAGCCCTTTCGCCGCCGCCCAGCCGATGCGCAGTCCGGTGAAGCTCCCGGGACCATCGCCTACCACGAGCCCCTCGAGATCCCCCGGTCGAATGCTCAGCCGGCTGAGCGCGAAGTCGACGAGGCGAATGATCTCCGCCGCATGACGACGGGCTCCCTGCACGTGCGCCCCGCTCTGCGCCGCCGGCGGCTGACCGGCGGCGACGCTCGCGATCTCGGTCGCGGTGTCGATGGCGAGCCAGATACCGCCGCTCATCCCCATCCCTCTCACCGGATCTCCTCGACGTCCCGGATGTCGACCTCCGCACCATAGGTGAGCCGGAAGTGCCGATCCAGCGGCGGCAGCCACGGCCCCGCGCGCTCGGGCCACTCGATCAGCACGATGGCCCCGTCGCGCACCATGTCGTCGAACCCCAGATCCTGTGCTTCGGCCGGAGACTGGAGGCGGTAGCAGTCGACGTGATAGACGAACCGGCCTTCGGGCGTTCGGTACTGGTGGACCAGCGCGTAGGTCGGACTCGTGGCGAGCCCTCGCGCTCCCAGCCCGCGGCAGATCGCCTGCACGAACGTGGTCTTCCCGGTGCCGAGCTCGCCGGAGAGTCCGATCACGGCCGGCGCCGCCAGCTCGCGGCCGAGCGCTTCACCGAACCGGTTGAGTGCGTCCGCGGACAGGCGCATGGGGGGGGCGTACGGCGTCGCCGTCTGCCCGGAGCTCGAGGATTTGATCGCGCAGCACGGCGGCCAGCTCGAAGTCGAGCTCTTCGGCGGCGGCCTGCATCTGGCTTTCGAGCAGCTTGACGAGCGCGTCGCGCTCGGTGGCGTCGGCGGGGCGATGGACGCCCGCCTCGGCGGGCTTGGCGGTCTTTGCGTCCGCGAAGCGCGTGGCGAATCGCACCTGGTCCACTGACTTGACGATCGAGCGGGGCGTGATGCCATGCTGCTCGTTGTGCTCGAGCTGCGCCCGACGCCGGCGGCTCATCTCGTCGAGGGCGCGCTGCATGGAGCCCGTGACCCGGTCGGCGTACAGGATCGCGCGCCCGTTGAGGTGACGTGCCGCGCGGCCCACGGTCTGGATGAGGGAGCGATCCGAGCGCAGGAACCCCTCCTGGTCGGCGTCGAGGATCGCCACCAACGAAACCTCGGGAAGATCGAGCCCTTCGCGCAGCAGGTTGATCCCCACGAGCACGTCGAACTCGCCCAACCGCAAGCCGCGGATGATCTCGACGCGCTCGATCGCGTCGATCTCGGAATGCAGATAGCGGACCCGCACGCCGTGCTGTTGCAGGTAATCGGTGAGGTCTTCCGCCATGCGCTTGGTGAGGGTGGTGACGAGCACGCGCTCGTTCTTCGTCTCGCGCAGCCGGATCTCGTGCAGCAGGTCGTCCACCTGGCCCTTCACCGGGCGGACCTCCACCTGCGGGTCGACGAGGCCGGTGGGTCGGATGATCTGCTCGACCACGACCCCGCCGGAGAGCCTGAGCTCCGCTTCCCCCGGCGTCGCGGAGACGAACAGAATCCGGGGCACGAGCTTCATGAACTCGTCGATTCGCAGCGGCCGATTGTCGAGGGCCGACGGGAGGCGGAACCCGTAGTCCACCAGCGTCTGCTTGCGGGAGCGGTCGCCTTCGAACATCCCGGCGACCTGTGGGAGCGTCTGGTGCGACTCGTCGATGATGCAGAGGTAGTCGTCGGGGAAGTAGTCGAGGAGGCACGCGGGGCGCTCGCCGGGGGCGCGCCCCGTCAGGTGTCGGGAGTAGTTCTCGATCCCGGTGCAGCGGCCCACTTCGAGCAGCATATCGATATCGAAGTTGCTGCGCGATTCGAGGCGCTGCGCCTCGAGCAGCTTGTTCTGGACCCGGAGCTCGGCGAGGCGCTCCTTGAGCTCCGCGCGGATCGCCGCGACGGCGCGCTCGATCGTGGGCCGCTCGGTGACGAAGTGGGTGGCCGGATACACGGCGGCCCGCGCCAGCTCCGCGATGGTGTTCCCGGTGAGGGGATCGATCTTCGCGATCCGCTCGACCGTGTCACCCCAGAATTCGACGCGCACCGCCTGCTCGTCGTAGGCCGGGAACACTTCGATCGTATCGCCCCGCACGCGGAACGTCCCGCGCTCGAAGGCCGTGTCGTTGCGCTGGTACTGGACCCCGACCAGCGCCTCGAGCAGGGCATCGCGGCCGCGCTCCTCGCCGACGCTCGCCGTCACGAGCCGCTGGCGGTACAGCTCCGGGTCGCCCAGGCCGTAGATCGCCGACACGCTCGCCACGATCACCACGTCCTCGCGCTCCATGAGGCTGGACGTGGCGCGCAGGCGCAGCCGGTCGATGTCGTCATTGATCGAAGAGTCCTTCGCGATGTACGTATCGGTCTGGGGGACGTAGGCCTCGGGCTGGTAGTAGTCGTAATACGAGATGAAGAACTCGACGGCGCTCTTCGGGAAGAACGACTTGAGCTCGCCGTAGAGCTGCGCGGCCAGGGTCTTGTTGTGGGACAGCACGAGGGTCGGGCGTCCGAACCCGGCGATGACGTGGGCCATGGTCATCGTCTTGCCGGAGCCGGTGACGCCGAGCAGCGTTTGGTAGCGGTCGTCGCGCGCGAGGCCCGCGGCCAGCTCCCGGATGGCGCGCGGCTGATCCCCCGCCGGCGCGAACGGGGATACGAGGTCGTACGGCATCAGAGAAAGTTAACCGACCGGGGCTTGCGTCTGCGGGCCCGACTCGCGGCGGGATACGTCCATCACACCCTTCACCCGCCGGATCGCCCGGATCACCTTGTTCAAGTGGGTCTGGTTCTCGACCTCCACCAGCACGGAGCCGAAGACCGCGCCGTCGCGCGTCGCGATCTCCGCCGAGCGGATGTTGGTGCCCGATTCACTGATGGCGGTGCAGATGTCAGCATAGAGGCCACGGCGGTCCTCCCCGCCCACGGCCAGGCGCACGACGAACGTCTCCCCCTCGGATTCCTGCCAATCGATCTCGATGCGACGCTCGGCCTCGGCCGAAAGCAGCAGGAGGTTGGGACAATCCGAGCGGTGGATCGAGATGCCGCGGCCTTGGGTGACGTACCCGACGACCAGGTCCCCCGGCACCGGCTGGCAGCACTGGGCATACCGCACCATCAGCCCGTCCACGCCCTGGATCTTGATGCCGCGACCGAGCCGCAGCCGCTCGATCACGCGGCCGAACGCGGTCGGCTTGGGCGCCTGGAGCTCCTCGGCCGGCAGGTCGGGGTACAGCGCCCGCATCATGGTTCCGAGCGCGATGTCACCCCGCCCCAGCGCGGCCTGCAGCTGCTCTGCCGTCCCGACGGAGAGGTCGGCCGCGGCGCGCTCCAGACGCTCGGCATCGGGCGGCGCGAGGCGCCGCCGCCGCACCTCCCGCGCGAGGATCTCCTGCCCGAGCTCGAGGCTCCTCTCGTGCTCCTCCTGGCGGATCCATTGCCGGATCTTGTGGCGCGCCCGGGCGGTCTGCACGTGGGCGAGCCAGTCGCGGGACGGCTTGGCCTGCGGACTGGTCATCACCTCCACCGTGTCGCCGTTCTTGAGCGGGCGATGCAGCGGCGCGATGCGGCCGTTGATGCGCGCCCCCTGACAGTGCTGGCCGACTTCCGTATGCACCGCGAACGCGAAGTCGATCGGCGTCGCGCCCTTCGGCAGGCGTTTCACGTCGCCGCGGGGCGTGAAGACGAAGATCTCATCCTGGTAGAGGTCGACCTTCAGGAACTCGAGGAACTCCTCGGGCGTGTGGGCGTCCTGCTGCAGCTCGAGCAGCTGGCGGAACCATGCCAGATGGCGGTCCAGCTCGTCGGGGCTCTTGCGCCCCTCCTTGAACAGCCAGTGTGCCGCGATGCCGTACTCCGCGGTGTGATGCATCTCATGGGTACGGATCTGGATCTCGTACAGCTGGCCGCTCGGTCCAAACACGGTGGTGTGCAGCGACTGGTAGCCGTTCGACTTTGGGCTCGCGATGTAGTCCTTGATGCGCTCCTGCAGCGGCGTCCACTTGTGGTGGATCACCCCCAACACGTGGTAGCACTCGGGGATATCGTTGACCAGCACGCGCACCGCCAGGAGATCGTAGATCTCCTCGAACGGCTTGTCGCGCTTCTTCATCTTCTTGTAGATCGACCACAGGTTCTTGGGACGGCCGGTGATCTCGTAGCCGGTGAGTCCGGCGGCCCGCAGCTCCTCGGCGAGCGGGATCCGCAGCCGCTCGATGGTCTCCTCACGCTCGCTCTTTCTCGCCTTGACCTTGCGCGCCAGCGCGCGGTACTCCTCGGGCTCGAGGAACTTGCAGGCGAGGTCCTCGAGCTCGGCCTTCACGCCGGCCATGCCGAAGCGGTGCGCCAGAGGCGCGTAGATCTCGCGGGTCTCGAGCGCGATGCGGCGCCGCTTCTCCGGGTCCAAGTGCTCGAGCGTCCGCATATTGTGCAGCCGGTCGGCGAGCTTGATGATGATGACGCGGGCGTCCTTCGCGACGGACAGCAGGAGCTTGCGGTAGTTCTCGGCCTGCTCCTCCACCGTCGACCGGAAGGTGAGGGTGGAAAGCTTCGTGAGCCCGTCGACCAGCTCCGCCACCTCGGGACCAAAGGTGCTCCGGATATCCTCGACCGAGACGTCCGAGTCCTCGACGACGTCGTGCAACAGGGCGGCCGCGATGGTGACCGAGTCCATCTGCTGCTCGGCGAGAATCGTCGCGACGGCGACGGAATGGGAGACGTAGTCGTCGCCCGATTGGCGCTTCTGGCCCCGGTGGGCCTGGGCGCTCATCCGGTAGGCTCGCTCCAGAAGGTCGAGGTCGAGCCGGTCGCGCTGCAGCGCGACCGCCCGAGCCAGCTCCGGCGCGAGCAGCGGTGCCGTGGTCGTCACAACAGGCCAGCCTCAGCGAAGCTCACGTACTGATCGCCTCCGACGATCACGTGGTCGTACACCGGCACGTCCAGCAGCCGGCCCGCGTCCACGAGCTGCCGCGTCACCGCGCGGTCGTCGGCCGACGGGGTCGCGTCGCCGCTCGGGTGGTTGTGCACCACGATGATGCCCGCGGCGGCTTCGGCGATCGCGGCGCGGAAGACCTCCCGCGGGTGGACGAGCGAGCTGTTCAAAATCCCCCGCGTGATGAGCAGATCGCCCAGCACCTGACTCTGGCTGCCGAGGGCCAGCACGTGAAATTCCTCCACCGCCAGATCCCGTAACCGGGAGGCATAGAACCGCTGCACGTCCGCCGGCCCGCGGATCCGCTCGGGGGGCGGCTCTTCCTCCGCTCCCACACGGCGCCCCAGCTCGAGCGCGGCGAGCACGCGAGCGGCTTTCCCGCGGCCGACGCCTGGCACCCGGGCCAGGTCCGCGGAGGGTCGCCCGGCAAGCCGGCGCAACGACCCCTCCACCCGGGCAAGGACCTCACCAGCGACGGCGAGCGCGTCCCGACCGGCGTACCCCGTGCCTAGGAGAATGGCCAAGAGCTCCTGCCCCGTCAACGCGGCGGGCCCGACGCTCCACAAACGCTCGCGCGGACGGTCACGTTCCGGGTGCTCGGAGAGGCGCAACGCCATGGGGGAAACGTAGGTGCTGACTGGAGATATCGCGGTACCCAAACAACGCGGAAGGGGGAAAGCGGAACGGGGAACCGCAGCGCGAGCTTCGTGGTGCACGCGCCCTCACCCGACAGTTCCGCGTTCCGCGTTCCGCCTTTAGACCGCCGCCCCGTGGCACTTCTTGAACTTCTTGCCGCTGCCGCAGGGACACGGGTCGTTGCGGCCGACGCTGGCGTACAGATTCGGTGCGGGAGGTCTGTCCAGCGGGGGCCTTGGGCCGGAGGGGGGGACCGTATCACTCTGGACCAGCCCGTCGGCATCTGGCTTCGATGCCACCATCGGCGCGGGGCGGCGCGGCCCGCCCAAGGGACCCGCCCTCGGACCGCGCACCCCCGGCCCACCCAGGTCGCCCGGCCCTGCACGCGGCGGCCCGATCTCGATCTGCAGCTTGAGCCAGCGCTCGGCGAACGTCGCGTGCACGTCGTGCATCAGCCCGACGAACATTTCGTAGCCTTCCCGCTTGTATTCGATGAGCGGGTCCTTCTGGCCCCACTGCCGGTAGTGGATCGCCGCCTTCAGCTGGTCCAGGTCGTAGAGATGATCCTTCCATTTCTCGTCGATCACGGTCAGCATGATGTGCGACAGCGCCTGCGCGCCGATATTCACGGCGCCGACTTTGGCTTCGATCTCCTTGAAGTGATCGAGCTTCGCTTGGAAGGCCTCCCGTGCCGCCTGCTGCGCCGCCCGCACCAGCTCGTCGCGGCTCCGAATTGTGGCGGGGTCCGTGACGCCCGGGACGGAGACCAGGAATTTGAGCAGGAACTCGGTCTCCATCAGGGCGCGGTCCCACTGGTAGGCGTCTTTCGTATCGCCGATCAGCTCGTCGACGAGCTCGGCGACGGCCTGCTCGACCATGCGCAGCGCCTCCGCCTTGAGCTCCTCCCCCCCCTCGAGCGCGAACAGGCGGAGGGCGTAGATGACCTCCCGCTGCTGGTTCATCACATCGTCGTATTCGAGGAGCTTCTTCCGCGATTGGAAGTTCTGCAGCTCGACGCGCTTCTGCGCCTGCCCGATGGCCGCGGTCACCCACGGGTGGGTGATGACCTCGTCTTCCTCGGAGCCGGTGCGATCCATGATCCGCGCGATCCGATCCGAGCCGAACAACCGCATCAGGTCGTCCTCGAGCGACAGGAAGAACACGCTCTGGCCCGGATCGCCCTGGCGACCGGCGCGGCCGCGCAGCTGCCGGTCGATCCGCCGCGCCTCGTGCCGCTCCGTGCCGATGATGACGAGGCCGCACGGAGGATCGTCGTTGCAGGCGAGCCGCTTGATCTCCTCGGCCGGGAGGTCGGGCCGCTCGATCTGCTGGCCGAAGGGAGCCTCGTGCGCCGTGATCCCGCACACCTGACACTTCTTCACGCCGGGCCCGAGCTTGATGTCGGTCCCGCGACCGGCCATGTTGGTCGCGATCGTGATCGCGCCCGGCTGGCCCGCCTGCGCCACGATCTCCGCCTCGCGCTGGTGATACTTGGCGTTCAGCACCTCGTGCCGGAAGCCGCGACGCTTGAGCATGCGCGACAGCGTCTCGGAGACGTCCACGTTGACGGTGCCCACGAGGATCGGCAGGCCACGCTCGTGCTGTCGCTCGACCTCGTCGAGGATCGCGTTGTACTTCTCGCTTCGCGTCTTGTAGATGAGGTCGTGCTTGTCCACGCGGCGCACCGGCCGGTTGGTCGGAATCACCACGACCTCGAGCCCGTAGATCTGGAAGAACTCGGTCTCCTCGGTCTCCGCCGTCCCCGTCATGCCGGCGAGCTTGTCGTACATCCGGAAGTAGTTCTGGATGGTGATGGTGGCCAGGGTCTGGCTCTCCTCCTGGACGGCCACGCCCTCCTTCGCTTCCACGGCCTGGTGCAGGCCCTCCGACCAGCGCCGCCCATGCATCAGGCGCCCGGTGAACTCGTCGACGATCAGGACCTTGCCCTCCTGCACGACGTAATCCACTTCCCGCTCGTACAGCGCGTGTGCCTGGAGCAGCTTGTGGATGATGTGCAGCGTCTCGCTCTTCATGGCGTAGTCCGCTTCTACCTGGCGACGACGCTCGATCTTCTCCTTGGGTGACAGGTTCTCGTCGCGCTCGATCTCGTGCACGGCGTGCGAGATATCCGGGACCACGAACAGATTCGGGTCCTGCGGCGACATCGTCTCGACGCCCTTGTCGGTGAGGTGCACGGAGTGGCCCCGCTCGTCGAGCACGAAGTAGAGATCCTCTTCGACGTGGCGCATCTTCTGCTCGCGCGCGGGCAGCTTGCGGTCGGCCAGCACGTCGAGCTCCACCCGCTGAACCTGGGATTTCACGCCGGGCTCCTGGAGCAGCTTCAGGAGCTTCTTGTTCTTGGGCATCCCGAGCTGCGCCTGATACAGGAGAACCGCGCCCTCGTACGCCGTTTTCTCGTCTGCGAGGAGCGGCTCCGCCCTGGCGATGAGGTCGCTCACGACGGCGGTCTGCTTCCGCACCAGCTGCACGACCTGGGCGTTGAACTGCGCGTATTTCTCGTCCGACTCGCTGCCGACGGAGCCCGAGATGATGAGGGGCGTGCGGGCCTCGTCGATCAGAATCGAGTCGACCTCGTCGATGATCGCATACGCGTGGCCCCGCTGGACGCGCTGCTCCAGCGTGAACACCATGTTGTCGCGCAGGTAGTCGAAGCCGAACTCGTTGTTCGTGCCGTACGTGATGTCGCACCGATAGGCCGCCCGGCGCTCGGGCGTCGACGGCTCCGTGTCGTCGATGCAGCCGACCGTGAGGCCAAGCCACGTGAAGAGGTGGCCCATCCACTGCGAGTCACGACGGGCGAGGTAGTTGTTGACGGTGACGAGATGGGCGCCTCGGCCCGCGAGCGCGTTCAGGTACAGCGGCAGGGTCGCGACGAGCGTCTTCCCCTCGCCCGTCGCCATCTCGGCGATCTTCCCCTGATGCAGCACGATGCCGCCGATGAGCTGCACGTCGTACGGCACCATGTCCCACTTGAGGGGGTGGCCGGTGACCACCACCTCGCTGCCTACCAGCCGGCGGCACGCCTCGCGGACCGTGGCGAAGGCCTCCGGGAGGACGTCGTTCAGGGCCACCTGGAGCGCCTTGACGTAGGCCGCCTCGGCCTGGGACAACTTCTGGCTGAGCTCCACCCGCTGCTCGGCATCCGGACAGTCGTGCTTCTCCCGCTTCAGGCGCTCGACCTCCGCGGCCAGGGCGCTTGTGCGCTCGGCGATGAGGCTGCGCAGCTTCGGCGTCTGGCCCTGCAGCTCCGCATCCGACAGCGCCTTGAGCCGCTCCTCGTGGCGATGAATCGCGTCCACGATCGGGCGGATACGTTTCAGCTCTCGCTGGAACTGGGTCCCGAAGATCTTGGTGAACCAACCCTTGTGCATCAGCCCTCTATTCGCGATACAGCCCGCGCGTCGCGATGTAGTCGCGCACGGCATCGGGCACCAGATAGCGGATGGACCGGGCCTGCCGCACGCGCTCCCGGATCATCGTGGCAGAAACGTCCACCGCCGGCACGTCGACCACCCGGCGGATGGCCGGGTGCTGTGGGAGCGTCGCCCCGGGCCGCGCTAACACCACCACGTCCGCCAGCGCACGCAGCGCGTCCACCTGGTACCAGGCGGCGAGCTCGGCGGCGGCATCCGCCCCAAGTAGCAACGTGAAGCGGTTCCCCGGCTCTCGCTCCGCCAACGCCTGCAGCGTCCGGACCGTGTATGACGGGGCGGGGAGCGTGAGCTCGATGCGCTCGACGGCGAGGCGCGGGTTGCCGGCGACCGCGAGGTCCAGCATTTCCGCCCGCTGCTCGGGCGTGGCGCCCTGCGCCGCCCGTTTGAACGGCTGCACGCGCGCCGGGACGAACCGCACCCTGGCGTCGAGCGCTTCCCCCGCTGCCTCCGCTGCGATCAGATGCCCGACGTGCACGGGATCGAACGAGCCGCCGAACAGGGCCTCCACGCGAGGTCAGGACGGCGTGGCGGTGCTCGAGTCGGCCGGGCAGGACTTGTCGAGCCCCTCAGTCTGCGAAAAGTAGCGCCGCAGGTGCGCGCAGGTTTCCTTCAGCTCGTCGCCGTACCCGATGACGCGGTAACTGTCCACCAGCCGCATCAACGCGTCGGGGACGCGTGACGTCCCGGGATACGTCGCAATTACGTCCTTGAAGTAGATGATCGCGGAATCGTAGGCGCGTCGCCGGAAGTAGAACATCCCGTTCTTGTAGTCCTTCTGGGAGAACCACTCCCGCAGCTGCTGCACATGCATCTGCGCCCGGGCGGCCGCATCGGTCCCGGGATAGCGCCCCGCCAGCTCCTGGTAGATGGCGAGCGCCGTTTCGCCATACGAGGGATCCAGCTCCGGTTTCCGCCATAGCCGCAGATTGGCATCGCCCGCCCGTAGCAGGGCCATGGGTGCGTACTCGCCCGTCGCATATTGGTCAGCGACCTGCCGAAACTCGTGCGCCGCCTGGACGCGGTCCCCCGTCTGGAAGTAACACTCGGCGAGATGGTATCGCACCTCGGCCATCTCGGGCTGGCTGGGGCCCAGCTCGTAGGTGAGCCGGCGGAACGACACCAGCGCCTTGCCGAAGTCCCCACTCCGAAACCGGGCGCGCGCCTTCGCCAGGTCGGCCACTGGATCCGGAGCGGGCACGACCCGGGGGCCGTGGTGGCAGGCCGACACCAGGACGGCACCGGCGATGAGCAGCGAGCGAAGCATAGACCTCACGGTTCGTTCTGCGGGGCCGGCGACGGCGCGTCCGCCTTGCCGAGGGCGTTGATTTTCTCATGCGCCCGCTGGGTGATGGTATCCCCGGGCGTGCCGCCCACCAGCGCCTGCTGGTAGCTCTCCAGCGCCGCCGCCACGTCGCCCTGTGCAAGCCTCACGTCCCCCAGCCCGAGAAACGCTCCGCGCACGACGTCCGCGGGCGCCCCCGGCGCGGTGGCCCGCCGGAACCAGTCTTCCGCCTCCGTGGGCTTACCGCTCTCGAGCAGCCGCTGGCCCTCGACCAGCGCGCACAGCCCCAGCCCCTCGCGCGCGCGATCTGCAACGGCGGGCTCCCGCTGCCGCCGGATCACGCCCTCGAACGCCGGCACGGCTGTGGCGCAATCGCGCGCCCGCACCGCGGCCATGCCGTACACGAACAGGAGCGAATCGGCCATGCGGGCGTCGGCGGCGGCCGCGACCGCCCCCGGCAGCAGCGCCATCGCGCCGGCGCTATCGCCGCGATCCGCGGCGTCGAGCGCCGCCAGCCGGGTGTAGCGGCCCAGCGGCCTGGTGGGAGCCACCGCCCGGAGCCCGGCCAGCCCCTTCGCCGCATCGCCGCGGTCGTTCGCGGCCAGCGCGGCCCGCGCGACCCGCTCGAGACCATCCGCCGCTTCCCCTGCGCGCGATCCGTCGCGCTCCCCGAGCAGCACGTAGGCGTCCGCGGCGGTGGCGTAATCCCCGACGTGCAGGGCCGCTGCCCCGGCCTTGGCATTCAGGTCCGCGCTGCCGGGATGGGCCTTCAGCCCGAGCTGGTATTCGGCGAGCGCATCACGGTACGCCCCCGCCGCGTAGGCGCGGTCGCCCAACTCCTCATGGTCGGCGGCGCTCGGCTGGCAGGCGAACCCCAGCGCGATGCCGAGCAATGCCCAGCGTCTCACGACTTTTTCTTCCGCCCGGATCGACCCGAGGGGTGAGTCGACGGCGGATCGCCGTCCCCACCGGAGGCCGGTACGGCAACCGGCACGGCGTCGTCGTTGCGGACCAGCATCGCCAGGTAGGCTTCCACGCGCGGATCCTCCGGCCGGCGCTCCCGGCATTCCTCCCACACCGCCTTCGCCGCGAGCCCGTCCCCAGCGAGGTAGCAGGCAAGCCCGAGCATGGCGGCCGCGTCGAGGTAGGCGGGACGCGCGCGCACGATGATCTC
>Ga0209761_1002031_pt1 | contig 13218 bp, 13 predicted proteins | sample GraSoi013_1_40cm_4_FD_185818 | JGI IMG/M metagenome (GOLD analysis project Ga0209761, IMG submission 185818) | Grasslands soil microbial communities from the Angelo Coastal Reserve, California, USA - Sample 09_25_2013_1_40cm (SPAdes) (version 2) | ecosystem: Environmental > Terrestrial > Soil >... | reverse complement strand
CCGACGCCGAAGCCTGTGTCCCAACAATGAAAGAACCGCTTCCAGCCAGCTTCAGCGGGTGGCGCCGAGCGGGCGCCCAGACCGAGCGCGGCGCGTACAGCCGGGTCTGCGTGGCTTCGACGGCGAAGCCACCCGTTGCAATCGAGCGGGTGACGCAGCATGGGCGCCCAGATGCAGCGTGGGGCGTACAGCCGGGTCTGCGGGGCCTCGACGGCGAAACGCCCAGCTGTGCTGGGCTATGCTGTGGCAGGACCCGCTCAAAGAGCAACGGGTTCCCGGCTCGGCTGGGCTGCGAGGTGACAGGACCCGCACTTCGGGCGTTCTAATCTAATTGTATGTGGCTGACCCTTCTCGCGCTCCGTAACCGCATCGGCATCCTGATGCTGTCGCTCGCGATGGTCGTGCTGGGCGCCACGTCCCTGAACCGCCTGCCGCGGGACCTCTTTCCCAACATCCAGGTGCCGGTCGCCTTCGTGGGGGTCATTTACAAGGGCGCGCCGCCCATCGACATCGAGCAGAGCGTCGTCTATCCCATCGAGAAAGCGGTCAGCTCCGCCTCGAACGTGGAGCACGTCGAGTCGTTCGCCAAGCAGGGTATCGGGGCGGTCCAGGTGTGGTTCAACTGGGGCGCCGACATCAACGTGGGCCAGATGGAGGTGATGCAGCGCGTCACCCAGATCCTCAACCAACTGCCGTCCGGCATTCTCCAGCCATTCATCGTCAAGTTCGACGTGTCGAACATCCCGGCCGCGTTCGTGACCGTCTCCGGGGGCAACCTTGACGAGCGCGGACTCTACGACCTGGCATTCAACACCATCGCCCCACAGGTCGAGCAACTGCCCAACGTCGCCGCGGCGACGGTCGAAGGCGGCAAGGTCCGCCAGATCAACATCAATCTGGACCCTGCGATGCTGCAGGCGCGGGGGCTCTCGATCCTCGACGTCGTCAAGGCGGTCAAGGCGTCGAACCTGATCCTCCCGTCCGGCGACCTCAAGGCCGGCAACCTCGACTACAACGTGTTCACGAACAATCAGTTCAAGACGGTCGAGCCGATCAACGACGTGATCGTGAAGGCGACGCCGGAGGGCACGCCGGTGCGGGTGAAGGACCTGGGCACCGTGACCGACTCCTCGGACATCCAGACGAACATCGTGCGGACTGATGGTCAACGGTCAGTCTACCTGCGGGTGAACAAGCAGCCGATCGCCAACACGGTCGAAGTGGTGGACGCGCTCCGCCGGGCGCTGCCGAAGATGATCGGCGTTCCGCCGGGCGTGAAGTTGGGGGTCTCCTTCGATCAGTCGGTGTACATCCGGCAGTCCATCAAGAACCTCATCGATCAGGCCATCGAAGGGTCGGTCCTGGCGGCCGCCGTAATTCTGATATTCCTGCGCAACGTCACCAGCACGCTGATCATCGCGGTGGCCATTCCTCTCTCCGTGCTCGTGACCTTCATCACGCTGTACTTCACCGGCCAGACCTTGAACATCATGACAATGGGTGGATTGGCTCTGGGCATCGGGCGGCTGGTGGACGACTCGATCGTCGAGCTGGAGAACATCCAACGGCACCTGAACATCGGACAGTCGCGGTGGGAGGCTGTCCTGGAGGCGGCCCGCGAGGTGGCGATGCCGATCTTTGCCTCGACCGTGACCACTGTCGTGGTGTTTTTGCCGATCTTCTTCTTAGTGGGCATCGCCAAGCTCCTGTTCATCCCGCTGGTCTTCACGATCACGATCGCTCTGTTCACGTCCTTCTTCGTGTCACGGACGGTGACCCCGGCGCTCTGCTACAAGTTCGTGAAGCCGGAACGCGAAGCCCAGCGGTCCCTGCCGGATTGGCTGGCCCGGTTCCTGGAGTGGAGCCGCGGGAAGTACGAGACGATGGACGCCGGCTACCAGATGCTGCTGACCTGGTCGCTGTCCCATCGCAGGACTCTGATCGGGACGGTCATCCTGGTCTTCGTCGGATCGCTGGCGCTGGTGCCCTTGATCGGGAGCGAGTTTATCCCCATCACCGACGAGAGTCAGTTCCGGATCATCGTGCGCGCGCCGGTCGGCCAGCGGGTGGAGAAGACGGAGCAGCAGGTGGCGGAGATCGAGCGGGTCCTCCGCGAGACGATCAAGCCCAAGGAATTGGAGACGGTCGTCTCCAGCGTCGGAGTTCTGCAGCAGGGGCGGTCGTCTCTCTTCAATCCCAACACGGGACCGCATACGGCCCTCGTCCAAGTCTATCTGGTGTCGCCGGACAAGCGGGCGCGCAATCAGGTTCAGATCATGAACGAGGTGCGCCCCAAGGTGGTCAAGCTCTTCCCCGGCGTGCTGACGATCTTCGATCCCGGCGGGATCGTCAAGCGGGTCACCAGCTTCGGCTCGCAGGCTCCGGTGGACGTGGAGATTTACGGGTACGACATGGAAAAGGCCCGCCAGGTCGTTCGTGAGGTGGATGACGTCATGCACAAGACCAAGGGCCTGGCCGACATCCAGATCAGCCGGGAGGAGAACTATCCGGAAGTCAACGTCGCGGTGGATCGGGAAAAGGCCGCGCTGCTCGGCATCAGCGAGACGGACGTGGCCAACGCGGTGCTGTATTCGCTCAACGGCAACGGACAGACCGATCCGATCATTTACACTGACCCGTCGAACGGGAACGAGTACTACATCAGCGCGTGGCTGGCCGAGCCGTTCCGCAGCAACTTGAGCGACCTGGAGCGGGTCCTCCTCACCACGCCGTCCGGGAATCCGGTCCTGCTGAAGAACGTCGCGAGTCTCAAGCTCAACTCGGGCCCGGTGAAAATCGACCGCAAGTACTTCCAGCGGGTGGTGCACGTCACGGCCAATCCAGTGGACCGCGACCTCGGGTCCATCGCGGAGGAATTGGGCGCGAAGTTCGCCAGCCTGCGGCTACCCGAAGGCTTCAGCATCCGGCTCGCCGGGCAGATCCAGCAGCAGCAGGAGGCCTTTGAGAACTTGCTCTACCTCGCCTTGCCCCTGGCGCTCATTCTCGTCTACATGGTCATGGCCGCCCAATTCAAATCCCTCGTGGACCCGTTCATCATCATGTTTTCGATCCCGATGGGGTTCCCAGGGGTGTTCGTGATGCTGTTCGTGACTGACACCACCCTGTCGATCACGTCCTTTATGGGCGTCATCATGTTGCTGGGGATCGTGGTCTCGAACGGCGTGCTCCTGGTGGACTACACGAACGTGCTCCGCCGCCGAGGGATTGAGCTGCACGAGGCGGTCGTCAAAGCGGCGCGGACCCGGCTGCGCCCCATCCTCATGACCTCGCTGGCGACCGTGGCCGGGCTGACTCCTATGGCGCTGGGGCTTGGCACCGGCGGCGAGACCAATGCGCCGCTCGCCCGGGCCGTGATTGGCGGTCTTATTGTATCCACCACGCTCACGCTGTTCCTCGTGCCGACGCTCTATACGATGCTGGAAGAGCGCTTCCCCCGCAAGGAGGAGCACCTCCCCGAGACCCTGCCGGCCCAAGCCTGAGGCTGGTGCCTCGCATCTGGAGGTTTTTCAACAGCCTCACTATAATGGCTTTGTGCAAGTCATCGATATCAACGATCATGACCTGCCGGACCTGCAGTTCGTCCTGATGGTGCTGGCCCTGTGCACGTCCGATCTGGAGACGATCAACGTGCCGGACGCCGTGCGCCGGACCGTCTTCGATCGCTGTTGGGCGTTGATGCATGACACACCGCCGCCCGAGCGCAGGGAAGAGCGTGTGCTGGACCTGAGGAACGGGACGGCGCTGACGCTCGACGCGATGGTGACGGTGATCAAGAGCACGCTCTCCGAGCACGGCATCACGCAACTGACCTGGGACCATCCCCCCAGCAGCCCCACCCGAGCGACGACCCCGGAGGCGCTCCCCCTGATCGAACGGCTGCAGCAGCTATACCCGGCCCCTACCGACATCGCCGACGACCCTCCTCAGTCTCACTGAGATGCCCTTGTGTGATGCTGAGAAAACACTACGCTTGTCACCCTGAACACAGTGAAGGGTCTCAATTTATGGCAAAGCCTAGATTCTTCGCTTCGCTCAGAATGACAGCGAAGGTGGTTCTACTGGCATTACTCTGCCTTACAGGATGCGTGTCGGCTTCACCGCAGGACCGGACGGCTCTGACCCGGCCGGACCTGACCGACCTCATGGCGCAGTTGCAGCGCAATCCCATCGGACCCGGTGAGGACCTGCGCATCACCACGCTGGTGGAGAGCCGCGAGATGAGCGGGCTGCTGGTGCAGGTGCGGGGGTCGCTGCCGCCGCATTTTCACAAGCTCACCCAGGAAGTGATGTGCATGCTCAGCGGGGAAGGGCTGCTGCGGTTGGGCGCCGACCGTATTCCGATCAAGGCAGGCGCCGTGGTGCGGATATCGGCCGGCCTGGTCCATACCTTCGCCAACACGGGTCCGGTGCCCGCCGTGTTTTTCGTCGTGACCACGCCGCGGTGGGACGAGCAGGACCGGTTCGTGGTGAAGGAACCGTAGGGGCACGGCATGCCGTGCCCCTACGGGACCTCGTAGGCCCTGTCGATCTTGGCCTTCCACCGGTCCATGTAGGAAGGGAAGGTCAGTGACTCCTGGCCTGGCGGCCCCCTGCGTTGGATCTTCACGAGCGCGTACGCTTCGGGGGTCAGCGTCCCGTCCTTCTTGAGGCGGTCCACGAGAGAGGGCCCTTCGGTTTCCAGCATCCCGGGGTCAAGGTTGAAGGCGCCGGTGCGCAGCTTTCTCGCAATTTCATCCTGCGTCGCGTTTGCGACCAGCAGCATGAGATACAGTGCGTACCACGCGGCCAGGTGCTCACGGCGCGTCTCCTTCGTGATCTCCAGATCCGGCCAGTAGTGCGATGCGTTCATATACCGGTGGACGATGTCTTCGAAAAACACCGGCACCTCCTTGGCGTTCAGGTATTGCCCGTCCTCTCCTTCGGCGAGAATGGAATTTGAGATGATCTGCAGCGCCCAGAGCGAATCCTTGGCCTTCGGGGCAAGGGGAGAGTTGGGGCGTTCGAGGAGACCTTCGTTAGACAAGACTTGCGCTGTGAGCGACTCGTAGAGATAGAGGGCATAGGCGTCCGAGAGGTGCCTGGCGACCGCTGCGAGCGCGGCCTCGGGCGATGGCGACGGAGCGGCCTCGGCCTGCTTCTGTGCCCACGCCGGTGCGGCGAGCAGGAGAAACGGGGCGATGGCCACTGCGAGAAAGGGCTTGATCGTCATCGTATCCAGGATACCCGGCCCTCCATGGACGGTCAACTTGCCAAACAAACCCTACTGTGGCATAACGGTTCCTTCCTATTTGCACGAGATGGGAGGTCTTATTATGCCTGACACCTTGGTCTTCACCGAGCAGATCAAAAAACTGGAGGCCTTCCGCCATGGACTGGCTGACTCCACCGCGTTGGATGAATTCGATGCGGAAACCGAACAGCTCATCCTCAGAACGTTTAGGGAAGACACACACCTCCTGGAAGCCTACGGGCTGGCCATCATGGGGGAAGCCGAAAACATCGTGAACATCCCCCAGGCGGCCCAGGAAGACGCGGCGCAGGACATTCCTCGCAAGGCGATCGAGCAGCGCAGGCAGGTACTGGAAGCCTGTATGGCTGAGCTCACTGTGGTCCCTGACCAGCCGAAGCCTCGCGCCGCAAAGAAGAAGGCAGCGGCGAAGAAAACGAGCGCCATCAAGAAGAAGGCCCGGACGGCCGAGAAGAAACCGATGGCAGCGAAGAAAAAGAGAGCCAAGAGGAGATAAGGGTCATGACTAACTTCGTGCGAGTTGCGGGAACGGCCGATGTGGCGCCGGGCGCCGGAATCGTGGCCAGCGTGAACGGCAAGGAATACGCCGTCTTCAACCTCAGCGGCGCGTTCCAGGTCATCGACAACACCTGCCTCCACCGCGGAGGCCCGCTCGGCGAGGGCGAGCTGGATGGCGACGTCGTCACCTGTCCATGGCACGGCTGGCAGTACAACGTGAAGACCGGCGCCTGCCAGACAAATCCCGATCTCAAGGTAGGCTGCTACGAAGTCAAAGTGGAAGGTGGGGACATCAAGATCGCCCTTCCGTGAAGGGTGGGCTGCTTGAGGTCTGGAGGGACACGCGCCAGCTCGTCCTGGCGGCCCAGATCGCCGCGATCTACGCCGCGGTCCTGATTCCGTTCAAGGTCGGCATCCCCATCATCCCCGGGTTCGTCGAGCTTCGCCCCGCCAACGCGATTCCCGTCGTTGCCTCGCTCCTCTTCGGCCCGGCCGCAGCCTGGGGCGCCGCCTTGGGCAACCTCATCGGGGACCTGTTCGGCACTCTGGGCCCCGGCAGTCTCTTTGGCCTGCTCGGCAACTTCCTCTATGGGTACGTGCCGTACCGCCTGTGGGGTCGGCTTGGCCCGCTCTCCTCGGGCCGGCCGCCCGAGCCGCGCACTCCCCGACAGATCCTGGAATACGCGCTGATCTGCATCCTGGCCTCGCTGGCCTGCGCAGGCACGATCGGCTGGGGTCTTGACGTCATGCGCCTCCTGCCATTCCAGGTCCTCGCCCCGGCGATCTTCATCAATAACGTGTTGATGTCCTCCGTGCTCGGCCCACCGCTGCTCCTGTTCCTCTATCCGCGCGTCGCCCGGTGGGGACTGCTCTATGCAGACGGCCCGCGCGACCGGAAAGCGGCGTGGGCGCACAGCCCAGTACCGGCCCAGGCACAGCGGGCGCCCGATGGGCCGCGCATTCTGATTCGCGACCTGCACTTTACCTACCGGAATGTGGCGCACCCAGCCCTGCATGGCCTCTCGCTGTCCGTCAAGGCCGGCACCCTCACCGTCGTCCTGGGCGGCAGCGGGGCCGGGAAATCCACTCTCTGCTATTGCCTGAACGGCCTCATTCCAGACTATCTGCCCGGCGAGTTTAGTGGCTCGGTACTGATCGATGGACGGGACACGCGCCAGGCGACTGTGTCGCAGCACGCGCGGTCGGTCGGCTTGCTGTTCCAGGACTTCGAGGCCCAGCTCGTCTCGACGAACGTGGAACGGGAGCTGGCGTTCACCCTCGGCAATCTCTGTCCAGATCTGTCCCGCGAGGCTATCGCCGCGCGCATCACCGACACGCTGCGGCTCGTGGGGCTGGACGGCCATCGCGCAAGGGATCCGCTCTCTCTGTCCGGCGGCGAGCGGCAGCGGCTGGCCATCGCTTCGGTGCTCGCGCCACGCCCTCCCGTGCTGGTGCTGGACGATCCCACGACCGATCTGGACCCGGCTGGCCGGGGGGCGCTCTACGCGCTTCTCCGGAAACTCGTCGAGACGGGAACCACGGTCGTCCTCACCGATCACGAGACGGAGGACGCGGTCCAGGCCGACCAGGCATGCTTGCTGTCGCAGGGTGGGCTGGTATGGGACGGACGACCGGACCGCTTGCTGCGACGGCCGGCCTTACTGGAGCAATGCGACGTCCGCCCGTTGCCGCTGTCGGCCTTCTTCGCGAGACTGGGTTACCGTGACGAGCTGCCGCTTACTCCTGAGGAGGCCGTTACGCGGTTAAAGGGGAAGCACGTCCAGATCGAGGAGCCTACAGTGACGGCGGCCTTCCCGGACCCCGTCGCACCGGTGGTGATCGAAGCCCGTGCAGTGGAGTTCGTGTATCCTTCCGGCGTCCTCGGTGGTCGTCCGGCGCTGGACCACGTGGACCTGACGGTGCGGCAGGGCGAATGCATCGCCATCGTCGGCGCCAACGGATCCGGCAAGACGACTCTGGCCAAGCTGTTCAAGGGCCTGCTCGTACCCACCCGCGGGGAGGTCCGGATTCACGGCGAAGACACGCGCCGGATGACAGCCGGCCGGCTAGCATCCGCAGTCGGCTACGTGTTTCAGAATCCCGATCATCAGATCTTCGCCGACACCGTGTCCGAGGAAGTCGCGTTCGGCCCGCGCAATCTGGGTGTCCCGTCTCATGACGTTCCCGAACGCGTGCGGGAAGCGCTTGAGGCGGTCGTGCTGGAGCGGCCCGGGATCGCCGACGCTGATCCGTTCTCGCTGACCAAGGGGGATCGCCAGCGGGTCGCGGTGGCCTCGGTCCTGGCGACCAGGCCGGCCATCCTCATCTTCGACGAGCCGACCACGGGGCTCGACTACCGAGAGATTCGCGGGATGATGGAGTTGATCCGCCGGCTCAACCAAGCCGGCCATACGATCGTGATGATCACGCACCTCATGTGGGTGGCGGCCGAATACGCCGCGCGGTGCGTGGTCCTGCAGGCGGGGCGGGTCGCGACGGATGACCGGACCCGCGCCGTGTTTGCGCAGCCCGAGCGCTTGGGGCCCCTGGGCTTGCGCGTGCCGCAGATCCCGCGGTTCACCCAGCACTACGGCAGGACGCTCCTGACGCAGGAGGAACTGGAAGCCTGCTTCCGGATCGCGTGATGGAACTCTTTCTGTATCGAGAGGCCGACACCGTACTCCACCGGCTGGATGCCCGGACGAAGATACTGGGCCTCTTGACGCTCTTCACCGTGGCCCTCCTGTTCAGCCAGCCCGCCCTGCAGGCGGGCTGGCTGGTGGCCGTACTGGCCCTGGCCCTGCTGGGGCGCTGCCTGCCGAATCTGAAAAAGCTGTGGGTGCTCCTGCTGTTGCTGTTCCTGTACTGCCTCATCCTCTGGCCGATGTTCGTCAAGGGGCCGCTCTCAAAGACCGTGGCCTTCAGCCTGGCGATGGGCCTGCGCCTGGATGTCATGGTGATCGCCGGGGTGATCGTCCTGTCCACGACGCGGGTCGAGGACTTCACCGTCGGTCTGCAGCGCCTGGGATTGCCGGGGCCGATGGCCTTTGCGTGCTCGCTCGCCTTTCGCTGGGTGCCGGCGTTCCTGGGCACGGCGCAGGCCGTCGTCCAGGCGCAGCAGGCGCGCGGCCTGGACCTGCAGGGCGGCAACGTCGTAGTCCGCGCCGGGCGCTACGTGCCGCTCATGATCCCCTTGATGACGCACGTGCTCCGGCAGACCCTGCTGCTGGCGATGGCGCTGGAAGCCAAGGGGTTCGACCCAAGCGCGATCCGCACGCGCGCCGGTGAGAGTCGCTTCACGCCGGCTGATGACGCCGTGCTGGCCGGACTTGCTGTGCTGCTGCTCTTATCCCTGTGGCTGCGGTGGAAGGGGTATGGGGTCGTCGAGGGCGTGGGGTTCTAGCACAAGGTTCCAGGCGATCTCGTGGCCGTCGTGTGTCAACGAGACGATGTGGTCCTGGAAGCGGAAGTGGCGCACAGCCCAAAGCTTGGAGGCATAGTCCACGATGAGATTGTCCGGGTCGAGGACCGCGTGGATGCGGGCCTTCGTAAGGTGCGCGAGGCCCACGCCGACGGTTTTCAGCACGGCCTCTTTCGCCGTCCAGAAGCGGAAGAACGTCGCCCAGCTCAGATCCGCCAGCGCCCATTCCGCTGTGCTCGCGATGTAATCAAGGAGCCCCTCGGTCCGGGGCGTGATCTCCTCGATGTCGATGCCGATGGGCACGGGTCCCACGACGGCCGCCACGAACCGCGGCTTGTGCGAGAGGGACCAGAAGGTCCCGCGGAAGGGAAGCGGGGCATTGCGGTCACCCTTCTCCAGTGGCCCGAGGCTGACCCCGCTGGCTTCGCAACTCAGCGCCAGCGCCTCGCGCGCACGCCGGCTCTGGGCCTGCAGGCGCGCCCGCCCGTGAAGGCGCAGATCCTCTGGCAAGAGCCGCAGGATGACGGGATGGAGCTTCATGGCGCCCGCATCTTACCAGGTCTTTTCCCCAGAGTGGAGAGTTTTTTCTCTCATCCTGCAGAGAGGCTGTGGTATGCTGGCCGCATACTTCGGATGAAAGGAGCGAGTCATGAGGCGGGCAGGAATTGCGGCGGTGTCGGCGGCGTTGGTCGTAAGCGGCACATGGCTGAACGGGCAGGCCTCTGCCGAGAAGGCGCTGCAGATCGCGGACGGGATGCAAGTGACCCTGGAGTACACGTTGACGCTGCCGGACAAGACGGTGGCGGATAGCACGGCCGGCCAGGCGCCGTTTTCCTACGTGCATGGCGGCCACCAGATCATTTCCGGTCTGGAGAAGGCGTTGGCCGGCCTGAAGGCCGGGGACAAGAAGCGCGTGACGATACTGGCGCCGGAGGCCTATGGCCTGTACGACAAGACGAGAATCATCACGGTGCCGAAGAAGAACGTGCCGCCGGAGGCAAAAGTGGGCGTGATGCTGCGATCTGCGACTGGCCAGTCAGCCAAGGTGCTCGAGATCAAAGGCGACTCGGTGGTGATCGACACCAACCATCCTCTCGCCGGCAAAGATCTCACGTTCGACGTCAACATCCTCAAGGTAGAACATCCACCGAAGGCTACGCCAGAAAAGAAGCCGTGACGCCGAAGAGAGCGCTTGCCCTGTGCGTGCTCCTTGGGAGCACCGTCTTGCCGTCAGCCGACGGTATGGCTCAAGTCATCCGATCCGGCCCGCCGAGTTGCAAGGCTGTGGCCTTGACCTTCGACATGTGTCCGGTGCGCGGGGGAGCCGGGTACGACGCTTCCTTGATTGACATGCTCATGGAGCGCCGCATTCCGGCCACGTTCTTTCTGTCCGGCCGGTGGATCGCGACGCACGAGGCCCAGGTCAAGACGCTTTTGTCCGTGGCCTTCTTTGAGATCGGAACGCACGGCCAGGTCCACGCCCACCTGCCGGCGCTGGACGTGGACCACCAGCGCGCCGAGATCAGCAGGCCAGTCACGATGCTCGAGAAGCGTTTTGACCGTCGAGGCTTGCTGTTCAGGCCGCCGTACGGCGAGTACGATGACACCACCGTGGAGGTCGCGCGGACGCTGGGGCTGCGGTTCATTCTCTGGAACGTCGTCTCAGGGGATCCCGATCCGCGCCTGTCGCCGGAGCGGATGCTCGAGGACCTGAAAACGAGACTGCGCGGCGGCAGCATTGTCGTCTTCCACGCCAACGGCAAGGGCTTGCACACCCGCGCCGTGGTAGAAGACCTGTCGCAAGAACTGCTGAAAAGGGGTCTTCAGCCGGTGACCGTCACCGCGTTGCTTGATCGGTGCAACGTTTCTTCGGACCATGCTCCCCTCCCCGGCAACCATTAGATCATACAAGCCGGATGACTTTGCGGCCGTGGTCAGGCTGCTTGCTGATCTGGATCCCTGGAAAAGACTGAAGTACACCGCTTCCGACTGGGAGCGCCTGTTCGAGATGCCCATGCAGGGGCGGGAAGCGTTCGTCATCGAGGCTGGAGGGAGCGTGGTCGGCGTCGGGGTCCTTCGTCAGCGGTTTCTCTTCGGCGACTATCTGGAGCTATTTGCCATCGCCGTGTCAGCCCAGGGCCGAGGGTATGGCCGAGCGCTGCTGGCCCATCTGGAAAGAGTGGTCTTCCAGCGGGCCAAGAACCTCTTCGTATGCGCATCCGACTTCAATCACCAGGCCCGACGGTTTTATGAGCGCAACGGCTACACTGAAATCGGCCCGATCTTGCATTTGCTAATCCCCGGTTCCTCTGAGATCCTGCTGCGCAAGACAAGCGGCCCCGCCAAGTCCGTGTGAGCGCGCCCTACACACCTGTGCGATGGCCCACTGCCACCGGGATCCACTCGCTGGTCGTCGGTCCGGCTCCAAACAGAGCCCAGGGCGAGCCCCAGGAGTAGGTAAACTGGCGCTTCCCGAATGTCGGCGGGATCTCCACTGCGACGACCCAGCGCGGTGAAGTCATGATGATCCAGCGATCGTGTCGCTGGATCTCGATGAGGCAGTCGCTGTGGAGCAGCGCAAAGGTCTGCTCCGTTGAATGAAACACCGTGCCCGTCACGGCACAGCCTTCCGGCATTGACGCTGACATGAGCCAGAGTGTCAGCAGCATGCTTTCCAACATGGCCCGACCTCCGGTTTTTGTTGTTGGAGAACCTAATCCTAGATTTACGCAAAGGCCGTACCAGCCGTTTGTGGATGAGAAAAATTAGGACAACTCAAATGCCATCGTAAAAGTGTGTGCGGATGCAGGGTTACAGAGGGGAACGGGATCGAATTACATGTGAAGGATTGATGCCCGTCGCGTGAGGGTCTCACAAATTATGTCGTCGCAGCAACATTATGGAGATGTAGACACACCACCATAGGCTATACTTTTGTGCATAGGTGCGAATGCGAGGTCCTGGGTGCTTCGCGTGGGAAAGGCGATCTCTGAGCGCGCCCTACACCCCTGTGCGATGGCCCACTGCCACCGGGATCCACTCGCTGGTCGTCGGTCCGGCTCCAAACAGAGCCCAGGGCGAGCCCCAGGAGTAGGTAAACTGGCGCTTCCCGAATGTCGGCGGTATCTCCACTGCGACGACCCAGCGCGGTGAAGTCATGATGATCCAGCGATCGTGTCGCTGGATATCGATGAGGCAATCGCTGCGGAGCAGCGCAAAGGTCTGTTCCGTTGAATGAAAAACCGTGCCCGTCACGGCACAGCCTTCCGGCATTGACGCTGACATGAGCCAGAACGTCAGCAGCATGCTCTCCAACATAGATCACCCGCCACCAGTGAGCCCTGTACGTCCGCACGCCAAACGGTCGTCTTAGATAGCACTCACTATAGAGTCGAGACTCGCCCGGAACCATCGGGCGAATCTGGGAATCAAAGTAGGGGAGATACCTGAAAGGACGCAGTGTGAAACCCTGAAGAAAGAGCGGTACTTAGCGCTCAACACTTGGTCCCGCCAAGTCCGTGTGACTGCCATTCCTGCCCCTTAGACCGTCCTCAAGCCTATTGCGGAAGTTAACCCTTCTCAGGATTTGGGTGTCTAACCAGGCGATATGAAGTTGCCTAACCCCGAGTATGCCATTGTCGATCTGAAGAAGCTCCGGGACTACTGCCTGAGCGCTGAGCATTCGCGGGGACGCCACAAGGCCCGTATGTTTGCAGCCATCCTGGGGTTTACTGCCAAAGACGCTGAAGAATTGCAACGCGCTCTTTTAAGCGCCGCTCACACCTACGAGGCATTTTCGATTGGAGGAGATGACTACGGGCAACGCTATGCGGTAGACTTTCCCATGGACGGACCAGGCGGAGCGGCAACGATTCGAAGTCTATGGATCGTTCGACATGGGGAGAATTTTCCTCGACTGATAACGTGCTATGTGCTTTGAAGAGGGGAAGCGTGCCATGAATGCTGAGATCAAACTGCTCGATGTGGTGGCGTTGACGGAAGCTCTCCCCGAGCACGGTTTGCGGCGGGG
>Ga0209761_1002029_pt1 | contig 13230 bp, 10 predicted proteins | sample GraSoi013_1_40cm_4_FD_185818 | JGI IMG/M metagenome (GOLD analysis project Ga0209761, IMG submission 185818) | Grasslands soil microbial communities from the Angelo Coastal Reserve, California, USA - Sample 09_25_2013_1_40cm (SPAdes) (version 2) | ecosystem: Environmental > Terrestrial > Soil >... | reverse complement strand
ACCCGGTGCACATCGGGCACCTCGTCGCGGCCGAGGCGGTGGCGGACGCGTTGGGCGCGACGATCCGCTTCCTTCCGGCACGGGAACAACCCTTCAAGCGCGCGGCGCACGGCGCCACGGCCGAGCAACGGGCCGAGATGCTGGAGCTCGCGGTGGCCGGAAACTCCCGCTTCCGGGTGGAGCGCGTCGAGCTCGACCTGCCGACGCCCTCCTACACGGTGCGCACGCTGCGCGCCCTCGCGGCGCGGGAGCCGGGGAACCGCTTCACGTTATTGTTGGGAGCCGACGCGGCCGGGGAGCTGTCGGGCTGGCACGAGGTGGAGGCGCTGCCGGGGCTCGCCGACCTGGTCGTGTTCGCCCGGGCGGGGGTGGCCATACCCCACCACCCCTTGATCGGCCGGGTCGTCGACGTACCGGCGGTCGACGTGTCGGCGACGCTCGTGCGGGAGCGGGTGCGACTGGGACGCTCGATTCGCTATCTCGTGCCCGAAGCGGTGCGCGGCTACATCACCGCCCACGGGCTGTATCGTTAGGAGTCTGATGCTCAAGAGTCTGGTCACGAAGGTCGTGGGAACCCGCTTCCAGCGCGAGCTGAAGCGGATCCAGCCGCTGGTCGATGCCATCCATCGTCACGAGGAGCGCTTCAAGGGGATCCCGGACGGGGACGTGCAGGGCCAGACGGAGCGCTTCCGCGCGCTCATCGCCGAGCGCACGGGCGCCCTCGCGGCCGACGTCGAGCGCCTCAAGCAGGCGAAGCACGACTGTCCCGACGCGGACGAGCGTGCGGCGCTGTCCGACAAGCTCGCGCTCGCCGAGGAGAAGTACGCCAAAGCCCTCCAGGCCACGCTCGACGACATCCTCCCCGAGGCGTTCGCCGCGGTGCGCGAGGCGTGTCGCCGCCTGCTCGGCTCCTCCGTGGTCGTGACCGGACACGAGCTCACGTGGGACATGGTGCCCTACGACGTGCAGCTGATCGGGGGCGTCGTATTGCACCAGGGGAAGATCGCGGAGATGGCGACCGGCGAAGGCAAGACGCTCGTCGCCACCTTGCCGCTCTACCTCAACGCGCTGGCGCGCCGCGGCGCGCACCTCGTCACCGTCAACAACTATCTCGCCCGGCGCGATTCGCAGTGGATGGGGCACGTCTTCAAGTGGCTCGGCCTCACGGTGGGGTGCATCGACGACACGACGCCCTCCTCGCCCGAGCGCCGCGAGGCGTACCTCTGCGACATCACCTACGGCACCAACAACGAGTTCGGCTTCGATTACCTGCGGGACAACATGGTGTTTTCGCTGGATCAGAGGGTCCAGCGGGGACACGCCTACGCGATCATCGACGAGGTGGACTCGATCCTCATCGACGAGGCGCGCACACCGCTCATCATCTCCGGTCCGGTCGGCACCGAAGCGGACGACAAGTACGCCCAGTTCAACGCCCAGGTGGTGCAGCTCGTGCGCAAGCAGACCGCGGTCGTGAACGACCTGATCGCGCGGGGCGAGCCGCTGCTGCAGGACGAGAAGGCGGCGTACGACGGGGCCATGCTGCTGTATCAGGCCCAGCTCGGGATGCCGAAGAACAAGAAGCTCCTGAAGCTCCTGAACGAGCAGGGGGTGAAGGCGCTGGTGCAGCGGGTCGAGCTCGACCGCCTGGCGGATCGCAAGCTGCCGGCGCGCGAGCAGAAGATGCGCCACCTCGAGGACGAGCTGTACTTCGTGTTGGACGAGCGCGGGCATTCGGTGCACCTGACCGACAAAGGCGTCGAGACGATGTCGCCGCAGGACCCGACGCTGTTCATCGTGCCCGACATCTCGCGCGCGGTCCACGAGCTCGACCACGACGGGTCGCTGTCACCCCAGGAGAAGATCGAGCGCAAGCGGGCGGTGGAGGCCGAGTACGCGCAGAAGAGCGAGACGTTGCACATCATCCACAAGCTGCTCCAGGCCCACGCCCTGTACGAAAAGGACGTGGAGTACGTGGTCCAGGACGGCCAGGTCTTCATCGTGGACGAGTTCACCGGCCGGCTGATGCCGGGGCGGCGCTGGTCGGACGGGTTGCACCAGGCTGTGGAAGCGAAGGAGGGCGTGACGGTGCGCGAGGAGACGCAGACGCTCGCGACCATCACGATTCAGAACTACTTCCGCATGTACGACAAGCTCGCCGGCATGACGGGAACGGCCGAGACCGAGGAGACCGAGTTCTACCAGATCTACAAGCTCGAGGTCGTCGTGATCCCGACCAACCGGCCGGTGCGGCGCGTGGACCAGCACGATCTCATCTACAAGACGCGGCGGGAGAAGTACAACGCGATCATGGACGAGATCGAGCGCCACCACAAGCGGGCCCTGCCGGTGCTCGTCGGGACCGTGAGCGTGGACGTCTCGGAAACGCTCTCCCGGATGCTCAAGCGCCGGGGGCTGCGGCACGAGGTGCTGAACGCGAAGTACCACGAACGCGAGGCGGAAATCGTCGCCCAGGCGGGCCAGCCGGCCGCCATCACGATCGCCACCAACATGGCCGGGCGCGGCACCGACATCAAGCTCGGGCCCGGTGTGAAGAAGTGCGCCGTCTGCGGCATTCGGGCGCGCGGTGAGCCGGCGTTCGGGCAAGTGATCGAGCGGCCGGACCTCCCGGCCGAGGAGATCAAGCGGCTCGGCTGCAACGAGGATCCGCCGTGCGGGCTCGTGATCATCGGCACGGAGCGGCACGAGGCGCGGCGCATCGATCGCCAGCTGCGCGGGCGCTCCGGTCGCCAGGGCGACCCGGGCCAGAGCGTCTTCTTTCTCTCCCTGGAAGACGACCTCATGCGGCTCTTCGGCTCGGACCGCATCGCACGCTGGATGGACCGCACCGGCGCCGAGGAGGGCGAGGTCATCACCCACCCCTGGGTGACGAGCGCCATCGGCCAGGCGCAAAAACGGGTGGAGCTGCAGAACTTCCAGGCGCGCAAGAAGCTGCTCGAGTACGACGACGTGATGAACCAGCAGCGCGAGGTGATCTACTCGCTGCGCCTGTTCGCCCTCGAAGGCGGGGAGGAGCTCAAGGCGGAGACGCAGAGCATGGTCGACGCCGCCATGGAGCGGCTGGTGGACGTGGTCATCGCCGAGCAAGACGACCCGTTCCAGTGGGACTGGGACCTGATCACGAGCGAGTTCCTCCAGAAGTTCCTGCTGTCGCTCCCGGCGGCGGCGGAGCGCGCCAAGCTGCGCAGCCGGGAGGACCTGGTGCGTGCGGTGCAGCAGGCGGGCCGCGACGCGTTCCGGACGAAGCTCGACTACTTCCAGGAGGTCGAGCAGCAGGTCGGAGCGACGAAGCTGGGCGAGCAGGCGCTGTCACACGTCATGCTCTCCGTGATCGACGAGAAGTGGAAGGATCACCTCTACGATCTCGACCAGCTGCGCGCCGCGATCCAGTACCGCGCCTGGGGCCAGAAGGACCCCCTCATCGAGTACAAGCAGGAGGCCTACGAGATGTTCGTGGGCTTGATGCACGACATCCGCGGCACCCTCGCGGAGCGCTGGCTCAAGCTCCGCATCGAGATCGGGCCGCCGCCCGGGGCTCCCGGCGGGCCCGGGCCCGCCCGCACCATGACGGGCCCGCTGGGCGGCGCGCCGCGGCGGCGTGCCACGCCGATGGTCGCGAGCAAGGCCGCGGCGGACGGGCTCGTGAGCGGAACGGCCACGGGGCCGCTGCCGCCCGGCGAGCCTGCCGCGGTCGGCGCCTCGGTCGTCGCCAATCCATACGCGGGCGTGGGCCGTAACGACCCGTGCCCCTGCGGTAGCGGCAAGAAGTTCAAGAAGTGCCACGGGGCGGCGTAATCTCCGGGGAAACGGCCGGGGAAGGGGGAAGGGGGAAGGGGGAGCTGAGAGATCGTGCACCCGGAGCTGGAAGAGTACCTTCGCCAACTCGACGCGATCAGAGCTGACGCGCGCCAGCTCGTCGCGGGACTGTCGGACGCCGAGTTCAACCGGCGCCCCGCGGCCGGGCGCTGGTCCGCCGCGGAATGCCTCGACCACCTGAACACGGTCCGGAAAACCCTGCCCGCGATCGACCGCGCCATCACGAGCGCCGCGGCCCGCGGGCTGCGCAGCGACGGCCCCTTCCGGTACGGTTGGTTCGCCCGCTGGATGATCCGCTCGTTCGAGCCGCCGCCCAGACGGCGCTTCCGGAACCCGAGACTCCTCGAGCCGGCGCACGAGCCCCTGAGCCCGGACGCCGTGCTGCAGGAGTTCCTGTCACTGCGCGACGCGTTGACGAGGCGCGTGCGGCAGGCCGATGGGCTCGACCTGCAGCGCACCATCGTGGTCTCGCCCGTGAGCCGCTTCTTCCGCATGCCCCTGGGTGGCTACTTCGCGTTCTTGCTGGCCCACGACCGCCGGCATCTGTGGCAGGCGCGTCGCGCGCTCGGCGCCGGCTCCGCCCAAGGGTGACCGATGGCGGAGGGTCGGGGGTCGGAGGAAACGGCTGGGGAAGCGGGAAGGGTGGGGGCGCGGCAAGCTGCGCCCCTGCGTCATTTTCGGGTACGTCCATTCCCTGGCCTGCCCCTAGGTTGGCCCCATGGCACTCCGTCTCGCCGAGCACGCCGAACAAGACCGCCCCAGGGAACGTTTGTGGGCGGTGGGCCCCGCCGCGTTGACGGCGCAGGAGCTGTTGGCGATTCTCTTAGGGACGGGATGCGTGGGACGGGACGCGCTCACGGTGGCGGGCGAGCTGCTCGCGCGGGTGGAAGGCTCCCTGCGCCGCCTCGGCGGGCGTCCCTCGGCGGAGTTGGCGCGGATTCCTGGGGTGGGACGCAGCAAGGCCGCGCGCGTGGTGGCGGCGCTGGAGCTGGGACGCCGGGTGGGGGCCGAAACGGAGCCCCCGCCCGAGCGGATCCGCGGGCCCACGGACGTGCAGCGCTTCTACGCTGCCAGGCTGCGCGACCTCGCGGTCGAGGAGTTCCACGTGCTGGCCCTCGGGAGCCAGAGCCAGATCCTGGGCGACCTCCTCATTACGCGGGGGATCCTCAACAGCTCCCTGGTGCATCCGCGCGAGGTGTTCCGCGCGGCGATCGCGGAGGCGGCCGCGGGCATCATCGTCGTGCACAACCATCCGAGCGGCGACCCCACGCCGTCGGCCGACGACCGCGCGGTGACGCGGCAGCTCGTGGAGGCGGGGCGGGTGCTGGATCTCCCGGTGTACGACCACGTGATCGTGGGGGGTGATCGCTACGTGAGCTTGGCCGAGGCAGGGCTGTTGTGACGAGCACCGTGCCGATCCTGGCGCCGGAGCTGGCCCGGGCTGTCGCGGCCCAGCGGGACCGCCTCGACCTCGACCTCCTCGCGCGCGCCTATCGCATGAGCGCTCAGGCGCACCGCGGCCAGAAGCGGCAGTCGGGGGACGACTTCGTCTCGCACAGCGTGGCCGTGGCCACGATTCTCGCCGAGCAGCAGATGGACACCACGACGATCGCGGCGGCGCTGCTGCACGACGTGGTGGAGGACTCGAACGTCTCGGTCGAAGACATCCGTCGCGACTTCGGGCCGGAGGTAGCGGGCCTCGTGGACGGGCTCACGAAGCTCTCGACCCTCACGTTCCGCTCCAGCGCCGAGGAGCAGGCCGAGAACTACCGCAAGCTGCTCGTTTCGGTCGCGAAGGACGCGCGCGTCATCATCATCAAGCTCGCGGACCGGCTCCACAACATGCGGACGCTCGAGCACCTGGACGACGAAAAGCAGCGGCGCATCGCGCTCGAGACACGGGAAATCTACGCCCCGCTGGCGCACCGCTTCGGGATGGCGGGCGTCAAGGCGGAGCTGGAGGACCTGGCGCTGAAGTTCCTGGAGCCGGCGGAATACCGCGGGCTGGCGCGCCAGGTGCGGGCCAAGAAGGCGGAGCGCGAGCGCACGATCGAGCGGTTGCGCGCCCCGTTGGCCGAGGAGCTCGAGCGTGCCGGGCTGCACGACTGCGAGATCACCGGCCGGCCCAAGAACCTGTGGTCCATCTACAAGAAGATGAAGCAGCGCGGCAAGCCGTTCGAGGAGATCTACGACCTCCTCGCCGTCCGCGTGCTCGTGAACACGATTCCCGAGTGCTACCACGTGCTCGGGATCATCCACCACAAGTGGACGCCGCTCCAGGAGCGCATCAAGGACTACATCGCGAGCCCCAAGTCCAACGGGTACCAGTCGCTCCACACGACCGTGTTCGGCCCGGCCGGCCAGCTGTACGAGATCCAGATCCGCACCCGCGAGATGCACCACACGGCCGAGTACGGCATCGCGGCGCACTGGCTCTTCAAGGAGGGCAAGAGCCCCGACGAGCTCGACCGCCATCTCGCCTGGTTCCGCCAACTGCTCGAGCTGCAGCAGGACACCCACACGGCCGAGGAATTCCTCGAGTTCCTGAAGATCGACCTGTACCAGGACGAGATCTTCGTGTTCACGCCGCGGGGCGACGTGAAGCGGCTGCCCAAAGGCGCGACCGCGATCGATTTTGCGTTCGCGGTGCACACCGAGGTGGGGCTGCGCTGTCACGGAGCGCGCCTCAACGGCCGCATCGCCCCGTTGCACCGGCCGCTCAAGAACGGCGACACGGTGGAGATTCTCACGAGCCCGCAGGCGAAGCCCTCGCGCGACTGGCTCGCCCACGTGCACACGGCACGCGCCCGCCACAAGATCCGCCAGTGGGTGAAGCAGGAGGAGCACGAGCGCAGCCTCGAGCTGGGCCGCGAGATCCTGGAGCGCGAGGTGCGGCGGCGGCGACTCGCGCCCCCCGACGACGCGTGCCTCGCCAGCGGAGCCGCGACCTTGTCCGTGGGGACCGGCCAGCAGCTCCTGGCCGCGCTGGGGCGGGGCGACATCCCCGTTGGGCAGATCATGCGGGCGCTGTACCCCGACCTGCCCGCGGAGGACCTGCAGTCTCCCAAGCCCACCGCGTTCGGGCGCGTCATGGAGCGTCTGCGGCTCGGCCGCGGGATCAAGATCCAGGGCGTGGACGGGCTGATGGTCCGCTACGCGCAATGTTGCCAGCCCGTGCCCGGCGACAGCGTCGTGGGCTACGTCACCCAGGGGCGCGGCATCTCGATCCATCGCAACGATTGTCCCAACCTGCTGACGCTCTCGGCCGAGGCGGAACGGCGGGTAGAGATCGATTGGCAGGAGTCTGAGGGAGAGACGTTCGTCGTGCGGCTCGCCGTGAGCGGGGAGGACCGGCGCGGCCTGTACGCGGACATCTGCGAGGCGATCAGCGAGTCGGGGACCAACATCCGGAGTGCCGAGCTGTCGACCAGGGACGGCGCGGTGTTCGGCGGCATCCTCGTCGAGGTCGAGAACCAGAGCCACCTGAACAAGGTCATCCGGGCGATGCGGCGCGTGAAGGGCGTCACCGACGTCTCGCGCCGCGACTCCGGCCCCCAAACGGCCGTCTCCCTCGGTTAAGTTTCCCCCGCATGCCTTTCGAGCTCGTGTCCCCGTTCGCGCCGGCGGGAGACCAGCCGCGCGCCATCCGCGAGCTCACCACGGGCCTGGCCCGCGGTGAGCGCTACCAGACCCTCCTGGGCGTGACAGGCTCGGGGAAGACGATGACGATGGCGCACGTGGTCGCGAGCTTCGGGCGCCCGACCCTCGTGCTGTCGCACAACAAGACGCTCGCGGCCCAGCTGTACGGCGAGCTGAAGGGGTTCTTCCCCAAGAACGCCGTCGAGTTCTTCATCTCCTACTACGACTACTACCAGCCCGAGGCGTACGTCCCGCAGACCGACACCTACATCGCCAAGGACTCCTCCATCAACGACGACATCGACCGGCTGCGCCTGCGGGCCACGTCGAGCCTGATGGAGCGGGACGACGTCGTCATCGTGGCGAGCGTTTCGGCCATCTACGGCCTGGGCGATCCCGAGCTGTACCGCGAGCTGCTCGTGACCGCCGCGGTCGGCGAGCAGCGCGGGCGCGATGCGCTGCTGGAAGAGCTCGTCGCCGTGCAGTACCGGCGCAACGACGTCGCCTTCGAGCGCGGCACCTTCCGCGTGCGTGGCGACACGGTCGAGGTCCATCCGGCCTACGACGAGCAGGCGGTACGCATCGAGTTCTGGGGCGACACCGTGGAGCGGATAGCCAAGATCGAGCCCCTCACCGGGGACACGATCGTGGAGCTCGCGCGCTGCGCCATCTACCCGGCCACGCACTTCGTGACCGAGCGTCCCTCCATCGAGCGGGCCGTGCAGTCGATCCGCGCGGAGCTGAAGCAGCGCCTCGCCGAGCTGCGGGCGCAGAACAAGCTGCTCGAGGCGCAGCGGCTCGAGTCCCGCACCAACTTCGACATCGACATGCTGCTGGAGGTGGGCCGCTGCACCGGAATCGAGAACTACTCGCGACACCTGACGGGGCGGCAGCCGGGCGAGCGGCCCGCCTGCCTGCTCGACTACTTCCCGAAGGACTATCTCTGCCTCATCGACGAGTCGCACCAGACCCTGCCGCAGCTCGCGGGTATGTACGAGGGCGACCGCTCCCGCAAGCAGACGCTCGTCGACTACGGCTTCCGGCTCCCCTCGGCGCTCGACAACCGCCCGCTGCGCATCGACGAGTTCATGGCCCTGGTGCCGCGCATCCTGTACGTGTCCGCCACGCCGGGGGAGGAGGAGCTGCGCCTCTCGGGCGGCGTGGTGGTGGAACAGATCATCCGCCCCACCGGCCTCGTGGACCCGGAGGTGGAGGTGCGGCCGGTGCGGGGCCAGGTGGACGACCTGCTGCACGAGATTCGGCTGCGGGAACAGCGCCACGAGCGCGTCCTGGTCACGACCCTGACCAAGCGCATGGCGGAGGACCTGACCGACTACCTCCAGCAGCACGGCGTGCGGGTGCGCTACCTGCACTCTGAGATCGACGCCATCGAGCGCGTCGAGATCATCCGCGGCCTGCGGCTCGGCGAGTTCGACGTGCTGGTCGGGATCAACCTGCTGCGCGAGGGGCTCGACCTGCCCGAGGTCTCGCTCGTCGCGGTGCTCGACGCGGACCAGGAGGGATTCCTCCGCTCCGACCGCTCCCTGATCCAGACGGTGGGGCGCGCCGCCCGCAACCTCAGCGGCAGGGCCATCCTCTACGCCGACCGGGCCACGGGGTCGATGCAGCGGGCCCTCGAGGAGATGACGCGGCGGCGGAAGCTGCAGCAGGAGCACAACGAGCGGCACGGCATCACGCCGCGCTCGATCGTGAAGTCCGTCGACCAGGTGCGCTTCGCCACCCGAGTGGCCGACGCGAAGACGACGAAGGCGGCAGCCCCCGCGCTGCACCGCCCCGCCGACGCGCAGGAGCGGGAGGCCCTCGTCCGCCTGCTCGAGCAGCAGATGCAGGCGGCGGCGGAGGAACTCGACTTCGAGCTGGCGGCGGTGTTGCGCGATCAGATTCTCGAGCTCAAGGCCCAGGGGGACCCGGTCCGCCATGCGGTGCCGCGAGGACGAGCTCAACCGGTTCGGTGAGGAGTTGGGACGCGCGCTGCGCGCCCCGGCCGTGATCGGGCTGTCGGGGGAGCTCGGCACCGGGAAGACGACGCTCGTCCAAGCCATCTGCCGCGGGCTCGGCGCGCGCGCGCTCGCCACCAGTCCGACCTACGCGCTGGTGCACCATTACGACGCCGCCGACGCGGCGGTATATCACGTGGACTGCTATCGGCTCACGGTCCCCGACCAAGCCCGTGACCTCGGGTTCGACGACATGGTGCGTGAGGGCGCGATCGTCCTCATCGAATGGCCGGAGCGCGCGGGCCTCTGGGCGCCGCCGCTCGATCGGCACTTGCGCTTGAGCTACGGCGAAGAGCCGGACTCCCGGGAGTTGGAGGAGATCCGGTGATACAAGTGCGGAATGCGGAATTCGGAATGCGGAGTGTGCCGACCGCTCGTCGATCTGGGCGACAGGCTTTCGGGATCGAACTCGCCGCCTCCATTCCGCATTCCGCACTCCGCACTCCGCACTGGGTGGGGCGGCGGTGAGCGGCTACTGGCTCGCCATCGACACCGCCACCGACATCGCGAGCGTCGCGGTCGGCCGACGAGCGGGGGCGGGGCCCGTCCAGGCCGAGACCGGCGCCCACGCGCAGGGCGCGCGTCGCCACGCGACCGAGATCCTCCGGCTCGTCGATTTCGCGCTCGCGGGGCTCGGGATTCGGCCCGCCGATCTCTCGGGCATCGTGCTCGGCGACGGACCCGGGAGCTTCACGGGATTGCGCATCGGCTGGGCGGCGGCGAAGGGGCTGGCACAGGAGGCCGGGCTCGACCTCGTGGCCGTCCCCTCGCTCATGGCGGCCGCCGGGGGAGCGGCCATGAAGCTCGGCCCCGTGCCGATTGCAGCGTGTTTCGATGCCCTGCGCGGCCAGGTGTACGGCGCGATCTACGTGGTGCATCCGGACCGCGTCGAAACCCTCGTCCCACCCGCCGTGCTGACCGTGCCGGAGCTCGCGCGCATCGCTCCGGTGCGCCCCCAGCTCGTCGTGGGGGACGGCGCCATGCTCTACGCCGACGTGGTGCGCGCGTGGTCCGGCGCGGATCCGGTCCCGCTCGCGGCGCTGCCGCCGGCCGCGAGCGTGATGCTCTCCCTGTTCACGCGGGAAGGGGCCACGCGCGTCATCGCGGATCCCGTCACCGCCGAGCCCGTCTATGGACGCCCTGCCGAAGCGCAGGTCAAGTGGGAGGCCCGTCACGGGCGCCCGCTACCGGATCCGTCCCGCCCGCGCCGCTGACATCGCCGCCGTCGCGGCGATCGAGCGGGAAGTCTTCGCCGACCCCTGGTCCGCGAACGACTTCCAAGAGTGCGTCGCCGGCGGCGTGCTGTTCTCGGTAGCGACGGCCCGCGCCGCGGTCGCGGGCTACGTCGTGGCGCACCATGCGGCGGACGAAGGAGAGATCCTGAACCTCGCCGTCACGCCGCTGCATCGCCGCCGGGGGCTCGGGCGCGCGCTGGTGCGGCACGTGCTCGGTCGGCTGGAGCGCCGGATGGTGAAGATCGTGTTCCTCGAGGCGCGGCAGTCGAACACCGCGGCGCGCCGGCTGTATGAGAGTCTCGGGTTCGTCGGGGTCGGCCGGCGGCCGGGGTATTATCGCCGACCGGTAGAGGATGCCGTCATCCTACGCGTAACTTTAGCCCAAGTGGCGTATCTTTGATTGACAGAATGACTTGCGCGTCATATACTGTTCCTCGCCCTTGGTGCCCCACCCGCCATTCGTTCGGGAGGTCGTCGTGAGCCGGAGCCTCAATAAAGTCATGCTAATCGGGAACTTGGGCGCCGATCCCGAGGTGCGGAGCACTAACAATGGCGGCCGGGTGGCCAACCTGTCCCTTGCGACCAGCCGGCAGTGGACCGGAGCGGGGGGGGAGCGCCAGGAGAAGACCGAGTGGCACCGGGTCATCTGCTGGAACAACAAAGGCGCCCAGCTGGCCGATCTGGCCGAGAAATACATGAAGAAGGGCGACAAGCTCTACGTCGAAGGCCGGGTCGAGTACCGCACCTGGGAAGACCGTGAGAAGCAGACGCGCTACGTCACCGAGATCATCGCACGGGAAGTGATCCTGCTGTCGCCTCGTGGCAGCGGCGAAGGTGGAGCCGAGCTTGCGCGCCCGCGGGCGACGGCCAAGGTCGCTCCCGAAGGCAAACCGGAATCGCTTGACGCGTTCCCGGAGGCGCTTGATGCGGAGGACGACGATCTGCCGTTCTAGCCGGGCAGTCCTGCTCGCCCTTGTTGCAGGGCTGCTCGGGGTGCCGGGGCTTGGGGCGCAGGACACGACCAGAGCCGCCGCCGACACTTCCCAGGCCCCGGCGGCCCCCGCGGGGCAGTTGCCCGAGAGCCACGTCGTGACGCAGGGTGAGACCCTCTGGTCGATCTCGCAGCTGTACTTCAGCGACCCGCTCCTCTGGCCCGAGATCTACCGCCTGAATACCGCGGTCGTGGAAGACCCCCACTGGATCTATCCAGGCGAAGTGCTGCACCTCGCGGCGCCGACGAGCGTCGCGCGAGTGTCGGCCGAAACGACGGCGGTGGCCGTCGGGCAGCCGTCCGCGGCCGACACGGTGCGGGCGCAGGGGGCGGACACGGCGATGCGGGTCGATACAACCGGTGTGGATACGGCGCAGCTCGTAGAGGCGCCGCCGCTCCCGCCGGGCCCCACCGAGACGTACGAGACGATCTTCGACCGCGGGCGCTCCCGCACGGCGGAGGTGCAGGACATCCTCCGGGCCTATGCCAACCAGCCCTACCGGCCCTTGCGCCGCGGGGAGTTCTACGCGGCGGGGTTCCTCAGCGAGCGGGAACGGCTGCCCTGGGGCCTGGTGCTGGGCGCGACAGCGGTGCCGGCCATCCCCCGCCTCACGCAGCATACGACCGCCACGGTGTTCGGGCAGATTGCCATCCAACCGCCGCAGGGCGCGTCGTATCACGTGGGCGACTCGCTGCTCATCGCCCGCATCGACAGGGACCTCCCATCCTGGGGCGACGTGGTGGTCCCCGTCGGCGTGGCCCGCGTGACGGACGTGCAGAAGAGTCAGCTGCTCGGTGATGTGATCATGCAGTTCGGCCGGATCCATGACGGCAACCTGGCGATGCCGATCGAGCCGTTCAAAGACGCGGGGGAGGTGCGGCCGGTGCCGGTGCGGAGAGGGCTCGAGGCCAGCGTGATCTCGCAGCGGGATCTGCACGTGCTCACGAACGCTCAGCAGATTCTGTTCCTCGACAAGGGTCGCGCCGAGGGGGTGGTGCCGGGCGATCTGTTCGAGATCTATCGCCCCGCCTCGCACGAGCTCGGGGGTGCCTCCGAGCAGCCGCTCATCGTGGTCGAGATCGTGCATACGCGGGAGCATTCCTGCTCCGGCCTCATCCTCGGCATCACGCACCCCGGGGTGTTTCCGGGATCGCCCGCGCGCCTGATCCGGAAGATGCCCTCCTGAGCGCCCGCCGGACCCGCCGCGGCGGGTCCGGCGTCTCCTGCGGACAATGATGCCGACCCTGCATCTCGTGGCGCTGGGGCTGTACGGTCTTGCGGCGGCGCTGGCGCTCGCGCCGTTTGCCGGCCTGCCCTCGCTGTCGCGGCGCTGGAGCGTGGCGCTTCCCGGAGCGGGCGCACTCGCCCACGGCGTCGCCCTGGCCCAGCTCAACCCCGCCGGGCTCGCACCCATCCTCTCCTTGCTGGCCCTGTTCCTCATCGTGCTGCAGCTGTGCTGCGAGCTGCTGCTGCGGGCGACGGCGGTGGCGCTGTTTACTGCCCCCTTGG
>Ga0209761_1002026_pt1 | contig 13237 bp, 11 predicted proteins | sample GraSoi013_1_40cm_4_FD_185818 | JGI IMG/M metagenome (GOLD analysis project Ga0209761, IMG submission 185818) | Grasslands soil microbial communities from the Angelo Coastal Reserve, California, USA - Sample 09_25_2013_1_40cm (SPAdes) (version 2) | ecosystem: Environmental > Terrestrial > Soil >... | reverse complement strand
CAGAGCCCGAAGTACTACACACTCTCTTCCCTGCGAAAGGCGAAGACCACCGATGACTTGGAAAAACCCTAAACCATCTGAATCCCTGGGACAAGCTGGAGAATACACTAAGTCTTGGTCTTCGCTAAGATCTCCCAGTCGCGATCCCATCCGTGATTGGTCCTCCTCAGAGCGAACCCCTGCTAGTCATAGTGTTGGGCGCGCTGATAGGTCTGTCCAGAGTGGCTCGTGAACAGAGACCATCGCGACCTTGCGCGGCGAAACAATATCTCGCGGGGAACCTCGAGCGAGAGGGGTTTTGCATGCGATGGAGCTAAGAACCGTAGCAGAGATACTGGCGGCAACGTCGATAGGAATCCGACAGGGAGCTAGTTGTAGCCGTTCGGCTGCGCCAGGGTGAACGGGTGACCGAGGTTAGTTTCCGGCCGCGAGCTCGCCTGCTTTCTGTTCTGGGAGACCAGCTCATAAGAGACGAGGTGGTCGCCGTTACGGAACTTGTCAAGAATGCATATGATGCGGACGCGAAGCTCGCGACCGTTGAACTTCGCAACGTGACGGCAGGTACTGGCAGCGGGGTAATCACGATCCGCGATGACGGCATCGGCATGGCTCCGGAGGTGGTCTCTGAGAAATGGTTGGAGCTCGCCACATCATCGAAGACTCCAGCCGAGACTCGGGATGAAGCGACCGGGCGCGTCACCGTTGTTCCTCGGAATTCACCGAGTGGACGAATCCAGTTGGGGGAAAAGGGAATTGGGCGGCTTGCGGCCCTGAAGCTCGGCGAACTCATGATCCTGATTACACGCGCAGAGGAGGTGGACAGCGAGACGGAGGTAATTTGTGACGTTAGTAAATTGGGGTCCATCTCCTACTTGGACGAATTCAAGGTTGAGGTGAACGTTCGCGAACCCGTCGTCTTCGAAGGAAAAACGCACGGCACGCTCCTCAAAATGGAGAAGCTCCGCAGACCTTGGACCGAGGCGACTATCCGCAAGCTCGAAGTCGCACTAAGGCGAATGGCAACCGTGGAGCTCGAAACGTTCAGGATTCGTTTCGTGTGCACGGACCTCGGAATAGACACACAGCTGGAACCGTTTGCGATCAGCAAAGCGCCTTACGAAATTGAGGGGAACGTGGACGGTGGCGGGTTGTTTAGTGGTTCGTTGAGGGTTACAAACTTCGTAGGAGCGCGACCCATCGAAACAACTCGGGACCTGCACGTCGACTTGGTGGATCGTCTTGGCGAGACACGACCCAAGCGGCGGGAACGAAAGGTGGAAATTACTCATCCAACTCGCGTCGGCCCGTTTCGCATAAGGGTCCAAGCATTCGATTTAGATCCAGCTGGATTGAGGCTGGCGGGCCTCACCGTCGCCGACCGCGACCTTCTCAGGGAACTAGGTGGCATCTCGGTAATAAGGGATCGGTTCCGTGTGTTCCCATACGGTGAGAAGGGGGACGACTGGCTGGAACTCAATCAACGCCGCGTCAACAATCCCACCCTTCGGTTCAGTAATAACCAAGTGGTCAGTTCCGTCCACATAACAAGGGCTGGAAATCCGGAGCTCCGCGACAAGACGAACCGGGAGGGCCTAATCGAGAACGTAGCCTACGACGAGCTGAGGCATCTAGTGCTTGCAGTCCTTTCCATACTCGAAGAGGCTAGATTCAAGGTCCGACCTCGACGAAAAGGAGCGATTCGGGAGGACAAGGTCATCGCCGCCATCGAAAAGGCAAAAGGCGTGGTAGCCGAAAACGCCAAAGCTGTAACTGCCATCGAGGAGATCCTTGGGCAGTACTCCACGTGGAGCCAAGCACTAGAGGACCGAAACACGATTCTACTACAAGTCGCCGGCATCGGCATGGCGGCAGAAACGGTGACGCACGAGATCGATCGGGACATCAGGCTTATTGACAGTAACGTCAAGGGACTCCTTGCACAATTTCAAGTCGGGGCACGCCCAGAGCTCATCGTGCAAACCCTCGACGTGCTGTCCAAACATATCGCCGATTTGAGAGAGGTAGTCACGATCCTACAGCCCTTCCAAGTCGCAAAGAAGCCTCGCGACCAAGAACAAAGCACGGAAGCGATAGTTCGCGGTGTGGTGAGACTCTTTCACGTCGACCTAAGCAATTCGAACGTGAAGGCCTCTGTTGAGGTTGAAGACGACCTGCGCCTTGAGGTTTCGAGATCTGACCTACTTCAAGTGTTCATGAACCTGATCGACAACGCAATCTACTGGTTAGGAAATGTGGAAGACAGGCGACTCGAGATTCGCATTCGCGGGAAGGACAAAGAAGTCCTTGTGCTCGACAGTGGTCCTGGGATCAGGGCTGACATTGCCGATCTCATTTTCGAACCCTTCTTTACAAGGAAAGACCAAGGAAGAGGTCTCGGCCTATACATTGTCCGAGACATCATGACGCGGCATGGTTGGTCGATCGACCTTGTGCCTTCTGACGAGAAGTTTCCGGGCGCAAATTTCTTGCTAAGTTTCGAGAGGAAAGAAGAGCGGGAGAAGGATGGCAACAACTAAAGTGGCCATCGTCGTGGAAGATACCCCTGAGGATCAAGACAGAATAGGTGCTACCCTCAGGTCCGCCGGTTTCGAAGTTCTCGCGGCATCAGACTCAAGTGAGGCACTAGCGTGGCTTGCTGCAAGCCCGCATCCGGATCTGATCGTCTTAGATTGGTATTGTGAAGGTCCGGCAGCAGGGGACGGGCCTGCCCAAGCGATCATCAAGGACGTTCTGAATTCCTGTTTCGCACCTGTCGCAGTGATCACCCTTGACGCTGTTAGAGCGGAACAGAACATTCCCCCGGAAATGCCACCGGCATTCTACGCCGTGTTCAGTAAGTTCGAACTTGATGATGTCCTCTCGAAACTTGGCGTATGGGCTTCGAAGAAAGAATTCCTCATCGCTCGCCGGATTCTCAGCTCGGGTACGAGTTCCTTGGTCAAAGTAGCGTGGGAGCTCGCGCGCTACCAAGAAGCGGGCATTAACAGTTGGCTGGCGTGTGTAGACGATGCCTACGACTTCTTGGAGATGCTCCTTAGGTTCTCGAGGAGGGAAATCGAGAGAGATCCAACCCTGTTCGAAGAACTTGATAATGAAATCGGGAAGATGAAGGCGGGAGCCCCCGATGTCACGCCACTCTTGCTCCGCGTACTCTCGGCGGACCGATACTTCATGCCACACCAAAAGGCTCTGCCGATGTCGGGCGATATCCACCACACACCGGATGGCTCCTTCGCCATTCTGGTCAATCCTGCCTGCGACCTCCTTGAAGGACCCAAACGCCAGCGGAAGGCAGCCAGGGCAGGCCTTCTGTCATCGCCAAGTGTTTCCACATTCGAGCCGGCCGTTCACAAATCGGGTCAATCTCTCAAGAACCGCATCTTGAGCAGATTGCGAAATCAGGACCCCTCCGGCGCCGGGCAGGTGCGAACTTATGGCCTTCCCTTGGTTCCTATCGGACGGCCTAATCCGTATTCCGAATTCGTGGACTTGGTTGTCGATTTTGACAAGCCCATCGTCCTCGACTGGGATGAGTTCCAAGCACAGCTTCCACCAACTTCACGGGTGGCGAGGCTTGACGTTCCCTATATTGACGCGCTTATGCGCCAGTACTCTCATTTCACGAACCGAATGGGGCTAAGAGAAATCTCCGACAAGGTTCTGGAAGATCGCGCGAGAACAGATGCTGGTTAGGAACGCGTCCAGCGCCCCAAACCGTTAACGCATCGCTCTTGTTCGTATGAATACCAAGCCTTCGGCTTGAGACAGTCCTCCGCCGCGAATCAGTTGCACTTGCGGAGGCGACCGCACTCACACCATTCGCCTACGACCAATGGAGGCGCGTGTAACAGCGCAGGCAGATGAGGTCCTTGAGTCCGACCTCTTCAAGCTTCTGCTTCCATACATGCGGCCGGACCCATTCGAACTGTGTTTCCGCTCCGCACTCAGCGCATATGCCCATGGCTCACCCGTCACCGGATAATTCAACGGGGCTTGTCGAGGAGGAGCTGGACGGATTTGGTCGCTTTCGTTTCGTGGCTTCCATCAGTCGCTCGCAAGGCATCGCCCGCCCCCGAGAGTCGCAGATGGTCATAAAGAGAAAGGTGCCCGCCCCCACGCGAAGGCGGGCATTGTGGAGAACGCGGGCGATCTGCCGCGATATCACACGATGTATGCCGCAGCAAAACGACAGATGTCGAAGAGAAGGAGGCATACGGCGCTCGTGGACTAATTCTACCGCCCGCGCGCTTGTCGCGAGGATGTTCCCATGGGTCAACCTTGCGGGGAATTCAACTCTTTTCGACAAGCCCCTTGGTCGCTTTGCAAAAGAAGTTCAAACCCTCTCCCGTTCGCTCGCATTCTAGCGGAAGTCGAGGAAAGGTAATCGGAGAAGGACCGCTTGGTCCTGCTCATGCTGGACGGGACGACCTTCTGCTCTTGGCGTACCTCAATTTCGTCGGCCGCTCCTGCCGGACATTGACAAGTCCATATGGAGAAACCGCGCATCCCTCCGGGTCCGGCCCCTCTCATTAGAATCGACCCCTAGTCAAGCGTTTAGCCCCCGAGGGAGCCTCTCGATCGAGTCTCCTTCGCGACGTTGTCCCTGCATGCTCGCCCGATCGCTCGGGCGGGCACTTTTCCCATCAGCTGAGGCTACCTACGCGTTCGGCCACCTCACCGGAAGTCTTTATGGAACCGGTACCCGTTACGTTGACCACATCAACGGTGACACGAGATGGCAGCATCACCAACGACCAAGCTGAAGGTTAGAATTGGGGAAAAAGAGGTCGAACTTGAAGGCGAGCCTGAGCATGTCGCCAGAGTTCTTGCGCATCTTCTTGCCGTTGGAAGCACCGGACCAGTGATTACTCTTTCCGGCAGCGATGTGAGTCCATCGCCGCCCGGCGTGACAGCACCTGCTTTAGTTGACATCCGCAGCTTCTTCAAAGAGCACCAGCCGACCTCCGACAACGAGGCAGCGGCGGCCGTGGCTTACTATTACAAGTTCGTGGCTCCCCAGGAAGAACGAAAGGAGGTCATCGACAAGGGTGCGTTGGAGGAAGGGTTCCGATTCGCGAATTACCCGCTGCCGAAGCGGCCAGACATGGCCCTGGTTCATGCGAAGGATGCCGGCTACTTGAGCCAAGCGGAGAAAGGGAGTTACAGACTCACCACGGTTGGCCACAATCTCGTGGCACACTCCCTCGGACCGGCAGGACGGGCGAAAGCAGGACCTGCTCGAAAGGTTTACAAATCGAAGCAAAAGGGTGGACACAAGAGGTAGCCGGTCCAGCTTCCATGCTTCCCGATGAATACGTGCAGGAACTGCAGCGACTAAAGTCGATCCTCGGAAAACATCGAGGAAGGCAAATCTTCTCGCAAGAACTACATCATCAGATCCGGGCCGTCGCCGAAACCTGGCCAAATGACGTTCGCCCACAAGTCACAGGGGGTACGGGGAGCAAGGACCAGATCCAAGCTGCTGACGAACTGGCTCGCAAGATTATTGGCGCCACGTATCACAACACTACCGCTAACAAGTACCTCGAGCTGATGGATTCGCTTCGCGAGGCGGTCATCAGTCTGCGGGTCGAATCAACCGTAACTATGCCGAGCACTGTGCGAAAGGCATCCGAGGTAACTCTCGATGTGGAACAAGCTCTCGAGGCACTCAACCCTGCTATCGCGGACAGCTACAGACAGGTCTTATCGGACTTGGAAGACGACGATCGTATCTCGCTCCGCGGCACAGCAAACGAGCTTCGCGAAGTCTTACGCGAGGTGCTTGAGGTTCTCGCCCCAGACGAGATGGTCAGGAAGGAGCCTTGGTACCAGTCGAGAAACGAGCAAAGTCGAGAAAAGCCCCGCCCCACATATTCGGACCGAGCGAAGTATGCCGTTCGGACGAAAGGGAAGGGCAAGAACATACAGAAGCAAACACCAGCCAGTGTCGAAAGGGCGGACGAACTCCTTGGAAGTATTGTCCGCTCAACCTACGATCGCGGGAGCGGTGCGTCGCACGCTGATTCCGAGCGAGGCGAGATCATCCGGCAACTCCGTTACGTCAATGCTGTCCTGCTCGAGCTACTGACTGACTAGGAATTGTTTTCATCTTATCGGGCATCTTCCACATGTGAGAGGGGCTCGGGTTCGTGAGGCGATTCAGCCGATTCTCGTCGTGGATCACACGCCGCCAACGTGGAATCACCTACCTCCCAACCGTACATGCCCGGCGGAGGCGACGGCGGCTTGAGTCCGACGCCTTCCTCTCCCTATTCCCCTGCCTCGACATGGGCCTCTTTCTTCGTGGCCATCGCGAGCTTCTTCTTCATCCGTTGGACCATCTCCCCGAATTCATTTTGATCCGACCGCCCACTCATCAGCTGATGAACTCCATTCGAACATCCGAAAGCCATGGACCACCAGCACAACCGGCATCCCGGTCCCTTCGGAACCTGCTCACGATGCCCCCGCTCCCCAAAGAATTGGTGCAAATCAAGCCTACTTTGACACTCGCGACTTCACCGGCGAAGCCTTTTCAGGGCTCCTCGCCATTTGTTTGCCCATCGCCCGCCTTACTCGGGAGTCGAGTCGTTCCTCACAGGAGGGCACATCCCTGGACGAGAGGGGGCGTGACCGGTCGCGCAACCCGTCGCCTGCTGCCGGTGGCGGGACGTTCGCTTAGTGCACCTTGGAGGATAGGTGAGACATCGGGCAACATCGTCTGCGGACTTCTCGGTGGGACGGGGGCTAGCTGTATCTTGTCAAGTGTGTGAATCGGTACCGCTTCCCGGAGGCAATCCGAACACGAGGTGCGCGTAACCAAGGAGCGAGAAGAACAGTTCGAACGGCACTATCACGTGACGGCGATCTAGTGCTTCCCACCTCGACCGGAGGCGATCGTCTGGCAAAGCCTTCAGGAGGTTACGACGATGTTTCGTGACCAGAGATCGAAAGGTCCGAGAAACCATCGTCAGGCGCGCGTATTCGGACATGATTTGAACCCACTCATCTACGTCAATGAAACCTGAGTCAACGAGCGGACGAATCTGCTCCATGAACATCGAATGGGCGCGACACTTGAGCACCATCGTCGCCAAGTCTGCGCCTCGCACCGATTCGTCGCGCCCATAAATCATTAAGAGAAGCCGGCCCAAGTAGTAGAATGCTGCTGATCCTGGAATCGGGAAAAGCGTTCCGAGAGCTGCCAAGGATCCCGCACGCAAGCAGTGAGACGCAAAGTTCCCCGTAAGAGCTTGGCACGAGGCCGTCTCACACCCCATGAGGATGACCAATGGGGGCGGGATGAATTGGCCGCCAACCTCGTTGGTCGAAATGGTCGAGTCATCCGGAAAGTGAAGAATGCCATCACCATGAAGAATCCCCGCGTGGCCAACGAATGCGAGCAGACTCGGCTTGGCGTCTTCCAATAGACGGAGGAATTCATTCCTTCCACTTACGAAATGAACGCGATTGCGGAACGGTTCAGAGTCAGGATTTTGGACGAACCATTGGGCCCAGCCGAACAGGGGCTCTTCCGGGCCCAAGGCGACTAGGATCAGGGGAGGTCGCGCAGGATCGATGAAACCTTTGCTAAAGCTCCGTGTATTTTCGAGGTAGGCGCTGAGGGCCGTTGCCGGCGTGGTAGGTATTCGCGAGGAAGGGAACTGCGACGATATCGGATGGCCTCCTATGTCGCCCAATTCCAACGGCACGTCGGAGATTATTGTGACCTTACGATGAATCGAGTGAACAGGGTCCTGACGTAGTAGGTCTCGAGGCATCCTGCTGCCGACGTCGATGGAGAACTTCCTGAGAGATCGAGCGATGATCGCTCTGCTTCGGTCTGCACTCACTGGCGAGGAGTCGCCTTCCTGAAAGGCAACAGCCGCCAAGGCATCGAATTGTTTCCGAACTCTTAGCAACGGCGCGAGAGTCTCTTGCGGGTTGCACTCAACGTTCGTCACTGGCATGATCCACCGACGGAGCCGCTCTGCCAAGAGCCCAGTGTCTCGTGCGCTCAGGCCCTGCATTTCCAACTTTGTGACGAACACCACTTCGAAGTCGAATGGGATTCTGGCCACTTCCCGAGTTGTAAGTTCTTGGATGCGCTGAAGGTCGGAAGTTGCCGTTTTCCTCCAAGATTCGTCCGCGAAATCTCCAGCCGAATGACGTTCGTTGAACTGCTTGATCGCTTGCTTCAGATTGCGCGAAGCGAATCGCAAATAGAGGTCGGAGAACCCCCCGAGGCTCTCCTCGAGGAGCAAGCCCATCAGAAATTCAGCCTCGATTTGGCTCGGCAGATTCTGGCTTTCTCCCCCCGATTGGGAAGGTCTGTTTTCTGGCGATGGCGGAGGTGGGATTTTCCCCCTTAGGAAGGACAACGTGATTGCATTGAACAACGAGCTCTCGTCATCGTAACGCCAGTTTGGTGCCCGTCGAAGCGCACCACCTTGGGCCCAGTTGAGTCCCTCCAAGGCCTGAAGCCATGGTTCCTCGATCCCTTGTGCGCGATACTGGCCCGCAATCGACTGGTGGATGAGAACGGCCAGAATCATTCCCCTAATCACGGGGGGGACCGCTTCAAGATCGTCCAACAAAGGGCGAAGGTCATTGACCTTGTATCCTCCCTGTTTGACCAAACTTTGGAATTCCGAGTCTGTCGTGAACACGGTCGGCTTTCGTCGCTGTGCAATGCTGTCGATGACTTCGATTCTGGTCTTCGTCGCGAAAATGAACTGAAACTGCGGAAATGGGGTCTCCTTCGAATCAGGAGGTAAATCCAGATCGCCTCGTCGTTCCGAAACAAAGACAATCGAAGGCGAAGGGTAGGCTTCAGATTCAATCCTGGCTTCGGTCGCAAGTGACAACTTCACACCCTGGTATCGAGGCGGGACCCAGATGAACCGGAAGGGTAGCCACCTTGCTGGGTCCACGGAAGTATACCGAGCCGGCAAACATGCAGGAACTATGTACGCAAAGGCCTGAACAGGGTCTTCAGCCTCCTCGATTACGTAGCGAATGACGCCGAGTCCCTCCGCGCCGTACGGAGGCCCAGAGAGTTCGCCGACCCTGTCGGCGGCTTCGGTGTTCAATCTCACAAGGTCAGCCGCAGCTTCTGAATCTCCTTCGCGGAGCCGACGAACCAGATCCCTCCATTCAATCGGCATGCGCTTCTTCCTCGATACTGATGGAGAGCAGTTCTCAAGAATTCATCGGTCGTGTTATAATTCGTTTGACCGCCGGTGGACCAGCTACTCCCGTTCGGACGTACGGCATCCAGCCTTGTCAAACTTCGAGCTCGGACTGCGCGTTAACGCAGGCAAATTCGCGCTCACACCAAACGCACACTCCTCCCAGAGTTCGACTTCCCACTAGGCAGCACACCTTACCCACACAGCTGGAACTCCCTTGAGTGGGCTTGGTCGAATTCTAACCGATCCTACCTTCTTGTCGGTACGAACCTGCGAGGTCGAGACTTACGTTCTCAACGAACCGTAAGAACTTTTTCTGGGTCTTTAGAAGCGGACTTGAGATCGGCTGAAAATCGGAGGAAAGTGAGGGCCGGTTTCCCAGCCTTTTGATGGCACTCTCCGGACCCGGCGCCGAGGCGCTATGGCGTCGCGACGACCGTCCCTCACGAAGTCTTCCGCGCGACCGCCTCGTCGTGGAGGACGCCCCGACGCTCGGCCTCGATCCGGTAGCCGTGGGAGATGAGCCAATCGCGGATTTCCGCCTTATGGGCGAACTCTTGGTACACAAACTTGCCTCCGGGCCGAAGGACGCGGTCGAACTGTCCGAGCGCGCGGGCGATGGGCTCGAAATCCCGTCGGCTTGCGCCGACGTGATGGAGCATCGCGAAGGCGAAGACCGCGTCGAAGGTCCCATCGGGGAAATCGAGTCGCAAGGCGTCCGCGGCCTGCAGCTCCAGAGCCGGCGACAACCTGTCCGGATGAGCCGCGGCGAGGAACCGCCGGGCGGCCTTCACCTGCTCCGGGTCGTAGTCCGTGGCAACGTACCGCGCCGGGCGGTAGGCTTCGTCCGTCCGCAGGGCCATGTCGCCTTTCCCCGCGCCGAGCTCGAGGCACCCGCTCCCCTCACGCAAGACGAGGTTCTGACGGATCCAGCAGAAAAGCCGTTCGTTCGCGCGGCCCTTGAAGCGGTTCACGAAGAACCTTCCGAGGCGACCCATTTCCGCCATGCGCTCCCTCGAAGGAATCGCGCGACCGCGCATCATCCCTTCGATGACGGCGACAGGGGACGCACCTGCTAACCTCGTTCGACAAATACCTTGCAAAGGATCATGCGCGACCGAAGAATTGGATCGAGCACAAGCATCCCTCCACAACGGCCGCCCGGCTTGTCGGCGTCGATCGTCGCGGCGGCCTCGAGTCTTTTTCGGATCGCACGTCAGTAGACGTAATGTAGTCATCGCATTCTCCCACCCTCGGCGAAGGTTCTTCCGAGCACGCCTCCCATCTGTGTTCCCAGGCGACCTTCTCGATGGATGACGACGCGATTCTCCGCAGCTATATCCCCGCGAAGTGGTGGGACGAGCAACGGGCCAGACGTCCGCTGAAGAGACAAACGCTGTACTGGATGCTGACGGAACCGCGGTACGAAGACAGGAAGAAACTCATTATCCGCGCTTTGGAAATCCTCGAGACTGTACTTGCCGCGGACGATCGAGGGACGGCCAAGAGGGCGGAGTTCGTCGGGAAATTTGTCGACGATGATCATCAAGAGGACATGGGCGCGGAACTCACTGAGCTCGTCTTCCTGTCACCGCGCTCGAGCGCCATCGTGTACGCTCCCCAATTCCCGGATAAAAAGGGACCAGACTTCCAATGCGACTTGATCTCGCGACAGATCGAGGTCGAGGTGACCAAACTCTCAGGGACGGAAAGCGAGCTGAGGGCCGAGGGCCTTCGAGATCAGTTAGACGATCAGTTGTCGGACGTGCCTTCCGGACGACTCATTTCGTTCGGTGTCCTTTCGATTCGAACCACGGAGGACCTGGCAGCCGTCTACAGGTCGATGAAGAAATGGCTCGCAACGCAGCCTGAGGAGGGGGAGCACGATCTGGCGAATGGGCTCAGGGTGAAGGTGTGGCGAACGAATCTCGATTCGCAGCAAACGGTCGTGCTAGGACACAGCTGGAAGAACTCGGGATTCGATCCGTACGAGAAGCAGATCCTGCGGAAGGTCCGGAAAAAGGCCGGTCAACTTACCGGACTGCGTCCGGGAGTCGTGGTCCTGAATGCCGACTTGGAGTACAGCATTATGTTCTCCGAGACGATGAATAGCAAAGGACAGACCGTCTTCCGAATGCATCCCCAAATCTCTGCCATCGTCCGAGTGAGCCGTGTCAGAGGAGAAGCTCCTCGGACTCTCTTCCAGAACCCGTGGGCGTCCCACCCTTTGAATGAGGAAGAGGTCGAACTGTTGACATCAACTCGGGACTGACTTGTCTCCTTTCACGATTGAAGCGTGGTCCGAGGCAAACCCTATACCGCCGCTACTGGTAATAGATTCGAACCCATCGAAGGAGTTGCAGAACAAGACGAGCCTCGCCTTCGACGATCGCACGACGAAGACGTTCCGGAAGCACGCCGATCGACTCAACCTCTCCTGTCGGCCTTGCTCCGCCTGATCGCGGCGAAGCTCGAGACCGGCGAGATCAAGATTTAGGCGGTGGAGGCACTTTGTACAAGTCCAAGGATGGGCGCTATCACGATGGCTGAGCCCGGGACTCAGAAGGCCATGTGCGGCGTCTGCGGGGAGTGGATGTCGCGCGAGGAACTTTCGCGTCACAGCGGGACGGCCCATCCTGAAATCCAGAAGCTCGTGACGAGGACTACGCGGAGGGTCGCGGTGGTAGCCGTGGTCGCGGGACTTGGGCTGATTCTCCGGATGGATACTCTCAGTCTGGGTATTCGGCTCAAAGCTTTCTTACCTCTTCGGATAAGTTCGTGCCACTATGGCGAACCGTTTCTTTCCCAAACCGAAGCAGGGACCCCGAACTTACTGGTGCCCGCATTGTCACATTCGGCATTATCGAAACTCGCGGATTGGACACCTCCACAAGGTGTACATTGAGGTCGAGAGGGAGAAGCGAAAAGGAAAAGCGGGAATCCGGCAACCCGAGGGATCTTAGGGGGGACTAGTCTCGTCGAGCGCCGTTTGTTGGCTTGGGCTGCTGTGCTTGGTGCGAGCCCGTTCACGGGGCCCTCTTCTAGGACGCTGGCGTGGGACTCGCCTTCGGACTCAGAACGATGTTTGGCGCGGTGGAGCGCCCGGTCCCGACGGCAGAACGAACAGCGGGTATGAAGGACCAAACTGCTACCGGAATTACGACCTAACGTTAGGTTGCTCCCGCAGACAACTAGGACCTGCTACCGGAAAATCGACCTAATGTTAGGATGCTCCCGGCGGATTGCCAGCTAGTAGTAGGTTGTGCTCCTACGTCTCAGCCATAGGCTGACGGCACAGAAGAGTGAGCGCTCCAAGAATCCTAGTGATTGCGATTCAAAGGAGTGTTACCAACAGGGTCGCTCTTTGGTCGGATCCCGGTCGGAAACAACCTCCGTCGGCAAGGCGATTGAGGTCGCGGATTCTTGAATCGGGTCTCGCGACTAGCACATCGATGCTCGGAGTATGACCAGGAGTTCATGACGGTGGGGGACGCGCGGCGACCTACGACGTACATCACTCTTGGACATTGTACCCGAGAAGATCGACCGATACATAGGCGGCACCGAGGGCGCGAAGACGCTTAGCCACCACCGCGGCTATGTCGGCTTCGATGAGTTGCGAGATGTTGGATTGGGGCACTTCAATTCGCGCCACGTTTCCATGGCGGCGGACTCGTGCTTTGTCGAAACCTAACTCAAAGAGAACCTCGTCGGCCGCGAGCCAATGATCAACAGCGACTCGGCCAACAGGCCGTCCTGGATGGTCCTTTGGAGGCCCAGGTCTCACATCCGGAATGTCCACGACTGGTCTACTGCCCGGATTATCCACGACCGGTCCCTCAGCCAAATCGGGGCTTCGAGTGGAGACAGGCTTGGTTTTTTTGGCGACCATCAGCCCCGACGCTCCCATGGCAGTTTTTCGTACTTATATTTGCTTACTTTCTTCAGCAACGTATACTCAGCCGAAATAGGGAACCAAACCTCGAAGAGTCGACTAGGAAAGGCTTCCTGCTTCCTGAGCA
>Ga0209761_1002023_pt1 | contig 13239 bp, 14 predicted proteins | sample GraSoi013_1_40cm_4_FD_185818 | JGI IMG/M metagenome (GOLD analysis project Ga0209761, IMG submission 185818) | Grasslands soil microbial communities from the Angelo Coastal Reserve, California, USA - Sample 09_25_2013_1_40cm (SPAdes) (version 2) | ecosystem: Environmental > Terrestrial > Soil >... | reverse complement strand
CCCCTTAAGCGAACCAGCCCGCGACGGAGTAGCTGAGAGTGAGTCGCTCAAGGGGGAAGCCATCGCAATTGGCAACCGCTAGCGCGCCGAGTGCGTCTCCGCAAGAGCCTTTCGCAGTTCTTCCCAGGAAAAAATCCGTCCGCCTCACGCTCTGGCCGCTCGTCGCCGCCACTTTTTTCATGGTGTCCGGCGGGACCTATGGCACGGAAGACATTGTGCACGGCGCTGGCTACGGGCGGGCGATCCTGATCCTGCTGCTGACCCCGATCCTCTGGAGCCTGCCCACTGCCTTCATGATCGGCGAACTTTCCAGCGCCCTGCCCTTCGAGGGCGGGTACTACGCCTGGGTGCGCCGCGCCATGGGCAATTTCTGGGGATTCCAGGAAGCCTGGCTCTCGCTGGTAGCCTCGATTTTCGACATGGCCATCTACCCCACTCTGTTCGTGGCTTATCTCACCCGCCTGTTCCCGTGGTTTTCCCAGGGACATCGTGGCGTGATGGTGGGGCTGGCCGTGGTGATCGTCTGCGCGCTGCTCAACATTGCTGGTGTGCGCGTGGTCTCGACGACCTCGCTGTGGCTTTTCTTCGCCCTTTCCGCGCCGTTCGCGCTGATTGCCGTGCTGGCGCCGTTCAAGTACGGCACGCTGTTCCACGCAGTCACCACTCCGACCACTTCCACGGTGGATATGATCGGCGGGCTGCTCATTGCCATGTGGAACTACATGGGCTGGGACAACGCCTCGACCATCGCCACCGAAGTGGAGCGCCCGCAGCGGACTTATCCCCGTGCCATGCTGGCAGCGGTGGTCATTGTGGCCCTGAGTTACATCGTTCCGGTGGCCGCGGTATGGATGACCGGACTTGCGCCCACCACCTGGGAGACGGGTTCCTGGGCCGAAATTGCCGGGCTGCTCGGTGGGCCCCTGCTGCGCATAGCCCTCGTGCTGGGGGGCATGATGAGCGCCTTCGGCATGTTTAACGCGCTCGTGATGAGCTATTCCCGCCTGCCCCTGGCGATGGCCCAGGACGGCATGCTGCCCCGGGTGTTCGCCAGGCTGAATCGGCGACGCGCTCCTTGGGTGGCGATCACAGCCTGCGCGATGGGCTGGGCTCTCTGTCTCGGCCTCGGTTTTGAGCGCCTCGTGACCATCGACATCCTGCTCTATGGATCCAGCCTAGCCTTGGAATTTGTGGCGCTGGTGATGCTGCGCATCCGGGAGCCCGAACTACCACGCGCCTTCCGTGTTCCCGGAGGGATGTTCGGGGCGGTCGCCGTTGGCATCGCGCCCATGTTGCTGCTTGGTTTCTCCGTGGTTCGCAGCCAGAACGAGCAGGTGCTGGGCATGAGTTCGTTCGCGTTCGGAATGCTGCTCATCGCAGCGGGCTTGGTGGCGTACTTCCTCAATCACACGCTGAAGCCGGAGGGATGGACGGTTAGAGCCAAAGAGAGGCCACAACCGGCGGCGTAGATTTGTGGCTTGGCGTGAGAGTAAAAGAGCCGTTCCTATTGATCTTTTCTTTGCTTTGGATTGCTGGCGCAGTCCTGCCTAAGAAACTGTACCGGAAGAGCAGTGGGAAGCCTTTCGAGAGGCAACTTCTGGCGCGAATAGGCTTTCTCGCCATCGGCTTGTCGTTGCTTCTCCTCTGGTACTCTTTGCGCTCAAACTAAGCCCAATCACGACTGCCGGCCCCCGGCGTGTTGTAAACTTCGGGCGATGACAAAACGCAGGTCCAAAGGCGCCTACATGATCTCGGCGGTGGCGGAGATGTATGGCATCCATCCCCAGACGCTGCGCCTCTACGAGCGCGAAGGACTGCTCAAGCCTTCCCGCACCGAGGGCAACACCCGCCTCTACACGGACGAAGACCTACAGCGGCTTGAGTTCATTCTTAACTTGGCGCGCGATCTGGGCGTGAACATCTCGGGTATCGCGATCATCCTGCAAATGCGCGAGCGCATGGAGGAGATGCAGCGCCAGATCCAGGATTTCGTGAAGTACATTCAGGAAGAAGTTCTCTCGCGTGCTACGGCTGCCGCCGATCCATCGCGCGGAGCCATCGTGCCGGTGAGGCGCTCCATCATGCCGCCATCCCAGCAGACCAAGAGGAAATAGACCCTTCTCTGCTGGATGGTCTCGTCCGGGGTGCACCGATAACTGCTCCTATACTCGCATATTCCTGGAAACGCCCCGCCTTGGCCAGCTCGGGGGTTAAGGACAGAGTCTGGTATGCCACGAATCGAGGCTTTTAGCTTGTGGTGCTCGCATTTTGGGAAGGTCTAGAACCGGTGGAGCTTTAGTCGTACTTCTCGTACAGGATCGACTTCCGATCGCAACCCAGCGACTTCAGCAGGTCTCGGTTGGCCTTAATCATTTTTTCCAACCCACAGATGTAAGCCCGCACGTCCGCGCGCCCTTGGACGATCCCTAGTACGTGCTCCTGAACGTAACCGCGCAGCCCTTTCCACTCAGGACTGCCGCGGCTGAGCGTCGGGAGATAGTGAAAGTTCGCGTGTTCGGCGGCGAGTCGTAGGAATTCATCGTGATAGTAGATGTCTTTCTCGTAGCGGCTGCCGAAAAGCAGCCAGAGCTGATGGTCCTGGTGGCGCGATGAATCCTCCAGCAGCCAGTGCAACATGGAGCGAAAAGGTGCAATGCCGGTTCCGGTAGCGATGAAGATCGTGTCGCGCAAGGGCGGGCGCAGGATGAAATCGCCGAAGGGCCCCTGGCAGGGAATCTCGGCGCCTTCCCTCATGTCGCAGAGAAAGTTCGACATGAAGCCATCTTGCACCCGGTTAAGGCAGAGAGCGAAGCGGTTGTCCGCTCCCGGCGGGGAAGCGATGGAATAAGCGCGGGTGATCTCTTCGCCACTGGACTTGTTCGCCTTCAGCGAGAGCCACTGTCCGGGTACGAAGGCGAAGCGGCGAACACCGAGCACCTCAAATTCGAGGTGCCGGGTGGGCTCAACCGAGTGGCAAAGGACTGGAACTGAGCCATCACTTCTTAGATGATGATGGCCGAGTGGTAGACGCGGCCAAAGTCGCCGGGTTAGATCTGCTTCGTCAGCCAATCGCAGCGGTCGCCTAGCGCTTGTGGATCATTTAGTGGTTGGTCCTCATTGTCGCGCCGCACCGCGATGTTGACGCGTTTGGCGGGCGCGTTCGACAACTTCGCTTCGCTCGGTTGCTCAGGGCAGGCTAAAAGCCGAGCCAGCCGGCGAAATCCTGAGCGCAGGATCTCTATTCCACAGTGACAGACTTAGCTAAGTTCCGTGGCTGATCCACGTCGCACCCGCGCCGCACCGCGATGTGGTACGCCAGAAGCTGCAGCGGCACAATTTCCAGAATCGGCAGCAACTCTTCCGGCGCCAGCGGGATATACAGCACATGATCAGCAGCTTCCCGGATTTCTTCATCCCCTTGCCAGCGCGATGACCTGACCGGAGCGGGCTTTAACTTCTTTGAGGTTCGAGATCGTTTTCTCGTAGCGCACCATCGAAAGCGCGTCTTTGGGGTCACGAGTGGCGATAATCACTACCGGCAAGTTCTCGTCAATCAGTGCGTTAGGGCCATGCTTCATCTCGCCTGCCGGATAACCTTCGGCGTGAATGTAGGAAATCTCCTTCAGCTTGAGCGCGCCTTCGAGGGCAATCGGGTAGTGGATGCCCCGTCCCAGGAAAAGGAAATCCTGCGAGCGGACGTATTCCTTGGCCAGATCTTCGCAATCTTCCTCGTGCGTGAGCAGATGCTCGAGCTTTCCCGGAATGCGCGTCAGTTCCTGCACGGCTTCGCGCGCTTGGCCTGCACTGATGGTGCCGCGCAGTTGGGACAGGTAGAGGGCAAATAGATAAAGCGCCGTAAGTTGAGCGGTAAAAGCTTTGGTTGAGGCCACACCAATTTCAGGACCGGCATGGGTGTAGATAGTTCCGGCGGACTCGCGGGTGATCATCGAGCCCACCACGTTGCAGATGGCCAGCGTCTTGGAACCCTTGGCCTTGGCTTCTCTCTGCGCTGCGATAGTATCGGCGGTTTCGCCCGACTGGGAGATCAGGATGGTGACCGTATCGGGCGCGATAATCGGATCGCGATAACGCCATTCGCTGGCGTAGTCCACCTCGACTGGAATCCGCGCCATGCGCTCGATCATAAACTTGCCAGCCTGCGCCGAATGCCAGCTTGTTCCGCAGGCTGCGATGTTGATCTTCTCGACTTTCCGGAATTCCGCCTCCGTGATCTCCATCTCGTCGAGAAAGACGTGGCCAGTCTCCTGCGAGATGCGCCCCAGCGTGGTATCGCGCACGGCGCGGGGCTGCTCGTAAATTTCTTTCAACATGAAATGCTTGAACCCGCCCTTTTCCGCCATGATCGGGTCCCAGGTGACATGCTGAACTTGGCGAACGACAGGCTGCCCGTTGAAATCGGTGAGCTGCACGCCTTCGGGCGTAATAACCGCCAGGTCGCCATCGGCGAGGAAGAACAGGTCGCGCGTGTGATAAAGAATGGCAGGCACGTCGGAGGCAACGAAGTACTCGTCCTTGCCCAGCCCGATCACGGCCGGCGGGCCGTTGCGAGCAGCGACGATCTTGTTGGGTTCATCCACTGCGATCACCGCCAGCGCGAACACACCGCTCAGTTGCCCCACGGTCTTGCGCACTGCCTCTTCGAGCGAGGGGTGATGGCCGTTGGTGCTCTTGAAGAAATACTTCTCGACCAAATGGGCGATCACTTCCGTGTCGGTTTCAGTGGTGAATTTGTGGCCTTCCTCGATCAGCTTTTTCTTCAGCGTGACGTAGTTCTCGATGATGCCATTGTGGACCACGACCACGCGGCCGGTGCAGTCGCGATGCGGATGGGCGTTTTCTTCCGTGGGGCGGCCGTGAGTGGCCCAGCGCGTGTGGCCGATGCCATAAGTGCCATCGAGCGGCTTGAGGCGAATGACCTCTTCCAGATTACGCAGCTTGCCTTCGGCCCGGCGGATCTGCAAGCCCTCGCCATTCCCTGATACCGCGATGCCGGCCGAGTCGTAGCCGCGATACTCCAGCCGTTTCAGTCCGTCAAGGATGACAGGCACGACGCGCTTCTTACCAACATAGCCCACAATGCCACACATGCAAATGCTCCTCGTTTCGGCGGGGAGAACCGAAGATCTTATCTAGCTATCCGGTGGAGCGACGGGCATCCCGCCCGTACTCAGCCGAGCGCGAGCGAGACGCCCGCCCCTCCATCGGCTTCAAACAGGGATCCGGATCACTCCTCGAGGGAAAAATGGAACTCTTCCATCACCGGGTTAGTCAGAACGTCGTGGGCGATGCGCGCCACTTCGGCTTCGGCTTCCGGCCGGGTCAGGCCGCCGTCGAGCGTGAGCTCAAAATATTTCCCTTGGCGGACCTCCTCCAATCCCTTATAGCCCATCTTCTTAAGAGCACTCTGGATGGTTTTTCCCTGGGGATCCAGAACGCTCTTCTTGGGCGAAACGTATACGTAAGCTTTCATGGGGACGTGGACATTATACGTCACCTCGTCACAAAGTTGTGCCAAGCCACGGACTTATCGCAGAAGTGTGAGCTTTTGCGTCCAGGTCGGCCAGAGCGTCTTTCAGCATCTTGCGATGGCGGGGGTTCTGGGCAGATTGGAGCTCCTGCAGCACCCGTTTGCAGGAGAGGCGCAAGCTCTCCCGCTGCCGTTGCTTGGCTGCTTGGTCTGGCGAAAGTGCTTGTTTCATTTCGGCGAAAGTCGGGGTTGCCTCCGCCTGCTGCTCCTCGACTGACTTGCTCTCCCAGCCTCGCGCCATCCACAAATTATACGCGGAGTGCAGAGTCCAGCCGTTAGTCCGGCCAGTTCCGGCAAAAAAACAGGGAAGAGGAGAATTGAGAAACTCATGGTCGGCAGCTCAGAGATTTCCAGGGCGCGATTGGCATGATACGTGCTTGTGTGAACCAAAATGGCACGCATGATGTCGTAATTTGTTTTTCCTTTCCCTGTAGCAGATAAATTTCGTTTATCATTCAACCACTGGTTCTGCTGTTTTACAGGGAAGCTTTGCTCGAGGGGGTCCCAGAAGATGCGGGCTCGCGCAAATGGTCCCGGAAAGCCACTTCGATTCTGACGGCGATCTTCGTCGTTACGAGGCTCTGCTGGAGATGGCGGACCTTGTGGTCCACCATCGCAGCATGCATGAGCTGTTCCGCGAATTAGCGGGACGACTGCAGAAGGTGGCCTCTTTCGAAGTCGCCTGCTTTTCTCTCCACGATCCTCTGAAAAATGCGATGCGGCTGCACTTCTGGGAAGACAATACTCTTGTTCCCAACTTAGCCGAATTGCCGGTCGACGACTCAGCCATTGGCTGGGTATGGCAAAACCAGCAGCCGCTGGTAGTGCCTGACATACACTCGGATACTAATCTTCACCCCGTTGTGAACCTCCTCAAGGATAAAGGAATACGGTCGTACTGCACGTTGCCCCTGACGACCGCGCAAAAGCGGCTGGGCGCGCTGGCGCTGGGTAGTTCCCGGGTTGATGCCTATAACGAAAGGGACCTGCGGCTTCTGCTGCGGGTGGCGGGACTGATGGCGCTGGCCGTCGAGAATGCGCTGACCCGCAGCGCTTTTCAACAGGAGAAAGAAAGACTGCAGATGCTGCTGCAGGTGAACACCACCCTGGTTTCTAATCTGGATCCAGAGCAAGTGTTCCCTGCGATTTCAGGATTCATCCGCCGGGTGATCGGGCAGGATTTCGCCAGCGTGGCAATTTACGATGAGGCGACGCATGCGCTGCACAAGTATGTCCTGGACTTTCCCGAAGCCAATGGATTGATCGGCGCAGATACGATCGTTCCGCTCAGCGAGGCTCCCGGCGGCTGTGCCTTCCTGGAACGGGAGACCAAGTTCTTTAATCGTGCCGACCTGATGACCTTTCATTCCAGCTTTGTCGGTCCCTTGCTGGGACACGGAATGCGATCGATGTGCTGTATTCCCCTGGTCACCCCAAAAGGCACGCTGGGGACTCTCGACCTTGCCAGCACGGAAGAAAATGCCTTCGGGCCACAGGACGTGGGTTTCTTGAATCAGGTGGCGGCGCAGGTGGCGGTCGCGCTGGACAATGCCCGGGCATACCGTGAAATCGCGGAACTCAAGGGCAAGCTGGCCAAAGAAAAGCTGTATCTGGAAGACGAGATCCGCTTCGAACGTAACTTCGAAGAAATCGTGGGTGAGAGTCCGGCCCTGAAACGCGTGTTGAACCAGGCCAAGACCGTGGCCCCCAACGATGCCACAGTGCTCATCCTGGGAGAGACCGGCACAGGCAAGGAACTGGTGGCTCGTGCCATCCACCGCATGAGCTCGCGCAAAGGGGGTAGCTTTATCAAGCTGAACTGCGCGGCCATCCCCACCGGACTGCTGGAAAGCGAACTCTTCGGGCACGAGAAAGGTGCGTTTACCGGGGCCATCAGCCAGAAGATTGGCCGCCTGGAAATGGCGGATCGGGGAACTCTGCTTCTAGACGAGGTGGGAGACATTCCGCTGGAGCTGCAGCCGAAACTTTTGCGGGTGTTGCAGGACCAGGAGTTTGAGAGGCTGGGCAGTACCCGAACCATCCGCGTAGACATCCGCCTGGTCGCCGCCACCAACCGGAATCTGGCGAAGAGCGTAGCCGAACGGGAGTTCCGCAGTGACCTGTATTATCGCCTGAACGTTTTCCCGATCCGCATGCCGGCGCTGCGTGAGCGGAAGACGGATGTCCCCCTGCTGGTGCGCTATTTTGTCCACAAATTTGCCCGCCGCATGAATAAGCAGATCGAAACCATCCCCAGGGAAACCATGGCCACATTGGTCAGCTGGGAATGGCCGGGGAATGTGAGGGAACTGGAGAACTTCATCGAGAGATCGGTGATTCTCTCGGAAGGTTCGTTGCTGAACCCGCCGCTGGTGGAATTGAGGCCTGCGTACGAGACCTCTGCCAGCGATGGCACGCTGGAAAACCTCGAAAGACAGCATATTGTTCGCGTGCTGCGCGAAACCGGTGGAGTGATTGCCGGCCCGCGTGGGGCGGCGGTACGGCTGGGCCTGAAGCGAACTACCCTCCAGTCCAAAATCCAGAAGATGGGAATTTGCCGGGAAGAGTATGCGGATACATCTCAGCGCTAAGGGTAAAGACCGCCCCTATGGCGTGATGACGACCAGTCGGCATCTGCCGGACCATCGTCAGGTCAACCCCTCAAAACACCGCCTTACAGGGTTCTGGGACAGCTACGATCGCACTGTTTGCCGCAATTTAGAGGTGGAGTCCGGCTTTGGCACCCTGCCTGCCAAGCAAATCGATTTAGGCTAGGAGTGTAACTGTCCGGATCCTCTGAGGAACAATGCAAGTCTGTAACGATCCGGTTGAAAGAAAGGCTGGCCACGGTACCGGGAAGAATTGGGGTGCCATCGCCAGATTGTGGCGTGTCCCAAGAACAGGAATTCGGTTACCGAAGTGGACGCGGTAACTTTCGCGAATACGCTGGAATACCCGCTGCTGGCCGAAGCACGCAGCGGCTCGGCGGCTCACCCGGGCACAGGCGGGCTGTTCCGTCACTTCGTGGAGAAGATTCCGCAACGCCGGACTCGCTCGAAGGGCGCGTAAACGGAGGGGGCGGCATGCCACCAGCAGGCGCGTGCATCGATCCCCTCTATTTGTTCTGCTGCGGCGTGCTCTGGCATAAACAGGCGGATGCCAGTGCCGGCTGGGAGTTGATTCATGGCCTGAGATCGTCAGGCCCGGAGGCGCGAGCGATTGCATCGGCATTACTGGCGAAAACGGAAGATGCGCGTCTGCTGGTTCGCGATTTGCGCCGGGCAGCGGGCGGTCTGGGCAACACAACGACGGGCTATCCGCGCAAGCCTGACGGGAACGGTTCTGGGGAGGCGGTGTCCATGAACACTCCGTATGGGCTGGAAATCATCGAAAGCTGTCTCACCTGCAAATTGCGCAAGGACAAGTGGTTCTGCTGCCTTTCTCCAGAGGTGCTGAAGTCCTTCAGTGCCGCCAGCCGTCTGAACATTTACCCCGGAGGTGCTCTCCTGTTCGTCGAAGGCCAGATGCCGCGAGGAGCATTCGTTCTTTGCTCCGGCAAGGTGAAGCTCTCGACGACTTCTCGGGAGGGGAAAGTATTGATTCTCAAGATGGCTGAGGCCGGCGAGGCCCTCGGTCTAAGCGCGGTAATTTCAGGTACGCCCTACGAAGTGACGGCCGAGACGGCTGGACCCTGCCAGGTGAACTTCATAGAACGTGAAGCCATGATGAGAATGTTAGAGAAGAATGGAGAAATCGGCCTGCACTCGGCTCAGGCCTTGAGCAAAGAGTTCCAGTCCGCGTATCGGGACATCCATGAACTGGTGCTGGCCCGCTCGTCCGCGGGGAAGTTGGCGAGGTTGCTGCTATCCTGGACAACGGGCCGGGAGAAAGAAAACGAGGCCAATGAGATTCGCATTCGATCCAGTCTCACCCACGAGGAAATGGCGCAGATGATCGGGTCATCGCGGGAGACGGTGACCCGCCTGCTGAGTGAGCTGAAGAAGAAAGAACTAATCCGTCTGGAAGGTTCGACTTTGGTGATTCGCAATCGAATCGCCCTGGAAGCGCTGGCTGCATAATTTTTCTTGCAGCGAATGGCGGCCGGCTTCCTCCTGCCGGCCGCCTCCCCCCTTTTTTGTTCACGGATTGAGAAAGAAGCCGAATTCCTTGGTCTTGTTGGAGCGCTGTTCAAGCGCGCTCACCTGATAACGTCATCTCCGTATTTAGAACAGCATTTCCCCTCGTGGCTAGTATTGAGAATTGCGCCGAAGTGTGGTCGCTGAATCTAGCGGTCAGGCTCAGGCATCGAAGAAGCAGTCTACGGAGTCTGGATAATGAGTTACGTGAAGAAGCTCGAAGACGAAATCTCCACGTGGGCGAATATCTCGGTTCACCCGCACCGCTTTGGAGGCAGGGAATTCCGCTTGGGAAGCGCGGAAGTCGGACACGTGCATACTGGCGGGATCGTTGACGTCCCCTTCCCGCGCTCAATTCGCGACGCGCTCTTGGCAGAAGGTCTAGCTGAGGAGCACCGCTGGGTTCCCAACTCAGGATGGATCACGTTTCATGTGCGCAGCGAAGCAGACCTCAAGCAAGCCTTGTGGCTCATGCGCCTGTCATACCTGCGGTACGTGCTAAAAACGGTGACTGATCCTCGCAATCTGCTTGAGCACGAAAGTGAGGATCTGCACTTGAGTCCTCAGTTCGAATCGTTGCTCGAACCGTTCGTGCCCAAGACCGCAAACCACGTTTCGACTGAGCCCCTCCCGGCGTCCGTCGAATCGAACCGGTAGTCTGGTCTCTACTTACGGAGGACTTACATCGTCTGCCGAACCATTCGCAGAAGAACTTTTTCGCTCGCTCTCGGCGTGCGAACATCCGCCGCCCTTTGATCGCACTCACGAATACCAGCCCCATAAGGGTCTGCTTCGTCTTGGTGGAAGTAGCGCGGCTTTTGAAAGGTGGATCAATTAGCCAGAAAAAAACTGAGCTAGAATCCGCCCCGGGTGTTGAACACGCGGATGTGGCCTGGTCCTTTATTTTCACACCTGCATCCCAAAATATCTGTGTCTCGATTTCGTCTACATAGAATAGATGGCCAAAGCGCAGAGCATTGACTGGATGACCGACGAGCACTGGTGGGCCTCTTCCGCTGACGACCCAGGAGTACACGTTCGCCCTTTTACGAGGGCGGGGGAAACGTGAAGAACTCCCACATTGTCGGCGCAGTAGCTGCGGCCCCGGGACGCGTCTTGACGCCCAGGCCTTCGAGCATCAGGCGCAGAACGCTTTGGTGCTGATAGAGCGTGCTGGACTGATAAGCGGCCTTGGAGGACGGTGGGCTGATAAGAACTGCCACGACCCGACCTCCGCCGTTTGTGTTGTCGCTGCCTGACTCGTCGAACAGAATCACCAACAGACCGTCCTGTTGGAAACCGGAGCTCGAAATCAGAGGGGAAATATTAGCCTGGAGCCAGTTGTCCGCGACGGTCAACGAGCAATCATGGGCATCATCGCAGAGATTGGGCACAATGAACGAGTAATCAGGCAATTGGTTGTTTGCCAGATCGTGTGCGAACCCAACGTCAGGATCTTCAAAAGGTACCAGGTTCAAGCGCTGACTAGAGTTGTTCTGCACGTCGGTGAAATAAGGAAAAGGATTGTGGCGCACGGCATAGTTGCCGCTGCTGCCGCCAATGTACCCCACCGACGGCAGGTTCTCGGCGTAGGATTTCCAGGTCTTGCCGTTCAGCAGCAGCTCGCGCACGACGTTGTCTACCGAGACAGGAAAGCTGGCGGGAGTCTCACTGTCATTGTTGGTGAGAATTTGCCCCGTGGTCAGCATGAAATAGTTGCCAATCGAGGGATGGGTGTTTGCATAGTACTGGGTTGCCAACCCATATTTTGCGATCAGCGTGGTCAGATAGGGCATCACCGTGGTCCCAAATCACGCTGGAGTAATCCGTGTTTTCCTCGACCACCACGAGAACGTGGCCGAACGGCGGCTGAGCCGAACTCAGCGTTAGCGTGGCGGCATTGCTGGTCACACTTCCTGCCGTGTTGCTGACCACCACGGTGAACTGAGCACCGTCGTCGGAACTGGTCGTGGGCGGCGTGGTGTAGCTGGATGAGGTCGCGCCGGCGATGGCTGTCCCGTTCTTCTTCCACTGATAGCTCAACGGGGCGGTGCCCGTTGCGGCCACCGTGAAGGTGGCGGTCTGGCCTGCCGCCACCGCCTGGTTTGCTGGCTCTGTCGTGATCGAGGGTGCCGAGGAATTAATAGTTCCTGAGCCATGCACTCCCGAACATCCAGTTAGATTCAAGCTGAAGCACGAAAATGTCAGCAAGAGGCCGAGCAGTCGGGCGCAAAGGAGAATTTGCTGGGTCCGCAGTACTGGAGAATGCCGCTCCGAAAGATGAGCCATAACGACCACTCTCCTGGGCAGGTCAAAGACGCAGAATCCGCAAAGACGTAACAATTCCGGAGACGAAGCCAGACGCGGCGAAACATGGCAAGCGTATTATACAGGCCTTTACCCATTGGACAATCCAACGCTTAAGGTGATACTCCGCATGGTGGATAATGCTATTGACAACATCCCCCATGACCTGATCGGCAGCCGCCATGCACACCTGAGCTGTCGTGTGGCTGTGCTCCGATCAAGCGTTCTTCATCACCAGCGAAATGACCCCAATTGATGGCGGCGGTTGGCGGACAGCGGCTGAATTCGGGCTTACGTTCAGGCAAGTCACAAGGAGTTGACCAATGCACCCTATGATCATCAGTGAAGGTACAAAACATCCGGTGCAGGATTCGCAAAACTCGGCAATTTGGCGGGCTTCAAAACTCGGGGACCAACGGGAACACTGGACAGTGTGAGTGACGCAGAATCTCATCTGCTACCGAGCCCAGTAGCACACAAAGTGCCTCCCACCCTCGCGCTTTCTTCGAACTGTGTGATATGCGCGAAATCACGATTTGCGGTGACCAGAATCACGAACATTCGCGTACCCACTAGGCTGAACTCCTATCTCCAGATACCTCCGCAGCGCATCCTGCCAGGCCGGCATAACGATGCCGTACTTCTCCAGGCTTCTCAGAGACAACACGGAATACTTCGGGCGTTCGGCGGGGCGGACAAACTTCTCGCTCGTAGTCGGACGCACGACCGTCTTGAATCCCGCACCCGCAACGATCTCGCGGGCAAACTCAAACCAGGAACACTCACCACGGTTGGTGGCGTGCACAATCCCCTGGGCTCCCGCACGGCAGAGCTGCACGATCGCGCGGGCCAAGTCAGGTGCGTAAGTCGGAGATCCGCGCTGGTCGTTAACCACGTCAAGTTCCGGCCGGGTTGCGGCCAATTTCAGAATTGTGTCGGGAAAACATTTGCCACCAACGCCGAATAGCCACGATGCCCGCAAGATACAGCAACCCGGCAGAAGCTGTGCGAGCTGATCTTCAGCCTGTGCCTTTGACCGGCCGTAAACACTGCGGGGCGCGCGCGGGTCATCGGTTTCGTAAGGAGTGGTTTTGGTGCCGTCGAAGACGTAATCGGTGCTGAGAAAAAGCAGGCGGGAACCACACTGCTTTGCCGCTCGCGCCACGTTGGCTGCGCCGCGGGAGTTCACATCGAAGGCCAGCTCGCGGTTGACTTCACATCCATCCACATCGGTGTATGCAGCGGCGA
>Ga0209761_1002021_pt1 | contig 13243 bp, 6 predicted proteins | sample GraSoi013_1_40cm_4_FD_185818 | JGI IMG/M metagenome (GOLD analysis project Ga0209761, IMG submission 185818) | Grasslands soil microbial communities from the Angelo Coastal Reserve, California, USA - Sample 09_25_2013_1_40cm (SPAdes) (version 2) | ecosystem: Environmental > Terrestrial > Soil >... | reverse complement strand
GATGAAACCCGCCTCGAGCCGGCCACTCTCCGCGCCGGAGAGCGCGATGGCGTGCGCCGCGTAGCGCAGAACCTGCCGCGCTTCGATTCCGGCGATGTCGTCGAAGAACCAGCCGCACGACGTCATGGCACGCAGCACTCCCCGCTCCATCTCGATGAGCGGTGCGACCGCTCCCCAAGCCCCCCCGGATCCTCCCGCGGCATCGCGGAATGCCCAGGGCCCGCCGGGCAGGTCGCGCCCCTCGCGCTCGTACAGCGCATGGATCTCCGCGGCCAGCCAGTCGACGGCAGCGCGCAGCGGCCCGCGCCAATCCTGCTGACTCGGCACGTCGTGATGGATCCGGCAGCCGCAGGCCGAGCGCCAGCGTTCGATGCCGTGTATGCAGCTCCAGGAGCTGGGTGCGACGATCTCTACTGTCTCGGTCGGGGGATGCGCCGCCAGCGCCGCGGCGAAGTTCGTCAGCCCGACCCGCCGGCTGTGCTGCAACCGCTGGAGCGTCGTCGCCAGACCCTGGCTGCCGCCCTTGTGGTGATGGCCGAACGTCTCACCGTCTACCGCGACCGCCGCGATGGAACCGGGTGGCGTCCGCTCCAGTCTGTCGGTCCAGCGATCGGGATCGCTCTGCAGTCCGCCGAAGGCCAGATCGTGCGACAGCCCGCCGTCATAGACGAACACCGCGATCGACCGGCCTCGGTCGAGCGGCACTTTTCCCGGCAGCCCGTGCGCCGGCGGCTGTGTGACCTGGTGCGGTGCGAGAACGGTGAAGGCGAGCCCGGCGGCGGCGACGACCTCGAGGGTCTCGCGATCGACGGCTGTTTCCGGGAGCCAGAAACCCACCGGATCTCTCCCAAGGCGCCGCCTGAAATCGGCGATGCCCCAGCGAACCTCGGTTTCTTTATCCCGGCGAGTGGCGAGGGGCAGGATGATGTGATGATACGGCATCGCGAGCGCATTGCCGTGACCGAGCCGTTTCACGCTCGCGTGGTCCGCGCGAATGACGGCGTCGTAAACGTCCCGCGCTTCGCGCTCCATCCAGTCGAGCAGGGTGGGACCGAAATCGACACTCAGATACTCGTAGACCGACGCGAGCGGCCGGTATGATTCGCGGGTGATGCGAGCATTCCAATCGTGATCGGGCGCGGCCGACGGCTCGGCATCGACCTGTCCGGTCCACGGGTTTTCCCGCGGCGGCTGATAGAAATGCCCGTGGATCACCACGAGTCCGGGTTGCGGCGAGGTCATCCGACAACTTCGGCGATACTGCGCAGGACGTTGGGGAAGAGACTGTCCTGCGCGCCCAGCGCCTCCACGCGCGCCATCGTCGCGTCATCGATCTTGCCGCTCCCCAGCGCGCGCACGAGATCCTCCGCCTGCCCGCAGTGCTCGTCGAACCGCTGGCTGGCGTAGTCGGCAGCTTCAGCAGTCGAGATGATGAACTGCCAATCCGAAGCCTGCGCGAGCAGCATCGATCGCGTGGCCTGGGCGAGGACCGCGCGTGGCTTCGGGCCGCCCTTGAGCGCCTTGGGCGCAGCGGCCCAATACGCGTCCTCGAGCGCCCAGAGCCGCTGCCAGGTCCACGCCGTCTGTTCATTCAGCCACATGGAGAAGTCGCCGTTCTTGCCCCACGAGCCTTCTGTGAGCTGAATCGTGGGCCGCCCTTTCCCGTCGCTCGCGATGTGCTGCCGCGCGGTCACCGGCCGTACCCCGTCGCGCGCCAGGCGGCGATAGAGCTGCTCGAGAAAATCGACACCCTCGAACCACCAGTGCCCGAACAACTCGGCATCGAACGGCGCGGTGACGACGGGTTGCGGCCCTCGGGTCTTGCGCTGCTGCTGCAGCTGTGTGGCCGTATCACGCAACACGCTCGCGAAATGCTCGGCATGATTTCGCGCGGAGTTATGAGCGGCGCTCGGCTCGTACGGTCGTTTCCCGCCGAGGTCCACGTTGCTTCCGGTGACGCGCCAGAGCCGCAGCCCGTCCGGCCAGCGAATCTTGTGGAACTCGAGGTACCACTCGTCGCCCGGATACCCCTGGGCGCGGGACCACACCTGTGCCGATGCTTTGGGATCGCGCACGAGCGCGTAGAGGTCGTGCGCCCGCCGCTTGGACGACGCGACGCGATACGCGAGGTAGGGTGTGCGTTCTCCGCTGGGCGGGACTTCCTCGATCTCGGGATACCCTAGTGCGGCGCCGCCCCGCACCAGGTGCGTGTCCACGAAGAAGTAGCGATACCCCGCGGCGGCGAGATGCTCGTCGGTCCCCACGCGGTACGATTGCGGGCGCGCGCCCGCCGGCCCCCATGGTCCTCCCGGTCGATATGCGCACTCGGGCAGCCAGCAGCCCGTCGGCGTGCGACCGAACAGGCGTTTGTGCTCCGCCACGCCGACCGCGAGCTGCAGGCGGATGCTCTCGTCGCGAGCGAACAGCGGCAGAAAACCGTGCGTCGCGGCCGACGAGATCAATTCGATGCGGCCGCGATCTTCGAAGCCGCGCAGCGCCCCGACGAGATCGCCATCCAGCGAGCGGAACAGCCCAAGCAGGCGCGTCAGCCGTTCGTGCCAGAACTTCGCGATCGGCACGAGCTGCGAATCTCCCGCTGCGGAGAGGTGCGCGGGAGCTCCGGCCGCGCGTTCGAGGCGCCGCTCCATATACGCCTCGAACTCGCTGACGAAAGACGGGTGGGCGAGCTGGTTCGCCAGGACCGGCGTGACGCCCAGCGTGATCGGGGCCGGGATCTTCTCTGTTTCGAGTGCCTGCAGCGCTTCGATCAGGGGCAGGTAGCTGTCGAACGCGGCCTCGGAGAGCCACACGCTGCCGTGCGGCCAACGGCCGTGGTGCAGCACGTACGGGAGGTGGCCGTGCAGGGTGAGAACGAAATCCATCGCGGGAGGTTTAGCGACGGGCGTTGACGCCTCGTCCACCCTTACTGGTCGTGGACCGTTTGCGTGGCTTGCGCCCACCTTTCTGCTCGGCGTGCGTCTCCGCGGCGGCTCGCGCCGCGGCGGCGCGGCTATAGACCGCGGCGTACGCTTCGGCCGGCTGGCGCCACGAGAAATCCTTCCGCATGGCGCCACGCGCCAGCTCCGTGAACAGGCGACGATCCTGATACATCTTCACGGCTCGCTGGATCGCGAGATCGAACGCCTCCGGACTGTAGGCCTCATACAGAATACCCGTGACGCCGTCTTCGATCGTGTCGGCCAGGCCACCGACCCGCCGCGCGAGCGGGAGCGCGCCGTACAGTTGCGCGCGCATCTGCGTCAACCCGCATGGCTCGTACAGCGAGGGCATCATCAGAAAATCGGCGCCCGCGAGCAGACGGTGTTCGAGCGCGTCCGTGAAGCTTGTGTTCACGCCAACGCGCTGCGGGAAGCGCGCCGCAAGCTCGCGCAGCGCGGTCTCGAACTGCGCCTCGCCGGCGCCGAGAAAGAGGAACTGGGCGTCGAGTAGCCGCAGCGATTGCGACGCGACGATCTGATCGAGGCCCTTTTGCGAGACGAGCCGCGCGCTCATCCCGAACAGCGGGATATCGGCCCGCCGCGGCAATCCCCACGCCGCTTGCAGCTCGGCCTTGCAGCGGACCTTTCCCGACATGTCGTCCGGTGTGAACCGCGCCGGGATGTCATGGTCCGTGGCCGGATCCCACTGGTCGACGTCGATGCCGTTCCGGATGCCGACGAGACGATCACCGAGCTGCCGGAAGCTATGCTGGAGACCGAAACCGCCGACGTCGGTGAGCAGCTCGAACGCGTGGGTCGGACTCACGGTCGTCACCATGTCGGCGTACTTGAGGCCGCCCTTCAAGTAGTTGAGACGGCCGTACCACTCCATGAAATCCGGCGACCACATGTCGTCGGGCAGATGGATGTCTTTCAGCACCTCATACGGGAACACGCCCTGGAAGCCGCCGTTGTGCACGGTCAACACGGACGGCAGCCGCTGCAGGTCGGGCTCATCGCGATACACGCGACGCAGGAACACCGGCACCAACGCGGCATGCCAGTCGTGCGCGTGCATGATCAGGTTGCCTTCGCCGATGCGCCGCGCGATCTCGATCGCCGCGGAGGCGAACAGCGCGAATCGGCGCGGGTTGTCGGGATAGTCGCTTCCCGAGTCACCGTAAATGCCCGGCCGGTCGAAAGACGGGTTGTGTTCGAGAAACAGCGTCTTGGGATATGTGTCCGCCGCCTCATGCCAGCAGCGCACTTCCTCGCGCCGTCCACCGCTCTCGACCGTGAACGGTTCCCACAACGGCTCGAGCTTGCCGGCATGGGCGCGGGCTTCGCGATACAAGGGCAGGACGACGTGGCTCTCCGTTCCGCTGGCCGCCTGATAATCGGCCAGGCCGGCGACCGCCTGGCCGAGGCCGCCCGTGCGGGCATACGGCCACAACTCGGCGGTGAAATGGAGAACGCGGGTTTTCAACGAAGTCTCCCCTGCTACGGCGGCGGATCGCCGGGAATCGCTTCCCCGACTGCAGCCGGAACGTAATACCGTGTGACGTATGTCTGGAGCATTTGGCGCGTCGTGAAGCGCTCCACGGCGACCGCCATCGCTTCTTTCATCATATGTACCCATTCCGCCGATGGCTTGCCAGGGAGTCGCTCGTAATACATGGGGACGACCTTGCCCTCGAGGATCTCGAAGAGGTGCTCCATGTCCTCCTGGTCGGGCTCGCCCTCGGCTGTAGGGAGGGGGATGGCCCAGCCGTTCTCGCCGGTGAATCCCTCGGCCCACCACCCGTCCAGCGTTCCCAGTTGGGGCACGCCATTCAGCGCGGCCTTCATCCCACTGGTCCCGCAGGCCTCCAACGGCACGCGCGGCAAATTCAGCCAGACGTCCACGCCGGCGACCAGGCGTTGTGCCAGATGGAGCTCGTAGTCCTCCAAAAACGCGATCCGGCCCTCGAAGCTCGGGTTTTGTGCCGCCGAATACACGCGCTGCAGCACGCGTTTGCCGGGCTCGTCGGCCGGATGGGCCTTGCCCGAGAAGATGATCTGCACGGGACGTCGCGGATCGGTCAGCAGGCGCCGTAACCGTTCCGGGTCGCGCAGCAGGAGATCGGCGCGTTTGTAGGTCGCAAACCGGCGGGCAAATCCAAGCGTCAAGACGTTGGGTGACAGCAGCGCTCCGGCGCCTGCGAGTTTCGCCGGGTCCTTCCAGGTGTCGCGCCAACGGTGACGTGCCTCTTCACGGACGTAGTGGAAGAGAAGTTGACGGAGGCCTTCGTGGACGGCCCACAGCCGGTCATCATCCATGATGCGGACAGCGGCGGCCACGGCTGCGGAGTCGGCCTCGGATTCCCAGTCGGGACCGAGCGCCTCAGCCAGCAACTCGCGCAGCGGCCGTGCCATCCACGTGGAGAGGTGCACGCCATTGGTGACGTAACCGATTGGGATTTCCGCGACAGGCTTCTCCTCCCCCCACACCCAGCGCCAGATGCGGCGCGACTCTTCGCGATGCCGTGCCGACACCGCGTTCACGCGTCCCGCGAGCCGCAGCGACAGCAGCGTCATCTCGTAGTGCTGATCGCTCGGGCCAGGTTGCCCGAACGCCATGAACTGTTCGCGGGTGATGCCCATCGTGTTCCAGAACGGTCCAGCGACCTGCTCGATCTCATTGAATGAAAAAACGTCGTGCCCCGCCGGCACGGGGGTGTGCGTCGTGAAGATGCTGGTCGCGCGGATTTGGTCCTTTGCCTGCGGGGGCGTGAGTCCCTGTTCGGTTAGCTCGCGCATCCGCTCGACGTACATGAAGGCGGCATGGCCTTCGTTGGCGTGCCAGATCGCGGGCTGAATGCCGAGCGCACGCAGCATCCGGACGCCGGCAACACCGAGCACCCACTCCTGCTTCAGGCGCGACTCCGTCCCGCTGGCATAGAGTCGCGCGGTGAGATTGCGATCCGCCTTGTCGTTGCAATCCAGATCTGTGTCGAGGAGATACACAGGAATGCGTCCCACCATGACCCGCCAGGCGCCTACCTGGACCTGGCGGCCGGCGATGGTGATGGGGACCAGGCAGGGGCTGCCATCGCCACCGTTCACACGGAACACCGGGTTGACGGTGGGATCGACCGGATCGACGGAATCGGTTTGCCATCCATCCAATCCGATCTGCTGATCGAAATAGCCGCCGTGATAGTAGAGACCCACGCCGATCAATGGCGCGCCGAGGTCCGAGGCTTCCTTACAATGATCGCCCGCGAGGACGCCGAGACCGCCCGAGTAGATAGGGAGTGAGCGGTGCAGCGCGAATTCGGCGGAGAAATAGGCGATGACGCGATCGCGCAGCTCGGGATAGCGGCTCGCGAACCAGGTGCCGTTGCGCTGCGAGAGCAGTTCAAAGCGGCGGACGACACGATCGTAGCGCTCGAGAAAGATCGGATCCTGTGCCTGCTGCTCGAGCAGCTCCGGAGAGACCTGACGAAGGAATTGGACGGCGTTGTGCCGGGTGCTCCTCCACAGGCGATGGTCGATCCGATCGAAGATCTCGCGCGCGTCCAGCTGCCAACTCCACCAGAGGTTCTGGCTGAGATCGGCGAGCTGCCGGATGCGCTCCGGGATATGGTTCGGCGCCGGCGTGGCCGGGGGGGAAGGCGCGACCTGCGGTGCGGCCGGCGCCTGAGCTGGGTCAGGTGGTGGCATGGGGTTGAGACATACTAACGAGTGAGATTGTAAGGCTCCAGTCAGGGCCGCAACCTTTTCTCTCCCGGGAGCGTCCAACGAGGTATCCTAGCCCCGTGACGACCATGTTGAGACTCACCGTCCTTCTCGCCGTGCTGTGTGCCCCTTCCTTAATAGCGCAGAACATCCATCCCACTCCCTCACCGGATGTCACCGCCCTCCCCCTGCGGGAGGAGATCCACCTCGACGGCAAGCTCGATGAGGCGGTGTGGCGCACGGCCCAGCCGGCCATCGGTTTCCGGCAAAGCCAGCCCCACTCTGGCGATCCGGCGACCCAGCGCACCGAGGTGAGGTTCGCCTTTGACGACGCGGCGATCTACGTGGGTGCGCGCATGTACGACGATTCGGGCGCGCGTGGTGTGCGAACGCGGCTCGCGCGTCGGGACGCCGACGTCAGCTCCGACTATGTCCAGGTCATCTTCGACACCTATCACGATCACATTGGCCGGCTGTTCTTCTGGGTGAATCCGTCCGGCGTGAAGCAGGACGCCAACGGCCTCGGCGGGGGTAGTGATCCGTCGTGGGATCCCGTCTGGGAAGTGAAGACCAATATCGATTCGCTCGGCTGGACCGCGGAGATGCGCATTCCATTTTCGCAGCTGCGGTATCCCGAGACCTCGGAAGAACAGACGTGGGGCCTGCAGATTTGGCGTCAGGAGAACCGGCTGAACGAGCTGTCGCAGTGGTCGTGGTGGGGGCTGCAGGAGACGGGCGGCCCGCCGCGCTTCGGGCATCTGCATGGTCTGGTGATTCGGCACGCGCCCGGCCGCGCTGAGGTCATGCCGTACGTGGTCGGCCGCTCTTCGAACATCCCCGGCGACCGGACCGATCCATTCTTCGATCCGCACGCGCTCGATGGCCGCGTGGGTGGCGACGCCACGCTACGCGTCACGTCCAACCTGACGCTCAATGCAACGGTCAACCCCGACTTCGGCCAGGTGGAAGTCGATCCGGCGGTCGTGAATCTTTCGGCGTTCGAAACATTCTTCGACGAGAAGCGGCCGTTCTTCGTGGAAGGCGCCGGGTACTTCGGTCTCGGTGGGTTCAGCTGCTACTTCTGTTCGAATGTGTCGAGCCTGACCATGCTCGCCACGCGGCGCATCGGGCGGCCGCCGCAGATCTCGCCCTATCGCGGCGGCCTCGCGGTGCCGGTCGAGTTCGCGGACATGCCCGAGAACTCCACGATTCTCGGGGCCGGGAAGCTCACCGGGCGTACCCCCTCCGGCTGGTCCATCGGGGCGCTCGATGGCATCACCCGGCGCGAACGGGCGCCCGTGGAGTTCATGGACAGCACCCGCGGTCAATTCACGGTCGAGCCACTGACCAACTACTTCGCGACGCGCGTGGCCAAGGATCTCAGGGGCGGCGCCACACAGATCAAGGCGATGGCCACGTCTGTGTATCGGGATCTCGGCGATCCCTACGTGGCGAGCCGGCTGTCCCATCACGCCGAGGCCTTCGGCGTCTCCACCGACTCGTGGTGGAGCAAGCGCACCTATCGTCTGATGGCGCAATTGGCGGGGACGGATGTGGCGGGGGATACGGTGGCGATGCGGCGCATCCGCTTCGGCTCGGCGCATTTCTTCCAGCGCCCCGATCGGTCCGATACGGCCGACGCGCTCCGGCGACGGACGTCGATGCAGGGGCTGGGCGGCTACGCGCGGTTGTCGAAGGAGGCGGGCCATCTGTTGTGGGAGGTATCGACGAATTTCCGCACGCCCGCATACAACAACAACGACATCGCGTTTTTCTCGCGCGCCGACTATTGGTGGATGTCCGCCAACATCTTCCCGATCTGGAGCAAGCCAACCAAATGGTACCGCCAGGCCTATCTCATCGCCGGTGGCCAGCAGCAATACAACTTCGACGGCGACCTCACCGATCGGCAGTTCCAGACGTTCGGACAGCTCCAGACCCTGAGCTACTGGTGGCTGACGGGATTCTGGATTCACCACCCGAGCGTATTTGACGATCGGCTGACGCGGGGAGGGCCCGTCGTGCGGCTGCCGGGGCGCGACTACGTCAACGTCGGTGTGCTGACCGATTCACGGAAGAAGGTGAGCGGCAATTTCAACGCGGACCGCAGCTGCAACAGCGATGGCGACTGCGACCACTCGTTCAGCGTCTCGCTAAACCTGCAGCCCCGCTCGAATGTCGCAGTCTCCTTGGGTCCATCGATCGGCCATTCTGAGACGGGGTTCCAGTACGTGGGGAGCTACGCCGACCCCAGCTATACGCTGTTCTACGGCAATCGGTACGTGTTTGCGCATCTGGTGCAGAACTCGGTATCGATGGATACACGGTTCAATGTGACGTTCTCGCCCACGCTGACGCTCGAGCTGTTCATGCAGCCGTTGATCGCGTCCGGCCAGTTCGCCCGCTACAACGAGTTTACGGCGCCGCGGTCGGCTCGCCGGCTCGAGTATGGCCGAGACTTCGGAACGGCGGTCGTGACCCCAGCGGCCGATCCCGCGCACGATCCGGCAACGATCACCCTGAATGCCGGCGGCGGCTCACCGAACTTTACGTTCGCCGATCCGACATTCACCTTCCGATCGCTGCGCGGGAACGCGGTGCTGCGCTGGGAGTACCGGCCGGGGTCGACCCTGTTTGTCGTATGGACGCGCAGCAGCCGTATTTCGGATTTGCCGCGCGGCAACATTCAGTTCGGAGACGACGCGAGCGCCCTGTTCCAGGGCCCATCCCAGAACATCTTCCTCGTCAAGATGACCTACTGGCTGGGGTTCTAGGGAACTCCTGAGGGAGCCGACTGGTTACACTGCCCGTAACCACAGTCCCTCAGGAGCCTTTCTATGTCGATCCGCGCCGTCAAATCGATCTCACAGTCGCAGCTGACTCTCGAGGGGGCGGGTGTCAAGCTCCGCCGCGCCTTCGGATTTGGCCGGACCAGCGACTTCGATCCCTTCCTTCTTCTAGACGACTTCCGCAATGAGCACCCCGAGGATTACCTCCCCGGATTTCCGTGGCATCCGCACCGCGGCATCGAGACGATCACCTACGTGCTGAGCGGCAGCGTGCAGCACGGTGACAGCCTCGGCAATAAGGGTTCCATGGGTGCCGGAGACGTGCAGTGGATGACCGCGGGCAGCGGCATCCTCCATCAAGAGATGCCCAAGGGCGATGAGCGCGGCCGGATGCACGGCTTCCAACTGTGGGCCAACCTGCCGCGCAGCCTCAAGATGACCGCTCCGCGCTACCAGGACATTCACTCCCAGGAGATTCCGGAAGTGGTCGACGACGACGGCACGCGTGTGCGCGTCGTCGCCGGCGACTTTTGGGGCAAGCGCGGTCCGGTCGAGGGCGTCGCGGCCGATCCCCGTTACCTCGACATGTGGATTCCACCGGGGGTCCGGAAGACCATTCCGGTCGAGTCCTCGCGGCACGCGTTCGCGTACGTCTTCGAAGGCGGCGGCACATTCCGCGATGCATCCGCGCCGCAGGGCGTTCGGACCGATCGCGTGTCGGCCGGCGGTCGGGATGCGGGCAGCGAAAGCCCGCAGCAGACGGGGAACCGCTCGCTCGTCCTGTTCGACTCCGGCGATGAGATCACCGTCCAGGCCGGCGAGCAGGGGATGCGCTTGCTCCTGGTGTCGGGGCAGCCGCTCGAGGAGCCGGTCGCCTGGCAGGGACCGATCGTGATGAACACGCAGGAAGAGCTGCAGCGCGCCTACGACGAGCTGCGGCGCGGCACGTTCATCAAGCGCTAGCGAGGTCTGTTTTCGGGCGGTTATCGTTCACGCCGCCCTATGTGGACCTTCCTCCGCCGCCGGACCCTCACGCAGTGGATTGTCGTCGCCATGTTCGTCGGGGTGGCGCTTGGCGTGTTCTTCCCGGCGTTCGCGCGTTCACTCCTGCCGATCTCCACCGCGTTCATTCGCATCATCAAATCGATCATCGTACCGTTGATCTTCGGGACCCTCGTCGTCGGGATCGCGGGTCATGGCGACGACATGAAACGCGTCGGACGGCTCGCGCTGAAGTCCATCATCTATTTCGAAATCGTCACGACGCTGGCGCTGTTCATCGGGTTGCTCGCGGTCAACGTCCTCAAACCGGGTGTCGGCGTTGCGACTCGCGCCGCGCCGGTGGCGGCGCCGGCGCCCGCCGAGCCGGTCACATTCTCCACCGTGCTCGAGCACATCGTGCCGCAGAGTTTCTTCGACGCGGCCGCACGCAACGAGATGCTGCAGATCGTCTTCTGGTCGGTCCTGTTTGCGATTGGCCTCACGCAGGTGCGCGGCCGGCCCAAAGAGACGATGCTCGCGTTCTGTGACGCCGTGGCCGAGGTGATGTTCAAGTTCACGGGAGTCGTCATGAAGTTCGCTCCGTTCGCCGTCGCCGCGGCGCTGGCGGTGACGGTGGGCCAACCGGGCGGCCTACAAAAGCTGCGAAGCCTGGGCTTGGTTGTCGTGACGTTGTACGTTGCGCTCGTCGTCTTCGGCCTGTTCGTACTATATCCCATCGCTCGCCTGGCGCGTGTCCCGGTTGGCGCATTCATCGCCGCCGTGAAGGAGCCCGCGCTGATCGCCTTTTCGACGGCATCGTCGGAAGCCGCCCTGCCCAAAGCGATGGAACGGATGGAAGCGATCGGCGTGCCGCGGCGCATTGTCGCCTTCGTCATGCCGACCGGCTACTCGTTCAACCTGGATGGCAGCACCCTCTACCTCTCCGTGGCGTCGATCTTCGTGGCGCAGGCGGGTGGCGTGTCCCTGACGTTGGGGCAGCAGCTGCTCATGATGCTGACGCTGATGTTGACGAGCAAAGGCGTCGCCGGTGTCCCGCGTGCCGCCCTGGTGATTCTCATGGGGACCGTGGCGTCGTTTCACCTGCCCGGCGAGATGGCCGTCGCCCTGCTCGGGGTTGACGTCCTGATGGACATGGCGCGGACGACGGTGAATCTCATCGGCAATTGCCTGGCGACGGTGGTCATGGCGCGCTGGGAACACGAGTACGACGAGTCGAAGGCACAGCCGATCGACGCTATCGCCGCCTAGCAACTAAAAAATCGACCCGCCGTATATTGTCCGCGTGACTGAAGCGACAGAGATTCCTGCCGCTCTCACCGCGGCGCTCGCCGAGCGATACTCGCTCCGCCGAGTGTTGGGTCGCGGCGGTATGGCGACGGTGTACCTGGCCGACGACCGCAAGCACCGCCGCGCCGTCGCACTCAAGGTCCTGTTGCCGGGTCTCGCCGCCTACCTCGGCGCCGAGCGCTTCCTCAAAGAGATTCAAATCGCGGCGCGGCTGACGCATCCGCACATTCTCGCGCTGCACGACTCGGGCGAAGCCGCTGGGTTCCTCTATTACGTCATGCCGTACATCGATGGCGGATCGCTGCGCCAGCAGCTCGAGGAGGGGGGGAAGGGGGGGCCGTCGCGGCGCGCGCTCTCGCAGCAGCTGGCGCTCGCGATTGCCGAGCCCGTCGCCGACGCGCTGACGTACGCGCACCGCATGGGCGTGCTGCATCGCGACATCAAGCCGGAGAACATCCTGTTCTCGCAGGGCCATCCGATCGTCGCCGATTTCGGCATCGCGAAGGCAGTGAGCACCGCGGGCGGGGCAAATCTCACGCGCACCGGATTTCCCGTGGGCACGCCCGGCTATATGAGTCCGGAACAGGCGGCTGGACTGACCGAGCTCGACGAGCGCACCGATGTCTACAGCCTCGCGGTCGTGATCTACGAGATGTTGATCGGCGACGTGCCGGGCCGCTGGCCGACGGAGGACGCGGTGCGGGCGGCTCGCTTCCTCGAGGCGTCGGCCTCGCATCGTCCCCGCCTGACGGGTATCGGGCCGCGCATCGAGGGCGCCCTGGTGCGTGGCCTCGCGATTCGGCACGACCAGCGTACTCCCACCACCGCGGCGTTGCTGGACGAGCTCACGCGCGGCTCGGGCGCACGGCGCCGCTACGAGAAGGACGAGGTGCAGGAGATCGTCAAACGCGCGACGGAACTGGAAGCGAGCAACAAGACGGCGTCCGGTGCTATGACGATCGGCGGCGTGGAGGCGCTCGCCGGCGAGGTCGGCGTAGCGCCGGAACTGGTGCGCGCCGCGGCTGAGTCAATTCAGGCGCCGCCGTACGTCGCGCCGGGCTCACTGGCGCCCAACCGCACGAACAATTGGGTCGCCGGTCCCACGGAGCTGTTCTTCGAGCGGGTCATCGAAGGCGAGCTGCCGGAGTCCGAGTATGCGACCGTCGTCGAGGAGATCCGCCGGGTCCTCCGGAACGCGGGGCAGGTGAGTCAGTTCGGCCGGTCCTTTTCCTGGATTGCGGCCCGCGGACCGGCGATCCGGCGCGATCTGGAGGTGGCGGTTTCCGTGCGGCGCGGGCAAACGCGCATCACGATCCAGGAGAACATGAATCAGCTGATTGGCGCGGTGTTTGGCGGCATCGGCGGCGGGATGGGAGGCGGCGGCATGGGGCCCATCATCGGCGTGGGCGTCGGCGCGCTGCATCTCGTGGGGGCCGCGGTGGTGACCGTCATTCCGGTATGGCTCGGCATTACCTACATCACCGCACGCACCGTGTATCGGCGGAC
>Ga0209761_1002019_pt1 | contig 13247 bp, 17 predicted proteins | sample GraSoi013_1_40cm_4_FD_185818 | JGI IMG/M metagenome (GOLD analysis project Ga0209761, IMG submission 185818) | Grasslands soil microbial communities from the Angelo Coastal Reserve, California, USA - Sample 09_25_2013_1_40cm (SPAdes) (version 2) | ecosystem: Environmental > Terrestrial > Soil >... | reverse complement strand
TCCCCATACGTCCCCACTTTCGGGGCCCCTCCGCCCCGCCATCTCAGGCGCTGGCTTTCAGCTCGCCAGGATGAAGCGAGAGGTACTCGCGCACCTCCAACTGCATTCGATCGATCTCTGCCAGGAAGCCGGCTGCCGACAGGTGGTAGTTTGCCGGATTCGTCTCTACCTGGCGCAGATAGGCGACCTGACGCTGAAGGTGACGAATCCGCTCAAGGCTCGCATTAAGCTCCTGATCGTTGGCAATCATGATGCCTCCGAGATGATTTCGACAATGCCCCGGCGGCGGCCGTCCCGCTTCACTTGCCAGAATTCTACCGCGGCTTGCTCGTCTTGCCACGCGGCTAGATGGCGGACCCAGAAGACGCTCGCGCCGAAGTGTGCCTGCGCAACGCCATGATCGAAGAGCAGGCGGGCGGCGCCCCTCAGATGGGACGCGTCGAACGTGTCAGCCATCACCAGGAACACGTCCACGTCCTGTGGGTCCAGCTTGCCGGTGACGAACGACCCAAATACCACGAACCGCGCCAAGTGACCGGTCGCTTGAGCCACACGGTAGACGCGCGCGAGGCGGAGGGCCAACGCCTTTCGCCGAGCTGATCCGACGCCGAATTGCTCGAGAACCTCGCGCAGCAATGCGGCATGCACACCGAGGGGTAACTCGCCGTCCTCAGTGAGCGATGGTAACGCCACGAGCCCGTACGTTCTCGACGCTGGAAGGACCTGCGCCCGCGAGCGAACGTTGGAGAGCGCGAGCCCTGATTATCTTCCACCGCAGCACCCTGATCACTTCCTGCGCAACGTAACCACGTTTGGCGGGATGTCCGTGAAACCGCGAGCGTCATCTGCGCGGCGCAAGAGCGTGGGCGAGACATTCCAACGCTGGCCGTCGTCGGTGATGACCGTAACGGTCTTCCGGTTATAACGGGTCAGCATTCCGACGACACCGCGGTGTCCCTCTGGTTGAAACGAGACACGATCGCCGATCTTGAACTCAAGCATCTGGGCGTGCGCCCGCATCTGACTCAAGAACCGAAGCCGCGCAACGATCCGGTTATTCAGATCGGTCAGTTCCGCTTCGGTCAGCTTATCGATGTCGATCTCCATGCCCACTCCAATGATCCACCTGGCCCGCCTCTGTCAACGTCCCGAAGCTCTCCCGATTCTCCACGAGGTCCCATCAGCTAAGCACCAGCCGCCCCTCCCTGCTTTACGGCATCCTGACGACTTGGCGCAAGCGTTTTCTGGGATCGCAGGCCACTTGCCCGCCCTGTATCCTCCGCTTTGCGCCAGTGCTAGAGTAGAGCCCGCGTTCGAGCCGGGATGACTCTGCAGCCTCCCGACCAACAGTCGATCCGCGACGCGATCACCCGCGAAGAATCTCGACTCCTGCGCCTCAAAGGGGAACTCACGGAGGCACAGGCTCGGCTGCTGTCGCTCAAGACCGCTCTGGTCGCGCAGGACGACTTGATTGAGGCGTCGTTGTCGGGAGACTCCGTCCTGTCAACGTTCTCGACCGCCGCCGAGAAGGTCGCGCTCTTCCGCTCGCGATTTCGAGGCCGCGAGGATGTCTACCCCAGGTTCTGGAGCAACACCAGGACGGGGCGCAAGGGGTACGCGCCGGCCTGTGGGAACGAGTGGGTTCGCGGCGTCTGCGAGAAGCCTCGGGTGAAGTGCGGCGAGTGTCCAAACCAGGCATTCCTCTCGGTCGAGGACCAGGTGATCCTCGACCACCTCCAGGGGCGTCACGTCGTTGGCGTTTACCCACTGCTCACCGATGAGAGGTGTTGGTTCCTGGCGGCAGACTTCGACAAGACGTCCTGGACCGATGACGTGGCGGCCTTCGTTGAAACCTGTCGCGTCGCTGGTCTCCCCGCCGCCGTCGAGCGGTCCCACTCCGGCAACGGCGCCCACGTCTGGTTCTTCTTCTCGGCACCGGTGCCCGCGACCACCGCCCGCAAGATGGGCTGCTATCTCATCACCGAGACGATGAGCCGACGCCACCAAGTGAGCATGGAGTCGTACGACCGCCTCTTTCCCAATCAGGACACGCTTCCTCGCGGCGGATTTGGCAACCTCATCGCTCTCCCGCTTCAACACGGCCCGCGCCAACGGGGAAATACCGTCTTCGTGGATGCCCAGTTTGTTCCACACCCCGATCAGTGGAAGTTCCTCTCCGAGCACCCTCGCGTCGAGCCGCCGACGGTGGACAGTGTCGCGCGCGAGGCGACGCGGAAGGGACTGGTCGTCGGTGTCCGGCTCTGCGACACAACGGACACCGATAGCTCAGAGCCCTGGACGCGGCTGCCGTCCGGGCAACCGCGTGTCCGGTTCAGCGCCCCACTTCCTCGACAGGTGCGCGCCGTCATGGCGCAGCGGCTGTTCGTGGCGAAGGCCGGACTGGCGCCGACCCACTTGAATCAGATCAAGCGCCTTGCGGCGTTCCAGAATCCAGAGTTCTACAAGAAGCAAAGCCTCCGGCTCTCCACGGCGCTGACTCCTCGCGTCATTGCTTGCGCCGAGGATCTACAGGAGCACGTCGCGCTCCCTCGCGGTTGCCGGACCGAACTCGAGCAGATCCTTCGCGAACATGGAAGCGCCCTTCTCGTCGAGGATCAGCGCTGCGAAGGGAAGGCGTTGGACGTCGCGTTCGAAGGCCGGCTCACGGCGCTTCAGAAGAGGGCCGCACGGGCTCTCCTTCGTGAGGACATCGGTGTGCTAGTCGCGCCGCCGGGCGTGGGCAAGACCGTGATCGGCACGTACTTGATCGCAGCGCGATCCCAAAGCACGCTCGTGCTGGTCCACCGTCAGCCGCTCCTCGATCAGTGGATTGCCCAGCTGTCCATGTTCCTCGGCCTCGCTCCCAAGACTATCGGCCAGATCGGCGCCGGCAAGCATGCGCCCAATGGGCGCCTGGATGTGGCGATGATCCAGAGTCTCGTGCGCTTGGGTAGCGTCGACAACCTCGTCGCGATGTACGGCCATGTGATCGTCGACGAGTGCCACCATATCCCAGCCGTGTCCTTTGAGCGAGTACTGTCCGAGGTCAAGGCGCGCTTCGTCACCGGGCTCACGGCCACGCCTCGCCGGAGGGACGGCCTTCACCCGATCACCGAGATGCAACTTGGCCCGGTGCGCTTCGCCGTCGACGCGAGGAGTCACGCGGCGCAACGGCCGTTCGACCACCGGCTGATCGTCCGCGAGACCGCGTTCGGTCGTGATCGCGCGGTGTCGGTGGACCGCATCCAGGCGCTCTACGCCGCATTGACGGCCGACGAGCAGCGCAACCGCCTCATTCTGGACGACGTCACGACCGCGCTGGCAGAAGGCCGCTCTCCGATTCTGCTGACCGAGCGCAAGGCCCATCTTGAATTCCTCGCCGCCAGCCTTCGGGGCGTCGCCCGCCATCTCGTCGTGCTGCGCGGCGGCATGACGCCGACCGAGCGACGCGCCGCGGCGGCAACTCTGGCGGCCATCACGGACGCGGAATACGTCGACCGCAGCGTGCCCTTGCTCGCCCGGATGTTCGAGAAGCGCCTGCGTGGATATCGTGCCATCGGCTATGCTCGCGGCTCGGCATCACTCATACGGGAGAAAGAGGATGACGAAGCCCTCGAGTCCTTCGACACGCCGGCTGCGGCTGAATGACAAGGATACGGAAGCGGAAGGCCAAGCGCGGCCGCGCGCGGCTCAGCAAAGCGCGGCTCGATCGGTTGGTCGAAGAGGCAATCGTCGACTGCTACAACGAATCCGAACAAGTCACGGGCCTGTACACGATGATCGAGGACAACCTTGCGCTGCCGTTCGAGACGACGGTGTCCTTCGCCAAAACCTCGGCCGGCGGCAAGTCGTTGATCTGTCGGCGCTGATCCGGAGAGAATCTCAGCTCGATGATCACCCTCTTGCTCCACCTGCTTCGACTCCTCCCGTTCCTTTGCGGCGGCCATCGCCAGCTCGCCCTCGAGAACCTGGCCTTGCGCCACCAACTCGCCGTGTACAGGAGGACGGCACCCCGGCCCAAGCTTCGCACGACGGATCGCCTCTTCTGGGTCGGGCTGGCCAGGGTCTGGACAGGGTGGCGGCAGTCCCTCGTCATCGTAACCCCTGCTACCGTTCTGCGGTGGCAGCGGCGCCGCTTCCGCGAGCACTGGACCCAGCTCTCCGGCCGGCCCACCGGGGGCCGCCCGCCCGTCAACGCCGAGATTAATCACCGCCCTGGTCAGGAAAATGGCCGCGGCGAATCCCCTGTGGGGTGCCCCCAGAATCCATGGCGAGCTCCTGAAGCTCGGCATCGACGTGGCCGAGCGCACCGTCTCCCGGCTGATGCCGAAGCGCCGCACACCGCCCTCGCAGACCTGGCGTACATTCCTGACCAATCACCTCCGGGACCTGGTCGCCCTCGATTTCTTCACGGTTCCCACAATGCGCCTGCGCGTGCTCTTCATCCTGGTCGTTCTCGCCCACCATCGCCGACGTGTCCTTCACTTCAACGTGACGGAACATCCCACCGCCGCCTGGACCGCCCAGCAGGTCGTGGACGCCTTCCCGGATGACTCCGCGCCGTCTTACCTCCTCCACGATCGCGACTCAATCTACGGCGATGCTTTCCGCAAACGTGTGAACGGCATGGGCATCAGTGAAGTTCAGACCGCGCCTCACAGCCCGTGGCAGAACCCCTTCGCGGAGCGGCTCATCGGCTCGATCCGGCGCGAGTGTCTCGATCATGTCGTCGTCCTTGGCGAACGGCACCTGCGCCGTACCCTGACCCGCTACTTCGCGTACTATCACCGGGCGCGCACTCACCTCTCGCTCGACAAGGATGCACCGGACGGCCGGCCAATTGAGCGGACCGCGCTCGGTAGGGTCATCTCGATTCGCGAAGTCGGTGGCCTGCACCATCGCTACGTCCGCCGGGCAGCCTGATCCAGCCCAATCGGTTCGCACACCCGGGCACGTCCTTCCGTCCGGCTGCTCCGCCGCCCTACCTCGAGCTCCTCCTCTTTCTGTAGTGGGTCCGGATGTACCCACCAAGCGGCTCGCTCCCCTGCCCGTTATCTGCAGTCTCCCGGCGTTCCCTCACCTGTCGCGAGAGCATCGGCCGTTGCCAACCGAGTGGGATGAGGTTTTGGCGAAGGACACCTCATTCTCGCCAACCAGCGTACCGACCTGCGGCTCAAGCTCGCGGGCGGTGCGCAGGGCCTCGTCGCAGGCGCCCTGGAGGCCGAGCGTTTCGAGCATGAAGATCGAGCGCCGGGCGCTGGCGGGCGTTGACGAGTTCGAACGGTTCGTCGATCCAGCACTCCTGGTGGAGTCGGGTGCCCAGGGCTAGACCGGATCCGGTCACGGCGAGCGGAGCGAGCCGAACGGGACCGTGCAAACACACTCCCAATGTCGCCACCGGGCCTACAATGATTCCAGAGCCGGAGGGAGATCGCGCTCAGTGACCACAGCCAGTCGCGGCGGCTCCTTTGTGATACAGGGCGGACACCCGCTCAGTGGGACGATCGCCCCCTGTGGCAACAAGAACGAGGCCTTACCGCTCGTCGCGGCCGCCCTACTCGTGCCCGGGCGCGTTCAGATCGACAGCGTGCCCCGGATCCGCGATGTCGAGATGCTCGTCGATGCCGTTCGGGGCCTCGGCCCTAGCGCGGAGTTCTCGAACAACCGGAGCATCATCATCGATGCCACGGCGCTCCATGAGGTCCGGCCCGATCCCCAGTTAGCGTCCGAGATCCGGGGCTCCTTTCTGCTCGCGGCGCCGCTCCTGGCTCGACGGGGCCAGGCGGTGTTGCCGCGGCCGGGCGGCGACAAGATCGGCCGCCGGCGCCTTGACACCCACCTGGCCGCCCTCCGCCAACTCGGCGCGCGCATCGACCTCGTGGGCGACGCCTACCACCTCGCCCTCGACGGTCGTTTTCGCGCTGCCGAGGTCTTTCTCGACGAGGCGAGCGTCACCGGGACCGAGACCGCGATCATGGCCGCGGTCACCGCGACTGGAACGACACGCATCCTGAACGCCGCCTGCGAGCCCCACGTCCAAGGGCTGTGCCGGGCCTTGAACACGATGGGCGCGAGGATTCACGGAACCGGCAGCAATGTGCTGGATATCGTGGGTGTCGACGGCCTCAGACCCGCACGCCACCGGTTGTCGCCAGACCACATTGAGATTGGATCCTTCGTCGCCATCGCGGCCATGACCCGTGGGGAACTCCGAGTCACCGACGTCGTGCCCGAGCACCTCCACATGACCCGACTCGCGTTCGCTCGCCTGGGCGTCGACACCCGGATCGACGGCGCGACGCTCATCGTGCCGCCGGACCAGAAACTCACGGTCGTGGCCGACGATGGTGGCGCCATTCCGAAGATCGATGACGGCCCCTGGCCCGCCTTCCCCGCCGACCTCACTCCGCTGGCCCTCGTCCTGGCGACCCAATCGGAGGGCACGGTTCTGATCCACGAGAAGCTCTTCGAGAGCCGGCTCTTCTTCGTCGACAGCGTGATCGCCATGGGAGCGCGGGTGGTGCTCTGTGACCCGCACCGGGCCGTCGTCATTGGTCCGAGCCGCCTACGCGGGGCGACGATCGTCTCGCCTGACATCCGCGCCGGCATGGCCTTGATCGCTGCGGCGCTTTGCGCCGAAGGACGCTCGGTAATCAACAACATCACCCAAGTCGATCGCGGCTACGAGCAGATCGACGAGCGCCTTTGCGGATTGGGAGCCCGGATCACCAGGGAGTAACCTGAAGTCCAGCGTGATGGCGGAACGGCGCTCGGCTCGATCGGCCGCTCCGTGAGCATGATCAATACCTTTTCATCGGGTCGGGATTCCCGGGATAAGTCTCGGCATTGACCCTTCGTTCGCCTCATCGGGAATCGCCAAAGATTCTCGGGTGATGCTTTGCATTCCGTCAAGCGGTTCGACACGTTCCTACGTGCCGCCCAGCCGGGCGACAACGGGTGCGAAAGCGTCCACATATGGCTCATGGGTGACGAAATAGGAAATGCCCCACCGCGTCCGGCGGGCCTGGAGATCTTCGATGAGTTGGTCCACGGTCCCGACAAGTACGTACGGGCTCTGCAGGAGCTCCTCGACGCTCAACTGTGTCCAACGAAGCGTCAGTTCCTCGGCAGCCTTCCGGCGAGCGTCCGTTACGATGACTCTTTGCACGAGCGCGTTCAGTTCGAGTCGCTCATATCTGTCTCTGGCGACGTCTCTCACAAGCCGGACTCGGTCGTCGACGACCGCCGCTTTCCACGCCGAGAGATCCGGCTCCGTCCCACCGCGTCGAAAAGTGATACCCGTGAGGCTGATGATGTCGGCTTCCTTCGCGGCGAGGGTGAGGAGCTGCGGACCGTTGCCGCCAATGAGAATTGGCGGGTGCGGCTGCTGCACGGGCAGCGGATAGACGGTGTGGTCGGTCACTCGATAGTGTCGCCCGGCGAACGTGACACGCTCGCCCGTGAGCAGACGCCTGACGATGACGACGGCCTCTGCCAGGCGCTCGACCCTCGCGCCTCCCAGATCGAAGCGCAAGCCCACCTGCGCATATTCGGATTTCACGTACCCGGCGCCAAGGCCGAGTTCCAGTCGCCCATCGGTCAGGAGATCCACTGTCGCGGCTTCGCGCGCCACCAGCACAGGGTGACGGAAGTCGTTGTTAAGCACCGTCGTGCCGACCCGGATGGTCTTTGTCGCGGCCGCGGCGCTGACCAACGCCGGCATCGGCGAGAACATCTCTGCGAGATGATCCGGCACGGTCAGCGAAGAGTAGCCGAGGTCTTCGAGCTTGCGAGCCTGGTCCGTCCATTCGGCCCGCGATCGGGCGCTCCGGACGATCACACCAAACCGGAAGGGCTTCATCGTCCGGACACTCCGACGACTTGCTCCGAGTCGAGCATTCGCGGCTCTCTCCCCTCCCAGACGGTTACGACGAACACATGATATCGGGCTTCTCCGTGCTCATCGGGATGTAGCTCCTCAAGGACCGCGATCTCCTCGAACGCTTGTGCCGTGGCGCCCAGCTCGTCTGCTACCTCCCGAATGAGGGTTTCGGCCGGGGCCTCGTGACCCTCGCAATGCCCGCCTGCGACGCCCCACACGTCGGGATAGAGCCGTCGCGCCGGTGAGCGCTGAACGAGGAGGACTTGTTCGCCTCGAACGAGGAAGCCGCCGGCACAGATTCTCACGCGACGCGCCAGACTCAGGGATGTCCGGCGCCGGGGATCTCGACACGGGTCATGTGCAGGTGTGAGATGGATTTTCGCCTCGCGAGGTCCTCATGCGTGGTCTCCGCGCTGACACAGTAGAGACTGCGGCGATCATCACCACCCAAGACGCATGCGACACCCCGACCGGGTAGCGCGATTCGATCGGTCATGCGTCCTGCGCGATCAACGCGGACGACCGCATCCTCGTTAAACGCACTGACCCACACACCCCCTTCGCGATCAAGGCAGATCCCATCAGGTTCGGCGATATGTCCGAAGCGGCGGCGGAACTCGAGCGAACCATCCAAGCCGATCCTGAACGCCGCAAGGCAATCGCCTTGGCTTTCAGCCACAACCAACTCGCTGCCGTCAGCTGAAATCGCGATGCCGTTGGGGAACCGCAATCCTTCGGCCACAATTCGGGAACGGCCATCGGCCGCCACGAGGATCAGTCCGCCCAGGGCACCGGCCGGCACGCCGTGCCGTAGATCGAATCCGAGATCGCCGACAAAACATCGGCCTTCGCCATCCACGATCATGTCATCGATCGTGCCTCTCGTGACCGTCGACAGATCGGCGTAGGTTGTCACCTGGTCGCGGATGCCTTTGAGGAGCACGCGCTCCAGCATCGAGGTGATGATCAAGTCCCCTGTAGGAAGGAAGCCGAGACCGGCAGGGATTCCGTTGAGACGGAGTACGGTCTCGCAACTTCCCTCGGCGCTGATTCTGAAAACGGAGCGCGCAATGCTGTCGACCATCCATAGGAACCCGTCGCGCCAACGAGGCGCCTCGAAGTAGTGCCCGGTTGCCAAGGTCTGAACGGGTCGGCTCATCGGCTGGCGTCTCGGCTCGTTGCCACTCGAGACCGCGATCTGCTCCGAGGATGCCGCTCCTCATTCGATGAGCTCAGCCGGTTCACCATATCGTGTGCGATCCCGAATCTCGCTCGCTCAGCCGTCGCGCTCCGGCCCCGCAGAGAAGAGTCGGTCATTGGGGGGCGGGTGAACCGACGACCCTCGGGTCACCTCGGTGGGTAGCCAGGGTCGGCCTTGATCTTCTCAATCTGCTGGAGGTGGTCCATGACGTGCAGCCGGTGGTAAGCGATCAATTCTTTGAGGTTCAGGGGACCGAGAGACGGGTGCTCCCAGATCCCGACGGGCAGGGCTCCATCTGGCAGAGCGCTTACCAACACGACAATTTCTTCCAAACGCCGAGCCATCTCATCTCGTAACTCCTGGATGGACTGCGTGGACCTGCCACCGCTGCTGTCGGCGGTGAAGGGTTTAGGAACCTTCCCGTCGGACAGATCTCGGATAGGTTCGATAACCTGGGACGCGGTGGCGTAGATCAGGTGGTCCAGTACTTCTTTAATGGACCATTCGGGACCAGGCTTGAAGCGCGCCTGTCCCTCGCTGACATTCTGCAGACAGCGGCCGCACTCGGCAGCGGTGCGCTCCGCGAGGGGTCGCACGTCGGACAGACCTTTGGAAGCTTGATGGCGAATGTAGGAAAGAGCCGTCTGGGTCCGTTCGCCCACATCGACCATACGGGCGCTCCTTTCCATGGGCCCTTAGCCAGGATTACTCACGAATAATGAGAGAGAATAACCACCGGGACAACTCAGCGTTCGCTCAGCCGTGCGACCAGCCCGGGAAATTCGTCCAGCGATGCCAGTGTGTATTCTGGTTTTACGGGTTCTGCGAGCGGGTAACGCGGAACTAGGCACACGGGGAGCCCAGCGAACCGGGCGGAAGTGACGCCAACCGATGAGTCCTCTACAACCAAACACTCGTGCGGTGCCGCTGGCCGGAAGGACTGGAGGCGATGATAGGCGAGTTCATAGCACTCTGGGTCGGGCTTCCCCCGATTAACGTCGTTCCCGCCTACCACGAAGCTCACCAGGCGCGAGAGCTCATAATGCTCCACAGTCAACTCGATCGTTGCCCGCGCTGATGAAGAGACGATCGCTGCCACCGCTCCGTGATCGCGCACGCTGGCCACCGCCGCGCGAGCACCCGGCAGCAGGCAAACGCCTGCCGGGAAGAGATTGACGTAGTGCTCGTCGCGCAGCACCACGAGCTTTTCGACCGGAGCCGCTACTTCGCTCACACCCAGCGCGTTACGTCTCGCCTCCAGGATCTCCCTCATGCGGCGGCCGAAGAAGGGGCCCGTCCGCCTGAACGCCTCGTCCCAGTCCATCCCAAACTCAGCGAAGGCGCGGTGGCTCGCCTCACGGTGGCAGCCGTCGGCGTCGATGAGCGTCTCATCAAGGTCGAAGAAAACGCCTTTCAGCATCGCGTTCTCACCCGCCGCAGTGGCTCCGCAAGGTGCTCGCGCGCTTCCCGCCAAGACCCCAAGGCACTTGCGCGTCGAGAGCTAACTACAACTTGCGCAACCAAACATCATCGATCGCGTAGTCCTGGTCCTTGACGAGGACTAAATGGGCCCGCTCGCGTGTAGGCAGAATGTTCTCCCGGAGGTTAGGGCCGTTGATCCTGTCCCAGATGGTCCCGGCCGTCCGCTCGGCCGCTTCGTCGGAGAGGGCGGCGTACTGATGAAAATAGGACTCGGGCTACTTGAACGCGGTGGCCCGGAGGAGAAGAAACCGCTCAACGTAGCAGCGGCGAATGTCGGCGCGATGACTGTCCCGCTCTTCCGGCGTCTCCACCAGATCCTGGACTGGCCACATGTTGACGCGCCGGCTGCAACGACTTTCTGTGATCCCGTCCTCTCAGCCATTACATCACCAGTGAATCGACGACCTCGTATCGATCCGTCGTAACCTTCGCACCGGTGGCGGCTGCAGTTGCTCCCTGCCGCTTCAGACGGGATTGTTCGCTTGCCCGCATCGCATCCTCGTTCTCCCAAAGCGTGACGATCATTCCTTTCCCCGCCTTGCGGTCAACAAGCCAATATACGGCTTTGAGGCCTGGGTCTTGGCGAATGTGAGGCTTGACCTGTTCACGACCGCGGACAACCCATCGATCCAGTTCCTCTGGGGATCCTTCCCACGTTCCTATGCGTGCGACCATGTTCGCTTCCCTCCGTCCCCTTCTTCCCAACGAACGCGGTGTCTGGGATCTCGTTGCAGTATAACGACATCGGACTGACCCGCGGCGCGATCGGGTCACCTGCGCTGTCGGGGTCCAGTCCGTGTCAGACGGCATTCGTTCGTACGAGCATGATAAGCCCGGACGCCCAGGCCAACTTCGTGGCAACAAATCCGGTTCGGGTTTCCAGCTCCGTGATCAGCGCCGGAACCTTTGGTGCGTGCCCCTCCGGCCATGACGCCTGCGGTAGAAGGTCGTCGATAAAATAGATACCGCCGACTTTCAGGAGCGAAAGCGCAAGGTCCACGTGCGTGAACTTGCCGGGCCACGTGTCAGCGTAGATGAAGTCGAAGTGCAATGGTGCTGACTGGGCGAGGAACGCCTCACCGTCGGCGAGATGGAACGTGACGCGCGGGTCGTGCCCGAGATGGCGCCGAGCAACCTCCAACACCCTGGCGTCGTTTTCGACCGAGTCGAGCCGGGACCGCTCGTCCATGCCGGCGAGAAGCCAAGCTGTACCGACGCCAGTACCGGTCCCGAGTTCCAGAAATCTGCCGCTCGGCTTGGATGCGGCAAGGGTGCGAAGCAGCGAGCCGGTCTGAGGCTCAGAAGCCATTGTAAAGCCCAACTGCCGGGTGTCGCGGCGAATCGCATCGACCACTGCCGGAACCTGCCTGATTTCGTGATCATCCATTTGCAGAACGTCCTATGCTCCCTCCCCGCGCACGTAGAACGTCCGCGCCGAGCAATAGCGAGCCAGCGGTGTTAGGGGCCGTTTAGACCCAGACTCCGTCGGCGGCTGTCTTTGGTTCACCGGCATCACCCGTGTCAACCCTGATCCGAAAATGACTCAGGCGGCCAGGGAATGTTGGAGACGATCGTAGAGATGTTGGACGCTCGGCTTCGCGTGGACGATTGCGGCCTCGCGGCCGCCGACCCTCGGCGCGTCGATACTGCTCGGCGCCGTGCTCACGTTCTCGGCCTGGTGCGCAGTCGCGGCTACCGATGCCGACTCCGCGAACGGCGCTACAATGCGAGCGACATGAAGGCGGCTTCAAAATGACCCTGCCGCACGGTACCGACCGGCTCGAGTCGGCTCGCCTCGTGCTGCGGCGAATGACGCCGGACGACCTGCCGTTCTACACACGCATCCACGCACTTCCCGAAGTCGCGCGGTATCTCTGGCGCGAAGGCCGGCCGCGCTCACCCGAGCAGACGAAAGCATGGTTGGAGGCCACGCTCGCAAGCTATGAGCAGCTCGCGCTCGGCTATCTCGCGGTCGTGCGCAAGGCGGACGGAGCGCTGATCGGACGCTGCGGCTTGATGGAGATGGTTGTCGAATCCGCGGAACCCGAGCACGGTATTCGCAGAGGATGGTTCGGGCTCGCAGGGGCGCCCGCCGACGTCGAGCTGACCTTCGAGTGTGAGCTCGGCTACACGTTCGACCCCGCCGTCTGGGGCCAGGGTTTCGCGACCGAAGCATCGCAATGCGTTCGCGACTACGCGCGCGACGTTCTGCGGCTGCCGTACGCGGTCTCGGCCATTCATCCGCAGAACGCCCGCTCGCGGCGCGTCGCTGAACGGTCGGGCGCCCGAGTCGCCGGACAGATGGAAGCGTTCGGTATGACGTGGGATCGCTACGTGTGGCCGCTCACGACAGGCGCCGCGGCTCAGCTCCAGCCGGCATCCACGAAATAGGCGTGGCCCGTACAGGCACGCGCGGTGGCGCTGGAACCCGCACGAACACGCCGAGTCTATCCTCATCTCCGAAACTGTGCGAACCTACAAGCCGCATCCGCTTGACTGGAACGCTTGCCGCGTAGGGTTCATTCGGGCGCCGCAGTCCTGTAGATCCAGGCGGTATCCTGGTGTGGGCCTCCGTACGCATCGAAGCCGCCGAAGTAGAAGACGCGTGCGCGGTCTTCGGCAAACGGGGAGACGACGATTGCCCGTGTGCCGCGCAGGCCGCCCCGCGCTCTCATGGTGGAG
>Ga0209761_1002017_pt1 | contig 13254 bp, 10 predicted proteins | sample GraSoi013_1_40cm_4_FD_185818 | JGI IMG/M metagenome (GOLD analysis project Ga0209761, IMG submission 185818) | Grasslands soil microbial communities from the Angelo Coastal Reserve, California, USA - Sample 09_25_2013_1_40cm (SPAdes) (version 2) | ecosystem: Environmental > Terrestrial > Soil >... | reverse complement strand
GGCTCCACCTGCTTGTGCACTTCCGCGAGGAAGCGCTTGGCAAGTCGGTCGAGCTCCGACTCGCCCAGCTGGTCGGTGCTCACCTCTACCAGCGTATAGTGCCCGCCTTCGGGACGGGCGGTGATGGTCACCTTGCCAAGCGCGCCCGCGTAGGTGCGCCGCCGCGGCGCCTCGTCCGCCGGCGCGAGGCGCGTCCCGAAGAACGCCTTCGCCTGCGCCAGCACCTCGTCGGGACTCAGCGTCGTCCGATGGAAATACCTCACAGGTTCCCCTCCCATGCGGGCTTGAAACGCCGCAGCGTCAGGCTGTTCAGCACGACACTCAGGCTCGACCACGCCATCGCCGCGCTCGCGAACACCGGCGAGAGCAGCAGGTGGAGCCACGGGTACAGCGCCCCGGCCGCGACGGGGATCCCAATCACGTTGTAGACGAAAGCCCAGAAAAGATTCAGCTTGATCGTCCCCATGGTGCGCCGAGACAGTTGAATCGCGGTCACCACGCCGCGCAAATCGCCGCGGATCAGCGTCACATCGGACGCCTCCATGGCGATGTCGGTTCCCGTCCCGATCGCGATTCCCACGTCGGCCTGCGCGAGCGCCGGCGCATCGTTGATCCCATCGCCCACCATCGCCACCTGCTTGCCCTGCCGCTGCAGCTTCTTCACGATGTCGGCCTTTTGCGACGGCAGCACTTCGGCCAGAAGCTCGTCGATCCCGACTTCCTTCGCCACCGCCTCCGCCCCGCGCTTCGAGTCCCCCGACACCATCATCACCGCCAGCCCAAGGCGTTTCAACGATGCAATCGCCGCCGGTGCGTTGGGTTTGATGGGGTCGGCGATCGCGATCACCGCGTGCACCGTGTTGTTCACCACCACGATCACCGGGGTGCGTCCCTGCGCAGCGAGACGGTCGGCGTCGGCCCCAAGCGTCCCGAGCTCGAGGCTGCGCTCGCGGGCGTGCCGCAGGGAGATCACCTCGATGATGCGCCGGTCCACGGTGCCGCGCACGCCCCGCCCTTCCATGGCCGCGAACTTCTCGACCGGCAGGACCTCGACCTGGCGATCCCTGGCCGCCTTGGTGACGGCGAGCGCGAGCGGGTGCTCCGACCGTTGCTCCACGGACGCGGCCCACTTGAGCACCTCGCCCGGCGCGAGCGGCGTACCGTCCGGCCGTTTGGCCGTCACGATGTGCGTCACACTGGGCCGGCCTTCGGTGATCGTGCCGGTCTTGTCGAGCAGTACGGTGCGTATCCCTGCGAGTCGATCGAGCGCCTCGCCGCTCCGGATGAGGATGCCGTACTCCGCGGCCTTCCCCGTACCCACGAGGATCGCTGTGGGCGTAGCGAGCCCGAGCGCGCAGGGACAGGCGATGATCAGCACGGTCACGAGCGCGACCGTGGCGAACACCAAGGCCGGCGCGGGCCCTACGTCGTACCAGATCACGAACGCCGCGATCGCCAGGGCCATGACGACGGGCACGAAAACGCCCGCCACCCGATCGGCGAGCTGCTGGATCGGCGCCTTGGTCGCCTGAGCGTCCTCCACCAGTTGAACGATCTGACCCAGCGCGGAGTCTTTGCCCACCCGCGTGGCCCGGAACGTCACACTGCCCGTGGTGTTGAGCGTCGCGCCGATCACCTCGTCGCCGATCTTCTTGGCCACGGGCATCGGCTCTCCCGTCAGCATCGATTCATTCACCGCCGAGGCGCCTTCGGTCACGATGCCGTCCACCGGGATCCGTTCGCCGGGCTTCACGATCACGAGATCGCCCGGGACCACCGCCTCGACCGCGATGTCGGACTCCTTGCTCCCCCGCACGACGTGCGCCGCGCGGGGCCGGAGCCCGGCCAGGCGCCGGATGGCTTCCGAGGTACGGCCCTTGGCGCGCGCCTCGAGCAGCCGCCCGAGGAGGATCAGCGCGATGATGGCCGAGACAGATTCGTAGTAGACGTCCGCCGAGGGCCCGGCGCCGGTGAACACGCCGGGCGCGAAGGTGGCAACCAGCGAATACAGGTAAGCCGCGCCCGTGCCCACCGCGATGAGCGTGTTCATGTCTGCGGTGCGGTGCTTGAACCCGCTCCACGCGCCCCGGTAGAACTGGCCGCCCGACCAGACCACCACCGGCAGGGTCAGTACGGCAAGCCCGATCTTGATCCACTGCGGGTCGAGCGAGCCACGCCCGGCGAGCGCCTCCTGGAGGCGCAGGGCGAGCGGCATGAGCAGGCGCCCGAGCAGATCCACCTGCTTCAGCGTCGCATCGGCATCGTGGGCCATCAGGAGCATCGAGCCAAGCATACTCACGACTGTCACGGCCGCCGCGAGCGCGAGTTTCCACGTGAGCGAACGGACCTCGCGCTCGCGCGCCAGCCGCTCGCGCTCGAGCGGATCCTCGGCGGCAATCGGCTCGGCGACCCGGAAGCCCGCCCGTTCGACGGCCTGCTCGAGCGCCTCCGCGGTGGTGGCGCCGGGGATGTAGTCCACGGTGACGGTCTCCGTCGCCTGGTTGGCGGCGGCGCGGACAACGCCCGGCACGCTTCGCAGCGCCTGCTCGAGCGGCGCGACACTCGGCGCGTAGTGCAGCTGCTCGACCGTGAACGTCACTCCGGCCTGGCCGCAGTCGTATCCCGACCCGCGCACGGTCTTGATCAGCTCGGCGACGTTCGTCTGGGCGTCGTCATAGTCCACGGCGGCTTTGCCGGTGGCGTAATTGACCGCGGCGCTCGTGACGCCGCCGGCCTTCCCGAGCGCTTCCTGGACGGTGGCGGCGCACGAGGCGCAGCTCATCCCCTCGATGGGCAGGACGATGCGGGACTTACTCATGGAGCTTGTGCGGGGAGGACGACGCGCGCCGCTCGGCGGTGGCAGGCTCCACTACGAGCAGGCCTTTGAGCATGTTCATGCCGCAGCGAAAGCGGAACTCGCCCGCCTGCTCGGGTGTGAACTCAACGGCCGTGGTCTGAAACGCGGGGAGCGCGGCGTCGATCCCGAAGTCCTCGAAGACGACGCGGTCCGAGCAGTCCGCGGTCTCGTCGCGGTAGAACTGGAGCCGCACCGGCTGGCCGGCCCGCACCACGATCGTATCGGGGGTATAGCCGCCCTTTACGACCACCCGCACCTCCTGCACACCGTCGGCGGTCGGCGCTTCCGTGGCCGACCCCTTCGAGAGGAGAAAATACCACAGCACCCAGACGATGGCGGCGAGACCGACGGCCGTGACGACGTACTGCGAGACGCTCACGCCTTCTCGTAGTACTCGATACCGAGGTGGGTGATTTGTTCTTCGCCCATCAACCAGCGCAGCGTGTTCTTGAGCTTGGTCTGCTGGATGAACAGATCGTGCTCGGGGTACAGTCCCGGGGCCGTCTGGGGGCTCTTGAAGTAGAACGACAGCCACTCCTGGATCCCCGACAGGCGTGCCCGCTGCGCCAGGTCGAAGAACAGGGCCAGATCGAGTACGATCGGCGCGGCGAGGATGGAATCGCGGCACAGGAAGTCGACCTTGATCTGCATCGGATAGCCCAGCCATCCGAAGATGTCGATGTTGTCCCAGCCTTCTTTGTTGTCGCCGCGGGGCGGGTAGTAGTTGATCCGCACCTTGTGGAACACGTTGCCGTACAGCTCGGGATACTGGTCGGGCTGGAGGATGTACTCGAGCACGCCGAGCTTGGACTCTTCTTTGGTCTTGAACGATTCGGGATCGTCCAGCACCTCGCCGTCCCGGTTGCCCAGGATATTCGTCGAATACCAGCCCGCGAGTCCGAGCATGCGCGCCTTGAACGCGGGCGCGAGCACGGTCTTCATCATCGTCTGACCGGTCTTGAAGTCTTTGCCGCCAATCGGAATCTTGCGCTCCTCGGCCAGGTGCTGGAGCGCGGGAACGTCGACGGTCAGGTTAGGCGCGCCGTTGGCGAACGGCACGCTTTCCATGAGGGCGGCGTAGGCGTACAGCATCGACGGCGCGATGGCGGGATCGTTCTGCTCCATCGCCTTTTCGAACGTGGCGAGCGATTGGTGCGCCGGGCCGGGGGTGATGAACACCTCGGTGGACGCGCACCACACGATCACCACGCGGCTCACCCCCGCGGCCTTCCTGAAGCTGCGGATGTCCTCGCGCAGCTGCTCGGCGAGCTCGCGTTTGGTCTTGCCACGCTTCACGTTGGTGCCCTGCAGCCGCTTCACGTAGTACTGGTCGAACGCGGCGGGGAGCGGCTTGATGCCCTGGAGGAAATCCTTGATCGGCTCCAGGTGCTCGTGCCGCTCCAGCACGCCGGCTTTCACGGCGGCGGTGTAGGCGTCGTCGGGAATCGGGTCCCAGGCAGCGAACACCAGGTCTTGCAAGTCGGCGAGAGGCACGAACTCCTTGATCTTGGGACTGCGCCTTTCGGTGCGCTTCCCGAGACGGATGGTCCCCATTTGCGACAGCGACCCGATCGGCAGCCCCCTGCCCCGCCGCACGGTCTCGACGCCCGCGATGAACGTCGTGGATACCGCACCCAGTCCCACGAGCATCACGCCCAGTTTTCCTTTGGCGGGCGCGATGTCCCGACCGGCTTCGACTGCCACTATTACGGTCCTTTCCGAGATTGTAGCGCGGGCGCGTGGCCCGGGAGTGTGTCGCGCTGGCGGGAGGGTCGCCGCGCGGAAGGCTCCCCGGCCGCCCGCGCGACGTAGCGCACGCGCTGCACCACCGTCAGGGACGTGGCGAGCGCAAGCACGACGACGATCCAAAACAACAACGATCCATGGTTCCCGGCCCCGAAAAACAGCGTCGGAGCGCCCAGCAGCAGCACGCGCTCGGCCCGCTGCGCAATGCCCACCTTGGCGGTGAGGCCCAATCCTTCGGCGCGGGCCCGCGTGTAGGACACGATCAAGGACGCCGCCAGGGCGATGAGGCACGCGACCACCGCGAGCGTCAGGCGCTCAGGGGGCACCCCGCCCCGCAGGAAGTGCACCGCGATCCCTGAGAACAGCGCCGATTCGCCCACCCGGTCGAGCGTCGAGTCGTAGAACGCCCCGAAGGTCGTGGTCATGTCCGCCCGCCGCGCGACGCGGCCGTCCACCATATCGAAGATGCCGGACACGAGCAGCAGGAAACCTCCGGAGCGAACCCACCCCAGGCCGAACGCCGTCGCCGACCCGATGATCACGAGGGTACCGACGGTGGTGATGAGATTGGGGCGAACGTGCAGACGGATGAAGAGGGCGGCGAGGGGATCGATCAATTTCCCGAAGCCATCCCGCACACTCTGGGGGATCAGGTTCATGGCCGGGGGAAGGTAGCCGAGCGCGGCAAAAGTCTCAATAGAGCAAGTACTTGGCGCGCAGGCGCCGAAACCGCGCGAGCGGTCCGTCCCACTCCCGCCAGATGGCGTCCGCCGTGCGGTCCGCCAAAATCGCGCGTCGCAGCTCCGCGCCTTGCGCCAGCCGGTCGAACCGGGCCGCATCAAAACGCAACGAATCGGGCTGGGCCGCTCGGATCGCCGCGAGAACCAGGGCGGCGGCGCGCGTCGGATCGTAGCGCCGTCGATCCGTCACGTGCAGCCTGATACCCCGCACCTCGAGGCCGTCGTATTTCCCATCGGTCGGTCCATGCGGAGTGAACGCCACGCCAGAGAGCTCCACTCCGTTCAATCCTTCCTGCGCCCACCGTCCCCCACCCCGGAGCCGCGGCAGCACGGCCCCGGTGTCGAGCCATGGGGCACCGACCACCTGAAACGCGAACGCCGTGCCGCGCCCGACCGAGAGGTTCGTACCCTCGAACAGACACGTCCCCGGGTAGTGGAGCGCGCTTTCCAGATCCGGTAAGTTGGGCGACGGTCGCACCCAGGGTAGTCCCGTGTCGTCGTAAAACATCGCGCGGCGCCAGCCCAGCGCCGGGACCACGGTGAGCCGGGCGTGAATCCCCAGCGCGTCGTTGGCGAACCGCGCGAGCTCGCCGATCGTCATGGCGTGCCGCATCGGCACGCCGAGGAAGTCGAAGACGCGCTCCACGGAGCGTGGGGCGGCGGGAATATTGCCTTGGGACGCGACACCGCCGATCGGGTTCGGACGGTCGAGCACCACCACGGGCTTGCCGCGGCGCACCGTTTCCTGCATCACCAGAACTGTCGTGGTCGGGTAGCTATAGTAGCGGGCGCCGACGTCCTGCAAATCCACCAGCACGACGTCCACCGAATCGAGCGCCGCGATCGCCGACAGCGGCGTGCCACCGTAGAGGCTATAGATTGGTAGGCCGGAGGCCGAGTCGACGGCATCGGGGAGCCCGGCGCGGTCTTCCGTGCCGCGGAGTCCGTGCTCCGGGCTCAGGATCACCATCAGCCGGACGCCCGGCGTACCGCGCAACAGGTCGATATCGCGTCGCCCCAGGCGGTCCACGCCGGTCTGGTTCGTGAGCAGCGCGACGCGCTTGCCGGCGACGACGCTGATCGAGTCCGTCAGCAGGACCTCGATCCCCGGTCGTACCTGCGCCGCCGCCCGCGGCGACAGGGAGAGGGCGCAGGCAATCACCACCAACAGCGAGACACAATGCGAGCGCATAGGCTCCTGGTCGTTGCCGCCGTGCTGGGGTGTTCCGGCGGTCAAACAGTCAGACGGACGGCCACACCGGTCCCCCGTCCCTCGTCTTCCGTCCCCGTGGTGTCCGTCGACTCGCTGCTCGCCGGCCTCACGGTGCACCAACAGGTCGGGCAGCTCGTCATCCCGTGGCTCTCGGGAAGCTACACCGCATTGGACGATTCGCTCTATCAGGTGGCGGCCCGGTGGGTAGACTCGCTCGAAATCGGCGGGCTGATCATCTCCGTCGGCTCCCCGCTCGACATCGCCACCAAGCTGAACGCGTTGCAGCTACGATCCCGCTTGCCCCTCCTGATCTCGGCCGATCTCGAGTGGGGCGCAGGGATGCGCGTGGTGGGGGCGACGGCGTTCCCCCAGATCATGGCGGTCGGCGCCACCGGCGATCCGCACGACGCCTTTACGATCGGCGCGGCCGCGGCCGTCGAGGGCCGGGCCGTGGGCATCCACGTCAATTTCGCGCCTGATGCAGATGTCAACAACAACCCCGCGAACCCGATCATTAATATCCGCTCGTTCGGCGAGGACCCTCGCACCGTCTCCCGCCTGGTGGCGGAGTACGTGCGGGGTCTGCACGAGCATGGCATGCTGGCCACGCTCAAGCACTTCCCCGGCCACGGGGACACGGAGACCGATTCCCACATCGGTCTCCCTGTGATCACCGCCGGATACGCCCGCCTCGACTCGCTCGAGCTCGTCCCGTTCCGCGCCGGCATCGCCGCCGGAGCGGACGTGGTGATGAGCGCGCACATCGCCTTCCCCGCTCTCACGGGTTCGAACGAACCGGCGACGCTGTCGGCGGCCGTCCTCACCGGGCTGCTGCGCGACTCACTGCGCTTCCCCGGCCTGGTCGTGACCGACGCCCTGATGATGGGCGCGATCGTGGCGAAGTACGGCGCCGGCGAAGCGACGGTACGGGCGTTTCTCGCGGGCTCGGACCTGCTGCTCATCCCCGCCGACGCCGACTCCGCGGTGCTCGCGATGACCGCGGCGGTGGCGTCCGGACGCGTCACGCGTGAGCGGCTCGCGCAATCGGTGCGCCGGGTGCTCGAGATCAAGCGTCGGCTCGGCCTGCTCGAGCACCGCACCGTCCCGATCGACTCGATCCCCCTCGTGGTCGGCAGCAGGCGCTTCCAAGACGCTGCCAATGACCTCGCGGTACGCTCGCTCACGCTGGTGCGCGACGTGGGCGGACGACTGCACGCTTTGCGGGCGCGGCCCCGCCGCCTGGCCCTGATCGCGTACGCCGACGAGCAGAACTCGAGCGTCGGCGCGCTCCTCACCGATCTGTTGCGGCAGGGAGGCGACACGGTGGACTTCTTCCGGCTGTGGCCCATGTCGGGGACCCTGTCGTACGATTCGGCCCGGTCGGTCATCGCGCGGGCGCCGGCCACGGTGTTCGTCGCCAACGTGCGGCCCATTTCGTGGAAGGGAAACATCGCCCTTCCGGACTCCCTCGCGCAGCTCATCTCACTGACGGACGCCAGCCGCCCCACCGTGCTGGTGTCGCTCGGCAGCCCTTACCTCCTCAACCAGACGCCCACGGTGCGGTCCTACCTCATCGCGTGGAGCGGCGTGCGGGCATCGGAGCGTGCCGTGGCGCTCGCGCTGCTCGGCCGCGTGCCGATCGGCGGCCACCTCCCCACTCGCATCCCGCCCGACTACCCCCTCGGCTGGGGCGTGAGCGTCCCCGCCATACGGCCATGAGGCGCCGCGTCACGCTCACGCTTGCCGCCCTGATCACCGCGTGTGGCGGGAGAGGCGCCAGGGAGGCTACGCCGGTCCCGGCGACCGCGGGGATCCCGCTGGCTCCGCCCTCCTCCCTGGGCTTCGACAGCACGCGCCTCGCAGGCATCGTCGCGTACCTCCGGGCCGAAGTGGACAGCGGTGCATTCCCCGGTGCCGTGCTCGCGGTGGGACGCCACGGCCGGCTCGCACTGCTTGCGCCGGTGGGCCACTACGGCGTCGCTGGCCCGCGTCCGGTGGACGCCGCCACGCTGTACGACATCGCCTCGCTCACGAAAGTCGTGGGCCTCACCACCGCCTGCATGCTGCTGGTCGATTCGGGCCAGCTCGACGTCGACGCACCGATCGCACGCTACGTGCCCGCGTTCCGCGGGTCCATGAAGGATCGCGTTACCGTCCGACACTTGCTGACCCACTCGGCGGGCCTCGTTCCCGATCTCCCGCTGTACGACTCCACCGCCACCCGCGCCGCGGCGCTTGCAGCCGTGGACACGACGACCCTCGTGACGTCGCCGGGCACGAGCTACACCTACTCCGACCTGAGCGCCATCGTGCTGATGCAAGCCGTGGAGCGCGTGACGGGCGAGCCGTTCGACCGATTTCTCACCAGGCGGGTGTTCGGACCGCTGGGCATGTCCGCGACCAGGTTCCTACCGCCCGCTTCGTTGCGCGACCGGATCGCGCCCACGGAGCACGATACCCTGTTCCGACACCGCTGGCTCCGAGGCGAAGTGCACGACGAGAGTGCGGCACGCCTCGGCGGCATCTCAGGGAACGCCGGGCTCTTCTCGAACGCGCTCGACCTCTCCCGCTTCGCGGCGATGCTCTTGAACGGAGGAGCGTGGGACTCACTGCAGCTGATACGCGCCGAGACCGTCTCGGAGTTCACGACGCGCCAGAACATCCCGGCGGGCTCCACCCGGGCACTCGGCTGGGATACCCCGTCGGACTCAGGGTACTCGAGCGCGGGCGCGAAGCTCTCGCGGCGCTCGTTCGGCCACACCGGCTTCACCGGCACGTCGATGTGGATGGACCCGGAGCGCGATCTCTTCATCGTCCTGCTAACCAACCGCGTAAACCCGACGCGGGCGAACATGGCGATCCTCCACGTCCGGGCCCACGTCGCCGACCTCGTGGCGGACGCCCTGACCCATCCGGAGCTCTGAGGGGCGTCGCTACTCGACCACCGTTTGCCAGCCGCGCCGCGACAGGTCGCGGTAAATGACCCCGCCCGCGACCGCGGCCACCACGAGCAACACCAGGCCGGGGAGCGTCTCGTGGAGCAGGAGCTTGCCCACGCCGAACAACGCGCCGTACACCAGCACGCAACCCGCGACCCAATCGATCAGGTTTGCGAGGCCGTCCGCGGACGGGCGCACGTCGGGAGCGAGGGCGGCCACCGGTCCCCAGCCCGCCCGCGAGGGGCGGGTGCGGCGGTAGAACGCGACGAGCGTGGACTCGGCTTCGGGACGGGTAAGGAACGTGACGGCCAGCCAGACCACCGTTGTGACGGCCACGGTGATGAGCACGATGTACGCGAAGTCGCGTGGCCGACCGCTCTCGAGCCCGCCCACCGTCTGCAGCAGGACCGACACGACGAACGCCGTGATCATCGCGGAGACCTCGCTCCACGCATTGATCCGCCACCAGTACCAGCGCAGCAGCAGCACGGCGCCCGTACCAGCCCCCGTGATGATCAACACCCTCCACGCCCCACCGATCGATTCGATGCGAAAGGCCACCGCCGCCGAGACCAGCGTGAGCAAGCCCGTGGCCAGGCGGGACGCCAGGACGTAATGGGACTCGGCCGCGTCACGGCGCACGAAGCGGCGGTAGAAATCGTTCACGAGATAGCTGGCCCCCCAGTTCAGCTGGGTAGCGATCGTCGACATGAAGGCCGCGGCGAACGCCGCGACCATGAGCCCGCGCAACGACGAGGGGAGATAGTCGATCATCACCCGGATGTATCCGGTCTCCGGGTCCTTGAGGTTGGGAAACAGAATCAACGAGGCGAGGGCGACGAGGATCCAGGGCCAGGGCCGTATGGCATAATGCGCGATGTTGAACCACAGGGTGGCGAGCAACGAGTGCTTCTCGTCTTTCGCGCTCAGCATCCGCTGCGCCACGTAGCCGCCGCCCCCGGGCTCGGCGCCCGGATACCAAGTGGCCCACCAATTGACGCCGATGTACACGAAGAATGTGATCATCGGCATCCAAGCTGAGCCGATGTCGGGCACGAAGCTGAGCACCGATCCCTGACCGCCGGTCGTGGTCCCGCGCAGCTGATCGATGGCCGCGAGTTTGACCCTCATCCCGTCGATCCCCCCCACGGCCTGCACCGCGAAGACCGCCAACACGATCACCATGCCCATCTTGATCACGAACTGGAACAGATCCGTCACCAGCACGCCCCACAGTCCCGAGAGCGTCGAGATCGCAGACGTGAGGACGATCATGCCGACCACGATCCACAGCGCCTCACCCTTCGAGACGCCAAACACCAGCTGGAGGATCTTCGCCATCGCCAGGTTGACCCAGCCGAGGATGATGCAGTTGATGAGCAAGCCCAGGTAAATGGACCGGAAGCCCCGCAGGAAGGCGGCCGGTGGACCGGCGTAGCGGATCTCCGCGAACTCGATGTCGGTCATGACGCCGGAGCGGCGCCACAACCGGGCGTAGAAGAACACGGTGAGCATCCCGCTCGCGAGCAGGTTCCACCACAGCCAGTTGCCCGCGATCCCGTTTTGCGCGACCAGACCGGTGACGACGAGGGGCGTGTCCGCGGCGAACGTGGTGGCCACCATCGACGTGCCGGCGAGCCACCACGGCACGTTTCTCCCGGAGAGAAAGAACTCCGCCGTGTTTTGGCTGGCGCGGCTCTTGTAATACAGGCCGACGGCAAGGTTGAACAGGAAGTACAGGGCGATGACCAGCCAGTCGGCGAGCGTCAGGCGCATAGCAGCGGTGGCCTCGCGGCAGAGAGTTGACTTGCCCGAAGGAACTGTCTAAGTTCGCACGTGATTGGAGGATCGCAATGGCCACGACGCAACGCACGAGCCCTATTACCCTCACGGTGACCGAGCAGGCGGCGGTCGAGGTGAGGAAGTTCATGGCGGAAGAGAACGTCTCCCCCGACACGGCCGGGCTCCGCATCGCGGTGCTCCCGGGCGGGTGCTCGGGCTTTAAATACAGCCTGAACATCGAAGACAAGCCGGCCGAGGACGACCTCGTGATCGAGACGGGCGGCGTGCGGTGCTTCGTAGACGCCTTCAGCGCCCAGTACCTGAACGGCGTCACCCTGAACCACAAGAGCAACTTCCAGGAGTCCGGGTTCACCTTCGAGAACCCGAACGCCACGGGTGGGTGCGGCTGCGGATCATCCTTCACGGTGTAAGGCCGTTGGCCCCCTTCTGGTCGGCATTCCAAGCCCGCGCCCGTCGCGGGCTTTTTGTTGACCCCCCCTACCGCCGGTGAGACCGCTCGACATCGCCGTCATCGCGGTCTACTGCGCCGCGGTGGTCGTGTTCGGGCTGGTGCTCGCCGGTCGCCAGCGCGACGCGAGCGATTATTTCCTCGGACACCGCGGCCTGCCCTGGTGGGCCATCATGCTGTCGATCGTCGCGACCGAGACATCGGCGCTCACGATCATCTCGGTCCCCTGCCTCGCGGCGCGCGGCAACCTCACGTTCCTGCAGCTGTCGTTCGGTTACCTGGTGGGGCGGATCGGCGTCGCGGCGTTCCTGCTCCCGGGCTATTTCGAGGGGACCCAGGATACGGCCTACCAGCGGCTGGAACGGCGCTTCGGGACGACCGCCCGGCGCACCGCCTCGGGCGTGTTTCTGGTGACGCGTGCCCTGGCCGACTGCGTCCGGATCTTCGCCACCGCGATCCCCCTCGCGATCATCACGCACTGGAGCCTCGCGGCCGGCATTCTGGCGATCGGCGTCGTCACCGTGATCTACACCTGGTTCGGGGGCCTGCGCGCCGTCGTGTGGGTGGACGTAATCCAGCTCGGGGTCTATCTCGTCGGCGGGATCGCGACCCTCCTGGTCGCGACGCAGCTCGCGGGGGGAGTGGGTGCGTTCGCGCGGGCCTGGGACGCCGGGAAGCTCGTCGCGCTCGACTTCACACCATCGTTCAAGGTGCTTTACACGTTCTGGGGCGGGGTCCTGGGCGGGGCGCTCCTTGCCGGAGCCTCTCACGGCACCGATCACTTGATCGTGCAGCGCCTCCTCGCTTCGCGGGGCCTCCGTGACGCGCAGCGCGCGCTCATCGGCTCCGGGGTGTTCATCATTCTGCAGTTCGCGCTGTTTCTGCTGGCGGGAACGAGCTTGTGGCTGGCCGGTGCGGATGCGGGGCCCACGATGCGGTGCGACGCGATCTATCCCACGTTCGCCACCAACCAGCTCCCGGCCGGGCTCGCCGGGCTGGTGATCGCGGGCATCCTCGCCGCCGCCATGAGCAGTCACGCCTCCGCCGTGAACTCTCTGGCCTCCGCCTCCACCCAAGACTTCTACGCGCCGCTCACCGGGCGGCACCACCCGACGCATCTCCTGTGGGTGGGCCGCTGGCTCACCCTGGTGTGGACGGCCATACTGGTCGCCGGGGCCATGGCGTTCCGGAACCAGAACACCCCCGTCGTGCAGCTGGCGCTCAGCATCGCGTCGATCACCTACGGTGGACTGCTCGGGACGTATCTCCTGGGCGGGCTGTGGCCACGCGCTCGCGAGCGCGACGTGATCGTGGCGATCGTCGTGAGCGTCCTCGCCATGACACCGATCGTACTGGGAGTGCCGTGGCGGTTGCTGCCGGGTCTCGCCTGGCCCTGGTACGTGCCGCTCGGGACGGCGGTGACGGTGGCGGTGGGGATGCTGTCCTCACTGGTGGGACGGACAGACAGGACGGCCGGACCGCAGACGCTCCCCACGTGACGCCATCGT
>Ga0209761_1002014_pt1 | contig 13259 bp, 16 predicted proteins | sample GraSoi013_1_40cm_4_FD_185818 | JGI IMG/M metagenome (GOLD analysis project Ga0209761, IMG submission 185818) | Grasslands soil microbial communities from the Angelo Coastal Reserve, California, USA - Sample 09_25_2013_1_40cm (SPAdes) (version 2) | ecosystem: Environmental > Terrestrial > Soil >... | reverse complement strand
CGACCGACGCGCCGTTAACGCGGTCCGGCTGGAAAGAAGGTGGGTCGCCACGGGTGTAGACGCGCCCAGTCCGCCGTAGCTACCGCCTCCTCGTCGTACTCGAAAACGTCCCGACGTGGGAATCCGACTGGTACTACCTGTTGCCCTAGAGAAAGCTTCTGATACCCCGACTCGTCCGTTACGTACACAGCGTCCTCATCGAAGTCCCAGAGGCGCCTCACGTGATACTGTCTTTTAATATCTCGTACTATAACGTTATTTCCTCTTTGAGTTGGCATGGCAATCTTCATTAGTAGTTAGGCATCGCAAACGGAGGCTAGACGATTCGCGACACCTCCGATAATGCCTACCATCGGGTTGCCGAAGAATCGGCGAAGCCCCGTGTACTGCCCGACGCTCACGAGACTCACCATAGCGCCTTCCATTCAGCTCGCCTGCGCCGCCTTGCGAGCGAGGCTAAACGTCTAGATCGCCGATGGCCTGGATTGGTTCATCAATATGCGCCCTGAGCACCTTCTCGACGGCGTCCAGCGTCGATGGTTCGTCGCATTCGAGACGGCCGACAACTTCTCGCCCCCCGTGCTCGATGACGAGTGACAGGCGCTTGGCTATCCTCCTCACGCCCTTGAGCACGCCATCACCGGGGCGCACGAAGGTAGTGCCAACATCCGCCAGCACTTGCGGCGGCCACACCGAAAGGACGGCCTTGCCAGATGTGCGTTTCAGGTCGTGAATCTTCATGCAGCGCTCCTTCGGTGATGGGTGGACTGGACGTTGACCACGCCTTCGATGACTGCAGCTCCCGACGGCCCGTGAAGGCGGCGCCAAGGAACCCTGCCGCGTGCGCGGCAACCTGTCTACCGACGCGAGCCGGGGTACCGCCGACTGCTACGTGGCGCGTCCAGCCCGAGCGGACTCTACGCCTTTTTCTTCCAGTGGCGCCTTGCGGTCGATGTTGCGAGGCGGGCTGAACGGTGACCACGTTTTTATCGTTCGCCAAACGATGACGGAACGTCAGGAGACCTCGACGGCCGCGCAGAACTCATCCTCGCGCTCGGCGGGCAGGAGCCGGGGCGGAATGCGGCCCCGGTGCAGCAGATCGCACATGCGCCGGTTGTTCTCGGCCCAGCCGCCACCGCCGCCCCTCGCGTGGTGGGCGCACAACGCGCCGCCGCCGGGGACGATCTCGACGTCGCCGCGAGAGATCTCGTCACCGCACGCCGCGCAGAGGCTCATCGCTCTACAGCCCGTGGTGATTTTACCCGGGATTTGGGATATGGACTCATGCTCTCCTTCGTCTCATACTGCCGAGTGGCGAGGTAACGCTCTATCCGCCATTGCTGCGCCTCGCAACAGGTGACAAGGGTCCTTCTCGCGGCGCCCGCTGCGCTTATCCCTCATCCTCGGAAGGCTGGCCGGACAACACCACGCTCGTCGGAGACAAGTGACCTGAACCAAGTCGACCTCGACCTCCAATCCGAGGATTTTTGATATCGGTAATTGCAGGCCCCCAGCCCGCTCGGCACCGCCGTCGGGGGCGTTGTAGGCGGCGAAGGAGCCCGTGACGCCGAGGACGAGATCTGTGCCGGCGAGTGACGTGCTCAGGCCTTCGCCGTTTCGCCTTCTTCCTTCACGCGGTATTCTACCTTGGCAGCGGCGATCTCCTCGAGGGCCGCGCACGTCGGCTTATTGTGCTTGCTCACCACACGGGCGGCGGCGCCGCGGTTGATCTGATGGGCGCGCTTCGAGGCGAGCACCACGAGCATGTAGCGGTTCGACATCTTGTTGAGCGCCTTCTCCAGCGACGGAAACGCCATCAGTTAACCGGGATTTCCAATACGGACCCATTTCTGCCGTCTGCCGTGGCCTTGAACGGGGGATCACCCTGTCGCTCAGCTCGTTCATCCTTTCCGGAAGTCATTCGCGCGACGCATGGACCGTGTGCGACCCCGTGCTTTGGAGTTTGGTTGCCCCGACCGTCCCTTTCAGAGACACCCCCGCTGATTCCGAGACTCCTCGCCCTCGCTCCGTGTATGTCCTCTCCATCAGGTCGAATGCCAGTGAGTCGGTTGATGCGCCCGAGAATCTGCCGAAAGAGAGTCCGCGTCAAGGAGCTTTCGGCGAGCTGCAGGATGAAGTACCGGGCGTGTCGGATCAGGCGCCCGCGGGTCTTGAAGGGCCGTTGCTGGAGGCTCGTCAGGGACCAGCTCTCGATCGGAGAGGGCAGGACCAGCCGGCGCAACAGATTGCCGAGGTTATAGGCGATGACGCCCAAGAGCAGCCGGACCTCGTTGGCCCGGAACCGATGACAGGAGAGGCGCGTCGAGTGGGTGGCTTCTTTGCCCTCCTTGATCCACTGCTCTGCCGTCCCGCGCTGATTGTAGAAGCGGACGACGGCGCGGTTCGTGCCGGTCAAGGTGGTGACGATGAAGCCCACCCGCGGAAAGAGTTCCCCGAGATGATGCTCGATCTTGGCGATCACCCGCCGCGGCCGGTCCCAGGACGCGGTCCGATACTGAAAGCTCCGGTAGCGCACCAGCGGGGTGTGGCTCGGTCTGCCGCGCGGCCGGGTGAGCAAGTCCTCGATGGCCCTCGCGTCCCGCCTTGTGCCACGCATGAGCGGGAGCTGTCGTGTGTTCGGACAATCCCGCCGGCTGAGGACCTCGGCCCCAGGTTGGTTTCGAAAGGCCTCACCCCCGCCAGCGGGTCCATCCGGAAAGCGAGCGTACACGAGCTGTCGAATCCGAATTACCGCGAGCCTTTCTCCGAACATACCCTGTGGGCACTAACTCCCTGTCAGCACAGAAATGTTCGCGTTTGCCTGGCCTACGCACGCGGTCGGGTGTATGGTGGCGGCGATTTGCCAGGATGCGAAAGAGAGGGTCCTGGCGAAGGTGGCAAGGAGGCGTCCGATGGGCTTGGTCCCGATGGTGGTCGAGCAGACGCCGCGCGGCGAGCGGGCGTTCGACATCTTTTCCAGGCTTCTCAAGGCGCGGATCATCTTCCTCCCGACCGACATCGAGGACGAGATCGCCAACCTGGTCATCGCCCAGATGCTCTTCCTCGAGGCCGAAGATCCGGACAAGGACATCAACCTCTACATCAACTCGCCCGGCGGGTCGGTGACGGCCGGCATGGCCATTTACGACACGATGCAGTACGTCAAGCCCGCCATCTCCACGATCTGCATGGGGCAGGCGGCCTCCCTGGGCGCGCTGCTGCTGGCAGCCGGTGCCAAGGGCAAGCGGTTCGCCCTGCCCCATGCGCGGATCATGCTCCACCAGCCGCTGGGCGGCGTGCAGGGGCAGGCCACCGACATCGACATCCAGGCCAAGGAGATCCTCCGGATGCGCGAGGAGCTGAACCGCATTCTGGCCCACCACACCGGCCAGTCCATGGAGAAGATCCAGCGGGACACCGACCGCGATTTCTTCATGACCGCCGAGCAGGCGAAGGAGTACCGGATCGTGGACGAGGTGATCTCCTCCCTGCCGACCACGCGACCTGACCCCGATGGGGCCGTGACGGCGGGGCGCGCTGCCGTGTAGCAATCAGTATTTCCAGCCCCGATTGGAATCAAGACCGTGATGCCCAAGACTGTCCGGTGGTCTTCTTGCCCGTGCTGTTGACTCAACACCGCATCCGCGAGACGTGCGACAGTCAGGGCATCGGTCGCGATCACCTCACGATTCGCGCCGACCGCGCGCATCCAGAACGACCGCCCGCATCGCCGTCAGCACCCTGTTAGGCGCGTTTGTCCTTGCCCATACCCGTCCAGATGGCTACGCTCGGGCCACTCTTCCTCGGTGGACACCCCAAACCGGCCCGTTGTGGCGGCCCCTCGCGCGAGGGTCGCTGGACACGCTGTGGCTGGAGGAAACCGCTATGGTAGTGTACGCGTTCGACGTGGATGAAACACTGGAGGTCAGCAAGGGTCCTGTGAAGCTGTTCGATCTCGTCAAGCTGCGCGAGCACGGCCATATCGTCGGCCTCTGTGGGAATTGGGCGATGGTGACGCTGCACTGTCCGGACTGGCACCACATCTGCTCGTTCGTGGGGCCATGCGGCATCGAGAAGCACGACTTCTTGCGACAGCTGCAGCAATACATTCCGGGGCATGACTACGTGATGGTCGGCAACATCCTCGGCATTTCCGGTGCGAGCGACGACCGGGGCGCTGCGGAGCGCGCAGGCTGGCGCTTCATCCAAGAAAGCGAGTTCGCCAAAGGAGTGCGATGAATGGGTGCGCCTGCGGATCACCCTTTGTGCGGGATGCAGGCGATCTCCCGCCTGTCACCGAAGATGACAGCTCCATAGGCCGGGCTCCGCATGCCGAGCGCCGAGTGCGGCGCGCGCGTGTTGTAGTCGTCGATCCAGGGCCCCAGTAGGCGAGCACCGTTTCGGCATCATGCAGCTCCGCGCCGTCCCCGTAGTCCCGCTTGAAGGTCTTCACGAACGCCTCGGCCAGGCCGTTGCTCGGCGGGCTGTACGCGGCGTTGTGATCGGCACCAGGCCAACCTCGTGGACGTAGAGCACACATGCCGTCGCCGTGTCCTGCGGGCCGTTGTCACTGAGCCACTGCACCGCGTGCGGGGCCTTCAGCGTCGTCGCGCCTACCTCGGCGAACCGCTTCCAGTTGCGGATCACGCTGGGCGCGATGTCGAGCTCACGGCTGAGCTCGGCCACCGTCTTCTCGCCCGTCACGATCCGCGGGACTGTCGTCCGTTTGAACTCGGTGCTAAAGGCGCCCGTCTGCCTTCCGAGGTACGTTGCCCATGGGGCCTCCCGCCGCATGTTACGTCGTGCGAAAATGGAGAGGGTCTTTGAGGTTTTGCAGCTCCCGGTAATAATAGAGAGGCGTCGGCCGCTTTCGCCCGAGTCTCAGTTTCTTCAGAAACGCGATTTCCTCCTCGGTCGCATCGCCGCTGAGGCGAGTATCTTGAAGGAAGTCTTTGAGCCCCGGCTCTTCATCGAACGCTTCTTCGGGTTCCCGCTCAACAAACCCAAATTTCTTCGGGGGTCCCGGAGCCAGTCGGCGGTCTAAGACAATTTCCATGTCAAACGTCGCGAGGTCGATGCCCCAGGATTCAATGAGCGGATCCAAGAAGGCGACACAGTGCTCAATCGACAGGTTGAAGATATCCGTATCTAGGAACTCGAGCACCGTGACCCGCATCTGTTCGTAACTTCGGTCGCTGAGTCGAGCCACCGTGCGGAGCCAGTGCTCACTCTCCAATTCTTCTTTGACAACTCTCTTGACCACGTCGAGAAGCTTCTGTGTGACGAGGCGTTCGAGTTCGCCGAAGGCCTGCTTTTCAAAAATGGCGTGTATTTCCATTCGCGTGTCGGGGTTGTATTTGCGAAGAATCAATTCTCGAACTTCTTTAAACAAGGGTGTGAGCGGGTCTCCCAATCTTCGCTTCAGTTCCTCCTCACGCTGAAGGGTGGCCAGCTTCGAGAGCTCACCGTGCGGGAACCTCAAAAAGGTTTCCATCTTGTCGTAAATGTCCGTCCGGTTCGGTGCAGGGGGCGCTTTCTTGCGAGTCAGCAACTGTGAAATGTAGGACTCCGTCACTTGGGCGGCGATTGCCAGAGCTCTCTGCTCCACCCCCAATTCTTCTAGCCGCTGCCGGATCACTAAAGGAACGTCCATCCCGAGCTTCCTCCTTGGTTAACTTAATCTGATTAAGTATTCACCTGATTGCTATCAATATCAGATTCTTCTTGACAACCCAAGTTAATACACCTACGGTGGTTAACGGCGAGGGCGATTCTGCTCAGTCTCCAGGCAATCTGAACTAAGTCTGATTATCTGGAATACGCTTCTCTTAGTCACCAAGGGGGTCGACATGTTTGCTCGTACCGTTCGCATGCAGCTGAAGCCCAACAGCGTCCCGACGTTTACCCAACTGGTAGAGAAGGAAGTCATTCCCCTCCTTCGGAAACAGCAAGGCTTCAAGGATGAAATCGCGTTCGTCCCCTCGGATGGAAAGGAAGCGGTCGCAATCAGCCTGTGGGAGCAGAAGGAGAACGCGGAAGCGTATCACCGCGGAGCCTATCCCGAAGCGCTGAAGGCCATGGCGAGCGTGGTTGAAGGAACTCCTCAGGTCCAAACCTCTGAGGTTTCCAACTCGACCTGGCACAAGATCGCCGCCGCACGGTAAGCAGTCCGAAGCCGACAGGTCTTTGGGTGGGGACGGACAGGTCCGCCCCCACCATCGACTGATGATTCGAGCCCGCGGCGGCCACGGCTGGAGCCAGGCGCGCAGCCAGAGGGACCTAGCAAATGGATGAGTGGTGGAGCGAGATCGACGACGCGGTGGTCGCCTGTCTCAGTGAGATCGGTGGGACGAGCCCTGACGAAATCGGGCGCCGGCTCGGTATGTCGGAAGAGGCGGCGGTCTCGATACTAGGCTTGCTCGCCCAGCAGGGTCGAGTCCGCATCGCGCGCGTCGAGGCCGTACAGGGTGCTGCTCACGCCAGGAGAGCGGCAATGTCGATCGGCGGAGGCAAGTAGGCCGGTGACCGATCGTTCTCTCCTCGAGTCACCTCCAACCCGGGCGCGGAGCCTGAAGGGTCGTCCTTTGGGCATGGGCAACTCCCTGATGCTCCCCGAGCTTTCAAGGCTCAGCCTGTTGGAACCGGGGTCACGGTTCGTCACCGCATTGGGAGAACGGCGGCGACCGATGACCGGCCTCAATGAGCTTCGGGAGCAGGGCAGGATCACCTGGATCGAAGAGGAGCACGGATGGATCGCGGCGCCGGAAGAAGTGATGAAAGCACTTTCGAATGATGGCTTCGAAGAATGCAAGCGCGAGATGACGACGAACCGGCGTGATTGGCAGCCGCCCGGCGGCATGTGGCAGGGCGTCGATCCGCGCACGAGATCCGTGGCGTCGGCGATCTGGGTGAACCGGCCGCTTTGGCAGCAAACCATAATGGCGGGCGGCGTGTGGCAAGCGGCGCGCACGAAATCCGCGGCTTCGCCTATCTGGGTGGACCGCCCCGCATGGGATCAAGCCGTCGTGTTCATTGCTGTCGATGGGGAGTCTTTCAGAGGTGCCGAGGGCCATGATGACCTGCAGAGCCGAGGAGGTGCGACGCGCCCGGCGGCCTAGGTGGTCCCCGAGCCGTCCTCTCACTCACGTCGGGTGCCACGCGAGGCGCGCGATGCGCCGGAGAAGCTGCCTAAAGAGGCTCCGCGTCAACTCGCTTTCGGCGGACTGGAGGATAAAGTACCGCGCATGCCGGATGAGGCGACCGCCGGTCTTGAAGAGCCGCTGCTGGAGGCTCGTCAGATCCTCGATCACCTTCGCTTCCTTCGGAGTGACGCGAAAGTTGATTTATATGGGTGTTTTTCTCGCCAACTTCCTGAAGGGTGTGGCACCCATCGACTATAAGTGCTAGCGGAGTCCGGTGGGTAAGCGCTGGCCGAGGCTCGTTGAAATCCGAAGGGATCCAAAGGAGGGGCTCAGCCCATGAAGATTCGTCCGTTGCACGATCGGCTTCTGGTGGAGCGGCTCGAGGAGAAAGAGGTCAAGAAAGGCGGGATCATCATCCCGGACACGGCCAAAGAGAAGCCGCAGGAGGCGAAGGTGATCGCCGTCGGCAACGGCAAGGTCACCGACGAGGGCAAGAAGATCCCGCTCGACGTGAAGGCCGGGGACAAGATTCTGTTCGGGAAGTATTCCGGCTCCGAGGTGAAGCTCGATGACAAGGAGTACCTGATCATGCGCGAGGAAGACGTCCTCGCCATTCTCGAGTAAGGAGGGACGTGAGCGATGCCAAAGCAGCTCAAATTCGACGAGGACGCCCGGGCGGCGCTGCTCAGGGGCGTCAATATCATGGCGGAGGCCGTGAAGGCGACGCTCGGGCCGAAGGGCCGCAACGTCGTCATCGACAAGAAGTTCGGCAGCCCGACGATCACCAAAGACGGCGTCACCGTCGCCAAGGAGATCGAGCTCAAGGATCCCTACGAGAACATGGGCGCCCAGATGCTGAAGGAGGTCGCCTCCAAGACCTCCGACGTCGCGGGCGACGGCACGACCACCGCGGTCGTGCTCGCGCAAGCGATCTATCGGGAAGGGCTCAGGAACGTCACAGCGGGCGCCAACCCGATGGGACTCAAGCGCGGCATCGAGGCCGCCGTGGACGCCGTGACCGAGGAGCTAAAGAAAGTCTCGAAGTCCACCAAGGACAAGAAGGAGATCGCCCAGGTCGCGACGGTCGCCTCGAACAACGACAAGACGATCGGCAACCTGATCGCCGAGGCGATGGAGAAGGTGGGCAAGGACGGCGTCATCACGGTCGAGGAGTCGAAGTCGGCCGAGACGATCCTGGACGTGGTCGAGGGCATGCAGTTCGACCGCGGCTATCTCTCGCCCTACTTCGTCACCGACGCCGAGCGCATGGAGGTCGTGTTTGAGGATGCGCTCGTCCTCATCTACGAGAAGAAGATGAGCGTGATGAAGGACATGCTGCCGCTGCTCGAGCAGGTCGCCCGGGCCGGCAAGCCCCTCCTCATCATTGCCGAGGACATCGAGGGTGAGGCGCTGGCGACCCTGGTCGTCAACAAGCTCCGCGGGACGCTGCAGTGCGCCGCGGTGAAGGCGCCGGGCTTCGGCGACCGCCGCAAGGCCATGCTCGACGACATCGCGACCCTGACTGGCGGCAAGGCGATCACGGAGGACCTTGGGATCAAGCTGGAAAACATCAAGCTCGATGATCTCGGGAAGGCCAAGAAGGTGGTCGTGGACAAGGACAACACCACGCTCGTCGAGGGTGCGGGCAAGTCCAGCGCGATCGAGGGGCGCATCAAACAGATCCGCGCCCAAATCGACGAGACGACCAGCGACTACGACCGCGAGAAGCTGCAGGAGCGCCTGGCGAAGCTGGCGGGCGGCGTGGCGGTGATCAAGGTCGGCGCCGCGACCGAGACGGCGATCAAGGAGAAGAAGGCCCGGGTGGAGGACGCGCTGAACGCGACCCGCGCGGCGGTCGAGGAAGGCATCGTGCCGGGCGGCGGCGTGGCGCTGCTGCGCACGGCGAAGTCCATCGATAAGCTGAAGCTCGAGGGCGACGAGAAAGTGGGCGCGATGATCGTCAGGCGGGCGCTCGAGGAGCCCATCCGCCAGATCGTCGAGAACGCCGGTGCCGAGGGGAGCGTCATCGTCGAGAAGGTGAAGGCCGAGACGGTCGCGACCCGGGGCTTCGACGCCGAAACGCTGGAGTTCGTGGACATGCTCCAGGCAGGGATCATCGATCCGACCAAGGTCGAGCGCGCGGCGCTTGAGAACGCGGCATCGATCGCCTCGCTCCTGCTGACGACCGAGGCGCTGATCACGGACATCCCGGAGGACAAGTCGGCAGCCGCGCCTGCGATGCCGCACGGCGACATGTATTAGCGAGCGGGGCGGTAACCCTCTTGTGGGAGCTTTCGTTGCGGCCCGGGTCGAGTTGCGACCCGGGCCGCTTCACCGTCCGGCGCCGGCGCGGCGGCAGAGTTCCGCCATCGAGATCTTGAGAGGGGGCGAAGCGGGGAAGGTCGGCATCTTTCTCCCGATCTCGGGCTGAGCGGGTGACGATGGCCTAGCCACGACGAAAGGACCAGGAGTTAAGGAGAAGGCATGGACCACCACCTCCGCGAGATTGCTGACTGTCTCGACGAGATCCTCCGGCTACAGTCTCGGGTAATGGACCTCAGCGAACAGGTCTCCGAGGCAGCTGGGATGAACCCTGGCGACCGTACCCTTCGAGGGAAGGTGACCGGGCTCTTTTTCGGCGTCCAGGCGTATCTGGAGGAGCTCAATCGCCTAGCCAAAGACACCGCTTGACTGGGCGCAGGTCTAGTCCGCTCGGTTCAGGTGTGTAGCGCTCCTGGCAGAGAACGATGGCCCACGAAGCAACCATGGAAAGAGCGGCCACCCCAGAGGGCATCGATGGTGATCGTGGGTGCGGGAAAGGCCACCTCATCGGCATCATGACCGAGTGCGGGGGCGACGCAGTGAAGCATGCAAAGCTCCTGCGGGAGCATGCCAGAGTTCTCGGCGAGCGGCTACCATGACGACCGTGATTTGCGATTCGGTGCTGCCCCGTCGGGCAGCATCCACAGCGTGCCAGTGAACCCCCGGGGGGCGGGCCGTCCTGTGCGGGTCTCTGGTCTCACGTGGCTGATCCTCGCCCTGGCCACCCTGGCCCTTCTGAGTACGGCCGGCCAGATCGTGGGGGTCTACACGGACTGGCTCTGGTTCCGCGAGGTGCAGTTCACGTCGGTCTTCGTCACCGTGCTCCAGACGCAGCTCCTCCTCGGGGTAGTCACCGGCGCCGCGTTCTTCCTGATCCTGTACGGCAACGTCACTCTTGCTCGGCGGCTCGCTACGCGCGAGGCCCTCGTGGTCGCGGACGACCTCCCCGGACTGCCAAGTCCAGAGATCCTGAAACCGTACCTCGGCCGTCTGACTTTACCAGTGAGCGTGACGCTGGCCCTCTTTGCCGGCTGGCTGGGGACGAACCGATGGGAGCTGATCCTGAAGGCTCTGAATCCCACGCCGTTCGGCATCCGGGACCCGCTCTTCGACCAGGATGTGGCCTTCTACGTGTTCCGGCTCCCGCTCTGGAGCTCGCTCTATGGCTGGCTGATGGGGGTCCTGGTTGTCTCGGGTCTCGCCGTCATCGCCGTGTACTTCTGCACCCGGGGCATTCAGGTCTCCCCGGGGGCCGTCTCGATCTCCCGACGGGCCCGCGGTCACCTGTTGGGCCTGGCTGCCCTCCTGCTCCTCCTGAAGGCCGTCGGGTACCGGTTGGCCATGTTCGACCTCCTGTTCTCCGAGCGGGGTGTGGCCTTCGGCGCCGGATATTCCGACGTCCACGCCCAACTTCCTGTCCAGAAGGCCCTGCTGGTCCTGGCCGGTCTGGTCGCTGTCCTGTGCCTGGTCACGATCCGCCTCCGGAGCTGGCGCCCCCTCCTGTGGAGCGTCGCCGCCCTGGTAGGCGTGGCGATCCTCGGCGGGGTCGTCTACCCTGGCGGGATTCAGCGGTACCAAGTGTCCCCGAACGAGATCGTCAAGGAGAAGCCGTACATCGACTTCAACATTCGATACACCCGCCTGGCCTATGGCCTCGAGAACATCGAGGAGCGGGAGTTCCCGGCGGAGCAGACGCTGACGCTTCAGGACCTGCGCAAGAACGAGGCGACCCTCAAAAATATCCGCTTGTGGGACACGCGGCCCTTGCTCGCCACCTACAGCCAGCTCCAGGAGATCCGGACGTATTACAAGTTCACAGATATTGATATCGATCGGTACCGCATCAACGGGGAGTACCGGCAGGTGACCCTGTCCCCGCGAGAGCTCTCCGCGAAAGATCTGCCGAGCCGGATCTGGATCAACGAGCGGTTGACGTATACGCACGGCTACGGCGCCGTAGTGAGTCCGGTGAACCGGGTGACGCGCGAGGGGCTCCCCGAGTTCTGGGTCAAGGACATCCCCCCCGTGGCTTCCAGCGATCTCCGGATCTCCCGCCCGGAGCTCTACTTCAGCGAGCTCGCCACTGACTATGTCTTCGTGAAGACCCAGGCCAAGGAGTTCGACTACCCTTCGGGGGACCAGAACGTCTACACCACCTACGCGGGGCAGGGGGGCATTCCGCTGGGGTCCTTCTGGCGCAAGACGCTGTTCGCGGCGCGCCTGGGGGACCTCAAGCTCCTCCTCTCCAATGACCTGACCCCCGGAAGCCGGGTGCTGCTCTACCGGAACATCCGGGAGCGGGTCCAGCGGATCGCCCCGTTTTTCCGGTACGACGACGATCCCTACATGGTGATCTCGGCGGCGGGGCGCATCGTCTGGCTCCTGGATGGCTACACGGTCACCGACCGGTTCCCGTACTCGGCGCCGACGCGGGGGCTGGGCAACTACGTGCGCAACGCCGTCAAAGTGACCGTGGACGCCTACGACGGGGCGGTGCGCTTCTATGTCGCAGATCCGACTGATCCCCTGATCCGCACGATCGCGCGGATCTTCCCCGGGCTGCTCCAGCCGCTTGACGCCATGCCGGCCGACCTCCGCGCCCATATCCGCTACCCCGAGGGGCTGTTTCGGGTCCAGGCGGGGATGTACGCCGTCTACCACATGCGCGACACCCAGGTGTTCTACAACAAGGAGGACCTCTGGAGCGTGCCGGTCCGCTCCGTGGATGGGCGGGAGCGGGCCATGGAGCCTTACTACCTCATCTTGCGCCTGCCCGGCGAACCGAAGGAGGAGTTCGTTCTCCTAATCCCCTTCAATCCCAGTAAGAAGGACAACCTGTCCGCGTGGCTGGCGGCCCGAAGCGATCCGCCCCACTATGGGAAGCTTGTCGTCTACAACTTCCCGAAGCAGAAACTGATCTACGGACCTCGGCAGATCGAGGCCCGGATCGACCAGGACTCGTTCATCTCCCAGCAGCTCTCCCTCTGGAACCAGCGGGGCTCCCAGGTGATCCGGGGGAATCTCCTGGTCATCCCCATTGAGCGCTCCCTCGTGTATGTCGAGCCGCTGTACATCGCCGCCGAGAAGGGGCAGCTCCCGGAGCTCAAGCGCGTGATCGTCGGCTTCGGGGACCGGATCGCGATGGAGGAGACACTGGACGGCGCGATCGCTCGGGTATTTGGGGGACCGTTGCCGCAGGCGGGGGCGGAGGTGGCGCCGAGTGCGCCGGTGGGAGCCGCGGGCTCGGTGAAAGCGCTGCTGGATGACGCGGCCTCCGCTCTCACGCGCGCCAACGAAGAGCTGCGCCGCTTGAACGAGCTGTTGCGGCGGCTGCGCGAAGCCGAGGAGAGGCTCGGATCAAGGGGAAGCTCGCGCGGTTCCTCTGGGACACCCCGATGACCTTCGACTGCGGACGTCCGTGAGGCTTAGCCCGCGTCCGCTCGTTCAACGCCAACAGAGACAACTCGCGCCGTTGGCACTCCGCCCTTGGCACTCCGCCCTTGGCTATCCGTCGCCCATCGCGTACGAGACGAGGGAGCAATGGCTGGCGTGATCCCGGAAAGCAGCTCACCCCCCCCACGAAACCGGGTCAACTCCACTCCCAGCTCTTTGGGACATTCACGTATGAACGATCCAAGGCGGCAATGGACGGACAACCGAGCAGCTTTAGGGTACGCTCCAGATCAGCGCGCAATATCTCAATTGCTCGCGCGATCCCTGCTTCGCCAGATGCGGCAAGGCCATAGGCATAGGCGCGCCCACAGAGAACCGCGCGAGCCCCGAGACAAATTGCCT
>Ga0209761_1002013_pt1 | contig 13260 bp, 15 predicted proteins | sample GraSoi013_1_40cm_4_FD_185818 | JGI IMG/M metagenome (GOLD analysis project Ga0209761, IMG submission 185818) | Grasslands soil microbial communities from the Angelo Coastal Reserve, California, USA - Sample 09_25_2013_1_40cm (SPAdes) (version 2) | ecosystem: Environmental > Terrestrial > Soil >... | reverse complement strand
CGCAGCACTAGGAAAAGCATCTTTTACCTATGGCGCTAATGAAGTAAAATCATATATACTTGTTCGGTTCAGCATGGTATAGAAGAGTTTACTTGACAAGTGGAATCGAGGACATTCGAAAGGAATTCCGGGAGGGGCTCAAGTCCCTCAAGGACGAGATTCGACGGCAAGTATCGCAAGCTGCCGAGAGTTCGGGAAACAATGGTTCGATTCGAGTCGACCTCCAAAAGGACGATGTGGCTCAGACCGAACCTTCCTTTGTTGTTGTCAAGGACCTTGTAAGACAGATCCGAGAGGACGTCAAATCAAGCTTGGCCACACGAGGAGAGATAGCAGTAGACGAACTCGTTGATAACATGCCCGAGACTACTGCCGCCGACCTCCTGAAATCCTTGGCTAACACGGACCGAATCAAGATGGCGAAAATGCTCTACTCCGCAAAGAGGAAGTTCTCAGACTTCAAGACAGAAACTGATCTTGAGGCGGCCTCCGTCAACAATCATTTGAAGAGTCTACTGAACATGGGACTCGTGAGTCACAGTGACGAGGGAGGCTACGAGCTCACCAAGCGTGGAAGGATGCTCGTCAGGACACTAGCACTGATGAGCGAAGCCCTAGGAGGGGAACAGGTCAGTTGATTGAGATAGGACGCGAATCTCGGCTGTCGACGGCGACACGAACAACCGCTGGCATGCTGGCCGGCATGTCTGCCATACTAGGAGTCATCTGGCTCGCAAGAGGACTCCTCGGAATCCCACAGTATTCCGTCACAATACTTCTCGCTATCTTTGGACTCGCCTTCCTCGGCCGGATCCTCCGCACCGAGGTCCATTCGGGATTGGGAAGGGCCATTGCAAGCGTCCTCGGGAACTTGGTCATCGCCTTCGTCACGATCATAATCGCGACCGGGTTCCTGGTCTGGGTAGCATCTTTGCAGTCAGACGTCTTCCCAAGCATGATTTCTAGCCAGGTGCCAAGTCTCGTGATAGCCGCCATCGCGACCGGTCTCGGAGCCTACGCGCTCCAAAAGTCCGGTCTCGCACAGAGACGGGATAGTCCGTTTATGGTGAATGAGGGCCGGGCACTGGCGATGCAGGGGACGAAATTGACGGTGAAGCAGGATACGGTCGGGATGCCGATCAATCGTCGCGGACACACGATCGGCGCCGTATTGCTTGGCGAGGTCTCGACATCCTTCAAGACGCCTATGGGAATGGTCAGCTCAATCCTCCCGGGCCCGGTGACCACGGTCGGAGTCCCGTTCCAGGGGAAGACATTGTCCAGTGACGAGGCCGTGAAACTGACCGGAAAGACGCCGAACCAGCTCAACGAAGAGAGCAGGTCCCGTGCAGAGGACCTGGATGTTGGACGTATCAGGATTAGGGACGGCTGCATGGGGGACCGATGGAAGATTGGCCCCCTCATCTTCGACTGGGACGGCGGCGGGGAGCACCATCCAAGGGAGAGATGGTTGGCGAAAGGAGTTGGCAACACGTACATAACAACAAACGGAAAGCGTGCAACCGCAAAATGGAACGGTAGCTCCCTCTCTGTTGATGACAAGATGATGAAGCTCACGGTTGGGAGCGACAGCTTCAGCTACTCCCCGACAGAGGTCAAGACCACCTCGCCACATCACACTCTCCAAGTCACCCAAGACAAGATCACGCTCGACACTAGAAAGTTCACTCTGAAGGTCGCGGGCGACAGTGTCATCCTTAGGAGAGAAGACAAGACAAGAACCACCGAATCGAAGACCTTGGCCAATGATCTGCGTTCCCTCCTCACCGAGACGGTGAAGAAGCAAGTGAGGGATGTTATGGAGGGCGATCCAATCGATCTTGGTGAAATGTTCACGACGACAGAGGAGGTCCTCGCGAAGCATGACTGAGACGGTCGAAATGAGGACGGCTTCAACCGTTACTTCGGAGACCAAACTTATGAAAGCTATCTTCCGCACAAAATTCGGCCCGCCAGAGGTTCTCCAACTCAAAGACATCGAGAAACCTGTTCCCAACGATGTGCGCGGAGTACTGGTGAAGGTCTATGCAGCGGCCGTGAACCCAGCAGACCGGTATGACATGAAAGGGGTGCCCCTACTGTTACGATTGATCCTGCCCCTGTTCAAGTTGGACACGGGCGTTTTCAAGCCAAAGGACCCCACGCTTGGGAGCGATGCGGCCGGGCGAGTAGAAGCCGTCACGGCCAATGTGACCCAATTCAAACCTGGAGACGAGGTGTTCGGCTCCTGCAAGGGCAGCTACGCAGAATACGCTGTTGCTCGTGAAGACAGGTTGGCGTTAAAACCAGTCAACTGCTCCTTCGATGAAGCCGCTGCAGTCCCGATCGCAGCAATCACCGCCCTACAGGCCCTTCGCGACCATGGACACATCCAACTCGGGCAGAAGGTACTAGTCAATGGTGCCGGTGGAGGAGTAGGCACGTATGCGGTCCAGATTGCCAAATCCTTCGGGGCCGAGGTCACCGCGGTCACCAACACGGAGAATCTAGAGATGGTCCGCTCGATTGGCGCGGACCACGTCATCGACTATACAAAAGAAGACTATACCAGGAACGGCATACGTTACGACTTGATCTGTGACATTGCGTCATCCCGCGGGTTCTCGGATTACAAGCGCTCCTTGAAACCTGGCGGAACCTGCGTCCTCGTCGGCAACAGGGACAAGGTCATCCTACGACTGATCTACTTCCTGCTCTTCAGACGATTACTATCAGGAGGTCGGAAATTCCGGTTCTTCATAGCCAAGATCAACCAGAAGGACCTGAACATTCTAGGGGATCTCCTCGAGACTAGGAAAGTCAGGTCGGTCATCGACAGGCGCTACAGTTTGGACGAAATCGGTGAGGCTATGCAGTACCTCGGAGAGGGACACGCCCGAGGAAAAATCGTCATCACCGTTGGATCAGATATGAAAAACACGCCCAGTAGAGAACGGTCACAGCAATGAAACTCGTCGTCGGCGGTCTGAACGGTTTCGTAGGTTCAAACACCACCGAGGCCTTGGTCAACCTCGGCGAGGAGTGCGTCGTCACTCAGCACAAAGACATCGAGGTTCCCCGATTCCTCCAGAAACACATTGACAGTCACCATGTACATGTCGAACCAGCGGACGCGACTTCGATAAACGATCTGAGAAAAATCGGTGAAAAGCACAAGATCGACGGTATCGTCAATGTCGCCGGGGGCTTCAAGGCGCAAGGGACCCAGCATCCACTACCGGGCCTCAAGGGGTACTTCGACATGCTCGAAGCCACCTTCCGACTGGCACAGGAGTGGAGGGTCAAGCGGGTCACATTCTCGAGTACGGGTGGAGTCTACCTCGGGCTTTCAGGAGCCGCGGATGAGGAGCATCCGATCATTCTTCCGAGTCCCTACCCAATAGTTGCATATCAGAAGATCGTCGAGGTGGCCAGCGGTGAGTTCGCGAAGAAAACCGGCATCAGTTCGATCTGCGTTCGATTAATGGGAATGTACGGTCCATTCCAAGACCCAGAACAGGGCAGTTTAGCGCTACGACTGGTCCATTCGGCTGTGACCGGTAAGCCCCCCGATCTAGAGAACGTCTTCTTTGGACATGCGGATGATGCAGTGGATCTTTTATACATCAAGGACCTCGCCCGTGCGATCGCGTTACTCCAAACCGCGGAGAAGCTCCAATACAACGTCTACAACATAGGCTCAGGGAAACCCACTACAAATCATGAACTGGTAGAAGAGATCAAGAGGGCAGTTCCAGATTTCACGGCGAACCTTCCTCCGGGCCGATTTCCCTTCCCACCGCTACCAGTCATGGAGACCAAGCGATTACAAGCGGACACCGGCTTCTCACCCAAGTTCGACACCCGGTCGGCCGTCCAAGACTACGTGGACTGGCTCAAGGCAGGGAACCCCAAGTAACAGGGAAGAGCCCCGGACGAACAAGTGTCTGGGAACCAACGAGCGATCTCGGCTGGGAGCCCACAGCGCTGGACATGTCCTTGACCCAGTACCTTTCTTTCGACATCCACCTTTGAGCGCAGGAACGATTCTGGGCACCCTCTAGAAGCCCGTCCGCCCCGTCAAGGAAGGATGCTGTAAGCTGTGCCCGAACCCAGTTCCCTGACGTATGATGCCTTCTTCTCAGAACGTCGACTCCGTGGAGTTTTTCTAGGAGCCCATAAGAATTCTGGATGCAAAACATGTCTGAGTCAATCGGAAGCACAAACAGGCCTAAAGCACAAGTATCCAAAGAGCCTAGGAAGCTCAGGTTCCTTGTTGCTATAGAATTCTCCGGCAAGGAAGCTGCAATAGACCACTTTGTGGATCTCACGAATACCGGATGGCCAAAGGGACCAAGACAGAAAGATCTGAAGCTGATTGTAATCAGCCGGCAATGGGACGAAGGCCGTGTTGAAGGACTTGAAGATGGTACCGGCGAGCTTAACCGGCTGAATACCATGTTAGATAGGCTCGCCTGAGTGAACAGCGATTGTTCATGCTAGCGAGTGAAAGCATGATAGAGTCTAGCGTGCACACGGGGTCCCAAGAACGCTGAAACTCAGCTGAACCCAGTTTGGGGACGAAACATGAAGTCTGAGGATGCCTCCAAAAGAATCGCGGAGGATTTTGATGAGAAGGCATGCGAATTCTGTGACCGTTACAAGGAATCCGGGCTCTCTGCCAGCAGCAAGATTTTGTTGGGATTCCTAACTGACGATGGCATCAGAGGAAAGAGCCTCCTGGACTTGGGTTGTGGCGCTGGAGCGTTCACCCTAGAGGCATTGAAGGCCGGTGCCACAAACACTGTCGGGATGGACTTGTCGGCGGTGATGATAAAGACTGCGAGCGACCTTGCCGGTTCTAGCGGTTTTGGAGCTGTTGCCATGTTCCAGGTGGGAAACGCGGCGGAGACAGATTTGCCGGCCTGTGACATCGTGGTCTTGGACAAGGTGATATGCTGTTATCCAGACTTTTCAAAGCTACTCGGAAACGCTGGCGGTGCTTCTCGTGAGAGTCTCGCGTTTGTGATCCCGAGAAACGCGGGGTTGGTCGGACTGTTCTTGAGGCCAGGTGCCTGGCTCATGAACCTCTTCGAGAAGCGTCGCAAGGGATCTTTGTTCTACATGCACTCCCTCGACAGAATTGATGCAGTCCTGAAAAGCCATGGGTTCGAGCAGAGCCGACGAAAGGCCTCGAGAATCTGGCTCGCCTTCCTTTACCATAGGGCCCATACGCCAACATAACGTTGATGGAGCGAGAACAGGACTGCCAAAATCAGAGACCCCCAAGGTTCAGGACATAGTCCAAGAACTCAGAGCTCAAGGCAACCCCAAGTTTCTCAAAGGGATGGCTAGGTTTGCCATAACCACCGGCACCTCGTTCGGCGTATCGGTGCCGACTGTGAGGTCAATTGCGAAAAAAATCGGCAAAAACCATGGGCTGGCACTGGACTTGTGGAGCACTGGTTATCATGACGCTCGGCTATTGGCGACTATGATTGACGACCCACTAGAGGTCAGTGAGGGCCAAATGGAGATATGGGCTAGGGACTTCGATTCTTGGGACGTGGTGGACCAGTGCTGTGGGAACGTGTTTTGCAAGACCCCTTTCGCTGTCAAGAAGTCTCTTGAGTGGAGCGGCCGAGGCGAAGAATTCGTGAAACGAGCAGGGTTTTCGCTGATGGCCTACTTGGCGGTTCACGACAAGAAGGCCCCGAACAAGACATTCCTTGCGTTTCTACCAGTAATCGCGCGAGAGGCATCTGACGAGAGAAACTTCGTCAGAAAGGCCGTGAACTGGGCGCTGCGTCAGATTGGAAAGAGAAATCTGGCCCTGAACAACTCAGCGATTAGCACGGCGAAGGAGATCTGCCAATTAGAATCCAGGGCCGCGAGGTGGATAGCTCGTGATGCTCTTAGGGAGCTTACGAGCAAAGCGGTTTTGGAGAAAATGCGATCCGACTCAGAGTGACACGCAGACCCGACTATCGGCGACCATTTTAGAGGTCTCGAATCTTGTCGTAGAAATCAATTAGGTTCCGCGTCGCAGGCGCTTCTTGATTAAGGGCGAAGATCTTCATCCCTTTCTCGTACCTTTCGAAGAGCAGAATGTTGCTCTTCACAAGCGGTTCCGCTATGCGTGCAACTGTTGAAGGGGACACGTTCAGCATCCTTGCAAGACCTGCCTGGTTGAAAACCTTAGAGCGGTTCATCAAAAGATGCTCCACGAGTTTGACTTGGGCTTTGGACTGGAAAATATCTTGGAGTCTCAATTCGAAGAGTCCTATCAGTAGACGACCCTTGTGCCTACAACTTTTCCATGAAGGGCCTCGATAATATTCCCTGGGTCCACCAAGGAAACGAAGCGCGTGGGAATACGCGCTCTTTGGAGAATCTTCAACGCCAATGGATCTAAGAGCTCATATCGCCCTGCGAAGACCTCCCCTGCCATTGCCCAGTTCAGCAGCTTATCGACATGGACAGAGCGAATCAGCTTTGCCTTGGGGGATTTCTTCGGGTCCTGAGTGTACACACCCTCTACGTCTGTCGCGTTTACCAACACGTCTGCTTTGGTAATCTCGGCCGCGAGCGCGGCTACTGCATTGGTTGATTGTCCCGGCTGAAGACCCCCTAAAACTACGACTTTGCCGTTTCCAGCAAGGTGGGAGACTTCGCTGAGATTGGTTGGTATCTTTGAAACCGCCGTTGAGCCAAGCGCGATCCGGAGTAGTTCTGCGTTTGCCCTTGTGAGTTTGATTCCTATTAGGTCGCAGGTCGACTCGTCCGCTCCCAGTTTTCTCGCAGCTGCTATGTAGGCCCTAGCGTTCTGGCCTCCTCCTGCGACGAGGACCAACTGGTTGCCTTGAGTTGCGAAGTCCGAAAGGGCGCCAGCAATTTTTCTTAGCGCAACCGTGTCAAGATCCCGCTTGAACAAAGCACCGCCGAGCTTGACTACGGCTCTCATGTCAAGCAAGCTCTCCGATGTGGTTCAGTATATTAGCAGACAGTCTACCAACGGCCTCGTCCGACGTGAAACGTCATCCTACTGTTCATGATGAGGTCGTAGCGTTCCTTTGAACAGACTCAGACAACCGAAACGCTGCCTGGCACCCAGAATTGAAACGAGAATTACAAGGCTGAAAGTTCACCGAGTTCGGCCAAAGAGAGCGCGGAAAACAACACAAAACCACGAAAAAAACCTAGAAATCGATTTTTCCTTTCGTGCAGACTATATAAAGGCGGGGAGGGGTAACGCTTTCAGAAGCGACTTTCAAGCGTGAGGAACATCGAAGGGACTCTATTCATTCACAGCATGAAGGCGACGAAGGCTTGAACACCCAGAGATTCCTCTCCGCATCGCACACTTTCTGGTACCGCGCGAGCGGAGGAAGAATCCTAACAAAAATGCACGGCGCAGACGTCTTACTCCTCACTACCACAGGTAGGAAGACAGGGAAGAAACGTACAACACCGCTCATCTACGTCCAAGACGGCGACAATCTCGCCATAGTTGCTTCAAACGGAGGACGAGACCGAGACCCCACCTGGTGGACTAACCTCCAACATAACGCAAGAGCACAAGTCCAGGTAAAACGCGAAAGAAAGACCATGACCGCGGAAAAAGCAGGCCCAGAAGACAATGTTCGACTCTGGTCTATGCTGACCAAGGCCTATCCCGCCTATGACGACTACCAGAAGAAGACAAAGCGGACAATCCCAATAGTCATCCTACGACCCGGCTCAGAATAACCATTTTATACAGTCCACGACGAATTTTCGTTACAGGATAATCAGTTCCATGTTCGCCCACCGAGCCACGCGCAGCCTGAAAAAGCCCAGCACGTGACTAGCGGAGCCAGCAACCCCCTCAGCTGGCCAAGAAAAGAACCCTCAGCAATTCTCAAAGGTGAATTAGCCCATGTCAGTTTCAAGCTCAGACTCAGTGGCAAGGTTCAGGTTCAGAAGAACACTAGAACAACTAGCAAACAAAGCCGGCCGCGGAACCGAACTAATCAGCCTCTACGTTCCGCCGGGAAGCAGAATACATGAAGTTCTTGCCAACCTTCGTGAAGAAGGAGGAACCGCTGTCAACATAAAATCCCGAACAACCCGCCAAAACGTCCAAGACGCGATAGAACGCGTAAGCCAACGCCTCAGACTCTTCAAAGAACCACCTCCGACCGGGCTCGTCATCTTCGCCGGAGCCATTCCCCAGAACGGGCCAGGGAGCGAGCGGATGGAAATCTACACACTCATACCCCCCGAGCCGATAACAGTCGGCTTCTACAGGTGCGACTCACGCTTCCACGTAGAACCCCTACTTGCACTAGCAGCGGAAAAAAACTCGTACGGCATCATAGTCATAGACGGCACAGAAGCAGTCGTGGCGACCTTGAAAGGACAACGGGTCGAGATCCAGAAAACCTTCACCTCAGGCATACCAGGCAAGAGCCGCGCCGGAGGCCAGTCAGCTCGGCGTTTCGAGCGAATCCGCGAACAGGTCACAAACGACTACTACGTCCGGGTCGGACAACATTTCAACGACATCATGACCAAAATTCCCGACCTCAGAGGGATAATCGTCGGAGGACCCGGACCTACGAAGTACAACTGGGCAGAAGGAGACTACATGAACTATATGCTGAAGAAGAAAGTCCTGTCAATAGTCGATACAAGCTACTCTAGCGAGATGGGAGTCGAGGAGGTTGTAGAGAAGAGCGGAGAGATTCTCAAAGGAGTGAGGTACCAGGAAGAGAAACAGCTGGTACAAAAATTCCTCTACGAAATAGGCCACGAAACGGGAAAATCAGCCTTCGGAGAAAAGAACGTCCAAAAATACCTAGAGAAAGGAATCGTCGACACATTACTCATCTCGGAAAAACTCGAAGGGCAGAGGCTTCTCCTCAAGTGCAAGAACTGCGGAGCCGTGGAAGAATTCCGGGGAACAAGATTTGAAGCCGACGCGGTCAAAAGCTCGCTGACAACCCGCCCGTGTCAAAAATGCGGGAAGACAAACCTGGGAGTTGAAGAGGAATCTGACATAGTTGACAGCTTCGTGGACTTCGCGGAAAAAGCTGGGACTCGAGTCGAGGTTATATCGGAAGAGACTGAAGAAGGGCGGATGCTACGAGACTCTTTCGGGAAAGTCGCAGCGGTTCTAAGATACCCTGCCAACTAGACGGGACTTGCACAGGACGAAGAACATCGCTCTAATAGTCCAGCAACCGGGCCTCACGATTCCGCTCGGCGGAAAACCAGAATGCCCCCACGCCTAAGAGCCGTTTTCTTCGACCTCGGTGAAACCCTCGTCACTCAGAATATCGAAGATAACATGGTCACGAAGCGTGCCCTCCAAGAGATAGCGAGAATGATTCCGAGGGCAGAACGCCATGAAAACCTCTATGCAATCTATAAGAGAGCCTACAAGATCAACCAAAGGCTACGTCTGAAGCACCAGGTCGAGATTCCTATACAGACATGGATGACACAGCTCCTCAGAAGAGCTTTGCGAAGAGACCCGGATGAGCGCCTCGTCCAACGAGCAGTAGTGGTGGTCGCAAGGCATAGGGGTGCAAATGCGGTCGCGTTCAAGGACGCGAAACCGGTTGTTGAGTCGCTCACCAAGCGGGATGTGAAGCTGGGAATCATATCAAACATATCGTCTCACGAGGTAGCTCTCCAGATTCTGAAGCATGTCCGACTCCAAGGCTACTTCGACAAAGTCGTTACGTCAGCTTTGGTCGGAGTTCGTAAGCCCGACCCCGGCATTTTTCGATATGCACTATTCCAGCTAGGATTGAACCCGGAACAAGCCGTGCACGTCGGAGACTCTGAACAGATGGACGTTTGCGGAGCTAAAGCCATTGGTCTGAAGACAATTCTGGTCTCAAGACGAGGCTCAAAGCCGGCTACTATCGCAGATTACAGTGCTGGCAGGCTGAACGATGTCGCAGATCTGGTGCAAGAACTAGAGAAGGATCGCTAGGCCGATTCCAGCAAGGCCAAGTAGCAACGAGAATGGTAGTCCTGGGAACATTTCGTACCGAGCGAGAGCCTTGAATCCAAGAAAGGTCCCTGCGAGGATCCCGACTGCCGCGCTGAAAAATGCTAGAGCCCCGAAATTCCACAAAGCTGTCGTTGCTAGAAGCGAGTAGAAGACCATGTCGCCCATCCCTATACTCAATTCTTTGTATGTGAAGACCGCGCCCGGAAGATCGCTGACCTCGACGCTCTTCGCGAGTGCCCCTATTGGACCTCGAAAGACCGCCAGAGTATCGTAGAGGACCAGAGCACCAGCCAGGATAAGAGCAGTTAGCCAAGGAATGGAGGCTCCAAGAAAGAGCCCTGTCATAGCACTGAGCAGACCAACTCCCAACACCTGGAGATTCTTGTTACGGCCGAATACGAGTAACCCGACAGCCGCGGCCACCGCTATGGAAACAGTTAGCAATACAATGGTGGCGGAGGGGTCAGGGAGAGGATTTCCGGCCAGGGAGAAGAGTATGCTAGAGTACCAGAGAGCCACTGCAAAGCAAACGAAGACCAACGCGGTCTTGACGGCCCTTTGGAGGAAGCTCATCTTTCCCTTTCTCACCAGAAGAAGCATGACAGTGGCGCTACCGGCTAGGGCAAGTACGAAGTAGAGGGCACTCACGGAGGCTGTGGGGACTGTGTCTCCACCGATGATTTGCTGAACCACTACGTTCTGACTTGCGGGAAGATAGCCGAGAGCCCCGGTAATTGCCAGGCTTAGAATAACTGGGTAGAGGTGCGCTATCGTAGGCTTGAATCGTTCTTCTGGCTGGGCCATACCGGGTTAGATCTCGTGAACGTCTCCGGTCTTCGGGGCAATCGCGTTGAGGCCCAGTTCCTTGTTCGCCCATTCTGCGAGTCTCCTGCAGTTCCCTTCCGCACCGTGGACAATGAACACCTTGGTCTTCTTGTCCAAATCTGACAATGTCATCTCCAGCTCCCGTTTGCCGCCGTGAGAAGAGAAGTCGAACCTTTCAATCTGCGCATCGACGGGACGAGCCCTGCCGTGAATAACGAACTTGCGTCGGTCGAGAAGGATTCTCCCTGGGCTTCCGGGGACCTGGAAGCTTACCAAGAAGACAGCGTTCTCTTTCTTGGACGCGACATTCTCCATGTAGAAAACGGAGGCTCCTCCTTTCAACATACCTGCCGGGGAGATGATGACGCCAGGATTCTTTGTCGCTTTGCGTCGATCCTCCCAGCCATCGACCCATCGGGCCGTTTTTGCAGCACGGTCGAACACCGTTGCGTCCCTTAGAGCCTTTGGAAACTTGAGAAGAGTTCCCATCGCGTCCAACGCCATTCCGTCAACCCAGACAGGATGCTCGAAGTGGTAGGCTGATAGAACGGAGAGTAGCTCTTGTGACCTACCAACTCCGAAAGCCGGGACGAGTACGACTCCTCCTCGCTCCACGACCTCCGTGACCTTTTCGACAAACTCTTTCTCCAACCCATCGCGTACCGGATGATCCTCGGTGGCGTAGGTTCCCTCAAGAATAATTGCGTCCAAGTTCTTGTACTCCGGGTCGGCCCCATCAACGAGACGCGTGGGCTGCCTGTTGAAGTCACCCGTGTAAAGGAGACGACGACCTTCTTGCTCAATGAGTGTCTGAGCGCTTCCAGGAATATGTCCCGCGTTTACTAGAGTCACTGATGCGCTACCAATGTCGAAAGACTGGCGGTACTGCATGTCACGTGTATGACGCAGCATCGTCTCCAGGTCAATGTACTCATACGGTACATAGTAGCCACTCAGCTTGAGAAAATCCTTGATTATGATCTTCGCAAGTGTGAAAGTGGGCTCAATCCCGTACAGCGGGACCCCACCTTGAATGTAGAATATCGGAGCCGCTCCGATGTGGTCCAAATGCGCATGCGTCAAGACTATCGCCTCCACTTCTCGTGGGGGAATATGCATAGGGAACCCTACATGACCGTTGACCATAACGCCGTAGTCAAGGACGACATACTTCTCTCCGACACTTACGGCAAAGGCTGACCTGCCAACTTCCTGGCAGGCGCCCATGAATCTGATCTTCATTCCGACATCCTATTTCTTTCAACTACACACAAACGAAATCTCAGGACACTAACGCGACCGGGTAAGGGACTACAATAAAAGCCCTACAATGGAAGCCAACCCGCGAGACCCTTTTAGGGAAGACAACTTCTCTCATCTCAACTATCTCCTAGGAGTCATGTTAATGCCAGTGCAAGTCCTCGTAGAGAAGAAAACTCTGAGAGGGTCCACACTTATCACGGGATTTCACGGAGTTGGACAGACAGGCTACATAGCGACCAGCTACTTGATACATGCGCTGAAAGCTGAGAGAATCGGGTTTGTAGAAGTGGGCAACCCGCCACCCTGGGTCGGAACTGCCGAGGGGGGCCTGGTCACGCCTTTCGAAGTCTATGCGAAGGGAAAGACAGTGCTTGTCAAGCTTGAGTTCTCCCCCCACAGGAGCGAGGAAGCCGAATTCGCGAAATCCATTGCCAACTGGGCGATTGAGGAGAAGTTCAAAGACGCGATTCTAGTTGGAGGGTTAGACATTTCCTTCAAGCAACGAAGGGACGACTTCGCAGTAGTCCCCACTGGAGCCTACTTGGACAAGGCGAAGTTGTTCAAAGCACCAATCCTCGAGCCCGGCTTGTTAGTATACGGACCCCTGGCTGTCATGCTTAGCGAGTTCGAAATTCATGACTTCCCGGCCATAGCAGTTCTACCGTACGCCGAGCCTGCAAGAGCCGACCCCGCAGCCGCTGCACTGGCAATCCGGCGAATCGCCAGCACATACAATTTCAAGGTCGACGTTGATGAGCTCGTGAAGGACGCCAAGTTCATCGAACGCGAGTTCGACCACAAGTCAAGGCTCACGCGGAAGTCGCTGCAAAGAATGTACGCCTAGGTCTGGATCGAAAGTTTACGATCAACGATTCGTCCTAATTGATCGGATCTTAAACCCACCCCGTTGACTATTGCGAGACGTGACCTAGGGAGCCAGGTCTTCAGCTCTCCTCCAACAGCCTCCCCAAGCCTACCATCCTGGACTAATACGACACGCTCCGGAGAGAGATTTCTCAAGAACTGGGAGATTATCTCGGCCTTAGTGACATATGCCGATGAATCTTCGGGTTCTACGCTCTCCGTCTGGGCGATTGGATATGTCTCATCCAGCTCAAGCGGAACTGGACCGTAGGGGATCGAGTAGAACATGATTCGGGCATGCT
>Ga0209761_1002012_pt1 | contig 13264 bp, 12 predicted proteins | sample GraSoi013_1_40cm_4_FD_185818 | JGI IMG/M metagenome (GOLD analysis project Ga0209761, IMG submission 185818) | Grasslands soil microbial communities from the Angelo Coastal Reserve, California, USA - Sample 09_25_2013_1_40cm (SPAdes) (version 2) | ecosystem: Environmental > Terrestrial > Soil >... | reverse complement strand
GTGGCGATGGCCGCCTGCAGTTCGTTGAGGTGTGCGGGCCGGATCAGCGTGACGGCGGCCGGCAGCGTCGCGTCAGTGCAGAACCGGAAGAGGGTCGCGGTCACCGAGAGCCGGCCGCCGTCATTGTCGCTGTTCGCGTCAGCGTGGTTCTGGCACAGGCCTCCCTATTGCCTCAAGATCGCCCCGGTCAGCACGTTCGCGGTCAGCAGCAAGCCTTTTACTGGCAAGGCCGATGGAGTTGAATGTTGCCGCCGGCCAGCTTGCCGTCCAGGTTGCCGGGGGGAGCCTGGTAGCCGTTCGACAACTTGATCGCGAACGTGTCATTGCGACCGGGCTCGCCGTTGTCAGTCGCATCCACTGTGTAGGTGCACGCGAGGCCGTCCACCTCGCATGTGCCCTCGATATGAGGCGGCGTCGTCGTCCCGGTAGAGTCGACCATCCCGTATGCCATCACGCCGGTTCCCTTGACCTTCATGTTGGCTCCGTGGTCGATGTAAACCAGATGGCCCCAGAAAGCGCCGCTAAGACACCGGTCGACGGCCGCCGTGAAATCACCGCACCCGGCCAAACCGCCAGGCACGAACCGCCCGCCCGATTGACCGGGCCGCCGCACTCTTGCGTGAGGCGGGAGGGGCGGCTCATCACCGCCCCTCCAGGCGTCCTTACCCTCAGTGAAGTTGCAAGTTCCCGCCCGTTAGCGTGTGGTTCGGATTTAGATCCCGGGTGCTGGAGTAATTCACCTTCGGCCCCGTGACGGAGATCTCAAAGGTGTCGTGGCCCACACCCGGCTCGCCGTTATCGCACGCGAAATTCACAGTGAAGTCAAACCCGTCGGTGCCGTTCACCCGCGCTTTGCCTGAGACCGCGCGACACGTCGTCCCTTCGGGACTCGAGTCGTAGGACGTGATTCCCGTGCTGTGAACATCCAGGCCCTGGGAGTGGTCGATGTATTGGAGTTGGCCTGTCAGGCTCGGTCCCGCGTGGAACCCGAAGGTTGCGATGGCCCGCCCTGTCCCCAAGCGGCCGCCTCCTGTCATGAAGCCCGTCGCTGGCGTCGACGTGGGCGTGAAATTCACATCACTATGGGCAGAGGCGACGATGACGTCCGCTGTCGTGGTCCCGTTGAGCACAACGTGAATCATTTGAACCGTCAACGCGGTGCTGTGAACTCCATCGCCGCCTGAGATCTGTTCATTCAGAATCACCGTACCGACGCCGGGGATGTCGATCGTGGTGTTCGGCGCAGGTGTGACATCCCCCATGGGGAAGCCGTTAACGCTAAGACCCAGCAAGGTCGATCCCTCAGCGTTGCTGGTCGCCGCTGACCCGTCGGCGGAACTGCTAGAGATCGAAACGACGAGCTGCGCGGTGACCAGCCCGCTAAGGATGTTCAGGTTTTCCACCGTCGCGCTGCTCTGGGCGCTCGCCTTGCTGCTGCCAATCGCGCCAGTGGTTATCACCGGCAAGGTGTGTGACTCGAGAGTTGCAGGGATGCTAATGTCCAGGACTTCGTCCGACGCCATACCCCCATCCGGGGGGAGGACCACGTGCGGCGTCTTGGGAACTCTCACCTTGACGCCATCCACGGCGCCTTTCACGAAGACCCCGAATGCCTCTCCGCCCACGCTGCTCCCTGAAGGAGCAGCCGTGTCCCCGGCGGGAGCCTGGCCACCTCCAGCCTGACCGGGGGGACCCCCACCAGGCTTGTTGGACGGGGGAGCGGGCCAAGCCGGTGAACCCATGGCAACGCCCCAGATGAGCACTAGGCAGGTGAGCGCAAAGCGCGCACCCCGATTCTGGATCTTCACAGTTCGCCTCCGCTCTGTGTCGTGACCAGCCTGCTGGCTGGAGCCGCAGCACGGACTTACGGACGAGGAACAGATTCACCAGTGCACCGGCCACGACGAGTCGATGTGTATTCTTGGCCAGGCCGCGAGAGCAGGTCATCCTCACCTCCCGCTCTCGCCTGATGCTCTTCCCATCACAGCACACCAGGCGCGACAGCGAGAGGCTTATTCGGAGGTTCCCTAGGCGTCGGATGCCAGCGTCGAGATTAGGTAAAAGCTTGAATTAATACGGGGAATCCCTGACGGCGGTCCGGGGCCCGGCGCCTAATCAGTCGCAGTACTGGAGGATCACGGCCTCGGCTCCGCTTGACGGCGAAAAGAGTAATAATGTCCGGCGAGGAGGGGGCCATGCGACTCAAGGACAAGGTCGTCATCGTCACCGGAGGCGCCAAGGGCATCGGCCGCGCGTACTGCCTGGGCGCGGCAGCGGAGGGCGCGCGCGTCGTCGTGGCGGACCTGGCCGACCCGAAGCCCACGGTCAAGGAGGTCGAGGCTCGCGGCGCGCAGGCCCTTGGGGTCGAGTGCGACGTGTCGCGCGAGGCGGACACGCAGCGCCTGGCCACCGAGACGCTCGCGCGGTTCGGCCGCATCGACGTGCTGGTGAACAACGCCGCCCTCTACGGCACGCTGAAGCGCCGGCCCTTCATGGACATCCCCGTCGAGGAATGGGATCGGGTGATGTCGGTCAACCTGCGCGGGCTGTTCCTGTGTGCCCGCGCGGTGTTCCCGGCGATGAAGGCGCAGGGCAAGGGCAAGATCATCAACATCGCCTCGAGCACCTTCTTCAAGGGCGTCCCGCACTACATCCACTACACCACCTCGAAGGGTGGCGTGGTGGGGTTCACGCGCTCGCTCGCCCGTGAGCTCGGGGAGTTCGGCATCCGTGTGAACGCGATCGCGCCGGGCTTCACCCTGAGCGGCGAGAACGAGAAGAATATCTCGGAGGAGCGGAAGCAGGCCAACGTCCAGGCGCGGATGCTGCAACGAGCCGAGGTCCCGGAGGATCTCGTCGGGACGCTCGTCTTCCTGGCCTCAGACGACAGCGACTTCATCACGGGCCAGACGATCCTCGTGGACGGCGGCGGCAGCGTCCACTGAGCGCGGGCAGGCGGTGTCGGCGTTCAGACGCTGATCTCGATCCACGCGCGGCGCCGGATGCGCCCTGCGAGCCGCGAGACCAGATCGGTGAGCCACATCTGCCAGCCGTACTTCGCCCGCAGCGCCGCGTGCGCCCGCTCGATCGCCGCAGGCTCGCTGACGAGACGTGCGGTCGCGTCCCGCCACACGCCTTGCACGCGCCCGCGCGCATCCGAAGGCGCGACGCGCGCCCGAGACGAATGGCGCAAGCGCTTGACCTTGCCGGAATCGCCCGCCGTGAACACGTAGAGCCTTCCGCCGGCCTCCGCGAACCAGACGGGCGTCGCCACCTCGGCACCGCTGCGACGGAAGGTCGAGAGGGTCATGTAGCGGTGCTGGTCAAGCTCACCGGCCGGAGTCAGTCGCACTCGGAACCGATACCCTCGACGATGACTTGCCGGAGCACTCCCGGGTCTCCGAGCCGCTTGGCGGCGTCCAGGATTTCGATACCCGCTAGCCGACCTTCGGCATCGTAGTCCGCGGCGATGCCTTCTCCGAGGTGCTTGGTAGTGACGGTCGTTTCCCGGAACCGGAAGTACAACGCGTCCACTTCGCGGTCGTACGTGATCCTCATCGGCCCTCCCTCGAGAAATAATACACGTAGACCGTCACGACGACGATCTCCTCCGGCTCGTCGACGAAGATCGGCCGAACCTGCTTTGTCGCGCACCAGACGCCGTGCCACTCGCGCTCGAACCGGAAGTTTCGTTCAGCATGCGATCTTCGCGCTCCAGCGACAATGTGTCGGAATCGATACCCTGCATGAAGGGCCCGGCGCCGAGCTTCGGGCGCGAGGCGCGGAGCCAGCGGGCCAGCCTTGTGATATGGCTTGGATCAAGGAGGTCACTGCTATGCCAGCACGCACAGGAAAAGACTACCTTGCGGGACTGCGGGAGCAGCGCCGCGAGATCTACCTGGGGGGCCAACGAGTCGAGGACGTCACTGCGTTTCCCGGTCTGGCCAATGGAGCGCGTTCCGTTGCGGCCCTCTACGATATGCAGCATGACCCGGCGCTTCGGGACGAGATGACCTACACATCTCCCACCACCGGCCAGCGCGTCGGCCTTTCGTTCATTACGCCGAAAACCACCGACGACCTGGCGCGGCGGCGGGTGATGATGTCCCACTGGGCCCATACCAGCTTCGGCATGATGGGCCGCACGCCGGACTTCCTGAACACCAGCCTCATGGCCATGGCCGGCGCCGGGGACTACTTTGCTCAGAACCGCCCGGAGTTCAGGCAGAACATCATCGACTACTACGAGTACGTCCGGGAGCACGACCTGGTCCTCACCCATACCCTGGTCAACCTGCAGCGTAACCGCGCTGCCCCGGGCACGCTCCTGGACGACCGGACGGAGGTCGCCCTTTCGGTGGTCCGGGAGAGCGATGAAGGGATTGTGGTTCGAGGCCCCCGTGTCCTGGCGACTCTGGGGCCGTTGGCCGATGAGATCGCCGTCTATCCTGCCAGGTCTCACAGACTGCCGGGAACGGCACTGGACCGTTACGCCTTCGCCTTCGCCATCCCCTGCGGGGCGCCGGGCTTGCGGTTCCTCTGCCGCGAGAGCTACGACCTGGGCCGCTCCCGCTTCGATCACCCGTTGGGCTCGCGCTTCGAAGAGATGGATGCCATCGTCTTCTTCGACGACGTGCTCGTGCCCTGGAAACGAGTCTTCCTGTACGGCGACACCGAGCTCTGCAACAATCTCGCGATGGCCACGAACCAGTACGCCCATTCCGGGCACCAGGTGGTGACCAAGAACGTGGCCAAGTGCGAGTTCGTCGTGGGGCTGGCCAACCTGGTGGTGAAAACCCTCGGCTCGGAGAGCGCACCCCATGTGCAGGCCATGCTCGCGGAGTTGATCGAGGACCTGGAGATCACCAAAGCGCTGCTCTGTGCAGCCGAGGTGCACGCCACACTGGACCAGTGGGAGGTGATGTGTCCGGCGCGCGCCCCGATCACCGTCGCCCGCAACCTGTTCATCCGCATGTATCCGCGGATGGCGGAGATCATCCAGCTGCTTGGCTCCAGCAGCCTGATGGCCCTGCCGGGCGAGGCAGACTTTTCCGGGCCGTTAGGCAGGAAGATCGAGGAGTACCTGCAGACGGATACGGCCAATGCCAGGGACCGGGTGCAACTCTTCCACCTGGCCTGGGACGTGGCGTGCAGCGCCTTCGGCTCGCGCCAGGTCCTCTACGAGCGCTTCTTCCAGGGCGACTGGATGCGTAACGCGACCCTCCTCTACAGCACCTATGACGTCGAGCCGCTGATGCAGCAAGTCCGGCGGTTCATGGCGGGGCGATCCTGAGATCCGCGCTTGCGCGAGCGTGGCCTGTGCGGCGGTTCAGGGGGCGAGATGCTGTAGAAGGCGGGGGTCGTTGCGGACGGACGCCGAACGGCCCTCGAGCGCGACCCGCCCACTATCGAGCACGTACGCGTACTCGGCGACGCTCAGGGCGAGATCGAGATGCTGCTCGACGAGGACGATCGCCATCTCCTTGACGAGCGCCCGAAGGCGCTCGGCGATCTCCTCGATCACACCGATCCAGACGCCCTCGGTCGGCTCGTCGAGCAGCAGGAGCTTGGGCTTGGACAGTAGCGCGCGGCTGATCGCGAGCATCTTGCGCTCGCCGCCGCTCAGCGTGGCCGCCGGCTGACCGAGCCGCTGCGCAAGCTTCGGAAAGATCGCGAGCACCGAGTCGATCGCCTTGCGGTCGCCGGCGGCGGCGGCGCCCACCTCCAGGTTCTCGCGCACCGACAGGCGGCCGAACACACCCTGCTCCTGAGGCACGTACCCCACGCCGAGGCGCACGCGGCGCTCGGTCGGCAGGTGCGTGGCGTCGCGCCCGTCGAAGACGATGTCGCCGCCGCCTGCCGCGACCTCACCGACGATGGCCCTCATCAGGGTCGTCTTCCCCGCGCCGTTTCTGCCCAGCACGGCGACCGCGCCTCGTCGCGGCGCCGTCACGCTGACGCCGAACAGCACCTGGCTGCGGTCGTAGGAGGCGCAGAGGTCACGAACATGGAGAATCGCTGCCGCCTCAGACACGGGTCAGGTAGACCTCCTGGACCTTGCGGCTTTTCTGGATCTGCTCGACGGTGCCCGTCTCGAGCACGCGCCCCTGGTCGAGGACGGTGAGCACGTCGCAGATCTCGCGGATGAAGTCGAGATCGTGCTCGACGATGACGATCGAGCATGCGCGTCTCAACGGGACCAACAGCTCGCCGGTCGCTCGCCGCTCCTCGAGGCTCATCCCAGCGGTGGGCTCGTCGAGCAGCAGGAGCCGCGGCCGGGAGGCCAGCGCCATGGCGATCTCCAGCCACTGCTGCTCACCGTGCGAGAGGACGGCGGCCGCGGCCGCCCCCCGGTCGAGAAGGCGAAGCTCCGCCAGGATCTCCATGACGCGTGCGTGGAGGCCCGGGCGCGTTCGGGAGAAGGCCAGGACCGTGAGCGGGTTCTGGGCCTGGAGGGCGAGCAACACGTTGTCGTAGACGGACAGTTCCGGGAAGACGCTCGTGACCTGGAACTTGAGGCTCAGCCCCGCTCGGGCCCGCGCGGATGGCGTGGCTTGGGTCAGATCGCGGCCGAGGAAGCGGATCCGCCCGCTGCTCGGCAGCTCGGCGCCGGCGATGCACTTGAGCAGCGTGCTCTTGCCCGAGCCGTTGGGACCGATCAGGCCGTGGAGCTGCCCCTCCTCGACCCCGAAGTCCACTTCGCTCAGCGCCGTGAGCTGGCCGAAGGCCTTGGTGACCCCCGTCGCCTCAAGCAGCGCCATCGTCGGCCTCCTTTGGGATCCGCCGCGGGCGGCGGGCGGCGACGCGGAAGATGCCGACACGCGCCCTCCGGGGGACCAGCAGGCTGATGAGACCGCTCGGCCGGAAGAGGATGACCACGAGCAGGAGCACGCCGAGGATGATGGGCCAGACCGTCGGGTACGCGTCGGCGAGGACGAAGCTGACGATCTCGATTGCGATGACGCCGATGACGGCCCCGATCAACGTGCCGACGCCACCGAAGAGCGCATAGAGGACGATCTGTGTCGACAGGATCACGCCGAGCAGGTTGGGCCACACGAAGCCCTCGTGGAAAGCATAGAGCCCGCCCGCGAGGCCGGCGATGGCGCCGGCCACCGAGAAGACGATGGCCTTCAGCGACTGAACGCCGTACCCGAAGAACGCCATGCGCGCCTCGTTGATGCGAATGCCGGCGAGTGCCAACCCGAGTTGCGAGCCGACGAGATATCGACAGGCGGCATAGACCGCGATCAGGGAGGCCAGCGCCAGATAATAGTAGGTCACGCCCTCGGTGAGCTGCAGCGGACCGGCCGTCATCGGCGGAATCGAGGGAATGCCGTTCTGCCCCCCCAGGTAGTACCAGCCGCGCGCGAGGCGATCACCGGCATACGAGCCGGTCAGCGTCCCCAACGCCACGAACGTGATGCTGGGCGGGTTGCGGCCGAGCAGCAGAAAGGACGCGACGAGGAAGGCGAGCACGAGCCCGACCGCGAGCGCGGCCGGCAGGACCAGGAAGATGGACGTGACGCCGGCATCACGGGCGAGCAGCGCAACGGTGTAGCCGGCCGCCCCGAAAAACAGCGCCTGCCCGAAGCTCATGATGCCGGCGAAACCCCAGACGAGGTCGAAGCTGAGCGCCAGCAGCGCGAGGATCAGCACGCGAGTCACGAAGATGACCCAGAAGTCTTGTAGAGCCAGCGGCAGCAGTGCAAAGACCACGAGCAGGAGGACCTCGAGGGCGGCGACGATCGTCCCCGGCGACGGGCTCGACCGGACTCCGCGTGCCGCGAGGCCCGCGCCCGTGACGCCCGCGCGCCCACCGCTGCCCGCTGGCATCACGCCTCCGCCGCTCAGCACTCCTTGGGATCGACCAGCCCCTTGCTCCGGGCGACGATCTCGTACGTGCCCTGCTTGGCCACGGCGGTGTACATTCGCATCTTGCAGTGGCGCTTGCCCGGCACCATCTCCGCCGGGCCGCCCGGTCCCTCGGTGATCCTGGCGTGATCGAGCGCCTTCGCCACCGCCTCCCGGTCAACCGAGCGCGCCTCCATCACGGCCGCCTCCCACAGCTTCAACCCCCGGTACATCCCGGTGGCGGCGCTCCCGGCCGCGAAGACGATGTTGCCCGGGAACTGCTTGTCGTATTCGGCCTGGATCCGCGCGCTGCCCGGCTCGTCGTTCGTCACCGCGCGGAAGTAATCGAGGCAGCTCGCCAGGCCTTCGATCTCGTGCGGGGCGTTGATGTTGAGCGTGTTCTCGTCGTAGTACACGCAGGAGAGCCGGCCGCCACGCTTCGTGAAGCCCGCCTCGTAGAGCTGCTTGAAGAACGGCCCCACCCCGGGCGGGATGACCGTGTTGAACACGACGTCGACCTTGTTCGTCATGATCTTGTTCACGGTCGCGCTGTACTCCACCTGGTCGAGGGGGTAGTACTCCTCGAAGATGACCTCGCCGCCGTTCCCCTCGATCACCTTGCGCGCGTACTGGTTCAGGACGTGGGGCCAGACGTAATTGGCCGAGGGCAGCGCGAAGCGCTTGCCACCGTTCTTCATGAGCCACGGGATGAACTCGTCGCACTGCTGGGCCGGCGTGGGGCCGGTGCAGAAGATGTAGGGCGTGCACTCCTTGCCCTCGTAGAGCTGTGGGTACACGTAGAGCGTGCGGCCGCGCGTGACGATGACGTCCTTGATCGCGTTGCGCATCGAGCTCGTGATGCCGCCGAACACGACATCGACCTTGTCGCGCTGGATCAGCTTGCGGACGTTGGCGACGGCGGTCGACTCGTTGGACGCGGTGTCCTCGACGTAGAGCTCGATCGGTCGTCCGAGGATCCCGCCCTTCCCGTTGATCTCCTTCATCACGAGCTTCGCGGTGTTGGCGTTCGCGTTCCCGGCGTAGCCGATCGCGCCGGTGAGGTCGGTGGCGATCCCGACCTTGATCGGGGTCGCCCCCCAGGCGGGCCGGATCACCCAACTCCCCGCGCCGGTGGCGATCGCCCCGGCCATCCAGGCCGTGCTTCCCAGGAAACGCCGCCGGGTCGTCATCGACGCGCCGTCACGAAGCTTGCTCTTGTCGCTCATGTCTCATACCGTCCTTCCCGCGGTGAACCCGCGCGGCCAGACTCTCACGAGCACCACTGCGATGACGAAGACCAGGACGTCGGCGAGCACGGGCGCCACGGCCCACGGCAGGGCCGCGCTCATGACACCGATGACCCCGGCGCCGACGACGGAGCCCTCGAAGCTCCCGACACCGCCGAGCATCACGGCGAGGAAGCCCTGGATCAGGAAGCGGATGCCGAGATCCGCCGAGAGGGAGAAGACGGGGACCACGAGGGCCCCCGCGAGCCCGGCCAGCGCCGCGCCGAAGGCGAACGTGGCTGCGTAGACCCGGTCGGTCGAGATGCCCGAGGCCCGCGCCAACGAGGGGTTCTCGAGGGCCGCGCGGACACGGAGGCCGAACCCGGTCCGGGTCAGGAGGAGGTAGCTGCCGACCATGACCAGCGTCGTGATGACCACGATGGCCAGACGCCACCGCGCGATATGGATGGCGCCGATGTCGAACGAGCCTGGCAGCGGCTCGGGGACGGCACGATAGAGACCGCCGATCAGCCCGCGGACCGACTCGCGGATTGCCAGGCCGAGCGCGTACGTCCCCAGCATCGCAATGACCGGCGCGGCGTAGAACCGTCGTATGACGAGCCGCTCCAGGACCAGGCCGACGGCGGCGACCACCGCCGGCGCGACCAGCATGCCGAGCCAGATCGGCAGCGCCCACGTGTGGAAGAGGTAGACGGTGTAGGCCCCGAGCAGCACGAACTCGCCGTGGGCGAAGTTGAAGATGCCCATCATACCGGCGATGACGCCGAGGCCGAGCACGACCAGGACCATGATGGCGCCGAAGTTCAGCACCTCGAAGACCGCGGTGACGACGGCTTCCATGGCCGGCTCGCGCCCGGGCGTCCTGTCAGCGTCCAGTCACATCTGCTTCCAGTCGCCCGACTTTTCGAAGCCCTGGGCCGCGCGGTAGATGGTCGGCTCGTCGAAGTGCTTGCCGACGAGCATCATGCCGACCGGCAGCCCGTCCGCCATGCCACACGGCACCGACATGGCAGGATGATGCGTGACGTCGAAGGGCGCCGTGTTGCCGATCATCTCGAGCGCCCGCTGGATGTATTCCTCGCGGCTTGCCTGCGGTCCCGGCAGCGGCGTGGCCTTCATCGGGGTCGTCGGCATCAGGAGCAGGTCGTGATCGGTCAGGACGCGATCGTAGGCCGCCGTGAGCCGCCGCACGATGTTCACGGCCTTCCCGTAGTAGCGCGAGCCGTGCTGGTTCAGGATGTAGGTGCCGAGCATGAGGAAGAGCTTCGTCGTCTCCGAGAACTCGTTGGCGCGGTGGCGCCAGTTGCGGTGGAAGTCCATCAGCGAGACCGAGTAGAGATCGGACCGGCTGAGGCCATAACCGTCACCCCACATCATCGTCTGGGTGAGCCCCTCCACACCGATCGGCGTCCAGATCGCCGGGCCAGCGGTGTGCATGGGAATCGAGACCTCGTCGACCTTGGCCCCTAGCTCCTGGAGCCTGTGCGCCGCGTTGTACACCTTCTCGTTCACCGCCTTCTCGCCGTTCGGCTGTTTGAAGCCCTCGGTCACCATGGCGATCCGCATCCCCCGAACGCCGCCGTCAAGCATGGTCGAGTACGGGTGCACCTTGGGCGCCTTGATCCGTGGGTCGTACCCGTCGTCGCCCGCAATCGCCTCGAGCAGGAGCGCGTTGTCGGCGACGGTGGCCGTCATCGGCCCCGTGTGGTCGACGAAGATCTCGATCGGCATGATGCCCGTGTACGGCACCAGTCCCCACGTCGGCTTCATCCCGCAGACCCCGGAGAAGGAGGCGGGCAGGCGAATGGAGCCGCCCTGGTCACCGCCCATCGCCATGTCGGCCTCGCCGAGGGCGACGACGACGGCGCTGCCCGACGAGGACCCACCGGCGGAATAGCCCATCCGGTGCGGATTGTGGACGGGTCCCGTCGCGTTCGTGTGGCTCCCGCCCGAGAGGCAGAAGTACTCGCAGTGCGTCTTGCCGATGATCTCGCCACCCTCGTCGAGGATGCGGCTGACGACGGTCGCGTCGAAGTCAGGAACATAGCCCTCGAGCGTCGAGGCGCCGTTCATCATCGGCACGCCGGCGAGCATGATGTTGTCCTTGACCGCCACGCGCTTGCCCTTGAGCTTGCCGGTCGACGCGCCCTTGACCGACGTCTTGCGGTACCACGCGTTGTGCCGGTTCTCCTCCGGGCCGGGCCGGTAGCCCGGCGTGCGCGGGTACCTGACTGCGGGAACCTCGTCCGGCATCGCGTCGACCGTGTTGTAGGCCGCGACGTACCCGGCGAAGAGCTGACGGAAGGATTCGGCATCGGCGCTGCTCAGTGACAGACCGCATCGGCTGGCTACCTCGCGCATTTGCTCCGGGGAGGGCATCTGGACCGCCATGGCGTCCTCCTGCGAACGTGTCTTCGTGCTCGACGGATGATCTGCGCAAACAGGCGCTGAGTCAACTGGCTTTCGGACTTCTTCCTTGGCGCCGCTCTCGTTACGGCGTTCATTCTCGAGCCAACCTCCCGGAGGGAGGCGATACTCGCCGGCGCGTCGTGGGGAGGTGTGATTAAGGGCGCCCTTCACTCTACTTCTTGACAAGGCCTCGATCGGCGACTCCGAGACCTGCCGCTTGCTGAGTCTCTCGCACCTCGCCTATGCTGTCGGCACCTGCCATGCGCGCGGGTAGAAGCGTGTCGCGGATGACGCGAGCCGAGCTCGCAGCTCAGGTGCAAGCGCTGCGGCGGCGCGCCCGCGCGCTGGAGCGGCGCCTTCGGCATGGCGAGCGCGCCGCGGACGAGCTCCGCCAGGGCGAGGCGCGGCTGCGGTCCCTCTTCGAGTACGCCGAGGATTTCGTCGTCGCCTGCCGGCTGGACGGGACAATCACCAGCGTCAACCGCGCGACCGAGAAGACGCTCGGATGGTCGCGCGAGGAGCTGATCGGTCACAACATCGACCGGATCGTCACGCCCGCGTCGGTCACCCTCGGGCAGGAGCGCGTCCGCCGCGCGCTGGCCGGCGAGAAGCTCCCCAAGATCTTCGAGCTCGAGGCGGTGCGCCGTGACGGGAGCCTCGTGCCTGCGGAGGGCTGGGCCAGCTTCATCCGGGACGCGCGGGGCCGGCCGATCGAGCATCTCGGCGTGTTCCGCAACATCACCGAACGCAACCTCGCCGAGCAAACGCTTCGGGAGAGCGAGGCGCGCTACCGGGCGATGTTCGGTGAGGCCGAGGAGCATCGGCGGCTCCTCGATCGGCTCTACCGGGTGACGGCCTCGATGCAGATGTCCTGGGACCCCCAGGATCGCCTGCGCGCCTTCGTTCAGGGCGTGCACGAGATCCTGGGCTTCGATCGCTTCTACGTGGCCCTCGCTTCGCCCGATCTGTCGACGTTCAACGTGGCGGCCGCCGTCGGGGTCGATATGTTCGAACGCCTCCCGCTCTCGCCTGCGGCCGGCCCCCTCTACCACGTCTTCGAGACGCGGCGACCGCTGGCGATCCTGACCGACGAGGAGCTGCGCCGCGTGCCGCCCGTCGCCGCCGAGTACCGGGACCGCGCGTACTTCCGAAGCCGGCGGTTCATCGTGGCGCCGCTCGTCGCCGGCGACCGCGTGATCGGCGTCGCCAGCGCCGACAACAAGACGACCCGGCGGCCGATCACCCCGGCCAGCGTCGAGCTCTTCACGCTGATCTGCCAGCAGCTCGCCACGGCGCTGGAGGAGGCGCGCCTCTACGCCGAGGGGCGCGGCCGCGAGCAGGAGATCGCCGCACGCAACCGCGAGCTGACCGAGGCGCTCGAGCAGAACGCCCGCCTGCTCCGCGAGCTCGAGCACAAGAGCACTCAGCTCGAGGTCGCCAATCGCCACAAGTCCGAGTTCCTCGCCAACATGTCCCACGAGCTCAGGACGCCGCTCAACGCGATCATCGGCTTCTCGGAGGTCCTGATCGAGCGGATGTTCGGCGACCTGAACGAGAAGCAGGACGAGTACTTGAAGGACATCTTCGCGTCCGGGCGCCACCTTCTCTCCCTCATCAACGACATCCTCGACCTCTCGAAGATCGAGGCGGGGAAGATGGAGCTCGAGCTGACGCTGTTCGACCTCCCGGCGGCGATCGACAACGCGCTGACGCTCGTGAAGGGCCGCGCGGCGAACCACGGGCTCACCGTCACG
>Ga0209761_1002011_pt1 | contig 13264 bp, 13 predicted proteins | sample GraSoi013_1_40cm_4_FD_185818 | JGI IMG/M metagenome (GOLD analysis project Ga0209761, IMG submission 185818) | Grasslands soil microbial communities from the Angelo Coastal Reserve, California, USA - Sample 09_25_2013_1_40cm (SPAdes) (version 2) | ecosystem: Environmental > Terrestrial > Soil >... | reverse complement strand
TGTGGTGACCGTCGCCGCCGCGGCCCCGGGCTGAACGGACTGGATGAACTGCCGTGCGGCCGGCTCCATCCGCTCGAGAATCGGCTTCGGATACACGCCGATCCACACGATCCCGGCGAGCAGCGGGATCAGGACGGCCAGCTCCCGCGGCGTCAGATCGAGCAGGCTCTCGTTCTCGTGCTTGTCGAGCGGGTTGTAGATCACGCGCTGCAGCGCGCCCAGGAGGTACATCGCGGCGACGATCACGCCGCCGGCCGCGATGGTCGCGGCCACCGGGTGGGTCTGGAACACGCCGAGCAGCACCAGGAACTCGCCGACGAAGCCGTTCGTGCCGGGCAGCCCGATGGCGGAGAGGGAGACCACGGTGAGCGTGGCGGCGAGCAGCGGCACGACCTTGGCGATCCCTCCGAAGGCCGCGACCAAGCGGCTGTGCCGGCGCTCGTACAGCATGCCCACGAGAAAGAACAGCGCCCCCGTCGAGATGCCGTGGTTGATCATCACCAGCAGGGCCCCCTGCACGCTCTGCAGCGTGAGGGCCCAGATGCCGAGCATCACGAAGCCGAGGTGCGCGACCGACGAATACGCGATGAGCTTCTTGAAGTCGGGCTGCACCATCGCGACCAGGCCGCCGTAGATGATCCCGATGAGCGACAGCGTGACGATGGCGGTCGTGACCGTCGGATGCAGGGCGACCGTGGGGAAGAACGGCAGCGCGAAGCGCAGGAACCCGTACGTCCCCATCTTCAGCAGGATGCCGGCCAGGATCACGGAGCCGGCCGTCGGCGCCTCCACGTGGGCGTCGGGGAGCCAGGTGTGGAAGGGGAACATCGGCACCTTGATCGCGAAGGCGAGGAAGAAGGCGCCGAAGAACCACCACGCCGCGGGGCCGAGGTCGCCGAGGTTGCCGAGCACGTGGGTGTAATCGAAGGAGTACGTCCCCGTGCGCGCGCCCACGGCGAAGTACAGCCCGAGGATCGCCACCAGCATCAGCAGCGACCCCAGCATCGTATAGATGAAGAACTTGATCGCCGCGTACAGCCGGTTCTCGCCGCCCCACACGCCGATGATGAAGTACATCGGAATGAGCATCACTTCCCACATCACATAGAAGAAGAAAAGATCGAGGGCGACGAATACCCCGATCATCCCCGTCGTGAGCACGAGCAGCAGCGCGTAGAAGGAGCGCTCGCGCTTGGTGATGTAGCTGTAGCTCCCCAACACCGACAACGGCACGAGGAAAGTCGTGAGCAACACCAGGAAGAGCGAGATGCCGTCCACGCCCACCTTGTACGAAATGCCCCAGCCGGGGATCCACGCGAACGTCTGGACGAGCTGCATCCCGGCGGCCGGTACGAAGATCCACCACAGCGGCACCGAAAGGGCGAACTCGACCAGGCTCGCGGCCAGAGCGAGATGCTTGGCCGCTCGCTCGGGGGCGATCCAGATCACGGCCGCGGCAACGAGCGGCCAGACCAGCAGCGCGGTGAGGACCCAATGGGCGTACATCGGTCACCGCACCGCGACGTGCAGCACGAACAGCACGCCTGCCACGAACAGCACCACGTAGAAGCCGAGCTCGCCGGTCTGTAGCCTGGAGCCGACCCAGCCGAGGGCGCGCGAGACGGCCGCGGCGCCGTTCACCCCCGCGCCGTCCACGAGCCGGACGTCCACGATCTTCCAGAGCACTTCACGCGACAGCCACATGATCGGCCGCACGATCAGGGCGTCGTAGATCTCGTCGCCGTACCACTTCTTCCACAGGACCCGCGCGAAGCCGGTCTCGGCCGGCGCCAGCTGGGCCGGCAGGAGGTCCGCGGGGCGAAGCATCCGCAACGCGCCCGCTATGCCGGCGAGCGCCACCGCCACGGCGATCCCGATCAGCGTCCACTCGGTGCCGGGCGCGACCGCGTGCGCGGGCAGCAGCGCAGCGCCGGCCTCGGTGACGGGCGCCAGCCAGCGCTCCAGGCGGCTGCTGCCGCCCAGCAATGCCGGGAGGTTGAGCACCCCGCCGACGGCCGACAGCACGCCCAGCGCCACGAGCGGTCCGGTCATGACCCATGGCGCCTCACGCAGGAGGGGACGTTCCCGCTCGCCAGTGCGGTTCGGGCCGTGGAAGGTGTAGAGCATCAGGCGCGTCATGTAGAACGCCGTGAGCGACGCGGCCGCCAGGCCCATTCCCCAGAACAGGTACCAGATCCGCTCGACGCCGCCGCGGGCGAACGCCGCGCTCAGGATCTCGTCCTTGGAGAAGAAGCCCGAGAGCGGCGGCACGCCCGCGATGGCGAGCGTCGCGATCCACATCAGGACCCACGTCCACGGCAGGTGAGCCTTGAGCCCGCCCATGTTGCGCATGTCCTGCGCGTCTTCATGGGAATGGGTCGCGTGGTAGGCATGGTGGATCGCGTAGATGACGCTGCCCGAGCCGAGGAACAACAGCGCCTTGAAGAACGCGTGGGTGGCGAGGTGGAAGATGCCGGCGACGGTCGCTCCTCCCCCCGTCCCCACGCCGAGGAACATGTAGCCCAGCTGGGAGATCGTGGAGTACGCGAGGACGCGCTTGATGTCCCACTGTTTGAGGGCGATGGTCGCCGCGAACAACGCGGTGAGCGCCCCGACGCCGGCGACCACGGCGCTCGAGACCGGGGCGAGCGCGAACAAGAGGTTGCAGCGCGCCACGAGGTACACACCCGCCGTCACCATGGTCGCGGCGTGGATGAGGGCCGAGACGGGGGTCGGGCCCTGCATCGCGTCGGGGAGCCAGGTGTACAGGGGGATCTGCGCCGACTTGCCGGTGCAGCCGAGGAACAGGAACAGCGTGATCGCGGTGACGGCGGCGCTGCCGAGCGGGAACAGGCTCCGGGCCTTCGCGAACACATCGGTGAAATTCAGGCTCCCGGCGTGCTGGAAAATCAGAAACATGGCGACCAGGAACCCGAAGTCGCCGACGCGGTTGACGATGAACGCCTTCTTGCCGGCGTCGGCGTTGATCTGCTCGGTGAACCAGAACCCGATCAGGAGGTAGGAGCAGAGTCCCACGCCTTCCCAGCCCACGAACATCACCGGGAAGCTCGCCCCGAGCACCAGCGTCAGCATGAAGAAGACGAACAGGTTCAGGTAGGCGAAATAGCGGGCGTAGCCGTCGTCCTCCCGCATGTAGCCGACGCTGAAGAGATGGATCAGCGAGCCGACGCCGGTCACCACGAGCAGCATGACCGCCGACAGTGGATCGACCTGCAGGGCGGCGTTCACCTGCAGGCTGCCTACGGGCATCCAGGACCAGTAGGTGAACACGACCGGCTCCGCCGCGTGGCCGACGGCGAGCGCGCGGACCACCGCGACTGCCACGCCGAAGGCCGCGACCACCGCGCCCACACCGATCACCGAGACGGCGGTCTTGGCCGTCGGCCGCACCAGGGCGAGGGTCCCGTTCAGCACGAACCCCAGCAGCGGCAGGAGGGGAACCAGCCAGACGAGGCTCATGGCGGTGCGAGGTGGCGGTAGATCGCCAGGATGATCGCCAGCCCGACGGCCGCCTCCGCCGCCGCCACCGCCATCACGAAGAAGACGAAGATCTGTCCCGCGACGCCGAGCCGCTGGGCGAAAGCGACGAACGTGAGATTCACGGCGTTGAGCATCAGCTCGACGCACATGAAGATCACGATCGCGTTGCGGCGCACGAGCACGCCCGTGACGCCGATTGTGAACAGCACGGCCGAGACGGCGAGGGAGGGTCCGAGGAGCATCAGAGCTTGCGCATGGCCAGCACGACCGCGCCCACGATGGCGGCGAGCAGCAGCAGGCTGGTGATCTCGAACGGCACGAGGTACGCGTCGAACAGTGGCCGGGCCACGGTGCCGACCAGCCCATCGTGCGCCTGCTGCGCCGCCATCGTGCCCGGCGGCAGCGCGATCGCCGCCGGCGGCTCGAGGTGTCGCAGCACCGAAAGCTGCAGCAGCAGCAGGACCGCGAGCACGGCCCCGACGCCCAGGCCGATCACGCCCTTGAAGTCGTGGGGCCCGCCCTGCCCGAGGTTCAAGAGCATGATCACGAACAGGAACAGCACCATGATGGCGCCGGCGTACACCAGCACCTGAAGCACGGCCAGGAACTGGGCGTCCAGCACGACGAACAGCCCGGCGAGCTGGAACAGCGTCACGACGAGCCACAGCGCGCTGGCGACGGGGTTGCGCCGCGTCACGCACATGGCGGCGGACACGATCGCGACGCCGGCAAACGCCCAGAACACGAGGACGGTCAGGTGACCCGTGAGCCAGGCCATCGAGTCACTCGCCCTTGGGATCGGAGGGGTCCCACAGCGTCGAGACCGGGTGGGTCTGGGCGCAGAGGCGCTCCAGGTCGTACACGAACCGGTCGCGCGAGTACTCGGCGTTCTCGTAGTGCACGCCCACGTGGATGGCCTCTTCGGGACAGACCTCCTGGCAGTAGCCGCAGAACACGCAGCGGAACTCGTCGATCTCGTAGATCAGCGGGTAGCGATTGCCCTGCTCGTCCTCGCCGGGGACCAGCTTGATGCAGTTGGCCGGGCAGATCTGGGGGCACAGGCCGCATGCCACGCACTTGGCCCGCCCCTGCTCGTCCGTGAGCATGCGGTGCGTGCCGCGCCAACGGCCGGAGATCGTCCAGCTGGCGGTGCTGCGCTCCTCGGGGTATTGCATCGTCACCTTGGGCCGGAACAGGTGTTGCAGCGTGAGCGCCATGCCCTTGAGCGTGGCCCGGAGGTAGGAGGTCCGCTCGGTCGGCCGCTTCAGCACCTTCACGCCGATCGCCATCAGGCGGCCCTCCGAGCGACCGAGCCCGAGATGATGCGTCCGCGGTCGAGTCCCCACACGGCCGCGACGAGCAACACGAGGTTCGCCGCCCCCAGCGTGAGGGCCATCGGCCGGTCATACGCCCAGCCCAGGTGCCCGTGCAAGTACCAGATGACCGTCGCCATGATCGTCAGATACACGAGGGTGGACGGCAAGAGGACCTTCCACCCGAGCGCCATCAGCTGATCGTAGCGGAACCGCGGCAGCGTCCAGCGGATCCAGATGTAGGTGAAGAGGAAGGCGCCGGTCTTGATGCAGAACACCACTAGCGTCAGGAGGGTTTTCAGAACGCTCGGGTCGCCCGCATCGTCCCAGTGAGTGAACGGGATGTCCCAACCGCCGAAGAACAGCGTGGCCATCAGCGCCGAGGCGGTCACCATGTTCGAGTACTCGGCGATGTAGAACATCGAGAACTTCATCGCGCTGTACTCGGTATGGTACCCGGCGATCAGCTCGCCTTCGGCTTCCGGCAGATCGAAGGGCAGCCGGTTGGTCTCGGCGAGCGCGCTGATGAAGAAGACGAGGAACGCGAGCGTCAGCGAGATCACGAACCAGCCTCCCTGTTGCTGCTGGGCGATCACCTGGGACAGGGTGACGTTCCCGGCGAGGAGCAACACCGCCACGGTGCTCATTCCCATCGCGATCTCGTAAGAGATCATTTGCGCACTGGCGCGCAGGCCGCCGAGCAGAGCGTACTTGTTGTTCGACGACCAACCCGCCAGCACGATCCCGTAGACCCCGAGCGAGCTGATGGCGAGGATGTAGAGGAACCCGACCGGGAGGTCGGCCACCACCATCGGGACCAGGCCCCACTGCGTGGGCAGCGGAGCCGCGAACGGGATCACGGCGAAGGTGAGGAGGGCCGGCGTGAAGGAGAGCGCCGGGGCGAGGACGAAGGTCCAGAAGTCCGCCTGCGCGGGGTACGTTTCCTCTTTGAGGAAGTTCTTCAGGCCGTCGGCCGCCGGCTGCAGGAGGCCTTGCGGACCGACGCGGTTGGGGCCGAGGCGGTCCTGCATCCACGCGCAGATGCGCCGCTCGGCGAGCGTGAGCAGTGCCACGCCCACCATAATGGCGGTGAAGACCACTACGATCTTGATGATCGAGCTGACGAGGAAAAACGTCACGCCGGCACCCCCGCTCCCTGACCTATCCCCTTCCCCGTCACTCCCAACGCCGCGTAGGACAGCCCCGCGAAGGCGTCCACCGTCCCCGCCAGCAGGTCGAAGGCCTCGGCAGCGCTGCCCGGCCGGTCGGGCGCCTCGAGCAGCTCGCCCAACGCCCACCACGCTGGCCGCGCCATGCCGGGAGCGGGCTTGGCCGGGAAGTAGCGCTGCACTCGGCCGTCGCGGTTGACGAAGGTGCCTTCCTCCTCCGCCACGTTGGCGATCGGGAGCACGATGTCGGCGCCACGAGCGCTCTCGGGGAGCGTCACGCCGAGGTAGATCAAGGCCCCCGCGCCGTGCGCCGGAACGTCGGGCTCGTCCAGCACCAGCACCACGGCCGCGGTCTGGGCGACCCGGAGGGCGGACGAGACGCCGTTCGTGTAGCCCAACAGCTCGGCCCCCTTCACGTTGGGCGCGCGCTCCGGCCGGAGCGCGAGGTTCGGCACCCCCGCCAGCGGCGCTTCCTCGCCCATCGTGACCTGGAAGGCGCCGGTCCATTCGTGCTCCCGTTCTTTTCCCGCCAGCACCCGGCGCGCCAGGAACAATGCCTCGGTCGAAGCCTTGGGCGACACGATCGCCACGGCCGCGCCCCCCCTCCCCCGCCGCCCCCTAGTGCCGCGTAGCAGTGCGCGCGCCCGGTCCAGCGCTTCGTCCCAATCCACCGCCCGCAGCTCCCCGTCCTGCTTGACGAGCGGGGCCTCGATGCGGTCGCCGCGGTTCATCCAGCGGTAGCTCATGCGGCCGTGGTCGCAGATGAAGTAGCGGTTCACCTCGAGGTTCGGCCGTGGGCGCACGCGCACGATGACGTTGTCGCGCACGTCGAGCGTGACGTTGCAGCCCTGGGTGCAGCCGGTGCACACCGAGGCCGACTTGTCCAGCTCCCAGGCCCGCGCCTTATGGAGGAAGTCCTTGGACAAGAGCGAGCCCACCGGGCAGAGGTCTACGACGTTCCCCGCCCAGGGATGGTCGAGCCGCGCATCGGGGTGGATGCCGATGTAGGCCCGGTCGCCGCGCTCGGAGACGTTGAGCACCGGCTCCTGGGCCACGTCCTCCATGAAGCGGACGCAGCGGGTGCAGAGGATGCAGCGGTTCGCCACGTACAGTACGTCCGGGCCGAAGTCTTCGACCGGATTGAAGCGCTTGGCATACTCGGCGTAGCGCGTGCCGGCCCGCCCCTCCTGGAAGACGAAGTCCTGCAGCTCGCACTCGCCCGCCTGGTCGCAGATCGGGCAGTCGAGCGGATGGTTGATGAGCAAGAACTCGAGCACGCTCTGCCGCGCGTCTTTGGCCTGGGACGACTGCGTCCTCACGATCATCCCTTCGGTCACCGGTGTCGCGCAGGCGATCTGCAGCTTGGGGGCCTTCTCGATCTCGACCAGGCACATGCGGCACACCCCGGCCACGGGCAGGCCCGGGTGGTAGCAGTAGTGCGGGACCAACACTCCCGCCTGCTTGGCGGCCTCGATGACCAACGTCCCCGGCGCGACGCTCACCGGGACGCCATCGACTGTGAGATTGATCAGGCCATCAGGCATCGGCTGTCAGACTCCCCCCCCCCTCAGGCCGCCACGGGGCGCTTCTTCCCCGTGATGTAGGCTTCGAACTCGCTCTTGAACTTCTTGATCCCGCTCACGACCGGTGCGGCGCACGAGTCCGACAGCACGCAGATCGTCTTCCCCGTCATGTTGTCGGCGAGGTCGAGCAGCAGGTCGAGGTCTTTCATGGCGCCCTGCCCGGTGAGGATCCGCTCCAGAATCCTGGTGGTCCAGGCGGTGCCCTCGCGGCACTGGGTGCACTGGGCGCACGACTCGTGCGCGTAGAACCGTGCGAGTCGCATGATCTGGTAGACCATGTCGGTCGAGTCGTCGAACACGATCACGCCGCCCGAACCGAGCATCGTCCCCTTCTCAACGCAGCCCTCGTAGTCCAGCAGGCAACTCTCGCTCTCCTCCCGGTTGAGAATCGGCACCGAGGAGCCGCCCGGGATGCACGCCTTGAGGGTGCGGCCCGGCCGCATCCCGCCGCCCAACTCGTAGAGCAGGTCCTTGAGTGGGAACCCCATGGTCACCTCATAGTTGCCGGGCTTGGCGAGATGGCCGCACACGGAGAACAGCTTGGTGCCGGTGCTCTTGGGGTTGGACAGGCTCAGGCCTTTGTACCAGGCGGCGCCGTTCTTGAGGATGTGGGGGACGGCGACGAGGGTCTCGACGTTGTTGATCGTCGTGGGCATGCCGAACACGCCGGCGGCCGCCGGGAACGGCGGCTTGATGCGCGGGTTCCCGCGCTTGCCCTCGATCGAATTCATCATCGCCGTCTCCTCGCCGCAGATGTAGGCGCCCGCGCCGCGGTGCAGGTAGATCTTCATGTTCCCGAACACGCCGGCGGTGCTCGCTTCGGCGAGCGCCTTCTCCAGGATGGCGAGCGGCTCGGTGAACTCGCCACGCACGTAGATGTAGGTCACCTCGGCGCGGATCGCGTGCGCGGCGATCGCCGTCCCTTCCAGCAAGGCGTGCGGCGTCCAGCGCATGATCTCGCGGTCCTTGAACGTCCCTGGCTCGGACTCGTCCGCGTTCACGCACAGGTAATGGGGCTTCGTTTTCTCCTTCGGCATGAACGACCACTTGAGCCCGGTCGGGAAGCCCGCGCCGCCGCGGCCGCGCAGCCCGGATGTCTTCACTTCTTCGATGATCGCCGCGGGGTCCGTGGCCAGCGCGTTTTTCAAGGCCTCGTAGCCCCCCCGCCGCACCCAGCCTTTGTAGGTGCGCGCCTCGGGGTCTCCGAAGTGCTTGGAGAGGACGACGGTCTCCCTGGGATGCGGTTTGTGGGGGTAGCCCATCACCGGTCCTCAAGAGTGCGGAATGCGGAATTCGGAATGCGGAATTGGCCGTGCCATGTTCGACCTGGACGGCAGGCCGCGGGGATCGAACCTGCTCCTGCCATTCCGCATTCCGCACTCCGTATTCCGCATTGGTTCTTCACCGGTACTTCCTCACCAGCTCGGGGACCCTCTCCGGCGTCACGCTCTCGATAAGGTCATCGTTTATGAGGACCGGCGTCGCGAAGCCGCAAGCGCCCAGGCACTCCACCTCGATCACGGTCCACTGGCCGTCGGGGCTCGTCGCGCCCAGGTCCTTCGCCCCCGTGTGCTCGAGCAGCGCGCGGACCACGCCCTCCGCCCCGCAGATGTTGCACGGCGACGTCGTGCACACCTGCACGAAGTTCTTCCCCACCGGATGCTGGTGGTACATCGTGTAAAAAGTGACGACGCCTTTCACGTAGGCCGGCGTGAGCCCCAGCACCTCCGCCACCTCGGTCATGCTGCGGTCGGAGATCCAGCCGCGCTCGCGCTGCACCAGCCACAGTGCCGGCAGCAGGGCGGCCTGCTTGGCGGGATAGCGCGTCAGGATCTCGTCGAGCTGCGCCCGCGTCTTGCCGGCGAAGACCGCCTGATACTCCTGCGTCGCGGTGCTCATCGGTCCACTTCGCCCATCACGATGTCCACCGACGCATTGATCGCGATCAAGTCCGAGAGGAGGTGTCCCTCGGCCATCTTCGAGATCGCGGCCAGGTTGATGAACGACGGCGGCCGGATGCGCCACCGCACCGGCTTCGCGCTGCCGTCGGAGACGAAATAGTTCCCGAGCTCGCCCTTGGGGTTCTCGATCCCGACGTAGGCCTCCCCCACCGGCGCCTTCACGCCCTCCATCACCTGCTTGAAGTGGAAGATCATGGCTTCCATGTCGCTCATCGCGCGCGACTTGGGCGGCAGGATCACGCGCGGATCGTCCACGTTGACCGGGCCGTCGGGCAACCGGTCCAGGGTTTGCTGCAGGATGCGGTTCGATTGATGGCACTCCTCGAGCCGCATCAGGTAGCGGTCGTACACGTCGCCGTGCTCGCCCACCGGGACGTCGAAGTCGTACGTCTCGTAGTCCAGGTAGGGCTGGTCCTTGCGCATGTCCCACGGCACGCCGCTGGCGCGCAGCATCGGGCCAGAGAGCGAATAGTTGATCGCCTCGTCGGCCGTGAGCACGCCGATGCCCTGGGTGCGCCCCGCCCACACGGCGTTGCGCGTCAGGACCCGGTCGATCTCGTTCAGCGTGTTGGGGTACGTCTGGGTGAATTGGCGCAGCCCCTCGACGAAGCCGTCGGGCACGTCGGCCATCAGGCCGCCGACGCGGGTCAGGCTCGTGGTGAGCCGGGCCCCGGTCCACATCTCCTGGAGGTTGTAGATCCGCTCGCGCTCCTGGAACGCCCACAGGAACGGCGTGAAGGCGCCCAGGTCGATCGAGGTCGTGCCGAGCCAGACCATATGGGAGATGATGCGGCTCATCTCGCAGGCGATCACCCGCAGCACCTTGCAGCGCGGCGTGATCTCGATCCCCATCAGCTTCTCGGCCGCCATCGCCATGCCGACGTTGTTCGCCATGGGCGACAGGTAGTCGGTGCGGTCGGTCAGCGGGATGATCTGGTTGTAGTGGCGGTATTCGCCGAGCTTCTCGAATCCCGAGTGCAGGTAGCCGACGTGCGGGATCACCCGCACCACCGTCTCGCCGTCGAGCTCGACAACCAACCGCAGGACGCCGTGTGTAGCGGGGTGCTGGGGGCCGAGGTTGATCAGCAGGTGCTCGCCGCCGAGGTCGTGCTCCTGCCCCTCCCCTGCGGGCCCGGCGGCGAGCGGGACCCGGGTGGGGGCGCCTCCGGCGCCGAGCCCCGGGGTCGCCAGCTCGAAGTCGATGGTGCGCTTGCTCATTCGGATTCGGGGACCGTGCCGCGCTGCCCGCGGCGCAGGCGCTCGCGCATGTCGGGGGGAAGCTCGTCGTAGGCTTCGGCGATCGACAGCTCCTCGATCGAGTAATGGGCCTCCGGGTTGGCGTTCAGCGCTTGGCGCACCTGCTCCGCGCGGCTGAACCGCCCCCGCAGCGGGAAGTCCTTGCGGAGGGGGTAGCCCTCGGCATAGGTCTCCCACATCAAGATGCGGCGCAGGTCGGGGTGCCCCGCGAACACGATCCCGAACATGTCGTAGACCTCGCGCTCCAGCCAGTTGGCGCCCGCCCACAGCGGCGTCACCGAGTCCACGGTCAGCTCGCCGCTCGGGTCGAGCTCCACTTTCACCCGCAGGTCCGCCTTGCGCTCCAGCGAGCGCAGGAAATAGACGACCTCGAGCGGCCGCTCGCGGTCGCGGTATTCGACCGCCGTGATGTCCACGAGGTAATCGTGGCGCTGGCCGGGGGTGTCCCGCAGCCAGCGCATGATCTCGAGAAGGTTGGCGGACCCGACGGTCACGATCGTGTCGCCGCACGCCTCCTGCGCGCGGCCGATCGCGGAGCCGAAGGTCGCACGGAGCGCGTCGACGGACGGGTTCACGCCGAGCGGTACTGATGAATGGAGTTGCCGAAGGGCTCCGAGATCTCGTCGATCTGCTCGGGCGGGAGCCGGAGCCCGTGCGCATCGAGGGGCTGCTCGTCGCGCAGGCCGGGGATCGCGAGGGATTCACCTTTGATCTTCTTGTGGAGCAGCAGCACGCCGTACAGCAGCCCCTCAGGGCGCGGCGGGCAGCCCGGGACGTAGACGTCCACGGGCACGATTGTGTCGATGCCCTGCACCATCGCGTAGTTGTCGAAGATGCCGCCAGTCGAGGCACAGGCGCCCATCGAGATGACCCACTTGGGCTGGGGCATCTGGTCGTAGATGGTGCGGATGACCGGCGCCAGCTTGAACGGCAGCCGGCCGGCACAAATGAGCACGTCCGCCTGGCGCGGGGAGAAGGCCTGCCGCTCCATCCCGAAGCGCGCGAAGTCGTAGCGGCTCGCCGCAGTGGCCATGAACTCGATCGCGCAGCAGGCGGTGCCGAACGGCATCGGCCACAGGGAGTTGGCGCGCGCCCAGTTCACCAGCGCGTCGAACCGGGTCAACAGCCAATTCTGGCTCCCCGACACCTCTTTGGTCTCGAAGACTCGTTTCATACTACGCAATCCGTCGAGGAAAGGCGTCGAGAGGCAAGGCGTCGAGGGAATACGTCAAGGGAGTACGTCTCCCCTCGACGATTCTCCTCGACGTTTCTCCTCGACGCCTTCGTAGTCAGTCCCATTTCAACGCCCCCCGCTTCCACACGTACACGTATCCCACGAACAAAATGACCAGGAACACCAGCATCTCGATCAGCAGGAACCCCATCGCCGGCCCGCCCGTCCCCGCCCCGGTGAAGAAGATCGTCCCCCACGGGATCAGGAATACGGTCTCAATGTCGAACAGAATGAACAGCATCGCCACCAGGTAGAACTTGATCGAGAAGCGCTCGCGCGCGCTCCCCAGCGGCGGCATGCCGCTCTCGTACGGGGCGGCCTTGGCGTGCGTGGGGCGGCGCGGCGCGGCGAAGTGGGAGAGGACGATCATCATCACCGCCGTTCCGGCGGCGACGGCGAGCAGGATCAGGAACGGGAGGTAGGGCTGGAGCATGGAGTTCGTGAAAAAATTCACGTAGTCGCAAAGAAGCTATCCCGCCCGGGGCTGCAAGTCAACCGGACCGAGTGGCGTAAGTCAAGGCGACGCCGTTACATTGCGCGCCTATGTCCATCAAGTCCGACCGCTGGATCAAGCGCATGGCCACCGAGCACCGGATGATCGAACCCTTCGCCGACGGCCAAGTGCGCGCGGGCGTGATCTCCTTCGGCGTGTCGTCCTACGGCTACGACATGCGCGTGGCGCCGGAGTTCAAGATCTTCACCAACGCCCTCTCGGCGGTGGTCGATCCCAAGCACTTCGATCCGAAATCGTTCGTCGAGTTCACCGGCGAGGTGTGCATCGTCCCGCCGAACTCCTTCGCCCTGGCCCGCTCGGTGGAGTACTTCCGGATCCCGCGCAACGTGCTGACGGTATGCGTCGGCAAGAGCACGTACGCGCGCTGCGGCATCATTACCAACGTCACGCCGTTCGAGCCGGAGTGGGAGGGCTACGTGACGCTGGAGATCTCGAACACGACGCCGCTGCCGGCCAAGATCTACGCCGATGAGGGGATCGCCCAGGTCCTCTTTTTCACCGCGGACGAGGGCGACGAATGCGAGCTCAGCTACGCGGACAAGAAGGGCAAGTACCAGGCGCAGCGGGGGATCACGCTGCCGAGGCTGTAGCCGAGCCGTAGAGCGTAATGGCCGCCGCCGCCACGGCCAGGATGACGATGTCCGGCCCCCAGCCGAGCTCGGTCTTGGGCACGACCATCTGCACGAAGTTGAAGACCAAGTCGAACAGCCCGACGAGCAGGCCGAGCAGCAC
>Ga0209761_1002005_pt1 | contig 13276 bp, 13 predicted proteins | sample GraSoi013_1_40cm_4_FD_185818 | JGI IMG/M metagenome (GOLD analysis project Ga0209761, IMG submission 185818) | Grasslands soil microbial communities from the Angelo Coastal Reserve, California, USA - Sample 09_25_2013_1_40cm (SPAdes) (version 2) | ecosystem: Environmental > Terrestrial > Soil >... | reverse complement strand
GCCGCCGGGATCGACCTCCGCGATCGCCTGTTCGACGGCCCGGCGCGCCTGCGGCAGCTCGTCGTCCCAGCCGATGGTCAGGGCCTTCAGGCCCTCGACCTTCCCCACGATGCGCTCCAGCGCCCGCACCAGCTCGAAGGCCAGCCCGCCGTGCGTGACCACGAGCACGCCGAAGCGCGCCTCGCCCGCGGCCTCGACCACGATCGACATCATTATTCCTTGTCCAGATCGCGGTGCGACGCCTTCACCGCGTATCCCCGGTCGCAGAGCGCCCGGCTCACCGCCTCGGCCATCGCCACCGAGCGGTGCCGCCCGCCCGTGCACCCCACCGCCACGGTCAGGTAGCTCTTCCCCTCGCGGATGTACTGCGGAATCAGGAAGGCCACGAGATCGACGATACGCGCGAGAAACTCACGGTACTCGGGGATCGCTTCCAGGTAGTCGCGTACCTCCGGATCGAGCCCGCTGCGGCCGCGAAGGCCATCCACGAAGAAAGGGTTCGGCAGGAACCGGGTGTCAAACAGCAGGTCCGATTCCGCCGGCACGCCATGCTTGTAACCGAACGACACGACGGAGATTCCGATCGGCTGACCTCCGGTTTGCGGCGCGAAATGCTCCTGGATATAGCGCCGCAGCTCGTGCACGTTGAACCCGCTGCTGTCGATGATCAGGTCGGCCCGCTCGCGCAACGGCTCGAGCATCAGGCGCTCGCGCCGGATTCCCTCCTCGAGCGAACCGCCCGACGCCAGGGGGTGGGGGCGGCGCGTTTCGGAGAAGCGGCGGATCAGAGCCTCGTCGTCGGCCTCGAAGAACAGCAGGCGGGCGCGGTGTCCCTGGGTCCGGCGCAGGGTGTCGAAGATCGCCGGGAACTCTCCGAGGAACGTTCCCTCGCGCACGTCCACGACCAGGGCGGCGCGCCTCAGGTCCGGTCGCCTGGCGCACAGGTCGGCGAACACGGGAATCAGCGCGACGGGGAGGTTGTCGACGCAGAAATATCCCATGTCCTCGAAGGCGCGGGTCGTGAGGGTCTTCCCGGAACCGGAGAGCCCCGTGATCACCACGATCTCGAACTCACGCTCCGGCGCCGGATCACCGGCGGTCACGACTTCCTTCCCAGCGCGTCCTGGATGCGACCCGCCAGCTCCTTGGCGGCATGGTACCCTTTGCGCTTCAGGAGGTGATGGCGCGCCGCCACCTCCAGAAGGATCGACAGGTTCCGCCCCGGACCGACCGGCATCTCGATGAACGGCAGCTCCACGCCCAGGATCGTATACTTCTTCTCGTCCAGGCCCAGGCGGTCGTACACCTTGTCTTCCTGCCACGGGTCGAGCTTCACCACGAGGTCGAGGTCCTTGCGCTCGCGCACCGCCGCGACGCCATACAGATCTTTGATGTTGATGATCCCCAGGCCCCGCAGCTCCATGTGGTATCGACTGACCTCGGGGCCGGTGCCGTTCAGGAGTGTTCCGACGCGCCGGATGGTCACCGTGTCGTCGGAGACCAGGCGGTGCCCCCTGAGGATGAGCTCCAGGGCCGACTCGCTCTTGCCGACGCCGCTCTCTCCCAGGATGAGCACGCCGACACCGTAGATGTCGATGAGCGTGCCGTGCAGCGCCACGGACGGAGCGAGGCGCTCCTCCAGGTACCGGCCGAGGAGATCGATGGCCCTTTCGGTCGTGCGCGGTGTCGACAGGAGCGGAATCGCCAGGTGCTCGGCAGCATCCAGGAGGTCGGGGTGGGGGGCCGCGGCATGGGTCAGGAGCAGGCACGGGATCGACGCCGCGCCGAGGCGCTCCACCAGGAGTCGCCGCTGCTCCTCCGGGATGCGGCCGAGGTAGGCGACCTCGCTCTTCCCCAGGACCTGCACGGCCCCGGCCAGGAGGGTGTCCGCGTGACCGGCGAGCGCCAGTCCCGGTCTTTCGGGAACGGAACAGGCAATGTCGCGTTTCAGGCCGGCCCGACCGGCGACGAGGCGCAGGGTCAGCTCCGCCGGGGCCTCGGACAGGAGATCACCGACCGGCAGGGTGGGCCGGGGCGCCTCACGCTGGTTCAACCTTGGCCTCCGCGTCCCGCGGGTGTGCTCCGGGAGCGCTCCCGACAAAGCCGCAAATCACGGCCATTCTAGGACTTGGAACGGGGGCTGTCAAGAAAACGAGGGCCGTGGAATCGAAGGATTTCCTTCATTGACCCCCGGGGCGCTGAATGGTATGTTTCGAGTCGGCAAAGGGCGTTCTATCCCGCCGGATTGGGAGACCGTGATGGCCTCGAAAAAAGTCGTCCATATCATCGGCACGGGTACGATCGGGGAGCCTCTCATCGGACTGTTCACCGACAGAAAGGATCTGCTCGGCTTCGACGAGGTGACCTTTCACAAGCGGACCCCACTCCTGACGGATCGATCCAAGGTCGTCAACCTGCTCAAGCGCGGCGCCCGCCTCGCGTGCGACGAGTCGGCCCGGCGGGGCTTCCGGGAGATCGGTATCGAGCCCGCGTACGAGCACCACGAGGCGCTGCGGCAGGCGACCGTGGTCATCGACTGCACGCCCTCGGACGTCGGGCTGCAGAACAAGAAAGAGATCTACGAGAAGTACGCCCACAACACCCTGGGCTTCATCGCTCAGGGTTCCGAGTTCGGGTTCGGGAAGATGTATGCCCGCGGTATCAATGACCGCACACTCAAGAAGGGCGTCGACCAGTACATCCAGGTCGTGTCCTGCAACACGCACAATCTCGCGGTCATCATCGATCTGATCGGCCTTCGGGACCAGGGCCCCGACAACCTCGCCGAGGGACGCTTCATCTGTATACGCCGCGCCAACGACATCAGCCAGGACAGCTCCTTCGTACCGTCGCCCCAGGTCAACCGGCACAAGGACGAGCGCTTCGGCACACACCATGCCCGGGACGCCTGGCATCTGTTCAACACGCTGGGCCACGACCTGAACTTGTACTCCTCGTCCCTCAAGGTCAACAGCCAGTATATGCACGCGATCCACTTCAACCTCCGGCTCAGGAAGCCCACGACTTCAGAGGGAATCCTGGACTGGATCAAGAAGGACGATCGCATGGCCCTCACCTATAAGCAATCGGCGAACTCGGTCTTTTCCTTCGGGCGGGACTACGGGCACTACGGGCGCATCCTGAACCAGGGCGTCCTGGTGGTCCCGACGCTCGCCGTCCACGACGGCCATGAGGTCGTCGGCTTCTGCTTCACGCCCCAGGACGGCAACGCCCTGATCAGCAGCGTGGCCGCCGCGTGCTGGTTCGTCTACCCCGAGACGTACGAGCAGAAATTGAACTGCCTGAACGACTCGATCTTCGACGAAGTCTAAGGCAGGACGGCTGGCGCGAGCACCCGCTGAACCGGCGGGGGGGTGCTCAGCCCTCGTATTTCTTCAGGACAAGCGCGGCGTTCGTGCCCCCGAACCCGAACGAGTTGTTGAGGGCGTAGCGCACGGCCATCCGGCGCGCCTCGTTCGGGACGTAGTCCAGGTCGCACTCCGGGTCAGGCGTCGTGTAGTTGATGGTGGGCGGCACGACGTCCTCCCTCACCGCAAGGGCGACGATCGCCGTTTCCAGGCCGCCCGCCCCGCCCAGCAGGTGCCCGGTCATCGATTTCGTGCTGCTCACGGCCACGCGGCGCGCGCGTTCCCCGAAGAGTGTCTTGAGGGCGCGGGTCTCCACGGCGTCCCCCTGGGGCGTCGAGGTCCCATGGGCGTTCACATAGTCGATGGCGGTCGGGTCGACGCCCGCGTCCTCGATCGCCCGGCGCATGACCCGCACGGGGCCGTCGCCGTCCTCCGCGGGGGCCGAGACGTGATACGCGTCCCCCGACACGCCGTACCCCGCCACCTCGGCGTACACTGCCGCGTGACGGCGCACGGCGTGTCCCAAGTCCTCGAGGATGACGATCCCGGCTCCCTCACTGATGACGAACCCGTCGCGCCCGGCGTCGAAGGGGCGCGAGGCACCCGGCGGGTCGTCGTTGCGCGTGGACAGGGCGCGCATGGCGGAGAAGCCGCCCACGCAGAGCGGAGCGATGACTCCTTCGCACCCTCCGGCGATCATGACGTCGGCATCGCCGCGCTTGATGATCTCGAAGGCGTCGCCGATGGCATGCGTACCGGTGGCGCACGCCGTGCAGGCCGCCTGGTTGGGCCCCTTGGCGCCGTAGCGAATCGACACCTGCCCGGAGGCCATATTGACGATGAGTCCGATGATGAAGAAAGGAGACACCCGGCGCGGGCCCTCGCGCAGCAGGATCGCGTGCTGGCGCTCGATCGAGGGGAGCCCGCCGATCCCCGAGCCGATGTACACGCCGACCCGATCGGCCTCGGACGGCTTCACCTGGAAGGCGGCGTCGCGCATGGCGATCTCCGCCGCCGCCATCGCGTAGTGGATGAACAGGTCCATCTTCTTGACGTCTTTCTTCGATACCCAGTCCTCGGGATTGAACCCCTTCACCTCGCCCGCGATGCGGCACGGGTAATCGCCGGCGTCGAAGCGCGTGATCGGACCGATACCGCTTCGTCCCTGGAGCAGACCCTGCCAGTTCTCTTGATTGCCAATCCCGAGGGGCGAAACCATGCCCACCCCGGTGATGACGACGCGCCTGTCCATGTCGCTTCGTCCCCGGTACTCCGGCCTCAGGCGTGAGTCTGGATGTACTTGATGGCGTCGCCGACCGTGTGGATCTTTTCGGCGTCCTCGTCACTGATCTCGATCTTGAACGCCTCCTCGAGCGCCATGACCAACTCGACGGTGTCGAGCGAGTCCGCCCCCAGGTCGTTCACGAACGAGGCCTCCATCGTGACCTCCTCCGGATCGACACCCAGCTGCTCGACGATGATGCCTTTGACCTTGTCCTCGATGCTCTGCGCCATCTGCTTCCCTCCATGCGGGACCTGCTCGGATGCCCTTGCCTGTGTCCACCCCGCCCGGATGCCCGGCGGGTACCGGGGCGGCACGCTGATTATTGTTCGGCGACCCCTACATGTAAAGACCGCCGCTGATGTTCAGGACCTCGCCGGTGATGTAGGCGGCGCCGGGACTGAGGAGAAACGCGACACCCGCCGCCACGTCCGCGGGTGTTCCCAGCCGGCCCAGGGGGATGAGTCCCGACATCCTGTCGCGCGCCTCCTCTTGAAGCGCCTGGGTCATCTCGGTGTCGATGAACCCCGGGGCCACCGCGTTCACGGTGATCGAGCGCGACGCCACTTCCCGGGCCAGCGACTTGGTGAACCCGAGGAGACCGGCCTTGGCCGCGCAATAGTTGGCCTGACCCGGGTTCCCCATGAGCCCGACGACCGAGCTGATGTTGACGATACGGCCGTAGCGCGCCCGCACCATCGCCGGGAGCACGGCGCGCGTCGTCTCGAACGCGCCCGTGAGATTGACCGTGAGAACGCGGTCCCAGTCCTCGCGCTTCATCCGGAGCAGCAGTCCGTCGACCGTGATCCCGGCGTTGTTCACCAGGTGGTCGACCCGGCCGAACGCCTTCAGGGCCTCAGAGGCCCAGGCAGCTATCGAAGACGCGTCCACGAGGTCCATCGGGATGGCGCGGCAGCGGACGCCCTGAGTCTCGCATTCCGCCGCCACCTGCTCCAGGTCGTCCCGTTTCCGGCCGCCCAGCACGAGATCCGAGCCCCGGGCCGACAGCGCGAGGGCGATGCCCCGGCCGATCCCGCCCCTGCAGCTCGCCCGGATTCACGTCGTTCCTCCCGGCCCGGCCGCAATGGCCGACCAGGCGCCCTCGAGAGTCGCCGGATCTTCCACGTTCAGGACCCTCATGCCCGGAACGATCCGCTTCGCCAGACCCGACAGCACCCGTCCCGGGCCGACTTCCACCATGAGCTCCGATCCCATGTCCTGCATCCTGAGGACGCTTTCGACCCAGCGCACAGGCATCGTGACCTGCTCGACCAGCGCCGCCCGCAGCGCCTCGGCGCGGGTTTCCGGCCGGGCCCCTACGTTCAGGACCACCGGAACGCGCGCGTCGCGAAGCGGGAGCGCCGCCAGATCCACGGCCAGGCGCTCCGCCGCCCTCGTCATCAGCGCGCAGTGAAAGGGCGCGCTGACCGGCAGGAGAACCGTCTTCTTCGCCCCCCGTCCCTTGGCGAGCGCCATCAGGCGGCCGACCGCCGCGGCGGTCCCGGCGACCACCGTCTGGTCCGGCGCGTTCAGGTTGGCGGGCGACAGGACCTCGCCGTCCGCCGCCTCGCGGCACAGGGCCTCGACCTGTGCCAGCGGCAGGCCCAGGACCGCGGCCATCGCCCCTTCTCCGACCGGCACCGCCTCCTGCATGTACTCACCGCGGCGTCTCACTGTCGTGGCCGCGTGCTCGAGGTCGAGCGCTCCGGCGGCGACCAGGGCCGAGTACTCTCCGAGGGAATGTCCCGCGGCGCAGCGGATTGACTCCCGGAAGCTCTCGGGAGCGCGCGCCCTGAGCGCTTCGAGACAGGCGATGCTCGTCACGAGAATGGCCGGCTGGGTCACCGCCGTGAGCCGCAGGGTCTCTTCGGGACCCTCGAAGCAGGCGCGGCTCAGGGGAAAGTCGAGCACCGCATCGGCGCGCTCGAAGACGGCGCGCGCCGCCGGCTCGGCGTCGTAGAGCGCCCGCCCCATCCCGACAGTCTGGGAGCCCTGGCCCGGAAAGACCAACGCCGTACGTCGGCCGATCACCAGCCCCACGTGCAGACGGCCGCACCCCAGGTGAGCCCGGTGCCGAAGGCCGCGAACAGGAGGTTGTCGCCCTTGCGTACCAGTCCCTTGCGCATCGCCTCGTCCAGGGCCACCGGAATCGAGGCGGCCGAGGTGTTTCCGACGCGCTCGATGTTGACATAGACCTGATCCTCGCGCAGCCCCAGACGGCTGCCCACAGCGTCGATGATCCGGCGGTTCGCCTGGTGGGGAATGAACAGGTTCACGTCCTGGGGCGTGAGGCCCGCCTTTTCGAGGACCGCGCGGGAGGTCTCTTCCATCGATCGCACCGCCATCTTGAAGGTTTCGTTGCCGCGCATGCGGATGAAGTGCCGCCTCTCGGCCACGGTCCGCTCGGAGGCCGGCTCGCGCGTTCCGCCGGCGGGGACGTAGATGAAATCCGCCATGCTGCCGTCCGCGTGCATGGAAGTGGCCAACACGCCGTAAGGCGCTTCGCCCGGGGTCAGGACCACGGCGCCGGCGCCGTCACCGAACAACACGCAGGTGGCCCGGTCGCGCCAGTCCGTGAACTTCGACAGGAGCTCCGCGCCGATCACCAGGATGGCGCGGTAATCGCCCGACGCAACGAACCGCTCCGCCACCGCCAGAGCGTAGATGAAGCCGGAGCAGCCTGCCGCCAGGTCGAAGGCGGCCGCACCGGTTGCTCCCAGCCTGTCCTGGACGATGCAGGCGGTCGCCGGGATCGGCATGTCCGGCGTGACCGTGGCGCAGATGATCAGGTCGACCTGGGAGGCGGGAAGGCCGGCGGAGCTGAGAGCCTGTTCGGCGGCGCGCGTGGCGAACTGGGACATGTACTCGTCGTCCGCTGCGATGCGCCGCTCGCGGATGCCGGTGCGCGTGGCGATCCAGTCGTCCGAGGTGTCGACCATCTTTTCCAGGTCTGCATTCGTCAGGACGCGATCCGGCAGGGCCGACCCGGTGCCCCTGATGACCGCCCGCCTCTCACCTCGCGTCATCGAGCCCCCCCATCCCCAGGTTCGTTCCGGCCGGAAGCGGCGCGCTCTGATCGCGGGCCGCCGTCATCCTGAGAATCTCGTCGTGGATGCGATCATTCACGCGGTTCCTCACGAACTCCTGCGTCACGCGCACGGCGTTCTTGATGGCGCGCACCGACGACCCTCCGTGGCAGATGATGGCCGCCGCCCGGACCCCCAGGAGAGGCACGCCGCCATATTCGGCATAGTCGACCTTCTTGCGGAAATTGCGGAAGGCCGGTCGCGCCAGGATGTACCCCATCTTCGCGAGGAATGACTTCGAGATCTCCTCCTTCATGAAGTGCAGGATGGCCTCGGCGGCGCTCTCAACCGCTTTGAGCGACACGTTGCCGATGAAGCCGTCGCACACGATCACGTCCGCCTTGCCGTTGAAAATGTCGCGACCTTCCACGTTGCCGATGAAGTTCAGCGGCGCTTCCTTGAGGATGCGGAACGCCTCGCGCGTGACCTCGTTTCCCTTGGTGTCCTCTTCGCCGATGCTCAGCAGCCCGACGCGCGGCTGTCGCACACCCAGCACCTCTCGCGCGTACAGATGTCCCATGACCGCGAACTGCACGAGGTGCTCCGGTTTGCAGTCAATATTGGCGCCGACGTCCAGCCAAACCGACGGGCCCCTGAGGTTCGGCACCACGGCGCACAGGGCGGGCCGCTCCACACCTTCCAGGACGCCGCAGATCATCTTGACCGTCGTCATGACGGCCCCGGTGTTCCCGGCGCTCACCACCCCCGCCGCCCGGCCGTCGCGCACCAGGGTGGCCGCGACGCGGATCGACGAGTCTTTCTTGCGCCGGAAGGCCGTGACGGGCGAGTCCTGCATCTCCACCACCTCGCTCGCATGGACGACCTCGATCGACAGCCCGGCTGCGCGGTGTTTGGCGAGCTCGGCCTCGATCGCGTCCTGGCGCCCCACCAGAATAAGACGCGCTCCGTATTCTCGAGCGGCCAGAACCGCTCCGGCCACGGGATGGGAGGGAGCGAAATCGCCCCCCATCGCGTCGATGGCGATGGTCATCTCCACGTTCGGACCCTTCCCGGACGCGCGCGCCGGACCTGACGAGGGCGGAGAAGGGCATCCGGCGCGGGACGTATCGATGCATGCGGGCCGGCGGGGTACCGGTCAGGTTCCTAAACCTCGCCGACCTCGATGACTTCTCTTCCCTTGTAGTATCCGCAGTGAGGACAGACCCGGTGGGGCAGCTTGTCCTCCTGGCAGTTCGGGCATTTCGAAAGGTTCGGGCGCGTGAGAGCGTCGTGGGCGCGCCTCTTGTCGCGGCGCGCGCGCGAGTGACGTCGTTTGGGATTCGGCATCGGGGCGTTCCTTCCCTGCGATTCTAGAGGAGGTTCTTCAGGACCCGGAGGCGAGGATCCTCGGTCCTCTTCTCCGCGCAGGCGCAATCGCCCTCGTTGAGGTTGGTCCCGCACCGGGGGCAGAGACCCAGGCAATCCGGCCGGCACAGCGGTTTGAGCGGCAGGCCGAGATACACCTGCTCGGACAACAGCGCCTGGAGGTCGATCCGTACACCGTCGTAATGGACCCGAGTGATCAGATCGTCGTCGATCCGGTTGTCCGCCGCCGCGGCGCCCTCTGGCTCGGTCGTATAGAACAGGTCGAACGGAAGTTCGAGGGAGAGAGAGTATTCCGCCAGACAGCGGCTGCAGGAGAGCTTCGCCGCCGTCTCGATCCGGCCGGCGAAGGAGATCCCGTCCGCGTCCTTATTCAGTTCGCCGCTCAGATGCACCGTGTCCACCTGGATGCTGTCGCGCCCGCTCAGGGGAAGGCGGAACGCCCCGATCGATCGGCTGATGGCCAGCCCTTCGGGCCCTATCTCCTTTATTTCTATGTACATGACCTTCAGTCCGGAGGACGGCGCATTATAGCATGGGGAAGATCTTTGTCAATTGTACGGGGCACAAGGATTTCGGCGGGGGGCGGAGCAGGCGAAGGGTCGGCGATCTACTTCATCTTCTCCAGTTCTCTGAGCGACGAAAGAGCCTCGGCATGGCCCGGCATGAGCTCGAGGGTCTTCTCGTATTCCTTCCTCGCCTTCGCGAACAGGCCGTGCGATTTGTAGAAGTGTCCCAGGGCGACCAAGTGTCCCGGGTTGAAGGGTTCCAGCTCGGCCGCGCGCAGGAAGGCGTTCTCGGCTTTCTTCTGCCAGCGATAGTCCGGGTTGCGCATCAGGGCCTGACCCAGAAGACCGAAGACCGCGGCGTTCTTATCACTGTAAGAAGTGGCGAACTCGCAGTAGCGGATGCAGTTGAAGTAGTCGGCCATTTTAAAGTAGTCCCTCGCCTTGGCGAAGAACTGGTCGGCCATGCGGCTCTTCTCCTCTTCCATCGATTGCCTTTCGGTCTTGGTCAGTTCCTTGCGCAGGGACAGACTCTCCAGGTCCAGGCTGACCACCTTCTCGGTGCTCGTGCCGGCGGCGCGGGCCGCACCCAGCTTTTCGGAACGCACCTTGAGGAAGGACTCCAGGAGGCGCGCCTCGATGATCTGCAGCTCTTCCTTGAGGTCTTGCTGGACTTTTTTCATGAAACGAGCCGGCTGGTAACGCTCCTTGCGTTCCAGGTAGGCGGTCTTCACCCGGTCCTGGGAGGTTCCCTCGAGGATCCCGAGGATTGCCTGCGGCGTCCCGTCGCGGACGGTCCGGTAGAATTCGAGGACCTCGGCCCGCTCCCGATCCTCGCGCTTTCTCTTCTCCTCGTCGCCGCGCACGAGGTCCCCACAGCTCAGGGGACCCGCCGAGATGGCCGGCACGAAATTCACCAGTCCGAGGATCAAGAGTCCGAACAGGAACCGGGTCGCCGCCTCCTCGTCCGCCGTGGGCATCTGCGCAAGGACATCACGCACCTTCGTCTGGCCATCGACCCGGGACAGGAGAAATCCCTCGATGGGGGCGAGGGTCAGGCGGTCGACGGGGAGATAGATCTGGTCCGACAGTCGCAGGGTTCGATCCTGCCGGAGGAGCGCCTCGCGGATCGGCTCGAAGCCGGACATGGTGCGCAGCGCCCGGATGATCATCTCGAAGCTGACGACGACGTCGGTCTCGAGGAGTCCGGCGGTGACAGGCCCTTCCTCGAACCGAAATTCGATCTCATCCCACCGGAACAGGGCGGTCAGGATGCGTTGCGCCAGGTCGCGGTTGGCCTGCTGCAGCGTCATCGGAGTCAAAAGACCCCGGCGCGCGGCGGTCTCTCCCACCTGGCGATCGTTCAGCCCCTTCAGGGCCTCGGACTCCTCCGGCCGCATCCAACCATGCGCCACGAGAACATGCGCGAGGTTCTCATCGGGAAGGGAGGAGGAGGCCGCCAGGATCATTCCGCGGTCGAGAAGGATCCGTTTCTCCACGCCGCTTCTCGAAAGCACCAGCGTCCCGGTCTTCTCGTCCAGGTAGAGATCGCGGATGACCTCGGCCAGGCCCGGAGGCGAGCAGAACCCCCGTACGGCCTGCGAGGCCGGCGGCGTTCCGCCCGCCGTCGCCGCCGCCTCACCGCTCATGCCGCGGACGCTCCCGCAGGGGCCGCCCCGGCCTGCCCCTCGGCCGGTCCGGAGAGAGGCAGCGAGATGAACACGGTGGTCCCCTCTCCCGACCTGCTCTTGAGCCAGATCTTCCCTCCGTGACACTCCACTGCCAGCCGGCAGAAGGTCAGACCCAGCCCCGAGTCGTAGAGCATTCGCTTCGAGGTGTCCGACTCGCCCGCCACGAACTTCTCGAAGATGTGCGGCTGCAGGTCCTCGGGGATTCCCTCGCCGGTGTCGCTGACCGTGATGGTCACGGCGTCGCCTTCCTGCTGCCCGTCGACTGTGACCCGGCCGCCTCCGGCGGTGTGCTTGAAGGCGTTGTTGAGAAGGTTCGCGATGACGCGGCCGAGGAGCTCTCGATCCGCCCGCGGCGACGGCAGGTCGGGCGGGACCCGGTTCTCCAGGCGGATGTTGTCCCGCGCGCTGAGACCCATCATTTCGTCCACGTTCTCCTGGACCATGCCGTGCACGACCACGGGCTCGAGCTTGAGCGTCATCTTGCGCTCCTCGAGCTTCCCGATCTGCAGGATGTTCAGGATCATTCGCATCAGCTGGCGGGAGCTCTCCTGAGTGCGCTGCAGAAGCTCCTTGAGGCGCGTCGGCGTCATCATCTCGAGGCTCTGCATCTGGATGAGCTGGACGTTTCCCATGATGCTGGCGAGAGGGTTCTTCAGATCGTGCACGACCATCTGCATCATGGACTCCTTGAACCCCTGCATCCGGATCAGCTCCTGGTTGGCCGCCTCGATCTCCACGCGCTTCAGCTCCAATTGATCCTGAAGCCCCTTGACGCGCAGAACGGAGCGCACCTTCGCCAGGAGCTCCACCTTGTTGATCGGCTTGCTCAGGAAATCGTCGGCGCCGTACTCCAGGGCCTGCACCTTGTCCTCGAGCGCGTTGAGGGCCGTGACCAGGATGATGGGCAAAAGACGCGTCTCGTAGCGACCCTTGAGCCTCTGGCACAGCTCGAAGCCGCTCATCTTGGGCATCATGACGTCGAGGAGGAGGAGATCGGGCGGCCCTTTCTCGACCAGGCGCAGCGCCTCTTCCCCGTCGTAGGCTTTCGCCACGCGGTAGCCGCTCCCGCGCAGGATCGATTCCATCAGCCGCACGTTGCGCTGGTCGTCGTCGACCACGAGGATGCTGCCCGATCCGGTCCCCTCCGCCGGGGTCAGTGGGCCTTCGGTCGGGGCGGGCGCGCTCATCGAATCCATGGGGTCAGTTCGAAGCCGGGCCGGCGCCGCGCTGCAGGAAGGCGGCGATCTGGCGCGCGAACCGGCTCGGTTCGATCGGCTTGGGGATGTAGCCCGCGCATCCGGCCTCCTTCGCCCTGACCTCGTCCCCCTTCATGACATGCGCCGTCAGGGCGACGACGGGGATGTCACGCGTCTCCGGGTTGTCCCTCAAGAGACGCGCCGCCCGGAGCCCGTCCATCCCCGGGAGCTGGATGTCCATCAATATGAGGTCCGGTCGGATGAACTTCAAGGCATCCAGCGCCTCCTCCCCGGTCGCCGATTCGGCCACGCGATAGCCATTCGCCTTCAGAATGTCGCGCACCAGCTTCATGTTGATCGGGTTGTCTTCCACGACCAGGATGAGGTCCCCTTCCCGGCGCGCGTCCTGCGTCAACCGGCTGACACCCTCTGGGAGGTCGTTGGGAAACGGCTCGAGGGGCTGCGCCCGCGGCGTCATGATGCCGGGGATGGTCACCGTGAAGTCGCTTCCCTCCCCGAACCGGCTCCTCAGGGTCACGCGGCCGCCGTGCATCTCCACGAATTTCTTCACTAGAGTCAGGCCGAGGCCGGTGCCCTGATAGCGGCGGGCGTACGAGCCGTCGACCTGGGTGAAGGCCTGGAAGATCCGATCCTGGTCCTCCGCCTTGATCCCGATGCCGGTGTCAATGACCGACACCGCGAGCGCGTCCCCCTCGCGCCCCGCACGCACGAGCGCGCGGAGAGCCGGGCCGAGCTCCGCGTCGTGCTCGGCCAGGCGGTCGAACGCGTCGAGGTCGGTGCCGTAGACGAGCTCCCCGAGGAGG
>Ga0209761_1002003_pt1 | contig 13279 bp, 13 predicted proteins | sample GraSoi013_1_40cm_4_FD_185818 | JGI IMG/M metagenome (GOLD analysis project Ga0209761, IMG submission 185818) | Grasslands soil microbial communities from the Angelo Coastal Reserve, California, USA - Sample 09_25_2013_1_40cm (SPAdes) (version 2) | ecosystem: Environmental > Terrestrial > Soil >... | reverse complement strand
GGCCGGCTTGCCCACATCGTGCAGCAGCGCGGCGAGCCGGCTGATCAACTCCGGCGGCGCCAGCGACGCGGTCAGCAGTGAATGTCCGAAGACGTCGTGGCTGTGCCAGCCGCCCTGCTGCATCCCTTTACCCACCTCCAGCTGCGGCACGATTCGAGGCAGCAGCCCGGTGGCGTCGAGCAGCTCGAGGCCCCGCTGGACCTGCTCGGAGACGAGCAGCTTGGAGAACTCGTCACGGATTCGCTCCATCGAGACCACCGGCGGCTGCAGCCGCCCTGCCTGTGCCCGGATCGCCGATTCCACGCTGGGATCGAGGCTGAATCGGAGCGTGGTGGCGAAGCGAACCGCGCGCAGCATTCGCAGCGGATCCTCGTCGAAGGTCGACGCGGGCTCGACTGGCGTCATGATGCGACGGGCTTCCAGGTCTTGCAGCGCTCGGCCGGTGAGGTCGAGCACCGTCCCGTCCCAGTCCATCAACAGCGTGTTGATGGTGAAGTCGCGACGCATGACGTCTTCCTTCAGCGTGCCCGGACGGACGTCGGGCTTTCGGCTGCTCGGCGCATAGCTTTCGACCCGGCTCGACACGAATTCGAGGGCGCGATGATCCAGGTCGAGGTGGGCGGTGCCGAACCGCTCGAAGATCACGGGGGGGTGCAGCTTCAATGCCCTGCCCACCGCCGTCGCCAGCTGCGTCGCACCCCTGCCGTCCACCAGGACATCAACCTCGCGAATAGTCTTGCCCCGCTCACCCCCGACAAGCCGATCGCGGACGTAGCCGCCGACCACGTAAGCCCGAAGCCCCAGCTGCCGTGATTGGTCCTGGACGGCGGCAAAGGGCTGCTCCCACTCCGGAAGCGCCGGCGGATCAAGCCTGACGGGCATGTGGTGCGCGAAGGCGTGCGAATTCGACAGCGCCGATCAATCCCACGTCATCACCGAGGACGGGGCGCACGATGCGGAGCCCGCGCCGAGACGCCTTCCACGAGGCGGCGTTCATCGACCGGCGCATGGGGCCTAGCAGCGGCGTCCCCGCTTTCAGGACGCTGCCGCCGAGCACGATCAGCTGCGGGTTGAACAGGTTGACGAGGGTACCCATAGCCAGCCCGAGGTACGTGCCGGCGTTCTCCAGGATGGCATTCGCGAGCTCGTCGCCGGCGCGGGCGGCGCGAGCGACGTCCTCAGCATGCGGGTGCTCCAGCCCGTGAAGCGCGCTGCCCGGCGTTCCCGGGGCGGATTCGCGCGCCGCACGCGCAATCCCCGTGCCGCTGGCGATCGCCTCCAGACAGCCCCGATTCCCGCAGGTGCAGAGCGGCCCGTCCCGCTGCACCACGATGTGGCCCACCTCACCCGCAATCCCGTGAGCGCCGGCGTAGAGCTCACCGTGCAACAGCAGCCCGGCCCCGATGCCGGTGGACACTGTCACGTAGATCATCTCGCTGGCACCGCGGGCCGCGCCCCGCCGATGCTCGCCGAGCGCCGCCAGATGGGCGTCGTGATAGAGATAGCTCGGGATACCTGTCGCCCGGGTCAGGATGCGGTTCAGGGGCACGTTGCGAAAACCAGGCAGATTGGCCGGGCTGATCACAAGGCCCGCCGCCGGATCCACCGGTCCGGGAAGGCCGATGCCCAACGCGCGCACGCGACGCGTTGCGGTGCCATCCTCTTTCAGGGCTTCCGCGACGGCGGCCACGATCCGGCTGATCACGTGCTGATGGCCGCGGGCGGCCTCGGTGGGATGCCGCACCACGGTTCTCAAGCGGCCACCATCATCCGCAACCGCGACGCGCAGTTGCGTGCCGCCCAGGTCGATGCCGACGAAGGCCATGGCTGTCGCGGCTCAGAATAACGCTGCTATTGCCAGCGCGGGCGCGGCAAGGGCCGCAGCGTGAGCGCGGCCAGCAAGGCGCCGACGAACAAGGCGATGGCGGTCGCGCGAAAGATGAGGTGATATTCGTCGAAGATCGCCTGTTTCACCTTCAACACGTAGATCGCGTACTGGGTTGCGAAGTTCGGGTTCAACCCGGGCAGCGGGGGAATGAGATGGGCGGTCGCCCTGTGAAATTCCCAGAGGCTGAAGCCGGCCACCAGCGAAAACCCGACGAGCATGCCGACCAGGCGCATGACGATGAGGAACGACGCGCCCGCGCCCCGCTCGGTTTCGCCGACTGCGTCCAGCAATGCCGCGCTGACCGGCGCGATCTCCAGGCCAAGGCCGAACCCGGTGAGGAGCAGCTCCCCGTCGGCGACGGTCAGGGGCGACCCGAGAAGGTGCGGGGTGAGCGAGCCTTCGTTCCAGCCGGACAGCATCAGAAAGCCGATGGCTGCCAGTAGCAGACCGAGAGCCGCCACGAAGCGGTAGCTGCGCAGCCGCTGCGCCAGAAAGCCACCCAGCAGGGCACCGACCGGAATGCCGAGCATGAGACGGAACAGCAGGAGGGCCGCGCTGCTGGCATTCATCGAGAACACCGCGTTGGCCAGCACCGGGATGTAGACGAGGGCCACCATCAACCCGGCTCCCGCGATGGCATTCGTCAGCGCCGATCCAGTGAAGGACGAGTCGCGGAACCGGCGGACGTTGATCAGGGGATGCGGCGTTCGGCCCTCGTGCCACACGAACAGCCCGAAGCACACGATAGCCGCCGGTAGCTGCCAGATGAAGCCTTCCCCAACCGGGCTCTGTTCGGGCGCGGCGGCATAGAGCGCGAGTGTCAGCAGCGCAAGCCCGGCGGTTGCCAGCAGGGCTCCCAACCAGTCCAGGTTGGCGGGACGGCGCTCCTCACCGCCGGCTCGAATCTCGGGCCAGAGCGCCCACAACAACAGCGCCGCCGCCGGGATGTTGATCCAGAAGATCCACGTCCAGCCGAACGATGAGGCGGTGATCAGCCCGCCCCAGAGCGGTCCCAGCACACTGCCGATCTCCTGGAGCGCGCTGACCGCGCCGAGCACCGGACTGCGGTCGCCCGCGGGATAGAGGTCGGCGGCCAGCGCCAGCACCGCCGGCACCAGCGCCCCGCCACCGGCTCCCTGGAGCACCCGGCCAGTGACCAGTTGGCCGAGGGAAGGCGCGGTTGCCGTCAGAAAAGAGCCGAAGGCGAACAGCACCAGGCAGGCGGCGAACAGGCGCAAGCGCCCGAAGCGGTCGGAGAGCCCACCGGCCACGGGCATGACGGCCAGGTAGCCGAGCAGGAAGCCGGTGATGATCGGCGTCGCCTGTTCCGGGCGGTTGACCGCGATATTCACGGACTTCAGCATCGGCAGCAGGGCTGTCACCACCACGTAGGCGTCGAGGGAGGCGAGGAACAGCCCGGCCCCGGTGAGCCCGAGCAGGACCGTGCGGTTAACCGAGCGGAGGCGGGGTGGCCGAAACGGGGTGATCATGATTGCTGAAGTCAAAGGTGATGGTCGCCGCTTTTACGGCGTCGAAGAGATTTCCGGTAAGACGAGCGCGCCACAGGTTGCTGCCCTGGGTCTCGACCCAGTAGGTGGCCCGGTAGCTTCCCTCTTCGCGGATCAGCGCCAGAAGCTGATGCATTCGCGCTCCGGAGACCTGGCCCGTGATGGGGTATGTATCGTGCCCGTTGACTTTCTCGGCATTGCCGCGCGCCGGAGCGCTCGTGTCGCGCATCGCAGCGAACAGCCCTACGTGCGGATCGAACAATGTACTGGCGTCGAAGAACTGTGCCACCTGGTCCGGGGTGAGCTGCTGCCATCCCCCCGTGAAGGACTTCAGATAGATGTTGCCGGCGGCAAAAATCACCTCCACTTCGAGGAGGATTCCGCCCTCCTTGAGGTTGACTCTGGCGTGTAACGCGGGCGGATGCGCATCGCCCTGCGCGCTCTGCACCGGCTCGTCCGGTCCGGTGAAGCCGCTGATCTGCATCTGAAAGTGAAAGCCTTTGAGCCCGAGCATCCGCTGACTCGATTGTTTCAGCAAGGTCGCCGCATCCGGCGGTGGGGTGCCGCATGCACTGAGACTGATGACGATCGCCACGCTGGCGGCGAGACCACGAGACGGCGGAGCGCCGACGTGCATCAACTCCTCAGGATACGGTCATCTCCGACCCGACGCGTGATCTTCTGGGCATCGAGCCACTCGAGCAAGGGAAGAACGTAGCGGCGGCTCGATCCCAGCACATCCCGGGCGGCGGCGACGGTCAGTGTCCGATGCTCGGTGAGGTGCGTGCGCAGCCGGCCGACGGCGTCGTCGTAGGCGGATCGGGCGAATACGGTGTCCTCATTGACGCGCACGATGCGTCCCTGGGTCACCAGGTATTGCACGAGCGACGGCGGAAGCTGATGGCGGCGCACGAGGTCGGCCAGTGGCGGAGGGTTGAAGGGTTGCAGCTCCAGTTCGGCGAGGAAGGCGCTGGCGGCAGACTCTTGCTCCGGCGTGAGGCCATGCCGGTGACCGGCCGCCGCCACCTCCCCGTTCCGCTCGACCACGACGCCATCGCCCATCAGGGCGACGAGCGCCGGGTTAAAGAGCTCGGCCGGGATTCCGGTTCGGCTGCGGAGCTCTTCCTTGGGCATTCCGGACCGAAGCGGCTGCCCCTGGTGGTACGCGGCCAGGGCCGTAGTCACTCGCCCTGAGAGCCGCTCCCACTGTTCGCGGGTGACCCAGCGCGAGCCCAGCCGGCGAATCGCCCCGCGGCTGGCGACCGGCGCCAGCGTGTCGGCCAGCTCCTGGTCGGAACCCCCGAGGCGGCGGCCCAGGTCGGCATTGCTCAGGCCCCAGGCGTGCTTGCCCAGCTCGAGCACGACAGCGGTTCCCGGGTCCGCGCGCTCCCGCAGCCCCAGCTCGGCGAGGACCACGGCGTCTCGGCGCCGATGCCGGCGCGGCGCGCTGTCAACGATCACCCCGCCGGCAACTGTCGTGGCCGGTGACGGGACGCGGAGGATGAATCGATCACCGTCCAGCGCAACCATCGGGCTGGTCACGTACAGCTGACTCCAACCCTGCTCCCCGGGGCGCAGCTCATCGCCCTCGAGCAGGCTGAGCTCCACCATCACCTCAGCGGTCTCGTGGTAGATCAAAAGGCGCTGGCGGTGACGCAACGGCTGGGCGGCATTGGGCAGCACGATCAGGCGGGCGTCGAGGCGCCGGCTGACCGGCAAGCTTCCGGGAAGTGCCAGCACATGACCTCGCCGGAGCTGGGAGTGGTCGACACCGCTGAGGTTGACGGCCGTGCGGCTTCCGGGCCGCGCCTCCTCCACCGGTCGATTGTGCTGCTGCAGTCCGCGGATCCGGACTCGCCGTTCGCCGGGCAACACCACCAGCTCCTCACCCTGGCGGAGCGCGCCACCGACCAGCGTGCCAGTGACGACCGTTCCAAACCCAGCCATAGCGAAGGAGCGGTCCACTGGGAGGCGGGGCCGGCCCAGGTCGGGGCGAGGTGTGGTCTGCGCGAGCTGGGCATCGAGCGCCATGCGGAGCTCATCGAGGCCATCGCCACTGGTGCCCGATACCGCCACGATGGGCGCGCCTTTCAGGGAGCTCCCGCGGAGTAGGCCGGCGACCTCATCGCGCACCAGGCCGAGCCATGCCCCGTCGACAAGGTCGGCCTTGGTGAGCACCACGACCCCGTGCTGGATCGCGAGCAGGTCGATGATGGCCAGGTGCTCGAGCGTTTGTGGCATGGGCCCCTCATCGGCCGCGACGACCAGCATGACGGCATCCATGCCGTGGACACCGGCGAGCATGTTCTTGAGAAAGCGCTGGTGTCCGGGCACGTCGACGATTCCGACCCGGCGTCCGCTGGGCAGCTGCAGATAAGCGAAGCCGAGGTCGATGGTCATGCCACGGCGCTTCTCCTCCTCGAGCCGGTCGGGATCGATCTGCGTCAGCGCTTTGACCAGCGTCGATTTGCCATGGTCGATATGACCGGCGGTGCCGACCACGAAGGAGCTCGTAGACGGCTCCGTCATGACAGCGCACCGGCCACGGCGTCCACCAGCACGTCATCTTCACCGGGCAGCACCGTGCGCGGGTCGAGCAGCACGCGCTCGTCAACGATGCGTCCGATGACCGGTGGCTCGTGCTCGCGGAGACGCCTCAGCAATTCCGTGGCGCTGCCCTTTCGCGGCGTGATGGCGAGAGCCGTGGTGGGCAGCCGCTCCCCCGGCAGCGATCCCCCGCCCACCGTCGAGTCCGCGGCCGCCAGCTCTGCCGCGACGCCCAGTTCCGCCAGCCGACCTTGCCAGGCCTGGGCTCGGCTTCGAAGGGACTCGGCCGACGCGCGCAGCATGCCCCAGATCGGCACGTCGCCGAGTGATTGAGTCAGGTAGAGATCTAGCGTCGCGGCAAGCGCCGCGACGGTGAGCTTATCGACCCGCACCGCTCGCGCCAGCGGGTGCTTCATGACGCGCTCCACCAGGTCCGCTCGACCAAGCAGCAGACCGGCCTGCGGGCCGCCCAACAGTTTGTCCGCGCTGGCCGCGACCAGGTCGACCCCGGAAAGCAGGCTGTCCTGAATGCGTGGCTCGGCGGCGAGGCCAACGGTTGTGGTGTCGAGCAGCGCGCCACTTCCCAGGTCATGAAGCAGCAGCAACTGATGCTGCGCGGCGATGGCGGCGAGTGGCTTGAGCTCGACGCTCTCGGTGAAGCCGACCACCTGGAAGTTGCTCGCGTGCACCTTCATGATGGCGGCCGTCCTGGGCGTGATTGCCGCCGCGTAATCCTCGGCGCGGGTTCGGTTGGTGGTGCCGACCTCGACCATGCGCGCCCCAGAGAGGCGCATCACCTCCGGCATCCGAAATCCGCCGCCGATCTCCACCAGCTCGCCGCGGGCAACGATGACCTCCTTACCTCTCGCCAGCGCCGTCAACATCAGAAGCACCGCGGCGGCGCAATTGTTGACAACGGCCGCGGACGGCGCGCCCGTTAGGTAACGGAGCGCCTCGGCCACCAGGTCGTGCCGCCGGCCCCGCCGCCCGGTCGGCGGATCGAACTCGAGCGTCGTGTAGCGCCGGGCGATGCTGGCCGTCGCGTCGGCCGCCGCCGCCGCCAGTGGTGCCCGCCCAAGGTTGGTGTGCAGAATCACACCGGTCGCGTTGACGACCGGCCGGAGACGCGGCCGGCGGAGGCCGTGGATCGTCGCTTCGACCCGAGCCCAACGAGCCTGCGATGTGTCCACCGCGGCTTGCCGACGCTCGTCCTCCAGGACACGCTGCACCGCAAAGCGAACCAGCGGCCGGCCATGAGCGGCGATCAATGCGGTTGCCGGCTCCTCCTCGAGGAGCTGATGCACGCTGGGCAGTGCGCGCAGTGTGTCCATGGCTAGGTACCGACCGGGAACGGTGGAAGGCGAAGGATCAGCGTGGCTACCGGAAGATAGATGAACCTCAGAATGCCGGTCAGCAGCAGCAGGAGCACGAAGACCAGCATGATGACCTGCTGGTTCTTGTCGATCCAAAGAAATAGCGCTCCGAGCCGACGCCGGAATAACGTGGAAAAGAAGTTGTAGCCGTCGAGCGGCGGGATCGGGAGGATGTTCAGCACCGCCAGCGCGACGTTTAGATAAAACGCGACGAGCATTAGGCGCCAGGGCGGCCAATCCGCATCGAAGGTCCCAGCGTTGAGTCCGAGCTTGATCGGGATCGAGAACAGGACGGCGAGCATCAGGTTGGCGAGGGGACCGGCCACCGCGACCAGGGCGGCGTCGAACGGCCCACGCATCCGGTAGGGATTGATCCTGACGGGTTTGGCCCAGCCGAACCCAACCAGCAACACGGCGATCGACCCGAGCGGATCGAGATGATGGCTTGGGTTCAGCGAAAGGCGGCCATCGAGTCGTGGCGTCTCATCCCCGCGGGCAACGGCGACAGCAGCGTGGGAAAACTCGTGCCCGATCAGTCCGACAAGCAGCGCCGGAATCAGATAGAGCGCATTGATGACGAATTGCATCGGATCGCCGCTGAACAGCACGACAGTAAGTATCGGCGATAACAAAAAGGGCCCGGACGGTTCCGGGCCCCGCTAACGAATGAAGGCGACGGGGTCAGGCGGCGGCGGCGGCGATTTCCGTGCGAACGCCGACCGAAACGACCGAGGCATTCGCCTCTTCGCCATGGACGGCGCTCTTCCCACGAAGGATGCCGCCTTCGTCGATGATCAGCGAACCGACCACGATGTCGCCGAACACCTTGCCGGTCGCCAGGATCTCCAGGCGACCCGAGGTGCTGACGTTGCCCTGGATCGAGCCACCGACCACGACATTGCGGCCGCTGACATTGCCCTTGACGCGACCATGCTCGCCGACCGACAGGTCGCCCTCGGTGGTCAGATCGCCGTTCATTTCGCCGTCGAAACGAATGTTCGAAGTCGACTGCAGCCGACCTTCGAGCTTGATCTGGTTGCTCAACACCGTCTCAGCAACGATGGGAGCGGCTTCGCGCGGGGATCTCTTGTCGAACACTCATACCTCCTGGCAGGTTGTTATCGCCTTGTGCCAGAACGGTTACGCGATCGGGTTTCTTGCTTTCCTCGAAAAGGTCACGCCTGGAGCAGGCCGCGAAGCGCGATCGACCCCAGGATCAACAGCACGAACATCAGCCCGGCGGTGATCGCGATCCGCCGGAGGTCAGACCGGAAGTACGGCACCCGATCCAGCGGGATGACCGCATCCTGAGTTGGCAGGGGGCCGGTCGCCTGACGGCCTCGTGCAGCCCGAGGAAGGGGTCGCTGAACCGGCAGGGGGGCGCTCGCTGGGGGCGCCGCCGCTTCGGGTGATCCCGGCTGACCAGGCGGCGTCAGCGGTGGAATTCCCGCCGGCCGGGACGCGCGGTTGGCCCCCGAGCCGCCACGCTGGGGCTTTCGGAGTTGAGAGCGCTTGTTCTTTCGGGACATATCTTCCTACGCGGATGGCAGTTTAACGCGAACGTGGATAAGCGCTTGACACGTCCAATGGGCTGTGGTACAACCGGCGCCGGGTACAACATATAGCGTGTGCCCGAAGCCGCGAGCCAACAAGGGCCAGATCCTGCAGCCGTCCTGCCATCGCCGCTGCAATGCCCCTCCTCATCTGGTCCTTGTTGTTTTTTGGGCAGTATCGAGCGGCCGCCGGGTCCAGTCGGGCGACTGATACTTCGACCGCACCAGCAGGCTCGCCGCTCCCGATTCGCTCTCCGTGAGGCGGCCGGGCCCCAGCTGGACGTCAAATTCCCGGGCAACAGCCTCGGCGATGGCCCCCGCGATCAGGGCCGGCTCGAACGTTCCTGCCTCGGCAAGGCCGGCCACGCCCCCGCCGAGCCGCCCCGCCGCTGTCATCGGGTCGTCGTCGAGCCGGAGGCAGGCGACCAGGGTTTCGATCCGCGGCTCGATCACGATGCTGCCGTGCTGCAACAGCGCCCCCGCGCGGCGCACCTGGGCGCTCCCCACCAGCTTGCGCCCTCGCAAGAGGATCTCGTGGGCCGACGGCCGGTCAAAACACGCCGGGCCACGCACCGCCTGGGTGGGCGCCTCCGATTCCGGAGCAAGGCTGACGTCGATGCCGAGGCGCTGGAGCCCGGCCTGCAACGCGAGGCTGAGCCGTCGATACGACGGGAGGATGCCGGCGTCGTGACCGAGAAGGGACGCCGGCAGCGCCACGCCATAGGTCAGCTCCCGGTCGTGCAGAATGGCCCGACCTCCGGTCGGCCGGCGAACGATATCGATGCCGAGCTTTCGACAGCCTTCGACGTTGACGACGCTGAACGGCTGAAAGTACCCGAGCGACAAGCAGGCGGGCATCCAGGTATAGAAGCGCAGGGTCGGCGGCGAGCTGCCCGCGGCGACGCCGTCGAGCAGCACCTCATCGACGGCCATGTTCCAGGCGCCCTCCGCAGGCGCGTCCAGCAGGAGACGCCAGGCTGGGTTAGACATTGAAGCGGAAGAGGGCGACATCCCCATCCTTCATGACGTAGTCGCGTCCCTCGAGCCGGACCTTCCCACGTTCCCGGGCCGCCGCGTAGGTTCCCGCCGCGACCAGGTCATCGTAGGCGACGATCTCCGCCTTGATGAAGCCACGTTCGATGTCGCTGTGGATGACGCCGGCGGCCTCGGGCGCCTTCGCTCCCTGCCGAACCGTCCAGGCACGCACTTCCGGATCGCCCGCGGTGAGGAAGGTGACGAGGTTCAGCAATCGATAGGCGGCATGGATGAAGGTCGGGAGCGCCGCCTCTTTCAAACCCGCGTCTTCGAGGAAGACGGCGGCCTCGTCATCCGGTAGTTCGCGGATCTCCGCTTCCAGCCGCGCCGAAAGGCCGATCACCTCGGCATTCTCAGCAGTGGCTTCGGCCCGCAATGCCTGCAGCTCGGGGGTCTCCTTACCGATCTGGTCCTCTCCGATGTTGGCGACGTAGAGCACCGGCTTGGCGGTGAGGAAGGAGAAGCTCTTGAGGAGCTTCGTCTGCTCCGGCTCGAAGCTCAGCGTGCGAATCGGTTTGCCCTCGTCGAGGTGAGCGGCCAGCCGGTCGAGGAGCTCGAGCTCCTCTTTCTCCTTGGCCCCAGGCTTGAGCCGTGCGGTCCCGCCGATCTTGTCGCGACGCTTGTTCACCACATCGAGGTCGGCAAGCGCCAGCTCGAGATTGACCATCGCCATGTCCCGGCGCGGGTCCAGCTTGCTATCGACGTGCTGCACGTTCGGATCGCTGAACGCGCGGACCACCATGGCCAGCGCGTCGAGCTCGCGGATATTCGAGAGAAACTGGTTGCCCATTCCCTCGCCGCGGCTGGCTCCAGCCACCAGGCCGGCCACGTCGACAAACTTCATCACGGTCGGCGTCACTTTCTTGGGTTTGTACATCTGCGCCAGCACGTCGAGCCGCTTATCCGGCACTTCGACCATGGCGGTATTCGGTTCGACGGTGCTGAAGGCGTACGAGGCTACGCCGGCGCCCGCCCGAGTCAGGGCATTGAACAGGGTGGTCTTACCGACATTCGGCAGGCCCACGATGCCGACGCCCAGGGTCATTGGCGCGCGGTGAGTCGCGGCGGAACGACGTCCCGCCGGAAGATGTCGGCGACCGTCTCCGGCCGCTTGATCCACTCGGCGCGATCGCCGGTGACCAGCACCATCCCCGGCCTCGGCAGGGCGTTGAAGTTGCAGGCCAGCCTGTCCTGGTAGGCGCCGGTATCGAGAAAGGCGATCGAGTCACCTGGCTCAACATCCGGCAGGCTCGCCAGCGGCACGATTCGGTCCGGCTGGCAGGTGAGTCCCACGATATCGGCGACGATGGTGGACTGGCGGTCGGCTTTGTTGGCGACGATCGGGGTCCAGCGATTGTGCTCCCAGACGACATCGGGCAGAAACATGTCAGAGGTATCGGTCTCGACCCATCGGTGCGGCGCCGGCGAGTCGACCGCCTTGATGTTGCGGAGGGTCGCCAGGTGAACCCCGGCGTCCCCGTAGATTTCCCGGCCGGGCTCGATTTCCAGGCGTAGATCTCGCTGAGGAAAGCCAGTGAACGGCGTGCCGAATTGGCGAGCGAGCTCATCGGCATCGCACTCCTCGATGAAGAGCCGCCCCCCACGAATCGAGAGGCACTCATCGAGGAGCGTCTGCACCGCCATCGGGCAAATGCTAGCTGGTCATCCTCGGGCGCTTGGCAGCTTCAGTACAGCGAGTCATCGCGGTCGATGAGCTCGCCCGGAAACCCGCGGTCGGGCAGGAGGTAGGCCAGCTCGCCGGCGTTCTCGTCGTAGGTCGGGTCATCGGGGTCGTAGGGTTGCGGCTCGGGGATCATTTTGCGACTCCTTCAGGCGCTAACCGGCTCGGCAACCGGCTGAACGTTGTCGACAACGCTTTCGGCTTTCGGGGTGAGCATCTTCATCTGGTCCATTACGACCTCGGTCGTGTAGCGGCGCAAGCCATCCTTCCCGTCCCACTCGTGGCTGCGCAGCCGTCCCTCGGCGTAGATCAGTTTGCCCCTGGTCAGAAACTCCTGGCAGATGGCAGCCAGCCGATCGAAGGCGACAAGCGAGTGGTACTGGACGTCCTCCTGGCGGTTCCCGTCATCGTCTTTCGAATAGCTGTTGGTAGCCAGCCGGAGCTTGGCGATGGTGAGCCCCTTCGGGCTGATGACGATCTCCGGGTCGCGAGTCAAGCGGCCTACCAAAATCACGCGGTTCACCATGTTGAAACGTTCTCCCTTCCAGACAGAATTGCATCGAGCCAGCAAAACGAATGGGTCTCTACCGACCACCTCCTCCGGCCGCAGGATGCAGCAGCGGGAGTGGATCGACCGGCACGCCTGCGATGCGCACCTCGAAGTGCAGGTGCGGTCCGGTACTGTTACCGGTCGATCCCATCAGGGCGATCGCCTGTCCCGCGGCAACGACGTCGCCCGGCTGTACGAGCGGCCAGTCGAGATGGCCGTACAGCGTGCTGAGCTTTGAATCGCGGGTCAAAAGAATGTAGAGACCGTAGCCACCACGCTCGCGGTGAACGGTGATGGTCCCGGCTGTCGCGGCGTAAACCGGGGTCCCCAGCGGCGCCGCCAGGTCGATCCCGCTGTGGAAGTGATGGCTCGGGCAGCTCTGCGACCAGGGCTCAATTTCGAGCGCGCTGCAGCCGTAAGGCTGGGTGACCGTCGCCGTCTTCACCGGCGGAATCAGCGGACCCGGCTGGGTCTGCTGCACCTCGACGACGACGCCGGCCAGCAAGAGTGGGACCGCGAGAAGCGCCACGCCGACGGCGATGACGGGCCGCCGCCAGGACCACGCGAGCAGCGCCAGGCGTCCGGCCGCCAGTGATGTCATGCGCCCGTAGCTTTGCGGGTGGCCATGGCACCCTTCACCGCCCGCTTGGCCAGGCCTTCGGCGAGATGCTCGGCCTTCGACTCGAGGTGCGCGGAGGCGTTCATCAGGCCGGGCACCTTGATCAGCAAGTAGAGGACCGCCGCGCCGTAGAGCGCCTCAATCGGGCTGCCGGTGAAATCGGCGGCGAACATGCTCGCGAAGCGCAGCACCAGCACTTGGCCGAATTGCATGAACACGGTGAGTACAAACAGGCGCAGCCAGGACTGGGCATAGGGTTTGGTTTCGGGCAGGATCGTGCAGATGGCGGCCAGTGGGGCCACCGCGAGCAGGACCGCGAGCAGAGCGAAGCGCACGACGTAGGTAAACGCGACGATCACCAGCATGATGACGATGGCGAGCCGGACGGCAACCTGGAACAACGGCATTCCGAAACCCTTCGTCATCGGGTCCATCCAGGGCAGGCGAGCCGGGCCACCCGGTAACGGTTGGGTCCATACGGCGTGCACGAGCGCGTTGTTCAGGTCGATGGCCATCTGGCCAAAG
>Ga0209761_1002002_pt1 | contig 13281 bp, 8 predicted proteins | sample GraSoi013_1_40cm_4_FD_185818 | JGI IMG/M metagenome (GOLD analysis project Ga0209761, IMG submission 185818) | Grasslands soil microbial communities from the Angelo Coastal Reserve, California, USA - Sample 09_25_2013_1_40cm (SPAdes) (version 2) | ecosystem: Environmental > Terrestrial > Soil >... | reverse complement strand
AAAGCCAGTACTCACTACCGCGTCCTTGCTCCCAAACCCAACCTTACCCGTCTTCACAGCCATCCGTATCTGCTTGTTGATGTCGACCAACGCCTATTTTCCTCCCTTACGCGGCATCATCATCGACACCTCTATCAGACCAGTGCCCATCGGTATCTGCTGACCAACAATGACGTTCTCCGCAACACCCCGCAGAGTATCAGTAATACCCTTGACGGCAGCATCCACAATCGTCGGGATTGTGATCTCGAACGCCGCCTTCGCAAGAGTGCTCGCCTTCTCACCGCTGACCCCGTGACGTCCCACCTGCAGCACATCACCCGAAGAGGTCATCATGTCAGCGACAAGCATGACATGCCTAACATCAACATCTAGCCCTTGCTCTTCTAGAACACCCAGCGCTTCTTTGACGATGACGTTTCGGGCTGCTTCTATTCCGAGCACCAGGGCTGTTTCGTTGATGTTGTTACTGACCGTCCGTGAAGTATCTACTCCGGGAACTTCTAGGGCTAGTGCGAGGCTTGAGCCTTCAGTCCGGACGATCCATTCACCCTTCTCCTCAATCACCAACGCCCGCTTCACCGCGGGAATACCCTTGATATGGGCGACCGTCAGTTTACCCGCCAAGCGTCTGAACTGTGGAATCTCGAGATCCTTCGTCTTGATCTCCACCGAGTACGACTCAACCTTAACATCCGCATTCGCCAGGACTAGTGCCTCCCGGACTTCTTGAACGCTCACCTCTCTCTCCCTCATCGCTTGAGGATTCAGCTTCACATCAATCCTCATCCGTGTCACATCCGTCTCGAAGGTGCTGGCGATGTCCCCGAGAGTTGTGTGAGTCAAGAGTGTCGCGACCTCTTGAGCCTTCTCCCGGCTCGTACGATGCTTCGCTTCCAAGAAGACAGTCATGTTGGGCGTCGAGGGAATCTTCCGAGCGTCCACTATCTCGATCAATCTCGGCAGGCCAAGAGTCACATTCTGTTCTCTGACTCCCGCGAAGTGGAAGGTTCGCAGCGTCATCTGCGTACCGGGCTCGCCGATAGACTGGGCTGAGACTATTCCCGCTGCCTCTCCCGGCTCCACCAGCGCTTGCTTGTAGTTCTCGATTGTTCCAGCTACTGCTTCGTCTACTCCCGTCTTGGTGAGCTTCGCGTTGAGCAGTGTCTGTCTCAGCTTGTTGAGAGTTAGAGGTGAGAGCACTTCCTTTGATGTGTCGACCTGTTCCTCCACATACTCTTTGCCAGCTGCGGTTCCCTTCTTCATCGTAAGACGTACGCGTTCTACCAGCCTGTCAATGTTCACTGACTTGCCATGGTCGCTCTTGGCCACGTCGACTCCATCCTCACCATATCGTACTTGGATTATGTTGCCGCGAGAGTCTCGCACAGTCGAGTCATACTCGACTCTGAGATGTTCAAGGGCGTTGATGAGACGGCGCTGCATGTATCCGCTCTGCTGAGTCCTCACCGCAGTATCCACAAGCCCCTCTCTTCCTCCCATTGCGTGGAAGAAGAACTCTATCGGGTCCAGCCCGTCTCGATAGCTGTGATAGACGAAGCCCCGCGGCGCAGCTCGCATGTCTCCAGGTTTGAAGAAGCTGAGGGCTCTTCCTCTGTATCCCCTCAAGATTCTCTTTCCTCGAATAGACTGCTGGCCCACGTTGGCAGTCATCTGTCCAATATTGAGCGACGAGCCTCTGGCGCCCGCCCTCGTCATTATGACGCCGCTGTTGTCCATCTGGAAGTACTGGTCTGCGTAATCTCCCGCGACGTCGCGTGCTCTTGAGAGCTCGTTCATGATGTAGATTTCTAGCGACTCTTCAAGAGACTGTCCAGGAAGCCGTTCCAGTGTGCCCTTCCGATAACTCTCAATATACTCATCCACCCTCTCCTCAGCCTTTGCAATCGCCTTGGTGATCTTTTCCTTAGTAGCTGGGGCTAGCTGGAGCTCGTCCATGGCATAAGTGAATCCGCGGAGTAGCATGAACCGGTCCAAGAGTCTCGTGACCGCGTTAAGGAACCTCCTTGCCTCCTCCGCCCCATAGTCTTTGACGATTCGATGGAACAGACTCTCAGACTTTTCCGCGCCGATAGAGGCCTTGTCGATCACGCCCTGTTCGAGGACTCCGTCTTTGATGACTACGAACGCGTCGTAAGGGCAGTCGTGCATGACACCCTTGTCACAGTCTGCGCACTTGTAGTAGCTTGAAAGATTCGACTTTGACACGAAGTTGAAGCCCTTCGGCAAGACGATACTGAAGATCTGCTTCCCACTCCATCGCTCCTCGCCTTTTACAGTGACCGGTTCCGGCATCGGACCCTCGTAGTTTGCCGCGGCGATGAGCTTGGAAACATCCTGACGGTTTAGCATTGTAGACTTTTGCGTCAGCAGAAACGCGGCCGTCAGAGAGTCGCGTATTGCGGCGATTATTGGTCCACCATATCTTGGTGAGAGAATCTGGTCCTGTACCTGCATGAGGAGTCGGGCTTCAGTGCGCGCCTCTTCTCCTTGTGGAACATGTAGGTTCATCTCGTCACCGTCGAAGTCGGCATTGTATGGCGTGCATACTGTCGGATTGAGTCTGAACGTCTTGTAGGGAAGTACGCGGACTCGGTGCGCCATTATTGACATCCGGTGAAGGCTTGGCTGGCGGTTGAACAGTACGATGTCTCCGTCTCGAAGATGTCTTTCGACGACGAACCCGGGCTGGATGGCTTCTGCGACCACTTTTCTGTCGGTTACGAATTCGAGACGAACTCGTCTTCCATCCGGCCGCACAATATAGAGTGCTCCTGGATAATTGTCCGGGCCGTTATCGATGAGCCGTTTCATCTCTTCGATATTGTGACCGGTAACTTTGTCGGGAATTGTCAGCCTGCTCGCAACATCCAGAGGGACTCCAACTTCGTTAATGTCGAGGTTAGGATCAGGGGACACGACTGTCCTGGCTGAGAAATCGACTCTCTTTCCGGACAGGTTTCCTCTGAATCTTCCCTCTTTACCTTTCAACCTCTGAACCAGAGTCTTGAGCGCTCTGCCTGATCTGTGTCTAGCGGGAGGGAGGCCTGAGACTTCATTGTCAAAGTAGGTCGTTACATGATACTGGAGCAACTCGTGAAGTTCCTGGATGATATTGATGGGCACGCCTGATTCGAGTGCCTCACGAAGTTTCTGATTGATCCGTATGATGTCAACGAGCTTGTGCGTCAAGTCGTCTTCTGATCGGATTCCTGACTCAAGAGTTATGCTGGGTCTTACTGAGACAGGTGGGACAGGCATCACTTGGAGGACAGCCCATTCTGGCCGCGCGGCCTTCGGGTCCAAGCCCAAGAGGATGAGGTCATCGTCGGCTATCCTTTCCAGCCGCTCTCTAATTGTGCTAGGGGTCAGCCGAACTGCTCCGCCCTCCGCAACAATCTCGTGGAATGTCGTAGGTTTTCCATGCTCGATAGGATACTGTTTTTGGCTGCAGTGTGGGCACTGTTGGGTTTTCTTCGCGTCTCTGATAATCTCGTCTAGAAACGCGTCCGGTACGGTGTTGAGCCTCTCTTTCAGTTCCGCATATCGGGCCCTGTATTTCTCGATCTTTTCTTCAGTGAGCAGAATTCTTCCACAGTTCCTACAAGTTATTGATAGAAGTCGATGCGTCAGCTTTGCAAAGCTGACGTGAATTACGGGCTCAGAGAGTTCGATGTGTCCAAAATGGCCGGGACATGCGGAGGCTGTGTTCCCGCATGTCTTGCACTTTTGCCGTGGCTCTAGAGTTCCGAGTCGGCCATCCATTAGACCTGAGACGATGGGAACTCCGTCCTCGTCGTAAGTGTCTGCAGCCTGTACCTCCACGGCTGATAGCTTTCGGAGCTCGGTTGGAGATAATAGCGTGAAGCGTATGCTCTGTATTACCTTCGCTGTTTCGTCCACGGTTGCAAGGGCCATGGCTAGGCCCTCTCCTCGAGGTTCAGTCTAGGTGCGATCCCGAGCGCCATGAGTTCCTGTACTAGTAGTTTGAACGCGTAGGATATTGCGACGGGGGATATCTGGGCTTTCTCTGCGTCTATTCTGCAGATGTACTTGTTCTGTTTGATATCGTGGTATGCGAGGGTTCCGCAGACTTCGCAGACGTAGGCTATGTACTTGTCAGACTCCTCCAAAAGCCTGTCTCGCAATAGTGCGCTCGCTCCGTGTCCTATGAGGCAGTCGCGTTCCATTTCTCCGAATCTGAGACCTCCGCCTCGAGCCCGTCCCTCGGTGGGCTGTCGAGTGAGCATTTGGACCTGGCCGCGGGCTCGGGCGTGCATCTTGTCCGAGACCATGTGGTGCAGTTTCTGGTAGTATACGACGCCAATGAACAGGTCAGCTGCAAGTTTTTCTCCCGTGATTCCATTGTACAGTGCTTCTCGGCCGCTACTCTCGAATCCGAGCTTGGTGAGGATCTCGCCGATGGCTTCGGGGCCGATGTTCTCGAAGGCCGTCCCATCCATTATTTCGCCCATCTGAGACGCGGCCTTTCCCCCTAACGTCTCTACGAACTGGCCGATCGTCATCCTGGATGGGATGGCGTGGGGGTTGATTATTACGTCCGGGACAACGCCGTCGACCGTGAAGGGCATGTCTTCCTGGGGTACAAGGAGTCCGATGACCCCCTTCTGTCCATGGCGTGAGGCGAACTTGTCACCCAGCTCTGGGACTCGCAAGTCCCTGACCTTCACCTTGACTAGTTTGCTTCCTTCAATGGATTCTGTGACAAATATCTGGTCTATCGTGCCTTGCTCAGAAGGCCTCATGGTCACGGACGAGTCGCGTTTAGTTGGACCCTTCACCTCGAACTCTCGATACTCCTCTAGGAATCGCGGCGGACTTGTCCTACCGACTAGGACTGTGTTTCCTGTAGTCTCTGCCTCGGGCGATATCATGCCGTCCTCTTCGAGGAGACGATAGTAGCGGTCTCCTCTGTAGCCTCTAATGCCTGCCTCAGGAATCTCGAACTTGTCTCTTAGACCTCCAAGGTATTGTCGGCTCTCTGCCTCGTAGATTCTGTAGAACGTAGATCTGAAGAGTCCCCGGTCTACGGATGACCTGTTGATGATGATGGCGTCTTCCATGTTGTACCCTTGGAAGGATAGGATCGCGACTACGACATTCTGCCCTGAGGGTCGTTCTAGATAGTTGAAGACCTCCATGGGCTTCGTCTGCACTATCGGGGTCTGTGGGTAGTGGAGGAGATGGGAGCGTGAGTCGACGCGGGTGAAAAAGTTTGTAGAGAAAACGCCCAGTGCCTGCTTCGCCATTGCTGACTCGTAAGCGTTTCTGGGAGACTGGTTGTGTTCCGGAAATGGTATCAGGCTAGCAGCTATTCCGAGCATCACGTAGGGGGCGATTTCAAGATGGGAATGATCTTTTCGCAGCTCGTGTTCATACATGGCGACAAGCGCGTTTTCTTCCTCGTCTGCGTCAAGGAGTTCTACTACTCCGCTTCGAACAAGATCTTGCCAGTTTAGGCGTCCGTCGTCGACTGATGCTAAGTGTTCTTCGGTGAGTTTGGGTCTCCCTCCTTCGGCAACGATTAGCGGGCGGCGTACTCGGCCTGGGTCGCAGTTGATGTAGAGTTCTTTTCTTCCTGTTTCGACCTCTGGTGGATGAAATCCAAAGTTGACCTCGGAACTTATCTTGCCCTGTCGTCTGTATTCCCTCAGCTCTTCGGCGAGGGCCATTGGATCCTTCGAATAGCCGGCGATTATTCCGTCGACTACTACTTTCCCGCCAGTCGCGCGGAGTTTCTTGTCGGACTCTTCAACGGGTATGACTCCCATTCGACGGAGCTTCTCAACCATCTCGTGAGGATCGATGCCGACACTGATACTGCTCGAAAGGGCGAGGTTCTTGACCAGTCCGCAGTTTGACCCTTCAGGTGTCTCGTCTGGGCACAGTCTTCCGTAGTGGGTTGGATGAAGATCGCGGGCCTCCAAGTTTGGCTGGCTTCTACTCAGCGGCGATTGGAGGCGACGAAGGTGGCTTAGAGTGCTGATGAAGTTTGTTCTGTCGAGGAGCTGCGTGACACCGATTCTTCCTCGAACCCAGTTACCAGTTGCGATAGCGTGCTGGACTCGCTCAGTGATTATTCCAGGCCGGATCGCATTGGCGATGGAGAATTCGATGTGACGCCTGATGGTTATTCTCTCTAGCTGGTATTTTAGATCCCGAGTGAGGTTTCGGAATGAGATTCTGAAAAGCTCGGCGAGAAGGGACCCGGCCAGTTTGAGCCGTTTGTTCGCGTAGTGATCCTTGTCGTCGGGATTTCTCCTTTGAAGCTTTACCTCGATTATTCGGGTCGCGATTTCCGTGAGGAAGAGCCCCTTTTCCCTCCTGTCTGCGGGGACGCGGCCCATATGAGGAAGGAAGTTTCTGTCGAGAACTGATTCTGCTTTTCTGAGCCGGTATTCGTCGACCTGCCCGGGTGCGAGTCTGTTGCCGAGGTAGAGAAGTGCGTCTCGCTGGTTAGTTGCCTCCAAGGATTTTTCGAATGATCCCTCTAGTTCGTTCTGGATGGTTGGATCTAGACTTACCAGTTCCGCGACTTTTGCGTCTTCCTCGAACCCGAGAGCCCGCATGACGATCATGAACGGTATGTCGCTGGGAATCCCTGGCATCGTGACGTAGGTGCCGCCGTCAGCCTTGAGAGTGACTTCGATGCGGGCTCTGAAACCAACGGTTGTCGAGAAGATCTTGGCCTTGTAGGTCGGGTTCACGCCAGTGTGTTCGATATCGACAAGGATTCTGTTGGCCGCGAGATCTTCTAGTGCAACTATGACTCGCTCGGATCCGTTGACTATGAAATACCCTCCAGGATCCAAGGGGTCTTCGCCGACACCGATCAGATCGTCGCTAGATAGTTTGGAGAGAAGACAGATTCGTGATTTGAGCATGACTGGCAGATCGCCAACGTAGACCATTTCGGGCTGTCCTTCACGCTCTCCGATAACAGGAATCATCTCCATGTGTAATGGAGCGGCGTAGGTGAGGTTGCGGATTCGCGCTTCCGCAGGATAGATAGATCGTTCTGTTCCGTCTACTTCTATTACGCGGGGCGCGCCGATCTCGACCTTGCCTAGTTTGATCTTGAGCGGATAGTCACCTATCTCTATTGGTAGTTCTCCTACTTCGTCCACAATTGCTTGGAGTCCGCGTTCGACGAAGTCGTTGTAGGAGTCGATGTGCTGCCGGACTAGACCGCTATCGTGTATGAACTCTTTTGTTAGGTTCCAGAGCTGGGTTGTTGTTACTGCCAAGTTTTCACTTTCAAGAAACTATTTTTCAAAAATCTTCTACTACATACCGGTAAAAGTCAGATTCACCGGCGGTAGCGCTTTTTCGGATGACCTTGACAATGTCTCCAGGTTTGGCGCCAATCGCTCGGACGGCTGGGTCTGTTGACTTTACGTATGGTATCTGGAAGGGTTTGATATGGTATCGCTCTAGAACTTCTTTGGCTTCATTGGGCTTGAGGAGAACGTGTTTGGGGACAAGGTCGTGCTTGAATATGTCATAAGAGGGTTCCTTCTCTTTGATCTGTTTCTTAACCAAGTACTTGCTACTACCTCAGTGGATGGACGGGTGGAGTCCGACCTACCAGGCTGGACGAGTGAAAGTAATCGGCCGTTTAATAAACCTAACACCAACCTAGCTGCGAAAAAAAGACCCGCCCCAGTAATTCGGAGAATGTCTAGTCAATAGAAGGGTCAAACTTTCGGTTTACGTTTTGAAACCAAGCAGTGTGCAGAAGGAGAGGATTGTAATCAAGGGAGATCCTTTCACGGAGGGAATTCCTCCGAAAGAGCGCTTTTGTGTCGCGGGGGTCAACTACTTTTGACATTTTTCGGAGGGGGCCCTGCCAGTTGAAGCTGAACCGGCCGAGTCCTGCGAAACAGGGCGCAGAATCAGCTGGTCGCCGGTTTTCGACATGGTGTAGCTCAACGTGCAGGTCAACGCGCAAACTGCGCGATCTCAAATGGCCTGCCCGGATTTCGGATCAGGGCTTATTCCGGGCGGTTTGCCACGGGTAGGATTCTTCCAAAAAACAGGTTTGTGTCGCGGGAATTTTTTATTTTCTAAATCCTAGAAGGGATCTGCTCGCCGTCTGAAACGTTTCTGGGCGAGATTGTTGGTTTTTCGCGCAGAACAGCCGAATCAGCATTTTTCAAATCGCGCACCAACGGGACCATGGAAGCGTGAACTGGGCATCATATGAAATCTCCTCTCGGATCGCTGATCTGGGCTTGTTTTTGAAAGATTTCTCGGAACGGATTCTCCGTATCGTATGGAGTCCTACGCTTTACACTTTTCATCTTCGTCTTCTCGAGCTTTCCGTTATGTGTAGGCGCTAAGGACGATAAAGGGAATGACGAGCGCACCCAATACTCCAAAGCAGATCAATGGACTCAATCCAAGAATGGTCGACGTCACCTCACTGGATGACCTATTCAGAATGTCTCATGGAGACCAGTTCGTTCCCGTCGAAGTATGCTTTGAGATTGCAATTTTGACACCATGCTCCCAGGATCTCGTCGGTGTTGCCGGCAAAGTAGATGTTGAGTTCTGTTCGCTCGCATCTTGGACACAGCCTGTTAGAAAGCATATCCACAACGCCTCACGCTTCAAAAAGCCCTGAGACTGTCGAAACGGAGGGTTTGGCTCTCGATTTCTAGGAACAGCCTAATCCGACCGTCAGCCTGTTTTGAGATAGAATGGAAAAGCTCGCTGTTAGCTCCATGCTGGATTCCCAGTAAGACTTTCTCTCGAATCATCAGGTCCGCTCCGTTTCCATAACCGAAACGAAAATAACTAGATGCTCGACTGAGTGCATGGTCGAGCTATGTTGGGACGTAGATCACAGTATTAATCCGTATCTTACTTTCTCGCTGCTCGTTCTCCCGACACGATGTATGGGACTGTCTCACCGACGTAGGTTGCGTGGTCGGCTATTCTCTCCAAATAACGGAGGATTAGGGTCCCGGACACGACGCACTTTAGGTTCGCTTCAGTTTCGTGCGCGGATTTCTTTACAAAGTCAAGATAGATATTATCGACGACATCGTCCATCTTCTTGAGATTACTTGCCAACTCTACATCCCTTTCTGTGAAAGCCTTGATGCTCACTCGTATCATATCTTTGGCTTGGGCCCCGGCTTCTTGGATTGCGTGCCTGTCACAGTTTGAGAGGTCTCCGAAGATTCCAATCACGTCAGATATGTCATGCGCGTATCTTCCGAATCTCGAAAAGCCGTAGGATACCTCCATGCATGATTTGATGAACCTAAGGTCCGAAGCTACCGGCTGATACCGGGCAATGATCTCGACCGCAAGCTCGCTCACTTCATCTTGGAGCATTCGAAGTTCCTCTGACCAGCCGAAGATTCGCTCTCGCAAGTCTCTCCCTTGGACGTAAGCGTCGATCGCCGTCGATACCGTGTTCTGAGAGAGTTCCGCCATATCGAGGACCATGTTTCGCAGTTTCTCAAGGCCGATGTCCATCAGTCTTGGCATTTGTTGTCCACCTTCCTAGCCGAACTTCCCGGTTGGATATCGTTCTGTCAACTGCTCCTTGGGATTTTCGAAAAGGTTTGTTGTTTCACCGTATTCAATTAGTTGGCCTAGATATAGGAAGGCTGTGAAGTCTGATACTCTGGCTGCCTGCTGCATGTTGTGTGTGACAATCCCAACGGTGTATTGCTCCTTCAGGCTTGCTATGAGCTCTTCTATCTTTGCGGTGGCTATGGGATCCAAGGCTGAGCAAGGCTCGTCCATCAAGATTATTTCAGGCTCCACTGCCAGGGCTCGAGCGATGCAGAGTCGCTGTTGTTGTCCTCCAGACAGGCTCGAGCCGGACTTGTCGAGGTCTGTCCTTACCTCGTCCCAGAGGAATGCTTGCTCTAAACTCCGTTGAACGGCCTTGTCGAGGACCACGTGATTTCTGACGCCGTTCAACTTCAGCCCGGCCGCAACGTTATCGTAAACTGACATCGTTGGAAAGGGATTTGGCTTCTGGAAGACCATGCCAACCCTTCTCCTGACGGATACCGGATCGACTCCTCTGCCGTAGATATCTGAGTCGTCTAACAGTACGCTTCCTTTAGTGCGTGCTCCGGGAACTAGCTCGTGCATCCGGTTTAGGCAACGGATGAGCGTGGACTTTCCACAACCCGAAGGTCCAATTATTGCGGTTACATCGTTTGTGAGAAAGCCAATAGAAATGTCCTTGAGGACGTGGTTGTTTCCAAACCAAGCGTTCAGGTTTTCTGTTCGGACCTTGTATTTTTCCAAGGGCTGATTCGCGGGGGTCAACGGCTTGCTTTCAAGTTTCAGCTCTTCTAATTGAACCTGCGAAGTCATAGTCTTGTCCTACTTGAGCTGTATCGTCCCCTCGTAGCGAGTCTGACTCCTACATTCAAAGTTAGTACTATGATTATGAGGACCAACGCTGCTCCCCATGCCTGTTGCCGAGTGAAGGGATCGGCTTGGAACGCATCGTGAAATATTCTAAGTGGCAGCGCATCGATGGGTTGATTCCAGGCGGAGAAAAAGAAATTGCTACCCAGAATGGTAAGTATTAATGGCGCGGTTTCGCCGGAGATTCTGGCGATTGATAGGAGAATACCGGTAATGATGCCGCTTCTGGCTGTGCTGATCACGACGCTAATGGTTGTTCTCCATCGTCTAATCCCGAGAGCCATCGCGGCATCTCGTAGTGAATTGGGAACAGTTTTGATAGATTCTTCGGTGGTTCTTGTAACTATGGGCAAAGTGATCACAGACAGGGCTACGGCGCCAGCGACAGGAGAATACTGATGGGTCGCGACCACGAGCAGTACAGAGATTAGGATTCCAACAACTATTGACGGGAACTCTGAGAGAACATCATTCAGAAAACGAATTGCTTTTCCGAATTTGTTGTTTCCAAATTCTGCGAGGTATATTCCCGCCAACACTCCGGATGGAATCCCAATGACGCAAGTGAGTCCGATCAGAAGTAGAGTCCCTTGAATCGCAGGGGCTATTCCTCCGACCGTTTCTCCTGGAACCCCAGGGAGACCTGTAATGAATTGCAAATTCATAGTCGAAAGGCCGTTTCGTATGACTTCGACAAGAATGCTCGCGAGAGGAACAATCGCAACTATCACACAAAAGAGACCTAGACCATAAGCTACCTTGTCCTTGATTTTACGTGAGGTGTGATTTGTCGTGCTATTCCACGGCCCCTGCTTTCACTTTCAGAACCCTCCATACCATAAGCTGGGCAAAGATGTTGATGAGTAGCGCAAGTCCAAAGAGTGCGAGACCCGCTCCTATCAAAGCCGACAACTGCAAGGACTCTGCTTCGTTGAACTGCCCAGCGATCAGTGAGGCCAATGTCTGACCGGGCATGAATAGAGAGGTTGGCAGGGCCGCAGGGCCGAGAGCTCCGCCGATGACCATCGTAACTGCCATCGTCTCTCCTACAGCTCTCCCCAACCCCAATATTGCCGCTCCAAAGATTCCCGAACGTGAATAGCTCAAGACCCCCATACGAACTACCTCCCATCTCGTTGCACCGATGCTGTAAGCCGCCTCTCTCTGCGAAGCTGGAACAGCCATCATGACTTCCTTCGATATGGAGGAGACTGTTGGAATGATCATTACAGCGAGTATTAAGCCGCCCATGAAGATGTCGAGGCCGTGAGGAGATCCGCGAAAAATGCTGAGAGTGCCGAAGCTTTCCGTTAGAGGAATCTCAACATAGTTGACTATCCACGGCCTGAGAACCAACAGTCCCCAGAAGCCGTAGATGACGCTTGGAACCGCCGCAAGTATTTCTACGATCTGTGACAAGGGGGCCTTGATTACAGCGGGGGCCATTTCGGCCAGAAATATTGCGATTCCCAGGCTTACTGGAATACCGATCCCAATAGCTATCCCGGAAGTTACCAAGGTTCCAAGAATGTATGGCAATACCCCGTAGGATTCTTGGCCAAGTGTGGTGTTCCAATCTACTCCGGCCAGAAATCCGACACCGAATTTTCCCAGGACTGGAAAGGACCCGCGAAGTAGTACTATCCCCGTTAGAACTATGACCAATATTACAGTGAGGGCAAAAATGTTCGAGAAAACCTCGAAAATGTCGTCCCCAGACAGATGCGCCAGTCTATGAAGGATATTCGAGAGGGCTAAGTCTTCTTTCTCGGCAGAGCGTGTGGCGACATCCTCTGTCGTTGACATAATACCCGGATTCTTACGATGGAATTTTGACTGACCAGAAAGCCAAGGTTGACGCTCAACTGTGAAGGGTCTGGCCGTTGTACGTTATCGTACGGATAGTTGCTTCGGCATTTGTTATCACGGAAGAGGGAAGCGCCACGTAGGAGAGCAATGTTGCTTGGTTCTGGCCATCGTGGACGACGAACCAGAGATAGTTAACCAAAGCTTGGGCTCTCGTCTGGCTTGTAAGACCGCCGTATACGTTCAACTCTTGGAAGACCATTATGTAGCTGAAAGTTACTATGGGATACGCTCCCGGGTCGCTCGAATTTAGAAGATTGACTGAAGTCCAATTCCCGTTTCCCCCTGGAAGAGAGGGAAGGCTGGAGGCAGCAAGACCGCTGGAACTTAGAGTGGGTGCAATGAAAGAGCCAGCACCGTTCGGGTTCCAGAGATATGCGTACGTCATCGGAGGATTAGCTGAGAGTGCGTAGTTCAACTCTACGTATCCGATAGTATCTGGGACTGTCTGGATAGTACTAGCTACACCGGCATTTTGAGGGCTTGCCAAGGCGTTGGCGGCCCAAGCAGTGGCCTTTGGCTGTTTGCTCTGACCTCCCAGCCACACGGGGCTTGAGCTGAGATAGCCTGTGAAGACGAAAGTGGTTCCCGAAGAGTCAAACCTGTGAACAACGGTGATTGGGGTATGAGGGAAAATTACGCCGGCTGGAATGTTAGGGTTGTTTTGGTTAAGCTGTAGGATCCCCATATCGTCCCAATACATTGTACCTCCTGGGGTACGGCCCCCTTGGAAAATTTCTGCAGCCACCGTAACGTTCAGATAAAGTCCCTTATGAATCGTGTAGCTCGTACCGTTCGAAAATTGGGTAGGAATGTTGTAGGCGATGGCTATTGCTCCAATCGTGTCTGGAATTGTGAGCGCATTCGGTACGGACACCTGTTGAGTCGCGGTTAGTGGAGCGTCTGAGGCTCCGAAGTCCACCGTCTTCTGACCGAGGGCGGTTATTCCCGCTCCGCTACCAATAGACT